>LWDU01032693.1_pt1 | contig 15553 bp, 14 predicted proteins | sample 727161 | NCBI WGS metagenome assembly LWDU01 (sample SAMN04566230, study PRJNA314399) | hydrothermal vent metagenome | isolation source: deep sea hydrothermal plume seawater | place: Mexico: Gulf of California, Guaymas Basin | collected 2004-07-11 | reverse complement strand
AAATAACCATAATTATCCAAATAACTATTTCCTGAAGTTACATATGTCCGTGCAATCTCTGAAGTGGTTCCGGCAAGTTTGTCTCCTCCACCAGCATTCAAAATATTCAAAATAAAAGTTCCGAGATCAAAGAAACCAAAAAGACTATTTAGAAACAAACCTCCAATACCGACAACAAATAGAGATAAAATTGAATTAGGAACAAAGAATTTCCTATCCTTCAATAAATCATAAACTAGCAAGACGCTAAATACAAAGAAGCCAATTAACCAACCATAACTCTTCCAATGTAATTTACCGACCAAAGACATCAATGTAGCAAAAGTCAAGAACCAAATATACTTCGGATAACCGCCTTTAGCTTTACTAAGTAACATCTTACTCAACAAATATCCTGAAATAACAATAATTAGCATTGGATAACCAACCCAAGTTACACCCATTCCAAATGCAGCAAGTCCAGACCCAAACATCATAAAATATTTGTTTCGAGAAAGTTTCATCAAATCCGCTTTAGTAAACAACCAAAGAGACAAAAACATAAACATAATCGAAATGGCTTCGTGGTCTGCAAATCCTGCTCCAGTTCTGAAAACAAACCCAGGAATCACTGCCAAAAATAATGAAGCAATAATTGCAATTCGTTTACCAACTAATAATCTTAACCATAAGTAGAAGAAAATCAAAATACCAATCATAGAAACCGGAGGATAAATAATATGAGCCATCTCTCGTGAAACTCCAAATAGCGCTAAGAATTTTGACCAATAAGCCATAATGTATGGAAATAAATCAAATCCTCGTTCAGAACCAAGCGGAGGATTTCTCCAAGTATCAAATAATAATACTTTCCCATTTGCTAAAACATCTCCTGCCAACCTAAAATAATAATATGGATCAAGTCCAACTAAATACTTCCCATTCAAAGCACCAAGATTTCGTGTCCGAACAAAGAATGAAATACCAATAATAACTGACAAAAAAATATGTTCAAGATATTTGTAAGAACTAACCTTATCCCAAGATTTTTTCACCTTGGCAATAGCTTCACTGAAGTCAATATATTCATTATCATCAGTATCAGCCATGAATAACCCATAGGACTAAAGTTTAAAAAACTATGCGTAAAAAAGAGGCGAAATTAAAACCTCAATAGCACCACTAATTAAAACCAAAATAACTGCAACAATCAATAAAAATAGCGCATCTTTCATAACTACCATAAATCGCTCATCAAATAATTGATATCTAAGAACTCCGACTGAGATTATTCCACCTGCAAGTCCAGCAACAAAATATGCTCCAATCTCAGGGATACCATGAATTAAATATCTGGAAAAACTTATAGATACGGCACCAAAATAAGTACCAACACCAACCGCACCAACACTTGCGGCAGTAGCACTAACGAGTTCGCGTATCAAACTTCCAATTGCGACACCCAAAACCGAAGCGTTCCATGTCAAAATAAAAATTGCTCCAGAACCGTAAATAAATGAAAACAAAACAGCAAAAGTCATAACTTTAAGATTATTAAAAATAACTAGTGGAAAGAAATCACCAAAGAATTGACCGGAAAGTTGACTCATAATATTTGTATTAACACTCTGAATCGTAGATATCTGAACATTGAAAATCTGATTAACTGTTGCCTCAGGTAAGACTGTAAAAAAGAAAGTAAATGCTGAAACCATACCAAGGAATAAGAATATGAAAAATGGAATCGTAGCTCTATGTGTGACTTCATGTGCTCTTGAAAAAAGTTTACGCTCCTCAAGCACTATTAATTTAATCATTAAAGGTATTGCTGCCATAACCGTAAAGAATACCATTGTCAAACCAGCATATTCAGCAAAAACCCAGAGCGAAAGTAAAATTGCTATAGTCGTATAAGCAAATGCTACAATAAACATTTCAGCCGGCTTTTTCTCAGCATATTCTGCACTCGTTAGCGACTCCAAAACCATAAAGTATACTCTCAAACCTTATTTTTAACAGTTCCCACGAGAGCGAGCACATAAAGTTTTTATATTCCAGAGACTATAGGTTCCTATGAGATCACTTTTAAGAAGAATCTTAGGAAAATCTTCAACAAGCAGGTCAAGACGAACTACTGCTGTACGAAGAACAACAGCTGGAAGACGAGCATCATCTGCCCGTCGAACAACAGCACGTCGAGCGAGAAGGTAATCTCGCTCATTTTTTCAGATTTAGAAAAATTCAAAGAAAATCTTACTCATCTTTCTCCATAAGGACTTCCAACATTCTAGCATATGCTGGCCGAGTAACAAATACTCCAATTGTAACTCCAACAATTGTTGTCAAAGCAAAACCTTTCAATACTCCTGCACCAAGGGAGAACAATGGAATCATTGCAGCAAGCATAGTGATATATGCAGCAAAAATAATCAAGAACGCATTCTTCATTCTCTTCAACCATTTCTCCTCACTCTGACGACCATATAGAACTTCATCAGTAATAACAATCTGATCATCCACTCCAGTTCCAACTGCAGCAAGAATTCCTGCGATTGATGCAAGATCTATGTTATGTCGAATCAAAGCAGCAAATCCAAGAATAATAAATACTTCACTCAGTCCAGTAATAATAATCGGGATTGAAATTGAAGCCTTTCTATATCTAACAAAAATAACTCCCCCAACTGCAAATATTGCTAATACAATTGCCAATATTGAACTAGTAAAGAAATTATCTCCTAGTGTTGGAGAAATAACATCAACTCTTTCAACTTCAACAGAGAAAGGTAAACTTCCAGTAATCAATAGAGTCTGCATCTTTTTCATACTATCTAATGCATCTCTAATTGCAGTCTCTTCACTCAAACCACTTCCCGGACCTTGAATTGTAAATGAAGTACTAACATCTCCTTGCAATCCTTCAGAAATAAACAAACTGTTTACTAATTCATCATCTAAATATAAATCAAGCTTCTCAGACAAATAACCGTCAACAACGTCCAACTTTGAAGTCAAGTCAGCATGTCTTTCTGCAGATTCACGACTAATATCTACTCTAAAGAAATATTGACAATTCCAACCCTCTCCAGAAGGACCACAACCTTGTTGAAGAGGAATTCCAGAACATTCTCCAGAACGACAAACAGATTTAATATCTGCACCACCCGTAAACACAACTTCATCAACAATTTTAGCTTCAAACTTTCCTTGTTTTGCAACCAAATCTAAAACTTCTTCTTTAGATGCACCAGCAATTTCCGCAATAATATAATTTGTTCCCTCTAAATCTCTAGAATTACGAATTGAAAGATCAGCAACTCCGAAAACGTTTAGTCGCTGCTCAATTAAATCAATCATATCTAGAATTTGAGCTTCATCATTGGTATCGGGTTTCAAAACAACTCTAACTCCTCCAACCAAATCAATACCCTTCTTCAAATTGGAAGCGGGAATCTCACCAACACTAAACCCAATTCCATTATCATAAACAATACTACTTTTTCCAGAATCGGTGATAACCTCAATTATTTCACCGTTCTTAAAATCAATTAGTGAATTTTGAAAATCATTCAAATCATTAATCCTAATTCCATTCAAACTATACAAAACCATATCTGCTTCAATTCCATTGACACTAGCACTGCTTTCTGCCTCCACCCTCTTAACTTCAAGACCCTCAGCATCAAAGTTTGGAGCAATCGCAAATAAAGACATAAGTAATACTGAAATTAATACCAAAACTCTTCCCGAAAATATAATCTTCATAAGATCTTTTTTCATCCTTTCTTCTCCAAATACATTCTAAGTATTCCTGCATTTTGAATCCAAGTGTACATCAAGTCAAGCAACAAACCAATTATCAAAATTAATGAAATTGTTTTTAAAATTGCAGCAGTACTTGCCAAATATAACACAAACAAAGCAACAATTGAAGTAACTGACATTGTCAAACCTGTTTTAATTGCAGAATAAATTCTTTCATTTAACGCTAGTTCCTTTCGCTTAAGAGCTCGAGCAGTCAAAACAATATTAGAGTCAATTGAATAACCTAACAACATTAAAATCGCAGCAATACCTGAAGCAGAAATACTAATTCCCAACAAACTCATAACTGCAAAAGTTCCAACAATATTTGAGACTCCTGAAACAATAATCCCTAAAGCAGGAACCAATTTTCTAAAATATAAAAACATAACAATTGACATTGCTGCAATTGCGATCATAATTGCTCGAATAGTTCCATTCCAAAACCGTTCACTAATCGCACTTGAAATTTCTTCAATACTCATTCGGTCTCGGTTAGTGTTACCAACCAAAGTACCGGCTTCACTTATCAAAGTATCAATATCTTCACCCGCATATTCAAAGGAATATCCAACAATTCTACCAGATCCAAGACTACTAAGTTCACGAATTTTAACTTGTTCATTCAAACTAGCACTCAGCTCTTCCTCAGCACTTGAAATATCAACAACCTTAGAACTTTCAATCGTGACCAAGAAACCACCTTTCAGAGAAATATCTTTTTCAATAAAATCTCCAGTTGTAGAATAATTATTACTAAGAATAAAAAGTGAAAAAATTAAAAAGCCAATTGGAAGAATCATAAATCGTTTCCAATTCCTCTCATAGCTGGATTTAAGACTCATATCCCATTATTAATAGCCAATGTTTTAAATACTTCTTTCCCCTCAGAATCATATGAAAAAAGGAACTGCAATTCTACTACTTGGAAAAGAAGTTAGATATTTGGTCAAAGCAAGAAAAGAAATATTCCATACAAAAGAAGGAGGAATAGATCTTGGAAAAATCAAGAAGTTCGGAGACACAGCAACCTCAACAAGCGGAACAAAATTCACTGCAGTCGAACCAACTTTGTTTGATAGAATGAAAAAAACAAAAAGAGGACCACAAATAATTCTACCAAAAGATGCAGGATTAATAATTACTGAAACTGGAATTGGACCGGGATCAAAAGTACTTGACGCAGGAACGGGAACTGGATGGATGGCATCATTCTTAGCAAATATTGTAGGCGAAAAAGGAAGAGTTGTAACTTATGAAAAATCTAAAGCAAATCATAAACTTTCCAAAGAGAATTTTAAATTCTTAGGATTAAAAGTCACGGCAAAACAGGGAAACGCATACAAAGACATTAAAGAAAAGAATTATGATCTAATGGTGCTTGATTTAGCAGAACCTTGGAAAGTTAAAACAATTAACCAAAATTTAAAACCGGGCGGATATGTAGTAGCATATCTCCCACAAATATCACAAGTCATGGACTTTTCAAAATTCTTAGAGAAAAACAATTTTCTGGTAGACAGAATAGTTGAAATTCAAGAAAGAGAGTGGGCAATCAAAGAAAGAATTTCTCGACCAAAATCTCAGACAATCGGACATACTGCATTTTTAGTTTTCGCCAGAAGATTATAATCAAAAATTCTCAAAGTCAGCTTCAGTGATACGTTTGTGACCAACTTGTTTCTTAATTGATTGAGCAACCTTTTCACTCCCAATCAAACCAGCAATTTTTTCAGTACTAACATTCCGCAATCCAAGAACATTCGTAATTCCAGCATTAAACAATTTACGAGCACGAACTCTACCAACTCCTCGAATTTTAACAAGAGGAATCAATTCTTCCTTAATTCCATTTTTAATTCTGAACCTGAGTTTATTTATTCCAGAAATCTTTTCCATCTCTCCTAATAGCACGCACAATTCTGATGCACCATAAAGTAACCATTCAGCAGTTGAGATTTTATTACGCAACTCACCTGGAGGAACATTATAATTCTCAAGAAGATAGTCTTCATTCAATTCCATAATCCAATCTCTAACTAATACTGCAGTCTTAGTTTTCTTCAAAAATTCAACATATTCATAATCCCACTCTTTCGGAACTGTTGTAACAATTTTATCAACTAGTTCTTCAGTAGTTTCTTCAATCCATTCATAATCTTTTTTCTGAATGTTTGTCCAAGGATACATTTCAGCATTGGAGGAAATTAAGTGAATTAAAACAATATCTTCAAAATCAGAAGTAAGTTTCTTCAATCCCTGAATTAAATCAAAAGCAGCAGAAGGATCAAGATATAATTCTGAAACTCTGCGACCAAGGGGAGTAGCTTTCAATTCAATACCTTGAACATTCAAGAATCCAAACTTCTCAACATCTTTCAAAGCATCTTCAACTTTATATTCAAAACCAAAATCATCATGGTATTGATAACCATAAAAAGTTCCCTTAAAGAAGTTAATCAACTCATCAATTTTAGTAACAAACTCAGATGCAACTAGTGACAAAATTGCACGACGCAATACTGGTTCAACTGAAAGCTTTGAAATAATTTCCTCAGGTTTACCCTCAATATATTTCTCTTTAATCAAATCTCTATCTTTTTCAGATGCAGCGATACTAATTGCTTCACCAAAAGCATTATCAAAATCTGGTCTACCTGCTCGTCCAGTCATTTGATGATATTCTAAAACAGGAATCCAATCCATTCCACTACGACCGGTGAAACGTTTCAAACTTTTCATAATAACTCGGAATGCTGGTAAATTTACTCCCATCGCAAGAGTAGGAGTACAACAAATAATCTTAATTTTATCTTCTCGAAATCCAGTCTCAACAGCCTTCTTTTGTTTTTGAACTAAACCCGCATGATGAAATGCAATACCTTTGGAAACAACATCAGATAATTTTCTACATTGAGCAGTAGGACTACTTGCGGCTTTCAAAACAGACGCAGAAAGTTTAGAAGTATTTTCATCGGATTCAAGCAACTTACCAATCTTCCGAGCTGTAGATTCTGCACTACGTCGAGTTGGACAAAATATTAATGCCTGTTTACCTTTACTAATTGTATCAAGGGCAATACTCAAAGTTTCATCAGCAACCTTTTTACCAATTTTAATATTATCTTTGCTTCCAAAGAAATTAATTTCGTTTTCATAGAAATTCCCTTGAAATAATTCAACCGGACGCCAGTCATCCGAGATTAATTCTGCGTTCAACCATTCAGAAAGTTCTTCAGGATTTCCAATTGTTGCACTCAAACCGATTATTTGAGCCTTCGGAATTAACTTTTTCATTAGAGTCAAAATAACTTCAAGAGTTGGACCGCGATGAAAATCATTCAACAAATGGATTTCATCAACAACAACAGTCTTTACATCACGAAGCCAAGGAATTTTGTGTCGCATTAACGAATCAAACTTTTCAGAAGTACAAACAATAATATCATACTTAGCTAACCAACCTTCAGAAGAATCAGGATCACCAATAGAAAGCGCAGTTTGAATTCCAAGTTTTTCATATTTCTCTTTGAACTCATCAGCCTTTTCACTTGCTAAACTTTTCAATGGAACAATGTAAACCATCTTTCCACCATCTTCAAGCAATCGCTTAATTCCTGCCAATTCAGCAATAAACGTTTTACCGGAAGCAGTAGGACTACAAACCACAACACTTTTTCCATCTAACAATCCCGCTTTAATTGCCTTTGACTGACTCGGTCTAAACTTATCAAAAGTAAAAGTATCATAAAATTTTGAGGGTAATCTATCTTTGACAGACTTAACTTTCATACTCTTAACTCTAACTAAACTTTAAGAATTGTATTATTCTGAATTAGATAGACCCCTCATAATTAACCTCAGAGGATTTGTAACTAATATTATATTTTTCATTTGAATGAGCAGTTTCATTCAACGAAGCCAAAGCATCCAAATATCTTTTCATAAGTTGACCTTCGGGACTGGAAGAAATTGATTCAACATGATATTCACCAACGCTTGTTACATTATCAAATCCATTTGAACCAATCAAGGACGTTCCAAGATTTGCGGTGGAACTATTATAATAAACATCAATAGTTGTACAATTATATCCTTGCGCAGTATTAATTATGCTCAAGTCTACAAAAACCTCACAAGTACTTGTAGCAGCGCTAACATACAAAGTCGTATTCGGAGAATAAACATCTTTAGTACAATCTCCACTCCCAGAGGTGAAATCAACAGAAGTATTGAAAATAGTAGGAGTTCCAACATCACCACAAAGCAACAATTTCTTACGGTTCAAAATCTCACCATTATCCCAATCATTCGGAACAGCAGAATCATAAGCAAGCTTTATTGTCTCAAATTGAACCTTAACATTATAATCTTGTAATTCAATTGACAATAAATTTGCAGTTCCAGCATAACTCATCGAGATAAGTAGAACTACTGAAATCACAAGTATACTTGCGATAAAAAACTGACCCTTTCTCATACTTTGTCCCATATATACAACCTTATTGATGACCAGTTACCGCCACTTGAGCGATAGACTAGTTGAGCTGAAGCCAAATCTTGTTTACCAAAATTAGCCTTCAAATTATCGAGATTATTGGCTCCTGCAGAACCAAGAGCACCGTCATTAATTGGATAACAAACATTACTGGCTGAACAATAATCTAAATCAAATTCCTGATAAGTCTCAGTAAATCCTGAAACAAAGTCTTCAATCAATCCCCAATCTTCTGGCTCATAATCATTAATTATATTAAACTCATCTAGAGTTCTCAATATATCAAATGCCATATATTCATTATTCAAGACAATCGAATTATCCAAGTTACTATTCGAGGTTGGTTTCATTCCCGAGAATAATAGCGCAACAATCATAACTGCGAATATGATTTCAATAAAATACATATAACCTTTCTTTCCCATCATGATCCAATTAAGACTGAGAGTTCACCAATCAACGTCGGTGTCACATTAATAACTCGCACTGAATTAACAATTGACTGTGTGCTCTGTCTTGTACCTCCTATAATTTTATACATTCTATTATATTCACAAAGATGATCTGAACTGTCTCTCTGTTCAGAACCAAAACTTCCCTTTGCTAAAGTATTATTTCCCAAATAAATTGAATATTCTTTATTCAAACTAGCATTCTTTAATTTTAAATTCCTAAACATAATCAAGTTATTCTTTGTAGCAATTTTATCAATATTCAAAAAAGTTGCCCCGCCCGTAGTCCAAGTTGAATCCCAACCTGCAATGCTAGTCTCATTTACTGTGTAAGCAACATACAAAACATCTTCCTCAGAACCACCAATATTAAAATCAACAGTCAAAGTTGCGCCATCCGTTCCATTACTAATTGTGAATAAATCTCCAGAATCCAAACTAATATTTCGAGTTCCAATAATCGTTGCGTTAGGAAAGAATAATTCAGTTTCAAACCGAGCACCAGAGAAGTTACTTCCAACAGCAAGCCCTAAAATATTATGAACAATATTATCGCTTGCAACACCTGAAGTCGCATTCATCCAAATTTGTGCCGTTGCTGAAGTCGTAGTTAAATTAAGACCTTTAGAATAAATTGAACCAACATCAACTCCAATAACTTCGTGACTAATCAGAAAACTTTCGCCAGTATCCAAGAATTGAGTAAAATTAATCAAACTAACATTATTAATCAAGAATTCTAAAGCAGTATAATCAACTTCATAGTTATTTCCATTAGAGATTCCAAACTGAGTCCAGTTCTTCCGCAAATCCATTATTGACGTAGTTCCAGCAATGAAATTATTATAGTCTGTCTTCCACGTAAGTTCAACAGGAGGTTTATCTATAACGTCTCGGAATAATCGTTCTGCAGATTTACATGCAACATCTGAACTAATCTTATTGGCTTCAAAAGAAGTAGTTTCCGTAAACTGACTAATAACTCCAACAGTCAGCATTAAGAAAAAGAAAGCAACTATGATATATTCTCCAATAACATAACCCCTTTTCATCAAAAATAAAAAGCATTCTGACTTGATAAAAACTACGGTTCTAGGACAGTAACTAAACTACTATAATGAAAAACATCATTCTCATACTCAAGAGTAATTCGTATCATATGCTCTCCGGGCTCTTGGGGCGGCTCCCAACCATATCTAAATTCTCCAACATTGTCAGTATATAGTCCAATTGTATTTCCATTTGGTTCAATCAACGTAACTGTCGCACCGGAGGCAGGTCCACCTTCAATAAATGCACCACCTGAAATCTGAACATCACTATCTAACGAAACTGAATTTGGGAATACTGAAATCTCAACAGACAATGCAGTTGGGAATATAAACACAAAGAACAAGAACACGCTTACTGATAACATTACCAAAACATGCTTTACTCCTGCAACAAGCCTTTCTTCTGAAATCTGACCCGCAATCATACCTGCACAAACAGCTTCAACCATTGTCATAAGGAAGAATAAGTTTCTGAAATACTCTAAAGTCAAAGGTTCACCTCCACTTTGAACACTAACTCCACTGAACGCACCAATTTGTTGAATATATAAAATTGGAGATAAGATTTTGTACAAAGCAATAATAACTGCGATAAAAACAAAGAAGATAACATACATTATGATAATCTGTTGATGCATAATTGATTTTCTCTCAGATTCCATTTCTTTAATTAAAGTAACATTTTCAGAAAGTGATCCGAGAGTTTTATTAACATCTCCACCACTATGAAATGCTTCCAAAATAATTGCATTAATTCTACGAATCAAAACGCTTCTCTTCAAGCGAGCTGTGAATCTTCCCCACGCAGCAGGAAAAGTCTGATTCCAAGACAGCCAAATATTTAACTGCTTTACATATTTAGTTAACTTACCATACTCTCCTTTAGCAGCAACCTCAATTGCCTGAGGCAAAGTCATTCCTGAAGCTGCGGATTGAGATAAATCTGATAAAAAGTGAGGAAACTTGTCTTCAGCATCTTTAATTTCTCGATATTCAAAAAAGCTAATTAGTACTGAAGGTAAAACTACCAAGATTGCGCCGATTGAAACCAAAGCAATTGAAGTAGTGCTTGAAGCACCAACTAAAAAAGCAAGCAAGCCTAACAAAAAAGGAAACGGAAGAGCTACGGCTGTCCAAAACAACCGTTTATTCCTCATTAACTTGTTTATATTTATTCCGCCCATGGTGATGAACTCTTAATTACTATAATTAGCATAGCTGTCAAAGCTGGCAACCCTATAAATATAACTGCGTAATGTACAACTTTAATCATAGTAGTTGATACTCCTCCAACTGCTCCCATCAAACTTGAAATGACTATGAAGAACACAGTTCCAACAATTATCAAAGTAATATACATATTCATTAACAAAGTAAGTGTCTTGCTGAAACTCTCTAACTTCCGTCTATACTCCTGAACAAAACCCTTAGATTTCTGCTCCAAATATTTCGGCAAATCTCCACCAACAACAATACTATTTCGTATTCCTGCTAAAAACTCAGTCCATTCAGGACTTGGACTTCTTTTTATCGCACGCTCAAGCACCGTTGACAAATTTGTTCCAAGCTTATTTACTTCATGGTCAATTTTCTGAGCTTCTGCGGCAACAGCAGAATAATCTTTGAACTTTGCAAGCATTTCAAAAATTCTCTGAGGCGTAAAACCACTCTTCGCCAAAGTGGACATGTAAAGTGCAACAAACGCAAGTGAATTTGAAATTTTATCCTTCGTTTCATTAATCTTAAAATTTGGATATAAATAAACAAATCCCGATACAAAGGTTCCAATAAATAACGCAACTATTAAATTCATTAGCAATCCAACAAAACTAAATCCGAGAGAAATAATTCCGATAAAATTCAAAAACAAAAAAGCAACAGCCGCAGATGTGGCACCCATCATAAGTATAAATGATGCATATGCTTCAACAGGAACTTTAATCTTCGCAATTCGCAATTTAGGTTCGAGCGGCTCAAAAAAATATTTATGCTTCTTCACAAATCCCGAAAATACTTTTGACGATTTTTCATAAACATCCATTACTTACCCATCCTTTCATGAATTGCCTGTGGATTAACATAGTACGTATTAATGATTTTTGTAACTTCATCAAATGATGAAACTTCTTGTTCAGACAACCACTTAAGGATATTGGCTCTAATTAGAATTTCATGACCAATAACTTCAGGATCCATATTATGAACTCTCGCAATGTTTGACAAAATGTAGCTTTCATTCTTAGTAAGTTGATCCGTTGCAGGATCCCAAACAATTGCGTCATTAACTCGAAGTTCCTTTTCTTTAGGATTAAAAGATTCAACTTCAACAACTTTACCTACTCGTCTTACAAACTTACCTTCTCGTTTGATCTTTTCTAAAAATACTACAACATCTAAATTCTGAAGAACAGACAGTGGTAATTGAATCGGAGGAGTTGTCAAACGATCAATGACTGCATTTATGTTATCTGCGTGCAGAGTTGATAATCCTGGATGACCAGTGGCCATTCCCTGGAATAAAACATTTGCTTCAGCGCCCCGAACTTCTCCAACAATTAAATAATCTGGTCTTTGACGCAAGGCAGATTTTAACAAAGCTTCCATATCTATTTTTCCATAATTACTCGGGCCAAATCCTGGACGAGTAACTTGAGGAAGCCAATTAACTTGAGAAAGTTTCAACTCAGCAGTATCCTCAATAGAAACGATCTTTGAATTAGGATTAATAAATACACTCAAAACATTCAAGAAAGTAGTTTTTCCAGTAGCAGTTGAACCAGCAATCAAAATAGATTTTTCTTTCTCAATACAGAACCACAAATAAGCAAGAGTTATTGCATCAACAGTTCCATATTTAATCAAATCAATAGGACTCAGCGGAGTGATGAAAAACTTTCTAATTGTAAAATTACTTCCTCTCCGAGAAATATCAGTTCCATAAGTAATCTGTACTCTACTTCCATCTTCTAAGGAACCATCAAGCAAAGGTTCAGCAACAGAAACAGTTCGATTTGCTTTCTGAGCCAATCGCATTACAAAAGAGTCTAACAACTCCTTAGTCTCAAAAACAATTGAAGTAGCCATTTCAGTATAAAGAGGATTTCTGTGGAAAATAAATATTGGTAAACCAATTCCATCACAACTAATATCTTCAATATTTGGATCCTGCATTAAAGCATCAATTAGTCCATATCCTGCGGTATCTCTAAAAATAAAATATTTCATCTTGAGCGCATGATCGGCAGGAGGAACAATATTTAACTGCGCCCAAATTTCATCAACCTTACCATTCAAGTATTCATACATTTCAGTTTTAGTTGTAACGCTACTAAGTTTGACATCCAGACGTTCATGTAATTCTTCAATAGTACGCGTTACAACTTCTTGAGAATATTCATCTAACACCGGTTCGACCATGGTGTATTTCAGACTCTGAGCTTCCTCATCAAAAGCAATTGTAGCATAAGCCAGATGAACTTGTTTACCTTCATGTTCTATTGAAACTAAAGGATAACTTTCATTCACTTTCCGAATTTCTTCAGCAAAATTTTCAGTACTCTTCTTTGCTGCACTGTGCTCCTGCGGTATCTGGATTCTCAAACTTTTTTCAACAACTTCTTCAATTTTAATTTCAGATTTCTTAGGTGTTTCAGAGGAATCTTTCTCAACTTTCTGAGCAGCATTATACTTCTTTGCTAATTTTTTCACAAAAGCACGAGATTTAGGACCGGCCATAAAATTAGAACACTTTTCACGTATATATATTTAATGACTAATGAATTTCAATACCAACGCTTGAGTTATATCGTAGAACATAGCGCTGATTTGCAGAATAAACAGATGATACACGAATTGGTAAATCAGTATTAATCGATTTAATAAAAATAGTTTTAGGCAAGCTAAATTGACTTGAACTTTCCTTTGAAATTATTATTTCCGAATCGTTCAAAAAAGCACCACCTGAATTCTGGTCCCCGTTCGCATTTAAAGTTATAGTATAAAAATCAGAACCAATTCTTGAGGGAATGGAATTACTCAACTCAAAAATAGTTTCAGAAACATTAGATTTAATATTTTCAATAAAATATATATCAGATTCAACTTTTTCAATTAACAAATCAATCTGCGCTTCTGACAAAAAATCAGTCTGAGTTTCCTTAATACTCATACTCCAAAATAAAACCAAAGCAAAAATTGCAATACTGATTACAGTAAGAATTCCCAAATAAGCTGTACTAATTTGACCTCGTTTCATGATATATCAATCTTAACTGTTGGCTTTTTTACGGTTGGGCAAGAGGCTTCGGCACTAGTGTTCAAATGATCATAAGTTAATAGAATATCGTGATTACCTTTACCAACACCGACATTACTTCCAAATTCAAGTCGGATTGCAACACACTCATTATTTACAGTATCATTCAATAGTGGATAAAATATTTTGTAAACAACTGCACCCTGTTTTGTAACACAATTTGGACTGTCAACTCCAACTACTCCAACTCGACTTTCATTCAAACAAGCACCACCTGTAGTCCGATTCAATCCTTTAATAACAATTTCAATTCCGCTTGCTCCAGGTAAATCAAAATTACTGGTGAATGAAATTGATGAGCGATTGGAAAACCATTATCGATATCAAAACTCAAACTCCTCTGAGTTTTCTGAGTTGCAACTTCACGAATAGCGTTATCTAACAAATATATATTTCCTTCAATTCGAGTAACTTCATTAAAATTATTTGATCGCTCAATCAAAGGGTTTGACCAAATGAAAACAATTGCAGTAACCGAAAGCATGATTAGCGTAAGGATAGTAAATCCAACAATCTGTGCCTGACCTCGTTTCATCAGTTAAACTCCGTAGCATTAACTTCATCACTTGTTCCAGTTTTCTTAGTGAAAATTTCCAAATTCTGGAAGAACTGACCAATTCCTAATCTTACAGTGAAAGTTGTTTCAGGAGCATAACCACTAATATCACAGGCGCTATCTTCAATCGACAAAACTAAGTCAGTACAATCCCCTCTCTTGATAGTTTTACTACAACCTTCTTTACAGTAGGGTTTTCGGTCAATACATGAAGTATACGTTAAAAACTTTTGAAGCTCAGGATAAGTATCATTAACATAAACTACTGTCGGTGCACCTACAGAACCCGAAGTTACGTTCACTCTTTCAATAATTGCATGAGTTTTATTAGTACCACTAATAAAAACAAAATCTCCAAGAGTATCAAAAGTAATCGGAATAACGCGTGAAGGCACAGGTGGAGACAATGCATTTACTTCATAATCTCCGCCTCCATCAGTAATAGCTACAATCTGAAAACCAGGATCGCGAGTCTGATCCGTCATAAAAACCAAAACCTGTTGACTTTGCTTATGATATTTCATTTCAATAATTTCATATTTTGGATCGACTCCAATTGTTTCCAAATTAAGACAATGTATATTTGAAGAATCACCTTCAGAATATCCAGTATAGAATATTGAAGGAATTTTATGTGTACCATTTGTTAAATTATTTACTCCGATAAATATTGGCGCACTATGACTTATTCGGCTACTATTTGAAAACTCTGGAACATGAATCATATCCGGAATACCATCAAATGATATATCACAAGCAATAGGATCAACAGTAATTCCACACTCCACAAAACTCTGTATATTGTAAGGACAAACAGTCCCAGGATCAAGGTAATTAACTTCCATCCCCGCCACAAGATCTCGAGTTTCATCTATAAAACTAATACTACCGAACTCA
>LWDU01042666.1_pt1 | contig 15554 bp, 22 predicted proteins | sample 727161 | NCBI WGS metagenome assembly LWDU01 (sample SAMN04566230, study PRJNA314399) | hydrothermal vent metagenome | isolation source: deep sea hydrothermal plume seawater | place: Mexico: Gulf of California, Guaymas Basin | collected 2004-07-11 | reverse complement strand
CTAGTGCCTAATGCAACAACGGTAAGGCCAATAATTAGATCTGAGATACCATAAGCTTTTGCTACTTCAACACCACCCCAAACCACTAATTTTGCACTTGAAACTAGCACAATCAAGCCGACAATAAGCATAATCCAGGTTTTTTTGGTTTGGCTTTTATCGATTGGTTGTTCAAGGTTATCAAATTCATGATGGGTATTTTTTTTAGCCTCTTTAAGCGTGTAGGCTAGAAATAATATCAACAGAGTTAAAAGAATCAGGCCATCTGTTACATCTAAACGACCATCCCATAATAGTAAGCCGGCACACAAGGTTGCCACCATTAAAAACACCCACTCTTTTTTAAGAATGTCTTCATGAACTTTAATAGGGGCGATGATGGCGCTAATGCCTAGCACTAAGGCGATATTGAAAATATTGGAGCCAATTGCGTTGCCAATGCTAAGGCCGGTATTACCATCCATTGCCGCCAAACCAGAGACTAGCATTTCTGGGGCAGAGGTGCCAAATCCAAAAATAAGCAAACCAATAATAAGTGGAGAAACCTTGAAGATATTGGCAATTTTGGCACCGTTTTCAGTGAACTCGTCAGCACTCCAAATTAAAAGTACAAAACCTGATAATAGGGCGAGAATTGGTAGTAGAATATCGGGCATAGTGATTTTATGTTTATTTTTTAGATATTATAAAGGCCGTACAGTAAAAGATGAGTGAAACAGAGTTTTTAATTGGCCGTAGCGGTCTTGATTTGGTTGATGATTTTTATCCAGAGGACCTGCCTAATGAATGGCGCTTTGATTACTATTCAACTTTGTTTAAAACTTTGTCTTTACCAATCGATACGCAGGAAGATCTAGATTCAATTTTTGAGGAGTTAGAAGATTCCGATGAAGAGTTTGAATTGGTGCTTTCTATTAGCTCCAAGCAATTAGCCAGCGCTAGTGATTTGGCTAATTTACTCGATTCGGTGTCAGAATATCGCTCTTTATTTGTATTGTTTTGTGAATTGAAGCATCAACTTGATGCGGATGTTATTGCCTTGTTGAAAGATTATCGAGTTGCTTTTCAATCAGATCAATCGTATAAGCTAGATTATCAGGCTCAAGAAGTTGTAGGCAAGTATCTGTATTATTCACACATTCCAGTTTTGTATACAACTAGCAGTTGGGATGAAAAACAAATGCGAGCCTATGTTGAGCAGGCAGCTGCAATCAACACTCGTACAATTCTTATTTGTAAACATGCTGAAAGCGGAGCGTTGAATAAAATTAGAATAATTGCAGAAATTCTGGGGTTTTAAAAAGGTGAACGTTTTACTAACTCGCCCGCTTGCCCAAGTGAAAGTGCTTGAAGGATTAGTTGCTGATAGTGGCCACACACCATTGTTATTTCCAACACTTGAAGTTAAGCCTATTCAAGCAACATTATTGCGTAATCAATATGATGCGGCTATTTTTATCAGTGCAAATGCGGTTGAACATGGACTGACGTTATTCAATCAAGTTAAGGCTAATAAAATCTTTACTGTTGGCGCGGCAACGGCTAAAAAGCTTGATGACTACCAAATCACAGTTGATGATTTTCCAAAAGAAAAGCCTTCTAGTGAGGCGTTACTAGCGCTTAAATCAGTCTCAAAGTTGCACGCTAAAAATGTATTAATTTTTAGGGGTAAAGGTGGTCGAGAAACACTAAAAAATGGCCTTGAAAAAAGCCATAATAAGGTTGAGTATGTTGAGGTGTATGATCGAATAACTTGCGAGATAACACCAAAGCATAAAGTAATTTTGAATAGTTTTTTATCTGATAGTCAAGGTGTTATAAGTATTACCAGTAATGAAAACCTTGATGGTTTGATCTCATTAGCAACTCAGCTAAACCAACTGGGTCAGTTAAAGACTTACCCATTAATTGTACTGAGCCAACGTATTAAGAAATATGCCCTGTCACTTGGATTTGAACAGGTGTTGGTAACAGTAGATATTAGTGACCAAGCCATTGTTAATGTATTAGAAGATATAGATAGACTTGACAAATAGTCTAAAGTTGATTAATTTAGTCAACAATAAATGATATTTTTTGGGGAGAGAAAATAACATGATTAAACTTAGTGTTTCACAGGCGGCTCGTCGATTAGGTGTAAGTCGTAATCAAATTCAAGATCAAATTAGTTCTGGGAGGCTGCAAACTCATGAAGGGTATGTGACAATGGACAGTATTCGTTTGGCTTATCCTTCTCATAGCTTGCATTCAGAGCGCGATGCTCATTTACTTAAATTACAAAAAATTAAAGCCAATGCACTGTACAAGGCCGGTGCCGCAGATACCATTAAACAAGAGAACGAACAGGCGCTAATGACGGTTATTGCATCTTTAAAGTCTAAGCTTTATAAAGAGGAGCTTAAAAATGAGCATTATAAAATGGTGTTTTTGGAGCTTAGTGAACGCCTAGACGTATTAGAAAAATACTGTCATAAACAAGACAAACAACCTTTACATAATTTACAAAGTTGGGTTAATCAGCAATCACATTAAGAGTTTGGCTAACTGCAAAGAAGGTTGAGATTTATTCATTGAATAAAAATGAAAATTATCAACACCTTGAGTTTTAAGCTGATCACACAAATTGGCAACTACGTCAAAGCCAAATTCTCTTAAAGATTGCATGTCATCACCATAACCTGACAAGCGCTTTTCAATCCAGCGTGGTATTTCAGCGCCACACATGGTTGAAAATCTCATTAGCTGGTCATGGTTGGTAATTGGCATGATACCCGGTGTAATTGGTGCATCAATGCCTTGTTTTTGAACTTCATCAACGAATCTAAAGTAAGCATCCGCATTATAAAAATATTGTGTAATAGCGCTATCAGCGCCGGCTTTAATTTTATTAACAAAATGTATCATATCAGTCTGCATGTTTTTTGCTTGAGGATGCATTTCAGGATAGGCGGCAACCTCAATATGAAAGTGATCGTTAAATTCTGTGCGGATGAATTCAACCAGCTCATTAGCGTAATGAAAATCACCAATATCACGAACACCTGAGGGGATATCACCACGAAGAGCAACAATGCGATTAATACCCGCATCTTTATACTGATTTAATAGGGTCAAAATTTTAGATTTTTCAGAATCGATGCAAGATAGGTGTGGTGCTGCAGGAATGCCATCGTTGGCTTGAATGTCCAATACGGTTTCTAGGGTAGCATCCTGAGTGGTGCCGCCAGCACCAAAGGTGGTTGAGAAATAGTGTGGATTAATAACCGACAATTCTTGACGAACCTGTCTAAGATTTTGTTTACCTTGGTCAGTTCTTGGTGGGAAAAATTCAAAACTTAACTGCATTTGTTCTCAACGTTGACTAAAAATAGAATAATTATAGCTTATTTCAAATCTATAAGAGAACTTCGGTTCTTTTGTCTATTGCTCGACATTCGGGTAAAATGATCCAATTTACTTAGTTCAAAATTATAATTATTTATGTCAAAAAGCGATTACATTGAATTAGAAGGCGTGGTTAAAGAAAAATTACCTAATACAACTTTTACGGTTGAATTAGAAAATGGCCACAGCATTCTAGCGCACATTTCCGGAAAAATTCGTAAACACTACATTCGTATTTTGCCAGGAGATAAGGTAACTGTTGAAATGACACCTTATGATTTGACTAAAGGCAGAATTACCTTTAGACATAAGTAAAGAAAGTTTATTGCCGATGTGGTGGAATTGGTAGACGCGCCGGATTCAAAATCCGGTTCCTTCGGGAGTGACGGTTCGATTCCGTCCATCGGCACCATTTTAATAAAAGAGTAATGATTATGGAACAAGCGGATTTATTTGCAGAAGCTTTAAACCTAACCATGTTTGGCATGGGTTTTGTTTTCTTGTTTTTGACTTTATTGGTTTTTGTAACCAAATTAATGTCAGCCATTATTCAAAAACTTCAAGCTCGATCGGCTAACAAGCCAGATCAAGAAGATAGTACAACAACTCTTGATCAAGAAATTGATGAAGAGACCAAGTTTGTTATTGAACAAGCGATCAAGTTGCACAGGGGAGCATAAGGGTCATGCTAAATTTTTTAAGGAATATGACAAAAAAATCAAACAATGCACAAGGCAAGAAAGTAGAGATTACTGAGCTTGTTTTTAGAGATGCACATCAGTCCCTATTGGCTACACGTATGCGTATTGATGATATGCTACCTATTGCTGACAAGCTAGACAAAATTGGCTATTGGTCAATGGAATCATGGGGTGGTGCAACATTTGATTCGTGCATTCGTTACTTGGGCGAAGATCCTTGGGATCGTATTCGTGAAATTAAAGCGGTTATGCCAAATACGCCACAGCAAATGTTATTGCGTGGCCAAAACTTATTAGGATATCGTCATTATAGTGATGATGTAGTGCGTAAATTTGTTGATCGTTGTGCAGAAAATGGCGTGGGTGTATTCCGTATTTTTGACGCTATGAACGATGTTCGAAATCTTAAAACTGCGGTTGATCAAGCAGTTAAGTTAGATCAGCATGCTCAAGGAACTATTTCTTATACGGTTAGCCCTGTGCATAATATGCAAACGTGGATTGACATGGCAAAGCGTATCGAAGACATGGGTGCGCATTCATTGTGTATTAAAGATATGGCAGGATTATTGCAGCCATATGTTGCCTATGATTTGGTTAAAAAGCTAAAGGCAACGATTGATATTCCAATTCAATTACATGCTCATGCGACTACTGGCTTATCAACTGCAACAATTATCAAGTCGGTTGAAGCGGGTATTGATCGTGTTGATACTGCCATTGGCTCAATGAGCATGACTTACGGCCACTCTGCAACCAACTCTATTGTGTCAATTCTAGAAAATAGCCCAAGAAAAACAGGGCTTGATTTACGAAAATTAGAAGAGATTGATGAATACTTCCGCCCTATACGTTGTAAGTATTCGAAGTTTGAAGGCTCTTTACGAGGCGTGGATTCACGCATCTTATTGTCCCAAGTGCCAGGTGGCATGCTGACCAATATGGAAAACCAACTGCGCGAGCAAAATGCTGCTGACAAGATGGATGAAGTAATGGCAGAAATTCCACGTGTGCGTAAAGACTTAGGCTACTTACCTCTAGTTACACCAACTTCGCAAATTGTAGGTACACAGTCAGTGCTTAATATTTTAACGGGTGAGCGTTATAAAACAATCACTAAGGAAGCTGCAGGCGTATTAAAAGGTGAATATGGTGCAACACCAGCACCAGTTGATCAAGCATTGCAAGCTAAAGTATTAGAAGGTAGTGAACCAATTACTTGTCGTCCTGCGGATAATATTGCACCAGAGATGCATATTCTTGAGCAAGAATTTGACAAAATTGTGGCTGCCAAAGGTATTAAATTAGCTGTTAATAAAATTGACGATTTAATGACATATGCCTTGTTTCCGCAAGTTGGTATTTCATTTTTAGAGAATCGTGGCAATGCTGATTTCTTTGAGCCTGCGCCACAAGAAGGTGAAAATTGCGCCACACCTGATAGTGAAGAGGGTACTTATACGGTTTCATTTAAAGGAAATTCTTATACAGTTGATGTATCTGCTGGTGGCAATATTACTTCTATGAAGCCTGCTTCAGCAGGCACATCAGCACCTTCAGCTGCAAAAGAAATCGTTACTGAGGCGCCAGCCACAGGCGGTGAGCCAATTGGCGCACCACTTTCTGGCAATATTTGGAAAGTAATGGTATCAATGAATCAAAAGGTTAATGAAGGCGATGTATTGGTTATTCTTGAAGCCATGAAAATGGAAACTGAAATCAAAGCTGCTAGAAGTGGCGTGGTAACTGAAATTAGCGTTAAAGAAGGTGATACGGTTAAAGTTGGCCAAACCTTAGTATCATTAGCGTAATTATAAAGAGTCTGATATGGAACAATTAAATTCACTTTGGCTTAATACTGGCTTGTATCAAATGGTTTGGGGTCAGGGCTTAATGCTACTGATTGGCATGCTGTTGTTGTATCTTGCCATTATTAAGAAATTTGAACCATTGTTATTATTGCCAATTGGTTTTGGTGCAATTTTGGCTAATATTCCAGGCGCAGGTATTGCAGAAGGTGCTGGTATTTTGCACGTGTTTTATGTTGTTGGTATTGAGTCAGGCGCTTTTCCATTGATTATCTTCATGGGTGTCGGCGCATTAACAGACTTCGGCCCTTTGCTTGCAAACCCAAAAACTTTATTACTAGGCGCTGCCGCTCAAATTGGTATTTTTGCAACCTTGTTGGGTGCTATGGGTTTAACTGCATTAGGCTTGTTTGACTTTAGTTTAAGAGATGCTGCAGCGATTGGTATTATTGGTGGCGCCGATGGTCCAACCAGTATTTATGTGGCCAGTAAGCTTGCACCAGAATTATTAGGTGCTATTGCTGTTGCTTCATACTCTTATATGGCATTAGTGCCTTTAATTCAGCCGCCAATCATGCGTGCATTGACGAATGAGAAAGAGCGTCAGATTGAAATGGTTCAGTTACGTGAAGTATCTACAGCTGAAAAAATTATCTTCCCAGTTATGTTGTTGATGTTGGTGGCGTTATTATTGCCAGATGCAGCACCATTACTTGGTATGTTTGCCTTTGGTAACTTAATGAAAGAGTCAGGTGTGGTTGATCGTTTGAGTGATACAACTCAAAATGCATTGATTAATATTGTGACTATTTTCTTAGGCTTGGCAGTAGGCTCTAAGTTGATGGCAGATACTTTCCTACAACCTGAAACATTAGGCATCTTGGTATTGGGTATGACTGCATTTGCAATCGGTACGGCTAGTGGCTTACTAATGGCCAAGCTAATGAACCTATTCAGTACAAATAAAATTAACCCGTTAATCGGTTCTGCTGGCGTATCAGCCGTACCAATGGCGGCACGTGTGTCAAATAAAGTTGGCTTAGAATCAAACCCTCACAACTTTTTGTTAATGCATGCGATGGGTCCTAATGTAGCCGGTGTTATTGGCTCGGCTATTGCAGCTGGTATCATGATTCAATTATTAGGATAGTTTACTTTTTTGATAAAGTAGGCTTGTTTTAAAATCAATTCATCCAAAATACATACATTATGCAACGTACTTTTTTAAAAGCTAAATTACATCGAGTTACTACAACAGCTTCAGAGCTTGATTATGAAGGCTCATGTGAAATTGACGGCATCTTGCTTGATGCTGCTGGCATTAGTGCTTTTGAACAAATTCAAATTTATAATATTGCAAACGGCAATCGCTTTACAACGTATGCGATTCGCGGCAAGGAAAATACTGGCGTGATTTCTGTTAATGGCGCAGCAGCACATAAGGCGGCAGTTGGTGATTTATTGATTATTGCCTCATATGCTAGTTATGATGAGCATGAAGTAAAAAACTATTCGCCTAATTTATGTTACGTTGACAACAACAATGTTCTTACTAGAAAAAGTTCATCAATTAGCTAAATTGACCGTTTTCTAAAACTAACACCTTCTGCATTTTCTCAGCAACTTTTTCGTCATGTGTGACGACGATCAACGCACTATCATGAGCCTGGTTTAGTTCAATCATTAAGTTGAGCACTTCAGTGGCATTTTTTTGATCAAGGTTGCCAGTGGGCTCATCAGCTAGCAAACACTTTGGTTTAGTAATCAAAGCTCTAGCAATAGCAACTCGTTGGCGCTCGCCACCAGATAGCTCACTTGGCAGATGATTAAGACGATGTTCAAGGCCAATTTTGGTTAATAATTCAATAGACATTTGTTTGGCTTGCGTATGATTTAGACCTTGAATCAGCAGTGGCATCATCACATTTTTTAAACTATCAAAATCTTTTAACAAATGGTGAAACTGATAAACAAAACCTAGGTTTTCAGCTCTAAGCTTAGTGAGTTGGTTTTCATTTAAGCCAGATAAATCAGTGTTGTTAATTATTATTTGGCCACTACTTGGCTTGTCGATAGCGCCTAGTAAATTTAGTAAGGTTGATTTTCCACAACCCGATTGCCCAAGAATGGCAAGTGATTGCCCTTGATGCACTTCTAAATTTAAATGACTAATGATCCGATTGGCGTGCAAACCATCTTCATATTGATAATTAACATTAATACAGTTAATAATACTATTCATGGTTCAGTACCTTAGCAATTGATACTTTTCCTGCGCGTTTTGCAGGGTAGATGGAAGCTAGAATAACTAAAACAAAGGCACCTACTGCTACTGTGATAATGTCATCAAGATGTATTTCAGATGGGAACCGATTAATGTAAAAAACATCCTTTGGAAAAAATTCAAAACCAATAACCGATTCAATGCCGCTAACAATATACTCAATATTTAGTGAGAGTAAAACACCTAATATTAATCCAATAATAATGCCTGCAATTCCAATTGTGAGTCCCTGATAAAAAAATATTTTAACAATGCGCTTTGGCGTCATTCCCAGTGTTCTTAATATGGCGATATCTGCAGTTTTATCGGTAACAACCATGACCATCATAGAAACAATGTTAAAGGCGGCCACAGCGACTATTAGTGATAAGATAATACCAATCATTTGTTTTTCAAGATTAAGTGCTTTGATAAAATTAGCTTTTTGTCGTGTCCAATCGACACCGTAGTATTGGTGAGCACCCAATGTATTAACAACTTCTTGGGTAATTTTTTTAGCATTAAAAATATCATCAACCTTAAGTCGAATACCAGAGACTTTATCTTTCATTGAATAAAGTTTCTGCGCTTGATTGAGTTGTATAAAAGCTAAATTGTTGTCATATTCATTAACACCTGCGTCGAATATTCCAGTAACGGTAAAACGTTTAAAGCGTGGAAGAATGCCAATAATGCTAGAGGATAGTTCTGGCGTGAGTAGGGTGACCTTATCACCTAAGGTTGCGCCTAGCTGTATGGCCAATCCTGCCCCAAGCAGGATGCCAGACTTAGGTAGTTGGCTATCACCATGCTTCATTTTTTCAAGTAACACAGAAGTTTGTCTTTCTAATTCTGGAATAACACCGCGAACACTAATACCTTGAGCGCTATTACCTGCGTTCAATAGCGCGTATTGTTCAATGTAGGGAGAAGAGCTAATTACATTTATATGTTGATTGATGGTGGTTTGGGCGTCCTTCCAATTTGAAAGATTGCCATCATACTCACTTATATACGAATGTGAAATGGCGCTTAATACGCGCTCTCTGAGCTCTTGATGAAAGCCATTCATCACTGACAAAACAGTCACTAATGTCATCACCCCAAGAATCAGACCAACCATAGAGACGCCTGAAATAAAGGAAATGAAGCCTTTTTTGCGATTAGAGCGCAAATACTGGTTAGAAATGTCAAATTCAATACTCATGGTGTTGATATTTTGTCATAATTAGCACTTTATAAAACGCTAAATAATAAGGGAAGAATATGTCAGAGGTAACAATCAAAGATAGAGTTGATCAGTTAGGTGATTTTTTAATTGAGGTTTTTCATGTTGTTGGTTTATTTGTTATTGGTGGCACGATTGTCTGGTCGGCTATTGGTGAATATTTAATCATCATGCAGCACGAATCTGGATTTGCTTCGCTTAAGGATATTTTGCTATTATTTATCTATTTAGAGCTTGGTGCAATGACCGGTGTTTATTTTAAAACTCATCGATTGCCGGTGATTTTCTTAATTTTCATTGCTATTACAGCCATTACTAGATTCTTAGTTATTGATATGAAAGAGCTTGTGTCAACGGATAAATTCAACGTGCTGATTATGGTGGTATCAATTATGATTCTAACCATTGCTGCAGGATTTTTAAGATACACCGATAATAAATACAAAAACTCAAACGAGTGTTTTAAATAACATTCAATGGACTTAAGCAGGCGAGGTGTTGTTAATTATGCACTGCTACCAATCTCTGGATTTTTTTATGTTTTAAGTAAAATCCGGAAAGCATTCTATCGGTTAGGTATTTTTAGAGTTAATCAGTTTGATATTCCTATTGTTGTAGTGGGCAATATAACGGTTGGTGGTAGCGGTAAAACACCTGTTGTCATTAAGCTGGTTGAATATCTTCAACAACAAGGCAAAAAAGTTGGTGTTGTTTCTAGGGGTTATGGTGGCTCGCATGAGTCAGGTAGTTTGCTGGTTGATTCAAATTCCAATCCTACTGTCTCAGGTGACGAACCATTATTGATTGCTACGCAAACAGGTGTAGCTGTAATGGTTAACAAAAATCGATCTGAAGCTGTTACAGATTTACTAAAACAGCAAGCGCTCGATGTCATTATTAGCGATGATGGATTACAACACTACGGCATGGGTAGATCAATAGAGGTTGTTGTGGTTGATGGTAATAGGCGCTTTGGTAATAATTTTTACCTGCCTGCTGGGCCGCTAAGGGAATCACAGGCCAAACTTAAACAAGTTGATTTTGTTATTAATAATGGCTCAACGTTTCCTGGAGAAATTTCTGCTAAGTTAATGCCGGTTTCATTTGTTCATTTATTGAGTGGCAAAGAGCGCCCATTAGATTATTTTAAAGGTCAATATTGTCATGGTGCGGCTGGCATTGGCGACCCTGATAGATTTTTTAATACACTAGATGGTCTTGGTGTAAAAGTAGAAAGACACGCTTTTATGGATCATTATCAATATCAAGCTAATGATTTAAAGTTTGAAGATAATCATCCAATAATTATGACTGCGAAAGATTGGGTAAAATGTAAGAAGTTTGCTAATGAACAGATGTTTTACTTAAAAGTAGATCTAGAAATTAGTGAAAATTTTTTAAACAAACTTCTTGCAAAATTATGATTGATGAAGCCTTATTAAAACTATTAGTTTGCCCAAAATCTAAAGCTCCTTTGAAGCAAGTAGGTCATGAGCTAATTTGTGAAACTAGCGGCTTAGCTTACCCAATCGAAGATGGTATTCCAGTTCTGTTGGAAGAAGAAGCTAGAAAGCTAGATTAGCAGATGAGTTTTAGTGTCATTATTCCTGCTCGATATGCATCTAGTAGGCTACCTGCAAAGCTATTAAAGGATGTTCATGGTAAGTCGCTGATTCAGCTGACTTATGAAAACGCCATCAAAAGCCAAGCAGATCGGGTCATTATCGCGACTGATGATGAGCGTATTATGCGAGTCGCACAAGGATTCGGTGCACAAGTTTGCATGACCGATGATCATCATACTTCTGGCACATCAAGAATTGCACAAGTATTAAGTGAGCTTAAAATTGCAGATGATGAAATCATTGTTAATGTACAGGGTGATGAGCCCATGCTTGATCCAGCAGTGATTAACCAAGTGGCTAATAATTTACAAGATAGTCAAATGCAAATGGCAACACTGTGTGAGCCAGTTATTGACGAGCAGCAATATTTAGACCCTAATTGCGTCAAAGTAGTTTTTGATAAGTTCGGTAAGGCGTTGTATTTTTCTCGTGCACCCATTCCGTTTTTTAGAGAACAACAAGATTTTGACCTATCTCTTTGTCATAAGCATATTGGTATTTACGCTTATCGTAGTAAATTTATCAAGCAATATTTAAAGATGGATAGCTCTCGATTAGAGCAGGTTGAGCGCCTAGAGCAATTGACAGTGCTTAATGAAGGTTTCGATGTTCACGTAGCTAACGCCTGTGGAGAGACGGGTTTTGGCGTGGACACACAAGATGATTTAGATAAGGTGCTGACAGCATTGGCGCCTAGCAAAGATAAGGGTTAAGAATGAATATTATTAATGGCAAGAAAATTGCACAAAATTTACGTAATGACATTGCAGCAAAGGTTAGGCAGCTAAATCGAGCACCTGGCTTGGCAGTTATTTTGGTGGGCGATGATCCTGCCTCTGCTGTGTATGTGCGTAATAAAGATAATGCTTGCAAAGAGGTTGGATTTTATTCAGAAAAAATCAATAAACCAGGTGATATTACTCAGCAAGAATTACTTGATGAGGTGATACGCTTAAACAATGATGACAAAATTGACGGTATTTTGGTGCAGTTGCCACTGCCGGATCATTTAGACGCAAATTTAGTCATAGAGACGATTTCTCCTGAAAAGGATGTGGATGGCTTTCATAGTGAAAATATCGGCAAACTCATGCAAAATAAGCCTTATTTACGCCCATGTACACCCAAAGGGGTGATGACAATGTTGGCGACAACAGGAATTGATTTAGTTGGTAAGGATTGTGTGGTGGTTGGTGCCTCTAATATTGTTGGCAGACCAATGGCCATGGAGCTTTTAAATGCACGTGCAACGGTTACAATTTGTAATAGCAAAACCACGGATTTATCAAGCAAGTTAAAAAATGCTGATATCGTGGTTGTAGCTGTTGGCATTCCAAAAATGATCCAGGGTGATTGGATCAAACCTGGCGCTATTGTGATCGATGTAGGTATTAATCGACTGGATAGTGGCAAGCTAGTGGGCGATGTGGATTTTGATGCTGCTAGTGCTAATGCTGCATGGATGACACCGGTGCCTGGTGGTGTTGGTCCAATGACCATTGCAACCTTACTTGAAAACACATTAACCGCATACCAAAATAGGAAATAAGACTATGAAATTATTATTAAAAGCATTTAGAAATGGCCTAGGCGCATTGATTGCATTAATCAGTCGTTTGATTCCCGTTAAGAAAATTAAAAGAAGTGCTCAAGAGCAAGAAGCTGTAAACAATAAAGCTAAAAACATCGAGCTTTATCAATTTTTTGCCTGCCCGTTTTGTATTATGTCACGACGTGTTATAAGAAGTTTAAACATTAAGATTGTAACGCGTGATGCACAAACTCGTGGTGGTGCTTATCGTGAAGAAATGATGAAAGAAGCTGGCAAAGTCCAGGTGCCTTGTTTAAAAATCACAGATTTAAAACTTATCTTGAGAAAGAGTTTGGCTAATAGAATCTATAGTTAGGCTCTTGCCCAGTATTGAGATCTAATTACAGGTTTGTAATGTCAAATTTGACCGGTTCTGCTTGAATCACTTTTGGTACAAAAATAACATTACCGTATAAAGAATAGCCATTTTTACTCGCCATATCATTAAGCGGTAGATTCATTTTTTCACCTTCATCGTTAATCACTAGCATGCCATTATCAAGCTTGATATGGCCTACTGGACCGCCAACAAAAGTCTGTAATTCATCAGTACCAAATGATTTATTATCATCAATAGGCTTAATGTTGATAGGATCGCCTGTTGGGTGGTAAAGTACGGCTGATGGCCAATTGTATTCTTCTGACATGGGGTCCTTAGTTGGGTAGAAAGTCTTTTAATTGTTGAATGCTAGTATCAAGCTGTACTTGTGAATTGGCAATAATATTAATATGACCAAGTTTTCTATTTTCACGCTCAGTCTTGTCGTACAGATGTAAGCTTGCATTGGCCATATTTAGCACAAGATCTGTTGGGCCGATTTTACCAATGATATTAATCATAGCGCTAAAGGCATGCGTTGGCGAGGTGTCACCCAAAGGCATGCCACTAATTGCACGAATATGGTTTTCAAATTGTGAGGTGTGGGCGCCTTCAATACTCCAGTGACCGGAGTTATGCACGCGTGGCGCCATCTCATTTACCACAAGGCCATTTTCGGTTTCAAATAGCTCAATGGTAAGCACACCAACATGACCCATCTCATCTAATAAAGTCTGCATGTAATGCTCTGCTGTTTCTTGTACTTTAGGGTCGATTGTCTGTGCAGGTGCAATGGTAAGGCGCAAAATTCCATTATGGTGTGTGTTTTCAACCAAAGGATAATACTTATGATCATTGTCAATGCCGCGAACTGCAATCAATGAAAGCTCGCGTTTAAAATTAACAAACCCTTCTAAAATTGATTCAACACCCTGCATACTGTCAAATGCTTCTTTAATTTGATCTGTATGACGCATTAAAAATTGACCTTTGCCATCATAGCCTTCAGTCGCTGTTTTTAAAATAGCAGGCAGACCTATATCGCTAACCGCCTTTGTAAGGTCAGCTAAGCTGTTAACCATTTGATAGGGTGCGCAAGGGATATTTAGTTGGTCAAAAAGTGCCTTTTCACGGCCGCGATGTTGGGTGGTGAATAGGGATTTTTCACCCGGATATACAGGGATATCTTTATTGATTTCTTTAACGATTTCAACATCTGTGTTTTCACTTTCGTAAGTGATCACATCGGCAAATGCAACTAATGATTCGATATTTTCAGCATTATCCTCAAGGGCAAACATATGTCCTAAAAGGCTAGCTGGTTCATCGTTAGTATTACCAGAAAATCCAAATTGATGATTTAAAGGATAGCCAGAAATCGCCATCATTCTGCCAAGTTGGCCTGCACCAAGTATGCCGATTTTCATAGTTTATGCTGAAGGGTTTGGGTTGTCTAAAACATCTTGCGTTTGTTTAGCTCTAAATGCTACTACTTTTGCGCGTACAGAGTCATCCTCATTGGCGATGATTTGTGCTGCCAAAATACCAGCATTTTTAGCGCCTGCTTCACCAATAGCAAGCGTTCCCACTGGAATGCCACCAGGCATTTGTGCAATAGAGAGTAATGAGTCTTGTCCACTAAGCGCTTTAGATTGTACGGGTACACCGAGTACAGGCACGATGGTTTTGGCGGCAACCATACCAGGTAAGTGCGCAGCGCCACCAGCGCCTGCAATGATTACTTTAAGTCCGCGATCAAGTGCACTAGAAGCATAGTCAAACATTTTATCTGGAGTTCTATGTGCAGACACCACTTCAACTTCATGCGGCACACCAAATTCTTCCAGCATTTCTACTGCATGTTTCATGGTTGGCCAATCAGATTTTGACCCCATAATTACACCGACTAAAATTGTCATTAGAAGAACCCCTTACTAAAAGCTAATATGTTTGAATTATACTCAAATCATCATCATGTAGATAAAAAGAGGCGTACTATAAAGGTGAGATAGTTGTGTAAATAAAAAAAGGAGGTTGTAATGAGTCTAACGCTAATGCGCCGCCCATTTGTTGGAATGGATGAAATGTTTGAGAATTTTGATCACTCGCTTGGTGAGTTTGAACAGGGTGATTGGATGCCTGCTATTGACATTGAGGAGAATAACAAGTCTTACTTGATTAAAGCTGAGTTGCCTGGTGTACATAAAGATGATGTGCATGTACACGTTGTAGATAATGTGTTAACTATCAAAGGTGAGAAAAAAGATGAGATAACAGTTGAAATTAAAGATACAAAAAGACACCGTATTGAACGTACGTACGGTTCTTTTGTAAGAAGTTTCACTTTACCTCATACGGTTAAGACTGATAATATCGAAGCTGAGTTTATTGACGGTGTTTTGAGCTTAACTATTACTAAAGTAGTTAAGGCAAAGTCTAAGCAAACCGAAGTTAAGATTAAGTGAGTTTATTGCTGAGTCTTGGGGTAAAAAAATAGTAAATATAACCAAGCCCCAAGGCCAGTAAAGAGCATGTCTTTTTCGGCATCCCAAATGTCTCCCTGTGATCCAAGAAAGGAATCAACTGTCTGAGGGGATTGTTGTTGTTGTTCGTAGAAAATAGCGTAGAGCCATTC
>LWDU01040882.1_pt1 | contig 15555 bp, 18 predicted proteins | sample 727161 | NCBI WGS metagenome assembly LWDU01 (sample SAMN04566230, study PRJNA314399) | hydrothermal vent metagenome | isolation source: deep sea hydrothermal plume seawater | place: Mexico: Gulf of California, Guaymas Basin | collected 2004-07-11 | reverse complement strand
CTGAAGTTTTTTAGCCGAAAATTGTCCTTGCCCATGCAGTTCATCTAATAATTGATCAAATTCACTTTCTGTTATTTCATCATTGACCTGTGTTTTATCATCTGCAAACGAGTCACCAAGCATTGACTCAACTTCCTGTCCTACCACATCAGCTATCACAGGTGCATCTACAGCAACGGTATCGCCTGCACGCGTATAACCTTGTAAACGCATCATTAAATTGTCTTCAGCATCTTCAGGATCCATACCTGACTTAACTTGGTCAAACATCAAGTTCACAACATCAACCACATCCAGAATGACATCCATTAAGTCCACAGAAACTTTACGTTTGCCTTCCCTCAACACGTCAAAAACATCTTCTGCTTTGTGACATACAGTCACTAGGGCATTGAAAGCCAGAAAGCCTGCGCCGCCTTTAATAGTATGAAACCCCCGAAAAATGGCATTTAATAGCTCAATATCATCTGGCGATTGCTCAAGCATAACCAGTTGTTCATTTAGCAACTCAAGAATTTCACCTGCTTCGACTAAAAAGTCCTGTAAAATCTCATCCTCCAGATCAACCGCCATAATTTTCCCTTAATAAATAGAAAGAAAATATTATCTGTATCCAATTCATCCCTATTTGCAATACCAAACGTTTAAAAAAACAAGCCTCTCGACTCTATTAAAATCCTAAACTTGATAAAAGATCATCAACATCACTTTGACTTTGAACTACATCGCCCTGTTGATCATCAACCCCTGGCACAACAGGTCCCGGTAATTCAAGGTCCTGTCCGACATGAGAGGCAGATGGATTAACAGTTTCCCCCGAAATTCGTATCAACTCAACCAAACTATTTTCTAGATTATGAACCAAATTAATCACTCGCTTGATAATCTGACCAGTAACATCCTGAAACCCCTGCGTCAATAGTATTTCACTCAGTCCATTTTGAATCTGTTCCAAAGACTCTTTTGAAGTTTGAAAGTAGCAAGTAATTTCCATACTCATACTTTTAAATTCTTCAAAAGGCATTTCTCTATCCAAAAAACGTTCCCACTTCCCTGACAATTGTCCAACCTGGTCATTAATTTCTTGAGAAACTGGCAATAAGTTTTCTATCGTGGTTAATGTTTTATCAGCCGCTTGCTCTGTCATGGTAATCACATATTGCAATCGTTCCTTTGCATCGGGTATATCATGCTTAGTCATAGTCGATATACTGGAATCTAAAGAAAAACTCAGCATAGTATCGTGTAACTGACGCGTTAAACGCCCCACCTCTTGAAACAACTGTGTCTCTCTTAATCCTGCTATTTCATCCAGTATCCCATCAGCCACCACGTCATCCCCATTTTCTAACGCTAAAACCAGGTCTTTGGCTAGCGCTAAACAACTATCACTTGTCATTCAAAAATCTCCTGACTTGATTGGTTTCAACCCTCAATACGTTCAAATATTTTTTCTATCTTTTCTTTCAAAATAGCGGCTGTAAAGGGTTTAATAACATACCCATTCACCCCTGCCTGGACGGCCATAATAATTTGATCTCTCTTGGCTTCTGCAGTCACCATCAGCACTGGTAAATCAACTAAATCAGGGTTTGCTCTCACTTTTTTTAATAAATCAATACCTGTCATTCCAGGCATGTTCCAATCTGTTACTAAAAAATCAATGCCGCCAGATTCTAGTATAGGCAATGCTGTTTTACCATCATCAGCATCAACAGTATTATTAAACCCAAGGTCCCTCAATAGGTTTTTTACTATTCGTCTCATTGTTGAGAAATCATCAACAATAAGAATCTTCATGTTTTTATCCAAGGAGAGTCTCCATCTTATTCATGCTTTATAAAAAAACGATCGACCCAAAGCAATATCATTTGAACCGTATTTAACAAATCACACTGTCTTTTTTGAGTACTCATCAACCCCTTTACTGGCTACTTCAACCACATAGTATTCTTTAAATCAGGGTATTAGCCATTCCCTTTACCATCAATCCAATCTGCAAGTCTAGCTCTCAATCTCAACACTGCCTGACTACTGATCTGGCTAACTCTGGACTCACTGATATCTAACACCTCACCTATTTCGCGTAAGTTCAGCCCATCATCATAATACAAGGAAATAATAAGACGCTCTCTTTCCGGCAATCCTGTAATAGCTTGCACCAATGCCCTTTTAAAATTCTCCTTGCCTAAAACATCCATTGGTTCAGAACATTGTGTTTGTGAATCGTGCAAAATAGAATCCCCAAATTCTGTCAATTGCTCAACACTCAAAACTCTACAACCAATAGAGTCTTGCAGAATATGGTTATATTCTGCAATTCCTATTTCCAGGTATTCTGCAATATCCCTATCTCGTGCTTCCTGCCCCATCCTGTTTTCCACTTCCTTAATAGCTTCTGAAACCATCCGTGCCTTTTTATGTACAGAACGAGGCGTCCAGTCTGAACGCCTTACCTCGTCTAACATTGAACCTCTTATTCTAATCCCTGCATAGGTTTCAAAACTGGCTCCTTGCTTCGCATCATAATTTCTAACCGACTCTATTAACCCCAACATACCAGCCTGGATCAAATCATCCACTAACACTGAGTCTGGCAATCGTCCCATTAAATGAAACGCAATTCGCTGTACCAGTGGCACATGCTTAATCACCAAGTCATTTACATCAAGATCCCCCGTCTGTATTGTTGCATACATAGACGCTCCATTCATGCAACACCCTCTTCGGAGTTATATTGAATCATTCTCTCTACAAAAAACTCAAGATAACCACCTGCATGAAATTTTACCGGCCAACTTTTGATTTTATATGCCAGATCACCAAAAGCAATGGCCGACTTACTTTCAGGAAAAGCCATAATTACCGGTTTTTGTTTTTGCACTGATTTGCGCAAACAATCATCAAAAGGTATGGCTCCTACATAATTCAAAGTAACATCCAGATAGCGATCAGTAACCCTTGTAAGCTTAGTATATAACTGCTGACCTTGCTTCTCGGACTCCACCATATTGGTCACCAGATGAAAGTTATTCAAACCATAGTCTCGGTTTAACAACTTAATAAAAGCATAGGCATCGGTTAACGAAGTCGGTTCATCACAAATGACCACAATAACTTCCTGACATGCCCTGGCAAAATTGACAACACTGGAGGAAATCCCTGCCGCTGTATCGACAATCAAATCATCAATATTATGATCAAGCTCGCTAAATGCTCTGATAAGCCCTGCTTGCTCAATATTGGAAAGCTCTGCCATCTTTTGCACTCCAGAAGAAGCAGGAATAACTTTCAACCCAGCAGGCCCTCTTAACATAATATCATGCAGGGATTTCTCACCCCTCAAAACATGTGACAGATTATATTGTGGTGACATGCCCATTAAAATGTCCACATTGGCCAATCCCATATCAGCATCAAGTAATGCCACTCTTCTTCCCAACTGAGATAGAGCCACTCCCAAGTTTACCGACAAATTGGTTTTCCCAACACCGCCTTTACCACTGGTAATAGCTATAACCCGAACTGGACTTGGTTTAATTTGATTCATTTTCCTTATCCCAAACGCTTGATCAAGTGCCTTATGCATAACCATCTGCCACCCACTCATCAAAGCCTAAATCTTTATTCACTGAACTTTCTTTATCCAGTTCAGCAACACACTGTTCTATCAAGGTATATGCATCTGGAATACAAATATCTTCAGGTACCTGCTGACCATTCGTCATAAAAGCCAGCGGTATTTGATGTTCAATAATCGCCGATAACGTTGAACCTTTTTCCACCGCCTCATCAAGCTTAGTTAAAATAACGTACTCCGCTTGAAAAACTTTAAATGCATTAATAATTTCATTTACTGCCTGGTAATGCGTGGCTGCTGACATTACCAGATAGGTCTTAATCGACAAATTACTTTGCTTCAATGTTTGAATCTGTTCAGCCAAACACATATTTCGTTGACTCATACCAGCAGTATCTATAAGTATTAATGACTTATCCGAAAAGCTATTCACATGACTTTGTAATTCTTCTGCATTTGCAGCGACACGTACAGGCACATCCAATAAACGACCATAAGTTAAAATTTGCTCATATGCTCCGATTCTGTAGTTATCTGTCGTGATTATGGCAACCTGGCGGGAACCATGTTTTAAAATATACTCAGCCGCCAATTTTGCAATAGTTGTTGTTTTCCCTACTCCTGTCGGCCCTACCAAAGCAACAATTCCGCCATACTCTAATAAATTATCATTGGCAATAGGCAAAACTTTAATCAACATTTCTTTTACTTTTTGAAAAGCTTCAGCCGCATTGTTTTGACTGTTCATTCGGTTAGCAATTTTAATGGCTAGTTTTTTGGAAAAACCCATTTCAGCTAACCGGCGTAACATATCTAATCTGATAGGGTTATTTTTTACCCCCTGGCTCCAGGACATTTCTGACAGCCGAGTATCCAGCACCGATCTTAATGACTTTATTTCTTTGCGCATTTCCATAATAAAATCATTATTTATAGCTGACGGTTCCTGACTGTCCTGCTGGTCAGTTTTAATCAACCGTTTATCACGACTACTCGATGACTGTTTAAATTTTGATTGGTGACTGGTTGCCTGTCTATTTTGTTCAGTTGCTAGATGAATTTTCTCGGCATAACCAACATATTGATCAATATCACGATGGGCCGGCTTTCTGGGAATACTGCCATCAACGCCTTTTTTTCGGGGACTACTAATCAAATGTACTTTATTTTTTGCAGTTTCAAAACTAGCTAACTCCATTTTTTTCTCGTTTCCTCCCGGTTTACCTGCTGAATTGCCTTGCCTGTTTAATTGATTGTGAAAACTTTGCTCATCAAAGTCTTTTGCCGCAACAATTTCCACGCCTTCATCAACAGAACGATTCGACATAATCACAGCATTTGCACCTAACTCTTCTTTAACCATACGCATGGCTAACCGTATATCTTTTGCAACAAAACGTTTGATTTTCATGGTGCTGATTATCCTTTTTATTAATTATACATGTGCACGTTGACCCACGGTTGAAACCACTTTAATCTGCCGGTCCTCAGGGATTTCGTTATAAGCCAGTACATGTAAACCTGCAATGGAATGCCGCAAAAAACGTGATAACCAAGGCCGAACAAAAGAAGAAACTAGCAGCACAGCCACTTGACCGTCTATTTCCATTTTTTGTGCACTTTCTTCTAAAGATTTATGCATTTGTTCAGCTAACCCAGGCTCAATACCAGCACTATTTTCATCCGCTGTTTGCAATGATTGAAGCAATAACTGTTCCAATTCAGGTTCTAACGTAATCACGGGCAATTCACCCGCCACCCCATTGATTTCATGCACAATTGCTCGACCTAATGCGGCACGCACAGTAGATGTCAAGATGTCAGGATCTTGACTTTTAATACCATAATCCGCCAAAGTTCCAGCAATCGTACGAATATCCCTGATGGATACATTTTCTCGTAATAAATTTTGTAATACCTTGACAACCACGCCTAAAGCCAAAGTCTTTGGCACTAAGTCCTCCACCAGTTTAGGTGCTGATTTAGCCAGATTATCCATGATATTCTGGGCTTCTTCATACCCAAACAAATCATGCGCATTAGATCGCAAAATATGACTGAGATGTGTTGCTACCACTGTCCCCGGATCCACTACCGTATACCCCAGTGTTTGCGCCTGGTCTTTTTGGTTGGAATCTATCCAGATGGCCTCTAGACCAAAAGCAGGGTCTTGCGTCACCTCACCTTGGATAGTGCCAAAAACCTGCCCTGGGTTAATCGCCATTTCTAAATCGGGTCTAATTTCTGCTTCTCCTGCCGTAACTCCCATTAAAGAAATTCTATAGCTTGTTGGGGACAAGTCCAGATTATCTCTGATGTGTACAGAAGGTATTAAAAATCCCAGGTCTTGAGATAATTTTTTTCTTACCCCTTTAATACGCGCCATCAACTGCCCGCCCTGCTTTTTATCGACTAACGGGATCAGTCGATACCCCACTTCCAAACCAATCACATCCACGGGCATCACATCATCCCAGCCCAATTCCTTAATTTCAGCTGCTGCTTGTTGCGGTGCTTCAGACACAGCTTGCAGAGCCTCTTCTTGTTCTTTTTGTTGACGCTGATCGATCAGATATGCAACAGCTAATAAAGCCATTGCCAATAAAATAAACACCAAATTCGGCATGCCTGGAATAATACCTAATAACCCCATAATGGTTGCTGTAATAACCAATGCTTTAGGTTTATTAAATAACTGCATCCCTATTTGCTGACCGATATTTTCTTGACTGCCACGTACACTTGTCACAACAATGGCCGAAGCGGTCGACAACAGTAATGAAGGGATTTGAGCCACCAGACCATCCCCGATCGTTAATAACACATACATTTCAGTAGCATCGGCAATACTCATGTCATGCTGAGTAATACCAATAGCCAGTCCACCAATAATATTAACGAATAGAATGATGATCCCCGCAATTGCATCGCCTCTGACAAATTTACTGGCACCATCCATTGAGCCATAAAAGTCAGCCTCAGCTGCTATTTCAGATCGGCGAGCCCTCGCCTCGTTCTGGTCGATCAGCCCAGAATTCAAATCTGCATCAACCGCCATTTGCTTACCGGGCATGGCGTCTAAAGTAAATCTTGCCCCTACTTCTGCAACACGTCCAGCACCTTTGGTCACTACCACAAAATTAATCACAACCAAAATAGCAAAGATCACAACACCAACAGCAAAATTGCCACCTATGACAAAAGAGCCAAATGCTTCGATAACTTTACCTGCTGCATCTCCACCATTATGTCCATCAAGTAGCACAACACGCGTTGAGGCGACATTCAAAGCCAGCCTTAGCAATGTAGCAATTAAAATAACAGAAGGGAAAACAGAAAATTCTAGCGGTTTATAACTATTGACTACCACCAGCAGAATTATCAGTGAAAACGCTATATTAAAGGTGAAGAATATATCCAGTAGAAAAGCAGGTAATGGTAATATCACCATAGATAAAATCATGACAATCACAATCGGAGCACCAAGCCCCTGATTAATACTGGATTTAATAGAACGAATTACTTTTTCAAAATTCATAACTTTAATTATTAAAAAAACATTTTTCTAAACTAGAGCCACCCTTATTCAGCGTGTCTGACATTAAATTTCGCCTATATCATAAATGGTATTTATATTCATTCGGTACTTGAACATCACTTGGCATCTGCGGTTTCCCCCAACCATTCTCTGTTGCTGTTTTTAATTGAAAAACATAGGCGAGTATTTGTGCTACAGCCAAGAATAAACCCGTGGGTATTTCTTCATCTATTTCCGTTGAATAAAATAAGGCTCTTGCCAATGGTGGTACCGCAACTAGAGGCACATCTGCAGCAATAGCTGTATTTCGTATTTGTGCTGCAATCAGGTCCGTTCCCTTTGCAACCACGACCGGCGCACCCTTCCCCGTCAAATCATATGTTAAAGCAACAGCAAAGTGACTCGGATTCGTTACTATCACATCTGCTTTAGGAACCTGATCCATCATTCTTTTTTGCGCCATTTCCATTTGTTTTTTGCGAATCTGACCTTTAATCTCCGGATTACCTTCCTGATCTTTTAATTCATCCTTAACTTCCTGCTTACTCATTTTGAGTTGTCGTTTGTTATTCCACAACTGATACGGCACATCAATCGCCACAACCACCAATAATGTTGAACTCAATATTAAAAAACCAAACCCTACAATATCAACTGTTTGCTTGATAGCTTCAATCAACGGCAAAGCGCTTAAACCCATAAACTGGTCAAAATAAAAATCAAACAAACTTCCTGCCACCCAAAAAACCAATACAACCTTGACGAGCGACTTAAGTAATTCAACCAGCCCCTGAACCCCAAACATCCGTTTTAATCCCTTAAAAGGATTCATTTTTGACAATTTTGGACTCATAGCTTCCGTTGTAAAATTCCATCCCCCCAGAACAATTGGTGTCAACAATGCAGCTAACGTTAGCATAAGCACGAGAGGAGTGATGAGCAGCATGCTCTCTAATAATACTTGCTCAAAGTAAAACCCTATACTAGAAATATCAAAAATAACCTCTCTACTCAGCTGCATCTGCTGACGCATCAATTTGGTCAATCCATGACCAATGGATGCCCCAGTAAATAACATCAGGATGGCCGCCGTCATCAATGCAACAAAAGTATTTAATTCTCTGGAACGGGGGATTTGTCCTTTCTTTTTCGCATCGGACAGGCGCTTCTCTGTAGGTTCTTCTGTTTTGTCTTGCCCCGAATCATCAGCCACTTAGTGTCTCCAACCGCAACAATCAATCATCACAGTTTTAACAATCGATTAATCAATGAAAACCCCTCGGCCAGTACGGCGGTAAAGACAGTTAAAGTGTTGTCTAATGCGATCCAGATTAAAACCATACCTAGCATGATAGTTATCGGAAATCCCACTCCAAAAATTTGTAACTGTGGCGCGGCTCTGGCGGCTACACCAAAACTAATGTTTACAAATAATAGCGCTGCCATAATAGGTAAAGCCAATAACACACCTGTAGAAAAAATATGACTGCTCCATACAATGACTCGCCACAAATCATTTCGACTCAATCCTACAATGCCAATAGGCAAGGTTCTGAAACTTTCTACTAACATCTCAATCACTAATAAATGTCCGTTAACACTCAGAAAAACAAGACTACTAGAAATAATAAAAACTTGTGCAATAACAGGTACCTGAATGCCTGTTGCAGGGTCAACCATAGAAGCAAACCCTAAACCCATACTATAAGCAATACTCTGACTAGCTACCAACATTACTGAAAAAACCATTTGCAATATAAAACCTGTGGTCAAGCCAATAGCCAATTGCTGTACAGCGACCATGAAGCCCTGATAACTTAAAATAGTGATATGTGCAGTATCCGGCACAATGGGAACAATCGTCAGGGTAATTAATAATGATGCCAGAATTTTGACTTTTGCTGTGAGCACACGCACACTAAACACCGGAATAGATATCAACATTGAACTAATGCGAATAAACGGCCAGATGTAGGCACCCAAAACCGCAAGCATCTGCTCTTCAGTAAAATTCACTACTGTCCTATAAGCACTGGAATTTGATGCAGCAAATCTTGGAAATAATCAATTAACAACTGAAGCATCCACGGCCCAGCCAACATCAAAACCACTATAATCGTCGCTAATTTGGGTATAAAAGTTAAAGTTTGCTCATTAATTTGTGTCGCTGCTTGAAACATGGCTACCACCAGGCCCACAGCTAAAGAAGACAACAAAATAGGTGCCAACAATTTCACTGCCACCAGAACAGTCTCTTGGGCAATCGATGAGATAACTTCTGGTGTCATATTAATTTCCTATAGACAGGGGAAATAAAAACTAAAGGTAAAAACTCGCTGCCAGCATTTCCAGTACCAGTGACCATCCATCCGCCATCACAAATAACATAATTTTAAATGGCAAGGAAATTATCATCGGTGACAACATCATCATTCCCATGGACATTAAAACGCTAGCCACCACCAAATCTATCACCAGAAAAGGTAAAAAAATTAAAAAACCAATTTGAAAAGCCGTTTTTAATTCACTGGTCACAAATGCAGGTAGTAATAAAGAAAAGGGCACTTCATTAACGGATTTAAAATCCTCACGTCCGGAAATCCTCATAAACAACTCTAGATCTGCTTCCCGTGTTTGCTTCATCATAAATTGTCTGAAAGGCACAGATGCTCTTTCAATTGCAGTCGTCGCATCAATTTTCTCTTCCAGATAAGGCTGTACAGCCTGTAAATTAACCTTGTCAAAAACGGGCATCATTATAAAAACAGTTAAAAACAAGGATAACCCCAGTAACACTTGATTACTCGGGGCTTGTGCAGTCCCGATGGCTTGACGTAATAAACCCAGCACAATCATAATGCGAGTAAATGATGTCATGGTTAATAACATTGATGGTAAAACTGCCAACATCGTCATTAACGCCAGAATCTGAATAGTTACAGTGTAAGACTGCCCACCATTAGGATTGGTTGTTACTGTAACGGCTTCTATTCCTGGGACGGCCCATGAACTGGAACTCGGTACAAAAAGAACAAACACCATCATCAAACCCGACCATAGTTTATTCATGAGCAGAAACCTTCATGATCTTTGTGAGTTGCTGTGAAAATTCATTATTACTATCATTTTCAACATCCTCTTTAAACAATGACTCATCAATATCCCATACCAATAATTTATCAATTTTTCCTGGCATGACAGCTAGTAGCAATTGTTTTTTTCCGACCTGTACAAGTACCAGTTTCTCGCGCGCACCTAAGGATAAGCCTGAAATTATATTTATCTTTTTTTGGGATGGAGAAGCAAATCCACCCATTTTTCGCATCACCCAAACACAGGCAAAAAACAAACTCAACACCACAACTAACCCTAAGGCCCAATTTAATACCTGTGCATAAGATACAGTTTGCATCATTTCTTTTCGCTCATTATCAGCAGCAAATACCACGGAACAGGACATTAAAAAGAAAACACTTCCATGAACCACTGAAATTACAACTGCTGCTACACCATCACATACAGATGCCCACCATGCTCGTGAACAAGTGACTGGAAACGAAGATGTAATACCTTTATCTGTTTTCATAATCCATAAAATTAAGAACAGTAAATTAGCCCAATCTTTTTACACGCTCAGATGGACTAATGACATCTGTTAAGCGAATACCAAATTTATCATTAACAACAACAACCTCACCATGAGCGATCAAAGTACCATTGACAAAGACATCCATTGGCTCACCTGCAAACCGGTCTAATTCAATCACTGAACCCTGGTTAAGCTGCAATAAATTCCTGATATTTACTTGAGTTCGGCCTATTTCCATTGACAATGTCACCGGGACATCCAGTATCACATCTAATTTAAGCACCTCATCCGACATCTCTGGATCATCAGAACAGTTAGCCGGCTCTTCATCGAATTCTTTAATGCCCACTGATTCTAGTGGATCAGCCGCCTTTTGCTCATGGAGAGTATCCCCGCTGTCAACCTTGTCATTTTCTTGTTCACTCATTGCTTCAGACTCTTCATGTTCGTCATCACTCATTCTATTAACTGCTTTACCTTCAGAAGCATCATAAAATGGTGTCCTGAGATATTTTTTCTTTTACTTGAATTGCATAATTACCACCTGACAATCCAACTTTACCTTTGAAAACATCCACATTTTCAGCTTGGACCACCACTGTTTCTGGAATATCAATGGGAATGACATCCCCTTGCTGTAAAGCCATCACTTCTTTGATCTTCATGGTTTTTTCGACCAGCACACTTCTAAGGGTAACTTCACTGCGTAAAGCCTCCTTTCTTAAGCTTTCTTGCCAACTGCCATCAATTTCACCACGATCACTACTCACTACATTCAACAACTCCCTTATGGGTTCAAGCATCGAATAAGGCATAGCAATATTAATATCCCCACCACCGCCTTCAAGCTCAACATGAATAGTAGAGACAATCACTATTTCAGAAGGGCTAACGATATTTGCAAACTGCGGATTTACTTCTGAACTCATATATTCAAATTCCAGATCCATTACAATTTTCCACGCATCTTTTAGATCCCTAAACAACAACTCTAAAATCAGTTGGATAACTCTCATCTCTGTCGCTGTGAATTCACGCCCTTCAACCTTGTTATAAAATTGACCAGTACCTCCGAAAAAGTTATCAACAACAGTAAAAACCAGCCGAGGCTCTATCACTATCAAAGCTCGACCTTTTAAAGGTATAAAGCGAACAATATTGAGATTAGTCGGTACAAACAAGCCTCGAACATACTCAGAAAATTTCACAACTTGAATGCCCGAAAAAGTGATTTCCGCAGACCGTCTAAGAAAGTTAAAAAGTGACCTTCTAAAATATCTTGCCAAACGTTCATTCACCATTTCCAGCGTTGGCATTCGCCCTCTAACAATTCTTTCTTGACTGGTAAAATCATACCCCTTTATTTCACCACTGAAGGTCTCCTCACTCTCTTCAATTTCGACATCACCATCATCAACACCATGTAACAGAGCGTCAATCTCGTCTTGGGTTAATAAATCTTCTGAAGACATGTTACTGCATCACAAAAGACGTAAAGAAAAGATCCACCACCTCATTTTTCCCCATCATTTTTTCCATGATTTCACCCACTTCTTCTAACATCTCAGCACGTAGTACTTCTTTGCCGTCTCTTGTTGCTAAATACTCCGAGCCTTGTGTGCTGATGATCAAGAGAAAATTATTGCGTATCATAGGCTGATGTTTTTTTAATGCCGCCACCGTTTCCTCGTTTTTAACAAGCAAGGTAACCGATACTTGTATTAATCTAGCAGAAGAACCTTTTGGAAAATTAACTATCAAGGGGGTTTTTAGTTCAGCATAAAGTAGTTCATTTACACTGGGTTCTTTAGACTCTGCCACTGTGCCCTGGACCCCCGATTCAGTTGACTCTGTCGCTATAAAAAAATACCCAGCACCTCCCCCAGCTACCAGCAAAACCAACATGACAATAATAGTTTTTTTGTTTGAGACCTTATTCCCCTCGCCCACCGTTTCTTCACTTTCTGACATTTAAAACTCCATCTAAATACTGTTAACCACTTGGGCTAAATATTTTACAATTTCACCCACTCAATTTAACTCAGAATCATATTCACCTATCTTAAAATAAGCTAAAAATGACTCAGCTACTTGCTAATATTAGTCTATAGTATTAGCATCTTCTTTTTTTTAACATGGAATGATTTATATCTACTAACACATTGTTCTTTCCAGCACATGGCTAGATAAGCAATATATTGACCATGTATTAGAAACAAAAAACTTTTCAACCACTTAGAATATATTATAAAATCCAGATAACAGCGCCCCCTAGAGTTAGTTGTGAAAAACGGATAAGACACATACAAGGTTACTTTTTAGAAATAACCCTATTAAATCTTTACGGACCGCCCATACCTCCTAAAATCATTTAGAGAAAAAACACACCCTTAGAGGATAGATAACATTCCTAGCCATTGAGCGAGAAAACACCGCATCTATGAAACAAAAAGATCAATTTTCAATTTTTATTGCCGATGACAATGAAATAAATCGAATATTATTACAATTTCAGCTTGAGGCACATTGTAAGAGTTTGACACAGGCTGCCGATGGGAAGGTAGCTCTCGACTATCTACAAACAAACAAATATGACCTGATACTACTGGATTTGCATATGCCATACTTGAGTGGTCGTGATCTGATAAAAATCATAAAAAAAGCAGATGCCATCAATAATGATTCACCGGTCGTTGCCATTACTGCACACGCACAAAAACATCAAAGACAATCATTGATCAATTTGGGGTTTGATGAATGTCTGATCAAACCTATTCTTTATGAAGAATTATCAACCATACTCGACCTCTGGTTGCCCATCCTACCACAAGCCAAGCTGAATCAGAATCATAACAGCTACACGTCAGCAATACTGGAAAAAACCGAAGGCAATGTACAACTGGCCACGAATCTCTTCGATAAGTTATTTGCTGAGCTCCCGACACAAACTCAAATAATCGAGAATGCATTAGTGACAAATGACTTTAAGCTTGCTAAAGAAGTAACCCACAGACTACATGGGTCTGTCAGCTTTTGTGGCTTTAAAGAGATTCGATCAAAAGTAATTAACCTCGAAACCAGCCTAAGAGAAAACGACTATCAATCGATCCAGCCGCACTTTTTTGCTGTAAAAAACCAAATCAATGATTTTATGAAAGCAAGACCCACCATTATTGACGCGTTAAAAACATTAGCACCAAACATTTAATACCCCTTCTAAAACTTGCTCTTTACTCTCTCCACCTCTCTAAACCAACCCGTTTGATAGTCCGCTTAATATCTAACGGATCAACCGAGGATCTGGAAATTAATAAGTTCCTTGCCGTGCCCACAAGTAAACCACATGAGAGTATCTTCTGCCAAAACAAAATTTGCTATATCAACATGCATGCTTAATCACAACCAGGTAAATTTACTCGCGCCACTACTGCCCATAATCGCAACTTTATTTTTTGCAAAAACATACTGGATGATATCCTTTCACACCCAATATGTTCGTCATAACAGCAACTGACATTATGTCTCATACCCAAAGCGGACATGGCACAAAATAACATCACTAGCCTTATTCCTGCTAACTCAGAAGAAGCCATCAACATAACTAACATAGCGTCGAACTAACTCCCTGTTGTAACAACAAGCCTCTCATCTCAATACTAAATTAACAGAGTGATTTGAAACAAAAAAAAATTACGGAAAAATGATCAATACCGCTCCATTAATGGATAACACCACAGCTATCATCATTAAAAGCAAAGCAACAGTTACACATTATTTACGCTAACTGAGCAGGTATTAATATTTGCAATCGAGAGCATTGGGTTGCCGTCACCCATATAAAGCCCAAGATTCAGTGCTATGTTTCTGTAGCTTCACCAATTCATTTCATGATATGGATGATCATCTAGAACCACTAAGGATGGAGATTATCGCCATGAAAGCAACTGATGTTTACTGAACCCCGTTATTTAAGTTGCTTGATCGTCAAAGATTTAAGGTGTAACGGGTTAATTCCCGATCAACACCTCAAATCACAGTCAGATGTGTTGGATTGCCAATGGGTTTGGCAAGTCATGGCATATTACAAAGTGCTTTTTGTCCTGCTAAGACCATTTATTGTTTACACGCAATCGTTCGGCAATACGCATCCAATTTTCAAGAACATACACGCGGTATTCAGCATAAGTAAACAGCAATGATTCAAATAGATAATATGGCCAGTGATTTAATGGGTAAAAGCGGATCTGCTATTCCGTGAGAAAATTTAACGGGTCAACGTGGCCCACATAAAATGGCTGCTTTACTGGATACTCATCTACGAGTGGATGATGAAACGGTTGCACATAGTCTTAACAAGAAAAAAATATATTTACAGAGGGCGTTCAAATCGCTGAAAATCAGGGAAATGGAGATAATTGGACACCCGCCACTCTCATTTAAGAGTGGCGTAAACTAATCGTTCACCACAACAAAAAGTTTAGGCGTCCAATATCATGAAGAATACCATCGTAGGCGTTGATTTGGCAAAGCGAGTGATTCAAGCTTGTGTCGTTAAAAATAATAAAGTTGTTAGTAATGAAGAAATAGCGGCTGATGACTTCAGCGCTTGGCTGGCTAATATGAAGCCAACTATCGTTGTTTTTGAGGCATGTGGCACATCAAATTACTGGAACGTGTGATAAGAGCCCATCCTGAATGTAAAAAGCGACTTGACCTAGAGGGAGTATCCCCCCTTAATGCCGTCAATTTATACCTATTCTATAGGCTGTGGTGATATCGGTGTTTTTCAATCAGGCCGTGATGCGGCTGCATGCATTGGTTTAACACCATTACAACATTCAAGTGGCG
>LWDU01043792.1_pt1 | contig 15557 bp, 8 predicted proteins | sample 727161 | NCBI WGS metagenome assembly LWDU01 (sample SAMN04566230, study PRJNA314399) | hydrothermal vent metagenome | isolation source: deep sea hydrothermal plume seawater | place: Mexico: Gulf of California, Guaymas Basin | collected 2004-07-11 | reverse complement strand
TAAAGTAGGAATTGTAGTTAACACATCTCTCGGTTATGAAGAGATAGTAGAAGATATATGTGCTTTTCTCACAAATTTTGAGATACCAGAGATAAGTGCTTTCGTTCTACCAGTGCTAGAATTTCCTGACGATCTGCCCAGTGTTGATATCATGGCTAGTGTTTCTATTACGCTAGAGTCTGCGATAATTGAAACAATAGTTGGCTTGATTCTTAGTCTTATCGAATCTGTCATCAACGAAATAACGAATGCATGTAGCACGATCTTTGATACCTTCGGAGATATTGATTTTGGAGCGGCAGATCTAGCAGAGGCAGAAGTGTTGTCTGATTTGTTTGATTCTCTTGGGCCCAGCCCTGATATCGAAGTGGACTTGAAGGAAGAATCGAAGGTGCAACAGGCAGAAGAAGCAGAAGAAGCTTCATCGGGAGAAGAGACAGAGGAGAAAATAACCTATATAGATCTAGAACCTGTGCGTACAGTGATTGTAATAGAAAAAGATAAGGTCGTTGATAAGGTACAGGAGATGAGAGCGTTGTTGGAAAATATTTCCGCACTTCTAACCCCATCTGAGATTTCGGCACTTTTTACCAACACGGCCAGTTTTTCTGTATTGGAATTTGTCCTAAACATTATCAAGTCAGAACATCCAATGATAGCTGAAAAGGTACGCACTCTAGAGGACGTAGCTGAGTTTTTTATCAAGCTAAGTAAGATGGCGGAAGTGGGCCCCATATTCGAACAAGTTACCGTTATCAACAAAAGCTTGGGGTGCACATGGGATTCTTTTTGCGAAAGAAAAGATATGATATCCTCGAACATTCCCGACGTTCCAGACATTCCTGGTCTCATAGAAGATGTTACGCCCGATAAAATAAAAAATATTTCTGACGGCATCACTACTATCTTAGGCGGCCCTCTGGGCCCACCAATAGAAACTTTTTGCGAAGAGAGACAAAGCAAAGTAGATAAAGGGCTTATTCCGAAAGACAATGCTTCCATGTTGTTTCTAATAGAAAAAGTTGTGAATGTTATGTATGATGGTATCTACATGGCATTCGACGACGAGATAATAAAGCTTCCAGATGCACTAGACGTTATTATAGAAATGCCCAAGCCGGTACCGAGAACGATAAAGCAGGATAGTGAAATAGCTACTCCGTCACCGATATTCGATTTTTATGAACTTAAAGAGAAAGACTTTTCTATTCCTCTCCCACCATGGTTTCCGAAGAGGACGATAATAAACCCAGAGTTTCAAAGACTTTTGGGTACAGGCTACGTGCCTATCGATGGAGATCCTCAAGGAAAGTATGGCCCATACACGACAGAAAAGATCAAGCTGCTTGGCATTTTGCCTACGCCGTTTAACACTTTTCCGCTAGACCCAGTAACAGTAAATCAGAAGCTGCCTCTTTTAGCTGCAAATTCCAGGGCCGGCCTCAGAACAGTCAAAGAAATGAAGATTGGTAACGATGTTGTTTCTTCGGCTGGAGACACCGAAGTGAGAAAAGTGTATTTTGCTTTGAGCGAGCCTTTCAAGGGTCAAGGGTTCAAGCCGGCAACCTTTGTTTTGAAATATTCTTTGTTTGGCGCCGAAGAGAATAACAAGTTCAATAACGTGTTCAGCTTACAGGTTGGTAATGTCCCAATCGATCCCAGTTCAATTCCAATGCCACCGCCGGCCCAGGGCGTTCCGGCAGTGCCAGTGCCATCGACTACTTATGCTCCAATGGAAGCAGCAGTGTTCCATACACAAATTTACGGAAGCACAGTAGCCAGCGAAAGCGCAAAGAAGTTATTAGATTATATACAGGAGAAAAAAGGGTTGGTGGTGGCAGAGGGCAACGTTCCCCAAATGGATGTTTTCGCAAAATTCGTTGAGATAATTATTGAGGCAGGCGGAGGTGCTCCGCTCCTAGATCCTCCTCAACTCCCTCCAGGCTCAGCCGGAAGAGGCAGAGCGGGAGATACACCCCAAAGCCCAATTCTTACATCGACTTCACAAGAGCAGAGAATAAGTCAGTTCGTAAAAAACAAGATGTTTGACGATCTGATTATACAGGCAATATCTGGTATAGCAGCCGAGATACTAAATACCCCTCTGTTTAAGAAGACAGAAGACAAAACTCCATTCCTCAAGATTATTGATTGGGCGCCCATACCAACCGAAGAGGAGAGATTGTGCGGATCCGATCCTCATATTCTAGCGTTAGATACAGTAAAGAAGAGGACAATTGAGGCATATGAAGACTATATTGAGTGTTCTCCTCTAGAAGATGAAATCAGCGCAGCTGCTTTGGGCCGGCCAAATCTTTCTTCTCTGGAGGCAGCCGGCATGACTGGCTGTGTCATGACCACAATAAGAGCTTATGTGTTGGAACAGCTTGTCAGATCAATGTACGCCGTCTCTGTATTTGTGGGCGAAGAATTGGTAACTAGCTTGCTTGTCGAATATTTCATAAGCACATCGATGAAGAATATAAAAGAAATAAGTCAAAGCTATCATGATACATTTTTGGAGCAAGTGGAAGTTATCTTCGATCTTCGTATGGATGAATTCAACCCCTTTGGCTCAATTCCTGACGTGATTGAAAATGGAAGGCAACTCGGCATTGATTGGAAATATGCAGACGCAGCACTGTACGAATACAACCCCATCAAGTATGCACACTTGAATCCGAACGAGCCAAAGCCACCAGGCGCGACTAGCCCACTAGACGAAGAATTGGGCGCATCAAGCTCAGGAAATGCGAGTGCTGAAGATTGTGACACTGGAGGGCCCGTAGGATCAGGGGCTGCACCATTGCCGCCACTGCCGGGCCTAGAAGAAAATTCAGCGCTCTATGACAGGGTTGCAAATAGAGTAAAGTTTCTAGCAGAGGAGCAACTATATTCTGTAATACCTAAACTACAAGATCTAATAGCTGTCGATGGCACGCTATCTTTCGACGACAACTTTCTTGGAAGAAGACTTCCGCTTTTTGATTTACAACGAAATCCAGGAGAAGCAAGATTCTCTAGAGTGTTCGAAGGCTCTCTCCGCGCAGCGGAACAAACAGAACTCACAAGACAATACGGAGAATATCTCAAGGAATTTGAAGAATTTGAAAACAATCGTTTGAGCAATTTGCTTACTTCCGGCATTGAGTCTATAAAAGATGTCGCTAGTTCGGTGGGAGCGTCCGTCGATTGTTTAGGCGAGGTATTTGAGGAGGCTGCCCCAAAGATTGCCCAGGCATCCAGAGAAGCAGCCGGCAAGGTGAACGATGCATTATCTGAAATCGATCTTGATGTCACTGATATTGGGGCTAGCGTAAGCAGTATTCAAAATGCATCCGCAGACGCCACAAACGCCGCGCTGGGCCCGCTTACCGAAGTCGAAGAAACTTTCAACGATCTGACCACTTGCGCAAAAGATGCTCTAGATGACTTTGTTGAGGTAGGGAAAGATGTGTTGTCGGCCGTATCAGACTCGCCAGAACCTTTAGATGCCTTCCAGCAAGGCGCTGCCATTGGCTCTACAGATAAGTTTGGAAACATAGCAGAATTTAGAAGGGGAGAGTTTCAAACAGATTTTACTCTAACCGATAGAAACGGGACTATTATTTTAGAGAAGTATATCAAAGTAAAGAAGAAGGGCGGAAACACTTCCATCCTAGGATCTAGAATCACTGCCCCGCGAAGCACTGGTAGAGGAAATCGGCCCGGCGCCTTTGGCGGAAACTCAATTGATGTCGGCGGCCGTCAACAAACAATATCACAAGTGCTATGTCCTAGGGAAAGAGTAGATACATCTTCCAGGGGCCAGTTTAAGCCCATCGACTCTTCCACACAAGACAATTCAGCAGTCGGAGACACAGCAGAGTTCTCTTTGGCCCCGCAAATTGATCCAGAAATAGAGACGATATATAATATTGAAAATTGGGAAGATTTGTTCTCGGAGATAGTGTCTGATAATAGAGATGCCAAGTTCGAAGACGTATATGAGTCGTGGTCTTTTGGGGTTCGGATGGTGTATATAGCCCCAGCAAATAAATTTATTGAACAAGTACCAGGACTAGACCCCGGAGCCAGTGCAGCTAGTACAATCAAGGTGCCAGAATCTCGCGGACCAAATGCCAGTGTGGTTGATTTCTTTCTGTCCTTCGATGAAGAAATAGTAGAGGCTAGCAAAAGCTTTACTCAGTATGAAGAGATAGAAATCAATAAGAAAATAGAAGCAATAGATTATGAATTTACAGATCCAGAAGCATTTGATAATATATTGACATCTACAGAAAGACAAAAAGCTTCTGATGCCATAGAGGGAATTGATGATTTGAGCGGCTTCGTCACCGCTGCCACCGATGTGCAAATAATCCCATTTCCAGAGAGAGAGCCTCCAATAAGATTGCACGGCGAAGGAGACGCTTTTGATGTCTCGCCTGGTATTGTAAAGAAAAAGATGGAGAGAAGGCTGACTTTGATTCCGCTATCAGAGGTTGAGATACCGATTGTTATACCTGGCACCACTAAGCTTAAAAATGTTCTATCTTCTGTTGGCATCGGAGCAGAAAGAACAACTCCAAGCAACAGCTTACAAGATCTATGGAATAGAAAGTTCATGGGGCAGCTCCTAAGAAATCTCAAAGAGTCGCCTGGCTACAGTATGCTATTTAAATATTGTGCGCCATCAGACACTATGCTTTCTTTTTCAGCAGTATACGCCAACCTACTAAACGAAATGCCAGACTATTTCTTTGATAAAACGAAATTTGAACTTAAGAAGCTGTTTGAAGTTCTCTTGAACGGCGGAGATTATACTTTCGAAGGAGAGGACGAGAAGAAGAGTGGTGGCAATAGAGGGGCCGCGGCCCAAGCCAAAGGCAATATGGGAACAGCAGGCGAAGCGAGAAAGCCTGGGCTTTTTGATTTAGCAATTCAAACACCAAAACTAATATTCAAAGGACTTACAGAATTCATAGATCCAGTTATTGCTATCTCTTCTGCGATAGTAAAAGCTGGTAAAGCAGGAAAGATTCTTCCAAAGATAATGAAAAAGCTAGATGATGCCGGCGCCGAAACAGAAGAAAATTATATGTTGGAAGTGCAGTATGCGCCATATGACTTACCTCCGCCGGCAGGTAAGATGCCAAATCCTTTCTCTTCAGAGGACGTGCAACCGTTTGTTCTAAACGGGCCCGACAACATTAAAATGAAACTGCCCATGTTCGAACTAAAAGACGCCATTACGGGCCAGTCCTTGGCCCCCTTTCTACAGCTTCATTTTTTCAAATTCCAACAAGGTACCAATGAAGAGAGAGCTGCGTTTAGAACATTCTCTCTAGCTTTAGCTAAGTTTGATATACCAACCGTTTTCATGGAAGTGTTGAGGGCGTACTTAGTTCTGATGGAAGAGTGCCCTGATTCTCCATTGATAATAAAACTTAATGGCGTTCCATCTCCGCCAGTTCCGACACTGGTGATGCCCGGCGATAAGCTCGATCTTCCTCTGACTCCAATAGCAATGTCTCTGTTGCCAATGGATGTTCTCGGTGGATATGGGCCTGGCCCGCCTCACACTCCGCTTGGTCATATTTACCATGGTTTGATAGCAGCAGAGCAAATGTCTTTCCCTGACCTTGAAACAAAAGAGCGTCAGAGAAAGAACGCCGGTTTCGAGAATAAGAAAAAGCCTCGCGGAAAACTATGTATAGATATAGAACAGATGTGCGACGAGGAGGGCAGAAGGATTGCCGAAGAAGCTTCAAAACCAATACCAAGCAGTGCACCAAAAAGTGCATCCGGTGGCCAAGGAGGCTCTGGGGGCGACCCCAATTCGTCTGGCGGGGCAGCTCCAGGCCGAAAACCCGTACAGCCTCCAACAGCAACAACGAATCCAAGCAAGTGTTAGGAGGAGTAAGTAATGGCAGGAATATCCCCCTCTTTACCTTTGAGGAGAGAGTCTAGTGATGGGTACGCTCTAAACAAGGCTATGGTAGATGCCATCAGGCAGAACTTCAAAAACCTTGTTATGACATCTCCAGGGGAAAGGGTGATGATTCCGGATTTTGGCGTTGGCATTAAAAATTATTTGTTTGAGGTGAACGGCCCGTCAACCTACTCAGCGATAAGGGCGGGCATCAACCGTCAAGTTAGTAAATACATGCCATTCGTTTCTATCACAGAAGTCCTTTTTGGAACATCTGAATTCGACGACACAATTGTCAATATAAAGATTACTTATGAAATTGTCCCGGCTGGAGCATCGGACATATTATTCGTAGAAGTATAAGGGGAGACGACATATATGCCTTCTGGTAAAAAAGTAGCTATCAATTATACAAGCAGGGATTTCGACTCTATCAAAAGAGATCTAGTCAACTATGCTCAAAAATATTATGCAGACACATACAGGGACTTCAACGAGGCTGGTTTTGGTGCCTTGATGCTGGATACAGTATCTTATGTGGGAGATATACTCTCCTTTTATCTAGATTATCAAGCAAATGAAAGCTACTTGGATACGGCAATTGAATACGATAACGTCATCAAGTTAGTGAGGCAACTAGGCTATAAGGTCAACTTCAGCCCCTCTTCATACGGAGTTGCGTCTCTTTACGTTTTGGTACCCTCTGAGACCGCAGGACACGCACCGGACAAAGCTTATATGCCTGTTTTGCGCCGCGGCTCTCAATTTTCTTCTGGCGACGGAGCAGGCTTCATCTTGAACGAGGATGTGGACTTCGCGAATACAAACAATAAAGTTTTAGTTGCCACAGTTGATGACACAACGGGCGTGCCTCTTACTTATGCCGTCCAAGCTTACGGTCAGGTTGTTTCGGGTAGGACAGTGGAGCAAGTTATACCAATTGGAGATTTTCAGAAGTTTCCAAAGTTTTTGCTCAATGGAACAAACGTTACAGATGTGATATCGGTGGAAGACGACGAGGGGAACATCTATTATGAGGTCGATAACCTAACACAAAACGTGGTATACGAAGCAATAACCAATACCGATACTGACGATAGAGAAAGGACACCATCAATAATTAAGCCGAAAGTCGTTAAGAGGAGATTCACAGTAGAGAGGGAACGGGGCCAAACATCCATCCAGTTTGGAGGTGGCGATGAATCGTCAGATATTAGCTCGGCATTTACAGAGCCAGCATCGGTTGTTCTCTTCCAGAACGGAAAGGATTATATTTCCGATTCCGCTATCGATCCAACCAGAATGTTGGATTCGAGTAAGCTTGGGGTTGCCCCGTCGAATACTTCTTTGAGAGTGGTCTATAGAGCCAATGATGCAGGAAACGTTAACGTGTCTGCCAATACTTTGGGTTCAATTGATTCCGCTGATTTTTCTTTCGAAGACGAGATCAACTTAGGTGCAGCGGCAGTATCAGCCGTTGTGGAATCTTTAGAGATAAACAACGACTCTCCAATTGTAGGAGATATTACGCTACCCACCTCTGAAGAGATAAGACTTCGAGCAGGCGGCGTATTCTCTGCGCAAAACAGAGCAGTCACCAGACAAGATTATTTAACTTTGATATATGCGATGCCAGAAAGGTTCGGAGTTGTCAAGAAGGCAAACGTGATCCAGGACAACAAATCATTCAAGAGAAACATTAATATCTATGTTATATCTGAAGACGAGGATGAAGATTTCGCCATTGCGAATAGTTCACTAAAGAACAACCTCAAGACTTGGCTCAACAAGAATAGAATGATTACAGACTCTATTGATATTCTAGATGCCAAAGTTGTCAATTTTGCGATTGAGTTTGAGGTGATTGGAAAATCGGATCAGGATAATGCGGATCTCCTATCTGAGGCAGTAGATGCTCTGTCAGCTAAGTTCAATAAGTATTTTGACATTTCAGAAAATTTATATATTTCAGATATCTATTCGACGCTAAAAGACGTGGATGGTGTACTAGACGTAATAAGCGTCAAAACAACTCTAAAAGTGGGGGGTGATTATTCCGACACTTATTTTGATTTTGAAGAAAATCTTTCAGCCGACGGCCGCATGCTTAAGATACCACAAAATGTAGTATTAGAGTTGAAGTTTCCAGATATTGATATTCAGGGGGTCATCAAGTAATGGCCATAAAAAGATATACTGCTGATGCAGACAATACAATAACAAATGCTTTTGAGGCCAACCTTACAACTAGAGGCACCAAAGCGAATATGGGAGAATCTGATGTTTTAGAGGTTTTCTCTATTTTTGGACAAGCGAACTCTTCTTCGTATGAGCTTACTAGGATACTGACAAAATTTCCCGTAACTTCCATTGTTTCTGACCGAACCGCTGGCACACTCCCAGCTAGCGGAAGTGTCAATTTCATTTTGAAGCTTTCAAATGTAAAGCAGGGCCAGACACTCCCAACACATTTCAATCTAACTGTTCAGCCGGTCTCGCGCTCTTGGACAGAAGGAACTGGTTTGGATATGGAAGAGTATACAGACCTGGGCTCTTCCAACTGGCTCTCGGCATCAGATGGAGTATTATGGACGGCAGAAGGAGGAGATTACCTTACGTCTTCGAACAATTACAACGCTTATTTCGACAACGGAACAGAAGACTTAGAAGTTGATATCACTTCTTTGGTTGAAGAATGGATAAGTGGAACAATACCGAATTATGGAGTAGGCATACACCTCACGTCTAGCGAAGAGACTGCCGCCAGGAGCTATTATACTAAAAAGTTTTCAGCAAGAGGAAGCGAGTTCTTTTTCAAGCGGCCGCACGTCGAGGCTCGGTGGGATTCCTCAATAAGAGATGACAGGAATGACTTCACCATTAGCAGCTCGCTTTTGCCGGCGGAAGACAATCTAAACAATCTATATCTTTACAACAAGTTTCGTGGGAAGTTTGTAGACATTCCAGCTGTAGGTACCGGCAGCATATATGTTAGTATGTATTCCGGCACCACCGCGCCAGTTGGTTCGCGATTACCACTACAAGGTGGTGTGTTCGTCATCACAGGAGGGTATGTCTCTACGGGCGTTTATTCTGCATCGGTGGCAGTGGACACTCCAGTAAGTTATGTTTTCGACGTATGGCACAACGACTCTGGCTCTTCCCCTACTGAATTTTTCACTGGAAGCACAATAAGCACTATAACTTATAATGCATCGATTGATGATGAGCCAAGTGATTATATTATCAAGATCACAAATCTTAAGTCAAAATATTCAACGACCGAAACGGCGCGCCTGAGAATGTATGCTCGAACAAAGGACTGGTCGCCAACTGTATATACGATAGCATCTGGCGAGATTGAGAATACAACCATTAATGATATTTACTATAAATTGACTAGAACTTCTGACAGCTATGAGGTTATTCCATATGGCACAGGCAGCCTCAATCATACTAGACTATCATATGACGATAAAGGGAACTATTTTAACTTTGAAATGTCGATGCTACAGAAAGATTATGAATATTCTTTTGAGTTCTTGATAAAAGAATATGGGGAATATAAGCAGCAGAGTGAAGTTTTTAAATTTAGAGTAGAATAGTAATATGGCAATCAAAAGTTTATTTGACAAACATGAGAGAGCAACTAAGATCGTATCTCTCACCAACAAAACTGACGCATCAGAAGATGTAGAATCTACTGGATATTATTCAGCTGAGATTTCACAAAAGAACAAATTTGAGCCGCACGTTGATTATACTTCTGCTTCTAACTTTGCTAGGTTCGGATCGGCTGAGAAATATTATACAGATACAATAACTAATATTTATAGTAAATATCCGTTTGATGGTTCTCAAAAAGAACAAACACAATGGGCAATAAGCGCTAGCGGCATTGATCAGCATATCTTTGAAAACGAATACCCACGAACAAATGGGTACGTCAATATTGGTAATTCTTATGGTGCGCTGATTTCTGGTCCCACTGATGGATACTCTTTCTATGGAAGCGACGAATACATATATATAAAGGCCGGCCCAAATCCAGATCCGGACGGAAGCAACAAGAAGCTATCACAGATATTCAACCTCTCCAGTTCAAATTTTTACAACTCTTCGGAAAACAGAACTTCTAACTTGTCTTTGGATGGAGAGACTGGCATATGTGTCGAGTTCTGGCTCAAGAAAGATAACTTTACGAGCCAATCGTCTAAACAGGTTATTTTCGATTTATGGAACAGCGCTAGTTTCGGTACAGATACATATGGAAGGTACCGAATAGAGGTTAGAGGCACAGACACAACAAAGCTTTATTTAGAGGTAATGTCTGGAAGCTCTGGGTCTCTGGAGATAGAAATAGGCGACGCACTAACTGTGACCGATGGCCAATGGCATCACTATGGAATCACGACAAAGAATGTAGGAAGCAGCCTAACTACCAATACATATCTAGACGGCGCCCTAAACTCGACTGTTGTATCGGGAAGCTCTATTGGTACAGTTACTGGATCTATAATCGGATATATAGGCGCGCTAGGCACTTCTGTTTCAGGCACCAACGGTGCCACAGGCTGGGGGAAATTGTCCGGATCTCTAGATGAGATGAGGATATGGAAAACCTATAGAACAGATAAGGACATAGGGAGAAACTGGTTTACACAAGTAGGCGGCGGAACTAACGAGGATGATGCAAATACCGACTTGGGTGCTTACTATAAGTTCAATGAGGGCATTACACTAACGGCTTCCGTAGACTCTAGAGTCTTAGATTATTCCGGAAGGTTTTCAGACGGCGCCTGGACAGGATATACATCTACCTCAAGAAATACTGGCTCTGCGATTGTTGATTCACTAGCCGCCAAATCAGAATTTAAAGATCCAATTATATATTCGTTCCATCCGGCTGTTGTAGCTCTTCTATCAGCAAAGCAGGAAGAGGGGAAATTACACGATCAGCAAAATCCGGCGTCTATATATCACAGCATTCCAGGGTGGATAACAGAGGAAGATGAAAAAATAGGAGGAGATCTACTAAGCCTAACGCAGATTGTTTCTAGTTTTTTCGACTCCATATACCTCAAAATACAAGAACTCCCTAGACTAAAAGATGTACAGTATTTGAGTTCTTCTGAGAAGCCTTATCCGTTTACGAACAAGTCTCTTGAATCTTTAGGTTTCACTGCCCCGGAAATGTTTGTAGAAGCAGACGTTATCGAGGCAATATCTTCAAGGAACGAAACAGAAAATTTCGAAGAAAAAATATACAACATAAAGAACACCATATATCAGAATGTATATAACAACTTGTTATACATTTACAAGACCAAGGGCACAATGAAATCTTTCCGAAATCTTCTTAGATGCTACGGCATCGACGAAGAGCTAGTTAGGATAAATCTATATGTCGATGGTGCGACTTATGAACTGGAAGACGATTACAAGCTGCATGCGCTCGAAAAGAAGTTCGTCAACTTTGCAAAAACAGATAGGTTTCAAGGTACAGTATACCAGACAGCTTCGTCTGATATATCAAATTCCACTTCTTTTATAACTGCATCAACCTTTGATCATCCAATGACAATTGAGTCGCAGTTTATAATACCGAAAAAGTTTCCAATCGATTCAACATTATATTTTCGCACAGACTTCATTTCGGCTTCTTTATTCGGAATGCACGAAGCGGTCGATGACGGTACAGACTATACCTGGGCCGCCGGCGACGATTGCAATTTTCAAGTATATGTTGTAAAAGAGAAGCTTAATTCTGGTAACGCTAAGTTTGTTCTTAAAAGCACCACAGACAACGCGCCGTTTCCCACGCTAGAGACGAGCGTTTACAAAGAAATTTACGAAAACACAAACTGGAATATTGCAGTAAGGCTTAAGCAACAATATGAGTTGTTAGACACCGGCTCAGCAGGTCTTGTGGCTAGTGATAATCCGTACACTTTAGAGTTCTACGGTGTGGAGACAGAAGGAGACTTAGTAAGAAATGAATTTCTCCTAACTGCATCTCTCTCATACGCATCAGGATCCGGCTTCATAAAGAGTAATAAGAGATTTTACGCTGGCTCTCACAGGACAAACTTTACAGGAAGCACCTTAGAACAGACGGATGTTAAATCAACAGAAAACAGAGTTTGGGTGAGCTATCTAGACAATGAAACGATAAAAGTTCACGCTAAGGATACTACAAACTATGGTACGAAATCTCCCTATAGAAATGTATATGCAGAATATAATGAGATAGGAGTTCAAATACCAGAAGTTGATACGCTAACCCTTCACTGGGGATACGACACACTAAGCAGTTCAGATGCGGGCGTGGGCCCAGGATATACTGCCGGCTTCACAGTAGATGATATTTCATCTGGCTCTTCAGCTTCAAACGTTACTTATGGCGCTTTGGATGACATCCTCAAGAAGCAGCATCCGGGCCGCGGCAATTTCTTTTTAGCTAATGATACAGACGTAATAACAAAAGAGTACGTTTCAAATGCCAAACTCCAGGGCCCAGAAACGATGCAGGGCGATGACTTAGTTAGTATTATTAATGGACAGGACGATCAGATATACACTCGTGAGTCGCGCCCACTAACTTATAGATATGCTATAGAGAAAGGTATGCAACAAGTAATCTCAGATGAGATGATTGATGTCTTTGGTTCGATAGTTGATTTCAACAATCTTATTGGAGAGCCGATAAACAGGTATCGTCTAGACTATCATGACCTAGGTAAGCTAAGGCAAATATTCTTTTCAAGGATAAAAAATACTCCCAACCTTATAAAGTATGTTGAATTTTATAAGTGGATAGACGGCGCGATAACAACCATGGTGCAACAACTTGTACCGGCCAGTGCTAGATTTTCAGATAGTGTTTCCACAGTTGTCGAGAGCCATATATTAGAAAGAAATAAATACTGGACAAAATTTCCAACTATTGAATTAGAAGAAGATATACCAGAAGATCCTATGCGAGGCATAGGAGAGCTAAAATATCCATGGAGAACGGGACACGCACCAATCAATGGGCAACAGAATACAAATTGTTTTTGGTGGAGAAACAGAGCGGTGGGAAGTGAGCCGCCCCTCAACCCAGATCCAAGTTCTATTAGAGCACCTATATTTAGTGTGGCGCATAGCGCCTTTGACAGGAAGTTCAACTCGCCAATTAGTTTTGCGGTAGATAACTTGTATATTACCGATGATGATTCCACGAACATAGGTGCCATCAAAGAAGTAATAAAGTTTGGTTCAAACGGTTTCATTTCTATCAGCAGTACAGACACAGCAATAATAGATGTATTAGAAGGCGACATAACAGGGTGCGACGATGAGTAGCAGAAGATTTAAAAAGAAAATAAGAAGTTTTTCGAATGAGATCGTTCCAGAAGGCGCGCCAGAGGCTGTTGATTGTATAGGCGTGTGCATTATAGCAGAAAGCGGAGAAAAAATTACAACAGAAGCAGGTGATCATTTGACAACAGAGTCCTAATTACTATAGGAAATATGGAGATATAAATGGCAGAAGTAAAAATAACAGCTCTACCAGCAGCAACAGAGGTCACGAGCGACGACTTGGTTCCTGTTGTCGATGGCGGTACGACCACAAAGAAAGCAACTTTCCAACAAGTTTTAGACTACGTTACTGGGTCTACTTTTAACGACCTTACAGTTACGTCACTGACTGCCTCTGTTACCGGCACATTTGTTGGCGACGGCACTCTCATAACTGGTGTAACTGCCGAATGGGATGGATCACATCTCGGTGATGCCAGCATAACAGGATCTCTATATGTAACTCAAACTATCTCCGGATCGACAATTACTGGTTCCACTATCGAGGCGACAGATATCACCGTTTACGATGGCACCATAAGCAACAATTTGCAAGTGGATAATGGATTAGGGGTGGGTATAGTTCCCCGGCGCCTTTCAGGCGAAAAAGAGCGGGTATGACAGCATAGCATTTATCGCTCAACCAATCGGGATCGGCAATAATGCATACATAGCTATGGGTCAGGCACTGATAGATGAGGGGAGAATCACCGCTGCCGGAGTATCACCAAACGGAAATTGTTTAACTTTTCACACAAGCGAAGACGGTACCGAATCAGAGAGGGTGATCATCACCGACTCTGGCAGTGTCGGCATCGGCACATCAACTCCGGCAGCAAAACTAGATGTTAGTGGCACAACAAGGTTTGGGAATCTCGTAACAGACACTCACCAGTTTACAGGATCTATCTTAGTAGACAAGACATCGCCAACAACGGAGCCGGCCCTCGCGGTTGACTGTTTTAATAATGACATAACTCTTTTGAGGGCAAACGCAGTCAGCGCTGGAACCAATGGTTTTAGTGTGAAATATTTGGGTACCGGCACTGGCGATCTGAATCGGTTTGCTTTGGTGATGGACAACATAACTGGAACAGATGTAGATGCTATTCTTGTCGATCAGGATGGTGACGTTACTGTCGGAAGTGATTTTTCTGTGTCTGGATCTCTTATCGCTAGCGTTGCTTTGAGCGGAGCAGTCGGTTCAGAAATAACATCCACTTCTTATTCTCTATCAGCAGACGATAGAGGAAAAACATTATTATTTAGTAGTTCTGCCACACAAGGAATCACTTGTTCTTCTGGGCTTAATGTTGGATACAACGCCACTTTCGTTCAAATGGGAAGTGGGCAACTAGAACTAACTGCTAGCGGAGTTTCCGTATTAAACAGACAGGGCCATACAAAGTCAGCAGGTCTCTATGCCGCTGTTAGTGTTGTAATAGTATCCGCCGATACATACATACTGGCAGGAGATACTTCGGCATAGGAGATTGCATTTGTGTCTTTTGTTTTATTACCAAATTTAAGAATAGCGTCTGCTGTCATTTCGTCAGGAGATATATTTGATAACCCGACCAACTCAGCATTCTTGACTTTTGAGTTCTCAGGCTGGCCAGGAACAGTTGATAACCCAATAACAAGTTCTGATTTCACGACTTATAATAACTCAGCAACTTCAAGTTACGAGTTCTCAGGATGGCCCGGAACAGTTGCCAACCCAATAACAAGTTCTGACTTTGCGACATACGATAATTCAGCAACTGCGAGTTATGAACTTGGTCCGTGGGAGTTCTCTTTTGGGACAGGCAGCCTCTCAACTCAATATGAGTATGAACAAGAATGGCCAGGAACACTAAGCCCAGAGTTTATCTCCGGCGCTTTGGCAACACAGTTCACAGCAAGTGCGAACTCTGCCTCAACTCAATACGAACTCGCTCAAGAATGGTCTGGCACACTAAGCCCGGCATATATCTCAGGAGCATTGGCAACTCAGTTTACAGCAAGTGTAAACTCTGCTTCAACCACTTATGAGTTTGATGGCTGGCCAGGAACAACAGACCCACCAACTTAAAATATGGAAAACCTATTTATGAACCAGAAACTATTTAATACGAGGAACAAAAAATGACACTTATCTTATCATCAAGCGACTTTCTTTACGAGAACAACGGATTTGTAATACCTACACTTTCAGGAACAGCGAGATTGCATGCTGATATAGACTCAGCAGCAAAAGGATATGACAGCGGATCGTCTGGATCCCCTCCTAGTAGTTCTTATTGCAGGGAGTATAATG
>LWDU01037405.1_pt1 | contig 15567 bp, 12 predicted proteins | sample 727161 | NCBI WGS metagenome assembly LWDU01 (sample SAMN04566230, study PRJNA314399) | hydrothermal vent metagenome | isolation source: deep sea hydrothermal plume seawater | place: Mexico: Gulf of California, Guaymas Basin | collected 2004-07-11 | reverse complement strand
GCATCATCACGGCGCACGCAATCTGTGGCTTTGCGAACTTCGGCTCGATTGGCATCCTGATTGGCGGCCTGAACATCATCTGTCCGGAACGCCGTTCTACCTTCCTAGAGCTGGCATGGAAAACGCTGATTGCGGGTACGCTCGCAACGTGTCTTTCCGGTGCGGTTGTCGGTGCGCTCCCTGTTCAGCTTTTCATCGGTGCAGCAGGCTGACGCAGCGAGTGGGGTCGTCAGCCCCTGGGTGTCGACCTACACTCTGGAACTCGTGTCTTTCTGATATTCCGGGTTCTTTCATGCCGTCACGCCTTCTGCTTGCAACAACAGCCAGTCTTGTCCTTGCGCCCTTGCTAGGCGCGCAGGCACAATCAAGCGCGACAACGGCGGACCGGCTGTCACCCGTGCTCGTCTATGGCGATCGCACAGTGGGCCAGCCAGGCAGTGTCGCCACAGTCGATGAAGACGTCATCGTCACGGTGAATGCCGACCACCCGGCGCAGATTCTGAATGAGTTGCCGGGCGTGAACATCCAGATGAATTCAGGCCAGGAGCATCTGATTGCGCTGCGTTCGCCCGTGCTGACCGGCGGTGCGGGGCAGGGGAGCTTCCTGATCCTCCAGAATGGTGTGCCGACGCGCTCGCCCGCCTTTGGCAACGTCAATTCCCTGTTCGAAATCCACCATGAGGTTGCGGATGCAATCGAGATCGTGCGGGGCCCCGGCTCAGCGAAGTACGGCTCGAACGCAGTGCATGGCCTAATCAATGTCATCCTAGGTTCGCCGCAGCCCGGCACCTATGCTGATGCGCGGCTCTCCGGATCGACACTCAACCGGTACAAGGCCGACATTACCGGTAATCTCGATGACACTGCGCGCCTATCCCTTTCGCTTCAGGATGATGCGGGCTGGCGCGATTTTACGGGAGTAGAGCAGCAGAAATTGTCGGCGCAGTACGCATTCAATGCGGCCGGTTGGGATGGCCTTGCCTTTGTCAGTGCGTCGAGCCTCAACCAGGAGACGGGCGGCTTTATTGAAGGGTACAAAGCGTATCGCGACGATGACCTGGTGACGCAAAACCCAAACCCCGAAGCTTACCGCGATGCGCAATGGGCCATGGGCGCCGTTCGCCTCTCACGCGAAATTGGCGCCGGTGAGCTGACCCTGACACCGTTCTATCGCTGGCAGGAGATGGAGTTTGCTCAGCACTTCCTCCCGAATGGCGGGGTAGAAGAGAACGGGCACGATGCGTTCGGCCTTCAGTCCAGATATGAGTTTGAGGCTAGCGACGCGGTGACGCTGCGCATCGGCGCTGATGCAGACGTCGCGTCGGGCTGGCTGAAAGAAACCCAGCTCGAACCGTTTGGGTTCTTCCCGGGCGACAGCCGCTTCCCGGTAGGCGTGCACTATGACTACACCGTCGACACGACCGTGCTTGCGCTCTGGGGTGAGGCTGAATGGGCCGTTTCCAATGAGCTGACGATACTGGCGGGGTTGCGCGGTGAAACCCATGATTACGATTATGAGACGGACGTGCCGCCCGGCCCAAATGGGCGGTTCCTTGTGCCAGCGAACCGTGAAGACAGCTATGATCTGCTCACCCCTAAATTCGGTGCGATCTGGTCGCCAGGGAGTGGATCGATCAGCTACTACGCCAACTATTCGCGCGGCGAGCGCGCGCCCCAGGCGTCCGATCTTTACCGTCTGCAAAGCCAGCAAGAGATTGCCGAAGCTGAGGTCGAAACGATGGACAGTTTCGAGGTTGGCATGCGTGGCACAGCGCTCGGCGGAGACATGTTCTTTGATATCGCGGCGTACCATGCCGAGAAAGAGAACTTCTTTTTCCGTGATTCCGACGGGCTGAATGTTACGGACGGATCAACCCGCCACACTGGCGTTGAGGCTCAGGCAAACTGGTTGGTGAACGAAGCGTTCACCATATCGGGAACAGCGAGTTATGCCGAACACACCTACACCTTCGACCGTATTGTTGCCGCGGGCTCAGAAGTGATCCGCGAAGGCAATGAGGTGGACACTGCGCCAAACTGGCTCGGGGATCTCCGGGTGACGTGGCATCCGACAGAGCGGTTGGAGGCCAGTCTCTCTGCTGAGTATATCGGTGAGTACTTTGTCGACCCGGGCAATACGCAGACCTATCCGGGGCACACGTCGACCCATGCACGCGCGTCCTATGCCTTTACCGAGACGCTCGAAGGATTCGTGATTGTTCGTAACCTGTTCGACGTCAATTATGCGGATCGGGCTGACCTTGCTTTTGGCAATAATCGCTATTTCCCGGGTGAGCCGATGAACGCGACGTTTGGGGTGAGGAAGACTATTGGCTGATTGAGATTGGGCTTCGACTCGCGAGCCTCGTGCGGTAGACCTTTGGTAAGAACGAGGAGGAAACCCATGAAGCTTTATCACAGCCCGCAAGCGCCGAACCCCGAACGCGTCACCAACTTCCTGAAAGCCAAAGGCAAGCTTGGTGATGTCCAGATCGAAGAGATTTCGATCATGAAGCAGGAGCATAAGACAGACGATTACCGGAAGGTGTCCCCATTCTCGCAAGTGCCCTCACTTGTGCTGGATGATGGGACGACGCTGACCGAGAGCCGCGCCATTTGCACCTATTTCGAAGGTATATTTCCGGAGCCGAACCTGATGGGCGCTGACCCCAAGGAGAAAGCGCTTATCGAGATGTGGGACCGGCGGGTTGAACTCATGCTTTTCATTCAGTTTGCGACCTGGTTCCGCAATAGCCATCCGGCCATGGCCCCGCTCGAAGTGCCTCAGCTTCCAGAAGCTGGTGCGAAGGCCGAGAAGGGTGCGCGTGCGATGGCCAAACGGATCGATGCGCATCTGGCGCAGAACGACTTCCTCGCTGCCGGCCGCTTTTCAATTGCTGACATCACCCTCTACTGCTTCACTGGTTTTGCTGGCGTCATGAAATGGAAGCCGCACGAAGAGTTCGAGAATATCGGCAAGTGGCGCGAGCGCGCGAAGGTCTCGATCGGTTAGCATTTGAGCGTTTACGCCCGCGTGGTTTGACTTTGCTCACCATGCGGGCGCGTTCAGCGCGGGAGCTTGACCAGCATGGTGAGCGACCTTCGATGAACTCAGGATGATGGTCGAACCATCGGGGCTACATGACTACTGCCGACTGTCTGCTGAAGGTGTTAGACGGTTCGAACTAGCCGGTAGCCGCAATCGAGTGCGTCCATTTTCATCAGGTGCCCGAAGCGCCCGTCCCAGGTGCCATCTTCGAGATCGGCCTTAAGCCGCGCCAGGCCTTCAGACACGTCGCCGATCTTCCAGAAGGAGGACATGGCGCGGCGAACACGTTCGTCGAGGTAGGCGGCAGGTCGTCTCCAATAGGCGGCAAGGAAGCCATCGGTACAGTCATAGGGGATAGGCACGGGGTCGATGATTACCTTTCCTAGCCAGTCTGCGTATCGCTCCATCGGCGGCATGGCAGCTTCATCCAGTGTGAGAAGTGCCGGGAAGTAATCGAATAGCCAGAAGTCCTTATGGCCGGCATCGAAAGTCAGGAAGACGATTGGCCCGCGCGTTACCCGACGCATCTCGGCACAACCTTTGGCCTGATCGTTCCAGTGATGGATCGTCAGCACAGCCATTGAGGCATCGAAGCTTTTGTCAGCGAAAGGCAGGGACTCTGCGCTCCCTTGAATGGCAATTGCGCCGGTGTCCGGACGCTGCGCGATCATTTCCGCCGACGGCTCAATGGCGGTCAGCGCGCGCCCTTGGGGTTCGTATGACCCGCTTCCCGCGCCGACATTCAGAATCGTGCTGGCGTCACCGAGCGCGGCATGGATCTGGCGTGCAATCCGCGGGTCGGGCTTGCGAAGCTGGGCGTAGTCGATGCCGATCGTGTCATAGAGCGCTGTCATGGCCGCGCTCATAGCACTGCTTCTGCGATCAGTCTCGCCAGATCAGATCAGCGCCCTCGACGCTCGGCGATGGGTAGGCTGCATCGTGAGCGAAGGGCAGGTCTTCGCCTGAGCGAAGAGCGTTGAGGATGGCAGCAAAGTCTGTCTTGAACTGGAAGCCAAGGTCACGCTGAAACGCGGACGCGTCGTACACTCGGCCAATTGAGGCGGGCAGCTTCCAGCCGCGCGCGGCATAGAGGTCAGCTGCATTTGGAAAATAGCTGGAAATGACATCTGGCGCTGTGGCTTTCAGGGACGCACAATCCTGCCGCGAGAAGGGTGTCGGTGCAGAGACGATATAGACGCCGAAGCTGATGTCTGGGGCTTTCTCAAGCGCGACCAGATGTGCGCGGGCCGCGTCATCGACTGTCAGACGACGGTTCAGGAATTCATTTGCTTTCAGGTTTTCGGGCGGCGGTTTGGTGAGCGTGTCGTCGTCTTCAGGGAAAAAACGGGAGGTACGAAGGACAAGACAAGCCAGCCCTGTCTGTTGATGGACCTCACGGCAAAGGTTTTCGGCCGCAAGCTTCGTGACGCCATAGATATTGCGCGGTGCAAGCGGGGCGTGGCTTTCATCCAGCCACGTCGCCTGGTCGCTCAACTCTGAACGGATCGCCTGCGAAATCATCAGGGACGTGGTCGAGGTAAACACGAATCGTTCGTGGCCAGCAGCAGCGGCTGCTTCGAGCAGGTTCAGCGTGCCCGTCACATTCACGTCGATGAAAGCCTGTCTCGGGAAGCGTGCAATGTCCGGCTTGTGAAGGCCGCCAGCATGTATGATCGCTTCGATACCATAATCTGCAATGACGCGGTCTATGGAAGGCCTGTCAGCGATCGTGCCAATCTCGTTGGTGTACGCTCCCGGCGCGACATCGAAACCGGTGACCTTGTGGCCACTTTCCTCAAGCAGAGGGGCGAGGTGGCGGCCGAGCCAGCCAGAAGACCCGGTCAGCAGGACCCGCATGGAGGATTATTCCGCAGCAACCGGCTCGCGCTGAGCAGCCAGCCAGGCGTCGATATCCTGCAAGGCCCTGACGGCCTGAACGCCCTTCTTGGCGCGGCCCTTCGCCTTGCCGCGCAGGCGTCGGCCTTCCTCATCTTTTTTCGGGATGGTTTCAGGGTCCGGATCCGGGAAGAGGCCGAAATTGATGTTCATCGGCTGGAAGCTCTGCTTGCCTTCAAGGTGGCCGCCCGTGATGTGGCCAACGAGCGCACCGAGCGCAGTGGTCGGCGGCGGTGGCGCGAGCTCTCTTCCGAGGCGCTCGGCAGCAGCGAACCTGCCAGCCAGCAGACCCATAGCGGCACTTTCGACATAGCCCTCAACACCCGTCACCTGTCCGGCAAAGCGAAGGCGAGGCATCGACTTCATGCGCAGCTGGCTATCGAGCAGCTTTGGAGAATTGAGGAAGGTGTTGCGGTGAATGCCGCCAAGACGGGCGAACTGGGCGTTCTCTAGCCCCGGGATCATGCGGAAGATGTCGGCCTGCGCGCCGTATTTCAGCTTGGTCTGGAAGCCGACCATGTTCCAGAGCGTGCCGAGGGCGTTGTCCTGGCGTAGCTGGACAACGGCGTATGATTTCACATCCGGAGCGTGTGGGTTCGTGAGACCGACCGGCTTCATCGGGCCGAAGCGTAGCGTTTCGCGGCCGCGCTCTGCCATGACTTCGATCGGAAGGCAGCCCTCAAAGTATGGCGTGTCCTTTTCCCAGTCCTTGAACTCGGTTTTCTCGCCCGCGATCAGTGCGTCGATGAAAGCGTTGTACTGCTCCTCATTCATCCCGCAGTTGATGTAGGCGGCTTTTTCCCCGTGCGGGCCGGGCTTGTCGTAACGGCTCTGGCGCCACGCCTTGTCCATGTCGATGCTGTCGAAATAGACGATGGGCGCGATCGCGTCGAAGAAGGCGAGATCCTCTTCGCCGGTATGCGCGCGGATGGCTTCTGCGAGCTTGATCGAGGTAAGCGGACCGGTCGCGATGATGACGCTGTCCCAGTCTTCTGGCGGGATGTCGTCGATGGCTTCGCGAACGATCGTGATGTTCGGGTGGGCTTCGAGCGTCGCGGTGACGTCTTCAGAAAAACCTTCGCGGTCGACTGCCAGCGCACTGCCAGCCGGCACAGAATGCTCGCCGCCTTTGGTGATGATCAGGCCATTGGCGCGGCGCATCTCCTCGTGCAGAACACCGACTGCGTTGGACGTGTGATCGTCGGAACGGAACGAGTTGGAGCAGACGAGTTCTGCCAGCTTGTCGGTCTGGTGGGCCTCGGTGCCGCGCACGCCGCGCATCTCATGGATGATGACGGGTACGCCCATGTTCGCGACTTGCCAGGCTGCTTCGGACCCGGCCATGCCGCCGCCAATGATGTGGATCGGTTTGATGCTCATGCTCCGCGATGTGCTGCTTCATGGGCACGAGGTCAAGCTGACGCGGGCATCATCGCTGGACGCCGCGGCGCGGCGTCATAGCTCCGCTGCGGTGCCTGCCGGTCGCTGTAGGCTGAAACGACGCTCGAAAGGCAGGCTCTTGCAACTCACCGACGGCTCCGTGCGCGCATCCTTTTCAAAGGTCTGGATCCCGATGATATCGGGCGTCCTCGCGGTAAAAGCTATCGGCGTTTCCGATGCCTATTTTGTTGGCCAGCTTGGTGAGGAGAAGCTGGCGGCGATTTCCTACGCCTTCCCGATTGTCATGACGCTGATCAGCTTGGCCATTGGACTGAGTGCAGGCGCTTCATCTGTCCTTTCCCGAATGATCGGCGCAGACGCGTCAATTGAGGAGCAGGCAGAACGTACGACAGGCGCAATCGGTATGGCGGTCATCATTTCCGTCGCGCTGTCGGTCTTCGGGTTTCTCTTTATAGGGCCGATCCTGAGCCTTCTCGGTGCCGAGGGGCAGATCCACGAAGATGCCAAGTGCTTCATGATGATATGGTTTGCTGGCGTGGTTTTCCTCGTCGTCCCAGTGGCAACCAATGGATTGCTGCGCGCGACAGGAGATGGGGTGAGCCCGGCAATCCTGATGAGCTCGATCGCGGTGCTGAATATTGCGATCAATCCTGTTTTCATTTTCGGGCTCGGCCCTGTACCCGAGTTCGGTATGCAAGGCGCAGCCTTCGCAACAATCACGGCGCGAGGGGTGTCCACGATTGGCGCGTTCTATCTGCTCTGGCGAAAAGACTTGCTCGCAGCCTCAATCGGATCGTTGAAAAGAGGACTTGCTCGCTGGAAGCAAGTCGCCCGAATTGGCTTGCCGGCCTCGCTCTCGACATCGGTGAATCCGATTGCCCTTTCAATTGCCACGGCCGCTGTTTCAACGATTGGTTCTGCAGAAGTCGCCGCTTTCGGTCTGGTCACGAAGATCCAGTCTTTTTCGGTCGTTCCTCTGCTCGCCCTGTCTGCGGCCTCAGCGCCATTTGTCGGACAGAATAGCGGCGCCGGGAAAACAGAGCGTTCACGTGAAAGCCTCTGGTTCTCGGCGCAGGTCTCCATTGTGTGGGCAGTCATTCTCGCAGTTTTCTTTTACTTCGGAGGTGAGTGGCTCGTTTCCTTCTTCACCGAGTCTGAGGCGACACGACAGGTGGCCGCGCTCTACCTCGCTATCGTTCCGCTCTCTTATGCCGGCTATGGGGTCATCATTTCGCTGACGGCGGCGCTCAACGGCCTCGGACGCTCGGTGAGCGGCCTCTTCATCGGAGCAGGCCGTGCGATCGGCTTACTGGCGAGCGGTGCCTGGATCGGTGTCCTGACGGGTGGGTTCCTTGGGCTGGCAATTGCGACCTTCATAGCCAATGCAGCGTCCGGAATGATCGGTCTTTTCATTATCCGGCAGCACGAGCTGAAAGAACTTGATGCTGACCGCGGCACATCACCTGATTGCTATGAGAGCGACTAGAGACGAGTGGGTGGCTTCGCGCCATTCCAATCCATGGATGATGATTTGACCGACTTTAACGCAAAAGCCTCCCTTGAGCCTGAGGACTGGACTGATTTCAGGCGCCGGGCCCATGAGACGCTGGACCGTGCGCTGGATAAGCTGGACCAGGCCCGGACCGGTCGGGTCTGGACGCCTGTGCCTGAGAGTGTGGACGCGCAGATTGAGAGGGCCCTCAGCGCTTCACCCCTAGGGGCCGAGGGATTGGATGACGTGCTGGCGTCACTATTACCTTACGGGGTAGGAAATACGCATCCGCGCTTTCTTGGCTGGGTGCATGGCAGCGGGACGCCCTTCGGCTTGCTGCCCGCGATGATCGAAGCTGCGATTAACGCCAATTGCGGCGGGCGCGATCATGTTGGCCTGAGGGTTGAGCGCGCGCTGTCTGATTGGGTCGCTCAGCAATTTGGGTTTCCGAAGACGGCGAGCGGCCTGGTGGTAACCGGAACGTCCATGGCGACGGTCGTGGCCATGAAGGTTGCGCGGGACGCGGCACTTGGTTTTGCGTCTCGCGATGCCGGCGTCGATGGATCAAAGCTTGTCGCATATAGCTCGGCAGAGGCGCACGCGTGTAATGCTCGCGCTCTCGATATTCTGGGGCTTGGGGCGACTGCGCTACGCAAGATACCGGTGAACGCGGCGTTCCGAATTGACCTTAGGACGCTCAAAGCTGCGATTTCAGAGGACCGGGCCGCTGGCCTCGTGCCCTTCGCCATTATCGGGACAGCCGGTACGGTGAATACTGGCGCGATTGATGAGCTGGATGATATTGCGGATATCGCTGAGGCCGAAGGTCTCTGGTTTCATATCGATGGTGCGTTTGCTGCATCGGGGATATTGAGCGAGGAGCTGGCGCCCAAGCTGAGCGGGATCGACCGGGCCGATTCCATTGCTTTCGATTTTCATAAATGGCTACACGTCAATTACGATGCTGGCTTCGTTCTGGTGCGCGACGAGGCGCTTCATCGGCAAGCCTTCTCGACACGGCCAGACTATCTGAAAGCCACCGAACGAGGGTTGGCCGCAGGCAATCCATGGCCAGTAGAATACGGACCGGAACTGTCACGCGGCTTTCGTGCGTTGAAGATCTGGGCACACATTGCAGAGTTCGGGCCCGAGCGACTGGGCGCGACCATTTCCGATAATTGCCAGCTCGTCCGTAAATTGGCCGCTCTCGTCGATGCGGCCGCATCATTCGAACGCCTTGCACCGGTTGAGACGTCTATATGCTGCTTCCGCTACGTGGCGGATCGTCTATCGGATGCCGACCTCGACGCATTGAACGAGGAAATCGTTATTCGGCTACACGAGACCGGTGTTGCGGCGCCTTCGACGACGCGGGTGAAGGGCAAACTGGCCATCCGGGTAAACATCACCAATCATCGCACGCGTGAATCTGACCTTCATCTGCTCCTCGACGCCATCAGGGAGCTCGCGACGGAGGCATTGGAAAAGCTCGGGAAGGCATAAGCGGGCTCACACTTGCATTCTGGCCTGCAAAAGCTGTCAGCTTGGACGTTGCCGCTCACACAAGAGAGGGTTACCTCAACCAGCATGACATCAAGCTTCAAAACGCCTCCGCAGGACATTCTCGCCAAGCTGATCGACCAGTGCCTTGCTGCCGGTGCGACGGCAGCCGATTGCTCTCTCGCCGTATCCGACGGCGTCAATGTCGATGTGCGTGACGGCAAACTGGAAAATGTAGAGCGTAGCGAGTCGCAAGGCGTGTCGCTGCGCGCGCTGTTCGGTCAGCGCCAGGCGCATGTGTCGGGCTCGGACCTGTCAGACGACGCCCTGAAAACGATGGCAGAGCGCTGCGTCGCGATGGCGAAAGCTGTGCCGGAGGACAAGTTCGCGGGGCTTCCAGACGCAGAGCTTCTCGAGACCAATCCACCTGTCCTTGATCTTGAAGGCGACGGCGAAATTCCGCTCGAGCGCCTTGAGGCAGATGCCATTGAGGCAGAGGCTGCAGCGCTCGCTGTGAAGGGCGTGAAGACGGTTGCAGGTTGCGGCAATGGCTGGAGCCGTTCGGAGCGTTGGGTCGCGGCAAGCAATGGATTCTCGTCCTATCTGGCAGGCGGGTCGACAGGTCTTGGACTGGCCGCCGTTGCCATGCGCGATGACGCGATGGAGCGCGACTATGACAGCTGGAGCGTGCGCAAGATGGCCCATCGGCCGTCACCAGCAGAGATTGGCCGCACCGCTGGTGAACGCGCTGTCGCGAGGCTCGGCCCGCGCAAGGTGAAGACGCAGAAGGCCGCGGTCATCTATGACAAGCGTGTTTCTTCCAGCCTTATCGGTGCGTTTCTGTCAGCGATTTCCGGCCCATCCGTCGCGCGAGGGGTAAGCTTCCTGAAGGACCGGATGAACCAGAAGGTCTTTGCAGATGGCTTGAACATCATCGACGACCCTTTCCTTGAGCGGGCCCTCGGTTGCCGCAATCACGATGGTGAGGGCCTTCCGGTTTCGAAGTCGGCACTGGTTGAGGACGGCGTTTTGACCCGGTGGCTGCTTAACACATCCTCGGCGCGCCAGCTGGGTCTGCAGCCGAATGGCTTTGCGGCAGGCGGCTTTGGCAACCCTCCAGGCGTTGGCACCTCGAACACGCATATCGAAGCAGGTGCGAAGTCGCCTGAAACGCTTATGTCGGAAGCGGGCAAAGGCCTGCTGGTGACCGATATGTTCGGCCCGTCGATCAATCCGAATACGGGTGACTATTCTGTCGGTGTGGCCGGCTTCTGGTTCGAGAATGGAGAGATCCAGCATCCGGTATCGGAAGTGACCATAGCCGGGGACCTGCCCGCTATATTTGCAAGACTGATCCCGGCATCAGACCTCGAATTCCGTGGCCGCATAAATGCGCCAAGCCTTCTGGTTGAGGACATGTCGATTGCAGGCAACTGACACGCCCTTCAGCGATGATTTCATGCTTCTGCAGGAAGCGGTGATCGAGGCTGGAAACATGGCGCTTGATCGCTTTGAGCGGGGTGACACCAAGGCCTGGGAAAAGACACCAGGCCATCCGGTGACCAATGCCGACCTTGAAGCCAATCGTATCATCAAGCGCCACCTGACTGGCAACCGTCCGGACTATGGCTGGTTGTCGGAAGAGACCGCGCTGTCTCGAGAGACCCATCTCAGCGATGTCGTATGGTGCGTAGACCCGATCGACGGCACGCGCGCTTTCATGGGCGGTGAGCCTTACTGGGCGATTGCGGGTGCTCTGGTGAGAGATGGCCGCGCAGTATGCGGCGTGGTTCATGCCCCTGCACTGGGTGAAACCTACGCCGCCGAGCGCGGTAAAGGCGCTTGGCTCAACGGCCAGAGACTACTCACCAGCAGCTGCGATGAAGAAACCGGCTGCAAGATGATTGCGTCCGAATCAATGCTGACCCATCCCGCTTGGCGCGTGCCTTGGCCGGAGATGAAACTTGCCCGTCCAAAGCCCAATGCGACGCTGCTGCGGATGTGCTGGGTCGCAACCGGCGAGTGGGATGCGACGCTCGCGCTCTGGCGAAAATCTGACTGGGACCTTGCCGCTGGGACAGTGATCGTTGAGGAGGCGGGCGGCGTTGCGTCAACTCATCTTGGTGAGAGCTTCAGATTCAATCGCAGTGAACCAGCCCAGCGTAGTCTCATTGCGGCTGGAAAGCGCCTGCATCCTCTGTTAGTGGAGCGCGTCAAAGGCGTCCGACTACCTGACCCGAACTGGACGGTCAGACCATATGACAGGGCGAACGATACGGAGCAGATGAAAATGGCCGATACGCCAGATACCAAGCAACTTCTTCACCTTGTCATCGGTGGCGAGCTGAAAGACGTTCGCGGCATCGAGTTCGAGGACCTTTCCAAGCTGGACTTTGTCGGGGCGTTCCCGAGCTACAAAGCGGCTTATGACGCATGGAAGAATGCGGCGCAGCGGACCGTGGACCATGCAGAGATGCGCTACTTCATCCTGCACGCGCACAGGCTGCTCGACCCTGAAACGGGCTCCCACCATCACGTCTGATATGGCGAGCGGGCCAGAGCGCAGCCACAGCCTTTTCCGGCTGATCAAGGAGCGGTTCAGGCCTCACCTGAAGTGGTTCGTTATCGGCACGGGATGCGCGGCGGTGACGGCGATAGCGGCTGCGTCGTACGGCTATCTTCTCAAGCTGGTCGTTGAAGGCCTTGAGGACCTGGCGGGGCCGGAGAGCGTCACTGTGCCTTCCAGCCTCTGGTGGCTGATCGGCATTATTGGGTTCGCGGCAGCCATTCGGTCGCTTTCGCTTTATGGCATGACGCTGGCTAACAATACCGGCGTCCAGCGCGCCATCGTCGATATTCAGGCCGAACAGTTCAATTCTCTGACCGAAGGCGACTTCGCGCGTCTGTCCGCAGACCGGTCTGGCGGCTTTGTCTCTCGTTTCATTAATGATGTGAACGCGCTTCGCGATGCCGGCCTGCGACTTGCGAATAACCTGACCAAAGGCGTGCTGACAGTCATTGGCGTGCTGATCACCATGTTCATCATGGACTGGAAGCTCACGCTCATACTGATCCTCGTCTATCCGATCGCGTTCGGGCCAGTGATCAGCCTTGGCAATCGCGTGCGCCGCCGCTCCAAGCAGGCGCAGAAGCAGATTGGTGAAGTGGCCTCGCTCCTGTCTGAGAGCTTTCAGTCTGCGCGCGTGGTCAAGGCTTACGGCCTTGAGGAGTACCAGAAGGGCAGGGCGAAGCGCGGCTTCGTCGAGCGATCCCGTCTCTTCCTGAAGGTCCTCACCGACAGAGCAGCTGTGGATCCGATCCTGGAGATCACCGGGGGTTTGGCGCTGGTCGGTATATTGGCTCTGACCGCTTGGCGGATCGCAGATGGTGACACGTCGCTCGGCAACTTCGTTGGCGTCATTGGCGCGGTTGCTGTCGCGGCACCAGAAGTGCGCGCGCTCGGTACGCTCAACGCCGTCGCGCAGGAGGGCGGCGCCGCGGCCGACCGTGTGTTCGAAATCATTGATGCTGAGCCGCAGATCAAGGACCGGTCTGACGCCCGCATGCTCGAGAATGCGCGTGGCAGCGTCGAATTTCAGGATGTGCACTTTGCGTACCCTGACGGGTCGCAGGCGCTGAAAGGGCTCAGCTTTTCTGCCAATCCAGGCGAAACGGTTGCGTTGGTGGGGCCGTCCGGCGCTGGAAAGTCCACTGTTTTCAACTTGTTGCTTCGGCTTTATGAACCGGCTTCCGGCTCTGTCATGGTGGATGGCTCAGATGTCCGCGCCTATACCGGCGCGAGCTTACGTAGGTCGACGGCTCTAGTCGCTCAGGAAGCGTTACTGTTTGATGATACCGTCGCGGCTAACATCGCGCTTGGCCGCATGGGCGCGAGCCGCGAAGAGATCAAGCATGCCGCCCGCGCAGCAAGTGCGCACGAGTTCATTCTTGGGCTCCCGGGCGGATATGAAGCGCCATGCGGCGAGATGGGGCGCAACCTCTCGGGCGGCCAGCGTCAGCGTATTTCACTAGCCCGCGCAATCATCCGGCAAGCGCCAATCCTTTTGCTGGACGAGGCGACATCAGCGCTCGACGCCGAGAGCGAGGCCAAGGTTCAGGCCGCGCTCGCTGAATATGCCAAGGACAGGACGACCCTGGTGATCGCGCACAGACTTTCGACCGTTCGCTCAGCAGACCGCATCGTGGTGTTGGATGACGGCCAGGTCGTCGAAGAAGGGACCCATCAGGAGCTGTTGCGCCAGGGCGGTCTCTACAAGCAGCTTGTCGAGCTTCAGCTGAGCTAGCCGTAGCTACGCTGCTGCGGCATCTGCTTGGCTGACGCACTCAGGAACTTTGCCAGCTTTTCCGAACTTTCAGCGCCCTGTACGGCGATGCGGCGCATGGCGATATATGTCGGCACGCCGCCAATGCCCATTTCGCGGAAGAGGTTTTCTTCTTCACGAGTCGCTTCTGCATCAGCGTCCGAAGCGAGCAGTCCAGCGACGATTTCACGCTCAAGACCGATAGATTCGCCAATGTCCGCTAGGACATCATGGTCGCCAATGTCGCGGGCATGTTCGAAATAGGCTGAAAAGAGCGCTTCCTTGGCTTCCACGCCCTTGCCTTGTCCCTGTGCCCAGCGAACGAGGCGGTGCGCATCAAAGCTATTCGGTCTGTGTCGGAGTTCTCCGAAATTGAAGGGGATGGCTTCGCGCATTGTGGCCCAGCGATTGTCTTCGGTTTCGGGGCCGAACTTGCTGGCCATGTAGTCGCGGTAATTGACCCCGCCTTGAGGAATGGTCGGATCGAGTTCGAAAGGTCGGAAGATCAGCTCGACATCGACATCATCGACAAGGTCAATCGCGCTACGAATGCGCCGCAGGCCCAGCCAGCACCAAGGGCAGACGAGGTCCGATACCATTTCTATGGTCAGCTTGGTCATCTCTTCCTCCTATGTGGTCGCGCTTCGTGCCTAGATGATGGCTGAGAGCGTGAAGCCTGCCACGAGTATAAGCGCAGCCAAAGCGTTCGACTTGAACACCATCAGCGCATGGTCGTCGTCCTGGTTCATCTTGTAGACCTGCCAGATACCATGGGCGAAGAAGCCAATAACGGCGAGAACGCCGAGCGGCATGCCGCCATTCGCGGCGACGGCGCCGCCGAAAAATGCCGCAGCTGCGAGATAGAAACAGAACGCGCCTAGTATTGTCTGTTCGCCCAGAAGCCGGGCCGTTGAGCGGACTCCGATGAGTGCGTCGTCTTCGCGGTCCTGCATCGCGTAGATTGTGTCATAGCCGACGGTCCAGGCCGCAAAGCCAAGATAAAGGAGGACTGTGCCGAAGGAGACATGAGTTGCCATCGAGGCGGCTACCAGCACGCCCCAATTGCTTGTGAAGCCAAGCCAGACTTGCGGCCACCAGGTCACACGCTTCATGAACGGGTAGGCGGCAATCAAAGGCAGGGCGAGCAGCGATACAATCTTAGCGTCGGTCGGAATGCAGAGCCATGCAATGAAGGCGATCGCCACCTGAATGCCGAGGAATATGTAAGCCTGCGTGACCGTCACATCGCCCGCCGGAAGTGGCCGGTTCGCGGTGCGTGCGACAGCGCCGTCGAAATCCTTGTCGGTAATGTCATTCCAGGTGCAGGCCGCACCCCGCATCGTTACGGCGCCGACAATGATCAGGACATCCCACCAGATATCGATCCAGGCGAAGCCCGTTTCCATACGCGTATAGGCTAGCGAGGCCAGCGCCGGGAGCATGACCAGCCAAGTGCCGATGGGGCGGTCCAGACGCGCGAGCGCCGCATAAGGACGCAGCGTGTCTGGAAGGGATGTCAGCCAGTCGGGCAGCGCGCTATCTGCGGGCGCGTTGGCGCGGGTGTTCTCAGCGCTATCAGCTGCCTCTGACCGCGTCTTGGTTTCCGGAGTTTCTGATGTTGTATCTGGTGTGGTCGGATCGTTCATGGGCCCGGTATAACCGCAATCGCGCGTCAGGCGATAGACACGGTTTTGCGATTAATGAAGGCGCGAATGCCGTCGCTGGCGAGTTCGCGGCCGAACCCAGATGATTTCACACCGCCGAATGGCAGGCGTGGATCGCTCGCGACCTTCGCATTTACGAAAGTTGACCCGGCCTCGAGATCCCGGATCGCGGTCTCGATCTCGGTCTTCTCCGTCGTGCAAATGGACGAGCCTAGTCCGAATGGGCTGTCATTTGCGCGAGCA
>LWDU01036338.1_pt2 | contig 15570 bp, 14 predicted proteins | sample 727161 | NCBI WGS metagenome assembly LWDU01 (sample SAMN04566230, study PRJNA314399) | hydrothermal vent metagenome | isolation source: deep sea hydrothermal plume seawater | place: Mexico: Gulf of California, Guaymas Basin | collected 2004-07-11 | reverse complement strand
GTCGTCGAGTTCGAGCACGGTTCGGGTGCCAGTATGCGTGTGCATCTGCGGGGCTGTGATGCTCCAGACCTTGTGGCTCTGAGCCGGAGTTTCTGGAGCGGCGAGTGATGCTGCAGATCACGCCACAGATGATGATATTGGTGGCTGTTGAGCCCGCTGATTTTCGCAAGGGAATCGACGGGCTGGCGCGGCTTTGCAAAGACTCCCTTGGACAGGATCCGTTTGCGGCGTGGGGACGCTGACAACGGTCGACCAGATGTTCGACGCCAGGCACACTTATGCGACGGGTGGCATCTTTACAATCATGGTTACTGTTGACGATGGCAATGGTGGGACCGACACATCAACAACCACCGCCGTCTCGCAAGGTGTCGGCCTCGTCGATCGCGTGTTGTACATCATTGGCACGGACGGCAATGACGACGTCAAGCTGAAGTTCGACAACAGGAAAGACGAGTTGAAAGTTGACACAAAATTTCACCATGGCAGCGACGGCGGGTCGGATGGTGGCCACGATAAAAAATCGAAGGGCGGTCCCGGTGGCGGCCACCGAGGACCAGGCGGTGGCCACGACCACTTCAAGGAGATTTACGAACTTTCATCCATCGATCGCGTTGTGACTTTTTTGTGTGAAGGTAACGACCATTACGACGGGGGCGGCAATGGCCATAGCGACGGAGGCTCTGATGGCGGAGCGGACAGGAAGGCCAATCCGGACACCAACATCGGGCAACTGGTGTTTGGCGGAGCTGGCCGTGACCATTTACATGGAGGTCGCGGAAATGACGGTCTGTTCGGTGGGGCCGGGGATGATAAGATCTTTGGCCGCAACGGTCATGATATTCTGGTTGGCGGTGACGGCAGAGACGATCTGAAAGGTGATCGCGGTGACGACATTCTGATTGGCGGCATATTGGATAACGACGTCGATGATGTCACGATCATTGCTGACATAGACACCGCTCTTGCCGAATGGGCTTCCGGAAATCTGGCAGATGCGATGACCAGTCTGGGTCCGATTATCGAGGATAACGACCGCGATCGGCTATTTGGCAAGAAGGACGATGACGAGCTGTTTGGTGGCCTTGGCGATTTGCTCAAACCATGACTCACCGGATCAGCTGGCAGCGATTGGTTCTTATTTGACTCCGTCAACGACCGTGTCGCCGACTGGACGGATAATGACTATGCCAACGAGCTGGATTTCATTCGTTCGTAAGTTCTGACTGCAGAACAGAACGGCCATCCGGCGATTGAACTACGGTATGCTCTCAGCCTGTCCGGTCAATTTGCCGTCTGAGGAAATCAGGAAACTGGCAACAACACCCACAAGGTACGTGGGTACACAGGTGATGGCACCGTACCACCAGTGCGAGATTTCAATCACGAATGTCATGATCAGACCGAAAATCCCCGCGGCTAGTCCGATCATCGCGCTGCGGGTCGTTGCTCGTTTTACAGACATCCCCAGCACGAAAATCCCCAGCTGCAGACCAAAGAACATGCCGGCGATTTTCATGATCATCGGAAACACGTTGCCGCCCTTGAAGTAGAACACGATCGCCACCGTGACCGACAGCAGACCGAAGACGCAACACAGCATGCGACTGTGCCGCAGTTCCAGTTGACGCTCAGACTGCCAGTCGCATACGACGGATGCCGTCATGGAATTGATACCGCTGTCGATGCTGCTCATCGCCGCGGCGAACAGACCTGCCAGCAATAAACCAATCAGCCCGGGCACAGACAGTTCCGTCATAACAAATCGCGGTAACAGATGATCCTGGTGCTTTTCACGCTTCAATTCGTCATACAGCGTATCGGCGGCAGCCGTTGCTACGACCGATTCGCCAGACGACGTCTCAACCGGATCACCGGCCCGCGCACCCTGCTGCTGATAAAAAGCAAACAAAGTGCTGCCAGCCAGAAAGAACACTCCGCAGACTATTCCCACCATCAATCCGTTGACGACAAGTGCCCTACCGGCTGCCGTCTGACTGGGCATTGAGACATAGCGTTGCACCGAGCCAAAATGCACAGCATGTCCGGCAAGGTACACGAAGAGGCCGAAGGCCGTGGCCGCCCACAGATTGCCCTGTTCAAAATCCAGCGATGTATCGAACATCGCGAAACGACCGTGTTCACTGCCGACCTGCCATATCGTGGACCACCCGCCGTCAACTTTGCCGACGGCCAGGACCAGAACCGTCAGCATGCCGCCGCCAAGAGCCACTGCCTGAATGGCGTCTGTCCAGACCACCGCTTTAACGCCGCCAAGCGTCGTATAGATGGTGGCGAACAGACCGACTCCGATCAGCACGCCGGCAGTCTGCGTCTGAGACAGGTCGAACACCGCTTCCAGGATCACACCCACGGCTCGCAGCATGTTGCCCATCCATCCGACCGTGTAGAGCATGAATAACACGCTGCAAACCAGTCGTAATCGCCGGTCAAACCGCTGCTCAACGTACTCATAGGAACTGGTCACTCCCAGCCGAAAGTAAATCGGCAGAAAGAACTTCCAGACAATCGGAGACACCACAAACGGGATGAACAGAATTGCGAGGTACAGGTGATAGTCGCCGTAAGCGGCAGTACTCGGCAGACCAACAAACGACAGCGAACTGAAGGTGCCGGCAAACAGCGACAGGCCGATCGGCAGCCAGTGCATCCGACGACCGCCCAGAAAATAGTCCTCGTTCGAATGCTGCCCACGCGCGAACCACAGGCCGAGTGCAAACACGACCACAAGGTAGCCAAGGCAAATGGCCCAGTCGATCAGGCTGAATGTGGTCATAAAGAGATTCCTTAGCAACGCTTTCGCAGCCGACCTTTCAGCAGGTGGCAATGTTCGATACTTGATACTCAACCGGACTCATTCAGCAATCCGCGCCGGAAAGTTCTCTTCACTGCGATTGGCAAAACCCCATTCGGTCGGTTTGTATCGGATGGTCAGTTCCGGCGACAGCAGGCGTTGACCCTGTTGATGCAGGCTGTGCATAGCGAGGTCCAGAATTCCCGTCGTCAGCAACGTGCGTTCCACCGGGTAAGCCGGTTCTTTCGTATGAATCATGTGTTCGATCGCTCGCAGCAGATGCTCGAAATGCCCGAATGGTTGTTGCTCTTCCAGTCGGAACCAGAACGCAAACGGATCCGGCTGCCCACGTAACCTGCAGGCAACAGAGAACTGTCCAGCCACACCGTTCAACATCGCCACAGTTGCACGGAAGCCGTCTGCATATTCGATCAGATAGAATGCCGCCGTGGTCGGACTGAGTTTCTGCTCAAGATTGGCAGCTGAACCTTTAAAAGTTTCGAGGGCTGATTCCAGCAATTGTCTATTCCACTTGCCGTCTTTCTCTGCCTGCCATATCTGTTCGCCTGTCAGAGCCGTGACCGCGACGACTCCGGCCTCACCTCCCCGACGACGTTCAACGATGGACTGCAATGCTTCTATCGCGTGAAAACCGTATGCTTCTGCTCCACCATAACCAACCGCGATGGCTTCTTCGATTTCGCTGCCGACCGGAAGTTCCTGTGACGGATATCGCCATGCCACNTAAATGGTATCCTGCGACCGGCCGCAGCGTCGTACATGTGTTTGGCATCGGGCCAGTTCCAGGACAAATGCTTGTCATTAAAAATCGGCACGAACTCACCGCAGCGTTCCATCGACGCGACGATCTGGTCAAAGAACTGCCGCCGGGGATACATTTTCTGATTCGTGTCGTTGTCCGGATAATCACCGTGTTCACCGATGCTCAGCACACCCGCAACCGGAAGACTGTCCCGCCCCAGCGTCACTGCCTCATCAATGGTCTCTGCGATTCGAAAACCGTGTTTCTTTGCAAGATCACGGCTGAGGTCCTTCGCGTGAACCTGGTCGGTATACAGGGACACCAGCTCCAGGTCCGGACCGGCGCCGCCCGTCTGCCGCCACCCTTCAAGGATCTTCCCGATAAGTACATCAGCATGTGAATTCGTAAAGTACGTGCTGACAACGGCCGCGACCGGCAACTTCTTTCTGTGTCCGGCTGCCCGCAATGCCGCCGCACCGGACAGCATTGCCAGACTGCCGACGCCAATGGTTTGCAGTGCCTGACGGCGAGTTGTGGTCATGTCATTCCGATCGCACTCAAACAGAGAACCCGTAACCAGAGTTCGATGCAATCACCATTCACGGATTTGCAAAACAGTACATCGCCGCATCAGTGCGCAGGTAGATGCGACCGTTTTTGATCGCCGGCGTTGCCAGAATCCGTTCACCAAGATCATGTGAGGACAGAACGGACCAGTCACGATCGGCCTTCAGGACGGTGATCACACCGCGTTCACTGACCAGGTAAACCTTGCCGTCACCGGCAACCAGCGATGCGTAATAGTTGCCCGGCCCCCGGGCACGGCCCTGTTTAATCAATTCACCGGTTGCTGCGTCAAGCGTCGTAATAATACCGCTGTCCTTGACCATATACATTACGCCGCGGTAGACGACGGAACTGGGAACCGTTGGCAGCCCGCGCCGATATGTCCATGCGACGTTGGACTCGGTCACATCACCTTTCCCCCCTGGCCGCACGGCGGTTGCCGCATTTTGGGCCAGCTCAAACACACGCCCGTGTTTGTCCCATTCCGACCTGCTGAGCTTTTCATCCTGATCGAGATCAATGCGGAAAAACCGCTGCAGCACGGGCCCCTCTGACAACTCGGTTTTCGCAATCAGACCATCCTTATTATTGTCATAGGTCGTCAGCGCTTCGTCATAAGGCCCCATTGAGATCCGGCTTGACGGGTCGCCTCCCGGGGTCCATGTGGCAATGTAGACGAGACCCTCTGCGTAAACCGGCGTTGGATCCACGATGCGCGACAGACCATTAACCCACCATTTCGGTGTGCCAGACTCGATTTCATAGGCCACGAGCTTCAGCGACCCGGCAACGACCAGCGAACGATCATCCGCCGTTTCCACGAGAATTGGCGATGAATAACTTCGAGTGAATCCATCACGTGGGATTTCCCAACGCGTTTTGCCCGTCAGTTTGTCGATTGCCATCAGGACACAATCAACGTCGTGATCCTGGTTCAGGATCACAAGATCGTCGACCAGTATCGGAGAACTGCTGGCTCCCGAGTTGCCGTTCCCACAACAACTCTCCATCCATGGTGTGGCAGAGCAACCCGTAGCTGCCGAAGAATGAATAGACACGTTTGCCATCGCACGCGGGAGTGCACGATGCGGGACTTCCAACCTGGTGTACGTCTTCAATTCGTTCGGTCGGCACCACCTTCGTCCACAAGGTGGCTCCCGTAGTGCGATCGAGCGCAACTGTCGCCAGTTCGCTGGTCTGCTTATCAAACGTCGTGACAAAGATCCGATCGCCATGCACGCACGGCGATGAAATACCGGATTTCAACGGCACTCGCCACACAAGGTTTGATTCCGAGCCAAAATTTGCCGTCAACGCGGACGAGTCCGCAGCAACTCCGTTGTCCTGCCGGAAGTACGTGACCTCGTCAGCTGAAATTAATGCTCCGGAACAGCCGAGTATCACAATCACGCCGGGAACAAGAAACCTGGAGCGAGCCATAGTGAATAATCCCATCGTCTGTTTTGTTCGGTCAGCCCGCAACAATACCGGCTACCCCTGGGAACCGGCCGCGCACTTTGTCCGCATCAGTTCCAGAAGCGACTTCTGAGGACTTACAAATTTCTCAACACCCTCCTCCATCAGGACCTCCTGCATCTTTCCGAAGTCAACGTGCTGATCAATTTCCTGCTGCAGTTCCTCTGACGCAGAAACAGCAACCTGACGCGCGAAGGTCTCGCTGCTTTCGGCAATGGCCTGATTGGTTGCGGGCGGATTTGTTTGAATGTCAGAGCCTGCCAGTGCTGCCACGTATTTCCACGGGGCGTCTTCCGGATTCTTGGTCCCGGTGCTGGCGAAGATGATTTCCTGCTGCAGCGGCAGATTTTTGTCGGCCCAGAAATCGAGATTCTTCTGCCAGATTCTCTGAGCATTCACGATACCCACCTGGCCCGCAGCCGCCGGGCTGAGTTCAGGAATGTGCTGGGCCGTATACACATCGATTCGCGACACAAAAATGCTGTACACACTCTTGAAACCATTGAGCGTATCGCGGCGCTGAGCGCCTCGCCAGATTGCGTCGCGCGCCTGCACATACTGTTGCTCAGTAAATATCAGCGTCACGTTCAACGTAACGCCGGCGGCACAGAGTTCTTCAAGGGAATCAAGCCCTGCCGGAGTCGCCGGGACCTTCACCATTCGGTTCTTGTGACCTTGTGCCCATTCTTTGCCGAGTTCAACATAGCGATCTACTCGCTGGGCGTGCGAAATGTCCTGATCTTCCAGCAGCGGATCGAGCTCGAAGCTTACATAACCGTCGTTGCCGGAAGTCGCCTCCCAGACCGACAGGAACTCCTGCTGCGCACTCCGCACCAGACGATCCGTCAGGTCCCACGCAATTTCATCGGCCGACAGACCATTCGCGATCAACTCGTCGATAACGTCATCGAACCTGCCGGTCTTCAGCAGATTTGCAATGATGATCGGATTTGACGTGGCTCCTGTCGCTCCGAGATGTTTGTTCTCGGTGATCAGATCCGGATCGATCGAATCAAGCCACAGTTTTGTTCCGGTATCGATCAGTGAACGAAGAGCAGATGACATCGAGTAACTTCCGTTCTGTTCCTGTGAAATCCTGATTCAACAAATGCGATTCTGCCCGGCCAGACAGGAATTGCGTTAAGGAAAATGTATTAAGTTTCCGGATATTGTGCCATCAACACAGTCCATATTTGAAATCTCCTGCATCGAATGGTCCGGTGACAGGTATCGCCAACCTCGAGTCATCCGGCTGCAGCTTTAAGAACGTCAGAGCCCTGAGTCACGTGACTGCAGAAAAGGGGATGTGAAATGTTTCCGCGACGGCTTTATTGGTGACCCTGCCGTCTTGTATGTTAATTGCTTCCGCCAGGCCGCGATCTTCACCTGCCGCATTGGCCAACCCTTTGTTGGCTATCTGCAAAACGTACGGAAAGGTTACATTGCATAACGCGTAGGTGCTGGTCCGACCGACGGCTCCCGGCATGTTGGTGACACAATAATGCACGACCTCGTCAACAATATACGTGGGCTCAGAATGCGTGGTGGGACGCGAAGTTTCTGCACAGCCACCCTGATCGATGCATACGTCGATGATCACAGCGCCCGACTTCATCAGATTCAAATCGTCGGCACTCATGAGTTGCGGTGCTTTGGCTCCAGGAATCAGCACGGCACCGATAACAAGATCCGCTCGCCGCAACTGCTCTCTGACACTGTGGCGATCACTAAAGACAGTGTTAACGTTGGCCGGCATGATGTCCTCAAGATACCTCAGTCTGTCGACATTGATGTCCAGGATGACAACATCGGCCTGAAAACCGGCCGCAATCTGCGCCGCATTCTTGCCGACGATGCCGCCCCCAAGGATTGCGATGTGGGCCGGCGCAACTCCCGGTACGCCCCCCAGGAGAATCCCTCTGCCTTCCTGCGGACGTTCAAGATATTTTGCACCTTCCTGGATACTCATGCGTCCAGCCACTTCGCTCATTGGTGTGAGCAATGGCAGATCCCCCTGTTTACCGCGAAGCGTTTCATAGGCAACCGCCGTAATCTTCGACTCCATGACATTACGAGTCAATTCTTCGTCGGCGGCGAAATGGAAATACGTGAACAGCACCTGCCCTGGCCTCAACAACAACCACTCTGCTGGCAGCGGTTCTTTAACTTTCACGACCAGGTCAGCCGCGGCAAAAATATCTTCATGTCTTTCCACGATTGTCGCGCCGGCAGACTCATACTCATCGGCCGCTATACCACTTCCGGCGCCGGCCCCTCGTTCGACGAGTACCTGGTGTCCGGCAGCCACAAGCTCTTCGACGCCACTGGGTAACATCGATACACGATATTCGTCCGACTTAATCTCGCGAGGAACGCCAACGATCATCTTTCACCTCCGAAGGAGATACTGTCAAATGTTGTGATTGAAAAGGCATGCAGAACAGCGGCCTGAATCCAGAGGAACTGTTAAGTGCCGCAGGGCGCCAACGGAGTTTCGAAAGCCACGCCGACAAACTTCAGAGTAACGACTTGGTATTGGCTCTTGCAACTTTCGAACCATTTCTGAGACATCTCTTACTCCAATGATCGAGATTCTTCGGACGCGTACTCCGAAGACGCGTCCAGGCAAATGAGTCCCGTTCAATAAGGAGGGTTCCGCCTTCACACGAAACATCAATTGCCGGATTCGCACCAGAAGCAGATCCGGAAACGTCCGGTGCGAAACGGATAACGTTGGCGGTTTGAAATCGTGGAACCTATAGTCAAAAAATAAGCAAGGTCCGATACAAAGAAGTTTTAGAACGGCCCGAGCAGTGGCTCACAGATCGACAGCGCCGGTGGCTTCGGTCGCGACGTACTTTGACAGTACTCGCTCACACCGCGTTATACATCCTCAACTGGATTTTGGTTCGACTTCTGTTCCGGCTGTCAGTCGAGGGGCAAAATCATCTCCCTGCCGCTGGCCCCTTCATCCTGACTCCCAATCATGCCAGTCCATTCGACCCGCCAATCCTTGGCGCAGCAATACCGCTGGCTACGCTTCGGCAGACGTACTGGGCCGGCAAGCGGAGCACGGTATTGCGCAATCCGCTGCGTCGACTCCTAAGCTGGCTGACCAGAATCATACCGATTGGCGACGAGGTGACAGCGCTCGCTCCCGCGGTCGCAATACTGGAACAGGGTGACAATCTGATTTGGTTTCCGAAGGAAAACGCTCGGTTGACGGACGAATCCAAACGTTCAAGCCAGGGATAGGCCTCCTGCTCACGCGATGTGACGTACCGGTCGTCCCGATTTTCATCCACGGAGCGCATGCCGCGCTGCCACCAGGCGCAAGAGTGCCGCGAGTAAGGACATCAATTCGTCTGAAGATCGGTCCACCGGAATCGGCGCACAGTCTCGGATTGACACCGTCATCCACAGTCGAAGACGTCAACCGCGCTGTCGAAACGCTTCGTCGGCGCATCGAGCAGCTGCAGGACAGCGTCCATAGCCACGACGTCGTCAAGCCGTGATTCACACGCCGCCTCAGCTTTCTTATCTCACGGTGAACGCCTGCCCTGATTCGCCAGGAAATCGGGGCAGTCGTGAGACCGCCAGGAATAAAAGGTTATCATTGGTCCATTCACGAGCAGAACCAATCAAGAGACTGAGGAGTGGATTAATGAGCATCGAGAAAAGAATCAAAATCTACAGCACCCCGGATGCGTTAAAGGCGCAAATGCTGCAGATGGCATTGCGCGACGCGGGCGTCGAGAGCGAGATCGAGAATCCGCATCAGGCGGGGCTCACCGGGGCCGTCAATGCCAATATCACGGTGACCGAAACTGATGCTGAGAAAGCCGCTCAGGTTGTGCACGAAATCGATGAGCGATCGAAGACGCACACATTGGTTGTCACTGCGTTCGACAACGAAGCGACCGCAGATGAAGTTCAGCTCAGCCTTCGAAAAATGGACGAATCGCATTTGATTGATCTTGAAGACAGCGTTGTGATTATCCGCGGTGACAATGGCAAGGTTGCCATCAAACAGACGCACAATCTTACTCAGAATGGAGCCATGGCTGGTGGACTCTGCGGAGCCATTGTCGGGGCCATGTTCATGAATCCAGTGATCGGTTTCGTGGCAGGAGCCGCCGTTGGAGCTGCGGTCGGAGCCACCGAGGACATCGGAATCAACGACAGATTCCTGAAAGACGTAGGTGATTTACTGACTCCCGGCACGTCGGCCCTGGCAGTTCTGATCCGCCGGTCAGACCCGGAACTTGTGCTGCCTGAACTGGAGAAATTTGCTGGCAAGGTCCTGAAAACTGCGCTCGTCCATACGGATGAAAAACGATTCCTGGCCGTGCTTGCAGCGTCAACGGACTGACTCAGAGAGTTTTGATCAGACAGACCTGACGACAGCCTGACAAGGTGTCGGCGCGCTGCATTCTTCTGCATCGGTCGCGGATCGCAGAGTCATTCACTGTAGCGCTCCCTTCCGAGAAGGGGTATTGTCGTCCGACGAAACGCAATCAGGATGTCAGACTGGTCGAAACTCTCACCAAACCGTGCCTGAGTTCTTTGGACCATCTTTAATGAGAGTCCGGTTTGTCGTTACAAGGCGGCCTTCTGCCATTGCGTCTCTATGCCCAAAGCGTGGCCCGACAGTCCTGTTGACAAGTGGTTTTAAGCTCCTCCAGAAGCTCCTTTGTTCGATCATCAATATCCTTCGGTGCAACGATCTTCACCACGGCCAGCATATGGCTGTGTTCTCCTGTTCGTCGATCTCGAATCCCCTTGTTTCGCAGCCTCAATTTCGCGCCACTGGATGTGCCTGGAGGAATCGTAAGTGTCACGACACCGTCGCTCACCGTCGGCACGTCCACCTTTGTTCCGAGAGCACATTCTGTGATGGAGATGGGAATCTCCAACAGCACGTTCGCGGCTTCGCGTCGGAACCAGGGGTGCGGGGCGACGTTCAGCGAGACTAACAGATCGCCAGCGGCGCCTCCATTAATGCCCGGCGTTCCCTGGCCGCTGAGTCGAATGACGCTTCCGGTATCGACGCCAGCCGGAACGGTGATGGAAAGCACTTCTGACGGCAAACCACTGCCGCGTGGAAAGCGAAGTTCATAAGTTCCACCTTCGGCGGCCAGCATGAACGGGACTTCGATTTTCGATCGCACGTCCTGACCTCGGATGGGCCAGTCACCTCGGCCCCCGAAAGTACCTCCCGCACCTCCGCCAGCCCCGAATCCGCTCAGAAGTTCTTCGAGGTCGAATGGAACCTGCCCACCATCGGACGTGTAGGCGTGCCCTCGACCACCGTCCTGCGGATTCGTTCCGTCAAATGGAGGTCCGTCCGGAGTACCGTCCGGAGTACCGTACTTATCGAAGTTGTTTCGCTTTGTATCGTCGCTCAGCACCGCCCATGCCGCCTGCACCTGCTTGAATTTTTCCAGCGCCGATGGGTCGTCTGCATTGGCGTCAGGATGGTGCTTGCGGGCCAACTTCTTGTATGCCCTGCGAATCTCCTCCTGCGTGGCTTATTTCGAAACGTCAAGGATATCGTAGTAGTTCGGGTGAGCTGCCATTGGATGAACTTTCAGAAATGTTGATCAAGTCAGGGCGGAATTCGCCTTGTTCCGCTCGCCTCACTTATGCAGCATTACCGGACACTGGGAAAACATTGACACTTGATGACTAAGACAGGTCAACACATTCTCCGGTTGGTTCAGATCAACGCGTTCTGACCTCATGACGATCAGGTCGACAGATTCCGTGGCTGAATATCGCACAATCACCTGAGCCGTACGTCCGACAACAATCTCCGGACGTACAGCCAGTCCCGCGTGCTCAAACCGCTGTGATAGATCCTGCAGGCGGCGGCGAACATTCGCTTCGAGATGCGCGTAAAAGGCGTCCAGTTCGTCTTCCTCATCGTATGCCGCTTCCTCAACGGCCTCGATGACGTAAATCAGCGTCGTTCTGGCAGAATGCTGCGTGGCGAGATCAAAGGCGACATCGAGCGCATCCTGGTCGGGAGCATGCGGGACGATGGGGACAAGCAGATGTTGATACTTCATGTTAAAATAACCTCGGCGAGGCAGACATTCGGCAATGGTGCTGGTTTGAATTGACTCACACGATAATGACCAGACGGCGGACTGCCCACCGTGGAGCGTTCGCGGCCAGCCGCCGTTCGTGAGCATCGAGCCAGGCTGTCTGCAGCACAGCGGCTGTGACACGGATCGGAGCTTTCATCGCTGACGCAAACGGAAAATGCAAACTGTAAGTCCGGCCGACGTGCGTACCCATTTCGGACGACTGCTACTGCCACGTCTGACCGTTCCCCTGTCGGCAACCATTGCGGTTTCGACGCCGCGTCATGCCTCGCTGAAGCAATTCCTTCGAAACGACGGACGGCTGTGGGAAGCACGCAGACCGTCGGCCGCAACAGTGCATCACCAGCATCAATGCCCACAATCGTGCGGTATTGCACGTCTGTGATCTCTTTTGTCACGAACCAAACCGGTATCGACAATGGCATTCCGTTGCAGCTCATCCCGCACCTCAGAACAGCTTACTTATTGTCGTAGACGATACTGGCTCGTGGGAGTAAAGAATCTGCGGTCGAAACGCGTTCTTCGCAGCCACAAGTCAACGTGAAACGTTGACTTGTTCAGAGCTGGTCAGCATGCCTGTGATCGAAATCGACAGTATGTTAAGTCCGTCGGCCATAGTGCCTTGAAGTCAGTTCGGTCATTCAGACCTGCGTCACCTTATGTTCTCGCAACTCTGACCTTCGCAAGCTGGGCGGCGATTTCTTTGGGTGAACACTTTGAATAGTCCTTGTCGACCTGCAGTTCGACCATCCGCGCCAGCGGCGTAGGCAGTTTTTGTCTTAACGTGCCCAGGAACGATGGCGCCGCGATCAAAACGACATGACCAAATTGCTGGCTGGTTCTTCCCGTCTCAAGATAATCAATGACTTGCGCCGCGAACGTTTCGGCTGTTTTGTGCTCCCAGTCAGTTTCGGGATCACCAGCTTCCAGAGAACCCTCTCGACCTTTGAAGTATCCCTGCCGGTCTGACGAACATTCGCTTTGCCGCATGGCCCCCGTGGGGTTCACCAGTGTTTCCAGTTCGGCCAGGTCTGTGCTGTCGCCGCTGGACGCCAATATGCGTGCACGACTGCGATCTGCCACAACAACCCACGTGGTTGCGATTTCCGGCGTGTGATGTCTAAAAGTCAGGCTCCATAGAAGAATGTGTGGGTAAATTCAGCGTCTGTCATGGGCGATGTGCGCCACGGCATAGTGAACTCTGCAAACCAAGTGCCGCATCCACTGGAACGGAGATAGTTTTTACGAATGCTCAGGTCTCAGCTCTTGATATCTCCACCCGCCGTGCGGTAGTGCACAGGCAACGCAACCAGTGCGTGTCGCACGGACGTGTAGCGGGGCCGGCGAAATTTGTCAGCTGAACGGCAACGGAAGTCTAAACCCATCACAATGGGTGCTGGCCGACTAGAGTCGACGCAGGTAGGCATCGAGATCTGCGAGATCCTGATCGACAACGTTGTTAAGCAGGCCACTGGGCATCAGCGAAACACGGCGTTTGATTCTTGACTCGATGTCGTCCGCTTCGATGCGGTACGTTTTGTGGTCAGAGTCCCGCAACATCACGCCGTCGACAGACTCATAAACGATCAGTCCTGTATAGACCTTACCGGCGGTCGTAGCCACGGTTGTTGTCTGGTAGCGTGGCGAGATGTCGCGATTGGGATCCACGATGGCGGCAAACAGATCGTCACGCGAAAATCGCTTTGAAATCCCAAGCAGATCCGGACCCAGAGCCTTGCGCCCACCATGGCACCTGGCACAGGACAGGCGAGTAAACAGCTGTTTGCCTCGCTCCGGATCACCGACCTCCCATTGGACCTGGTGCAGCATCGCCAGAACGTCCGCAGCCACCTTGCCGCCCTCAAGCGGTGGCGCGTCGTCCGGGAATCGATCCTTCAGATACGTCCGCCAGTGTTGGAGGACATCTCGCTGCCGTCGATGACCGTCACTTCCAAAGACAAATCCAAAGTTCTGAGCCATATTCCTCTGCAGCAGCCGGACAACAATCTCACATACCCGGAATTCGCCTTCGTCGTTTTTCAGCCGCTCCGCGGTGATCAGCAAAGTGTACTGCTCAGCGGGATTGTTGCCGCGTGACAATCGAAGCAATCCTTCAGCAGAGGCCTTCACGCTGTTCAGCTGTGGCGAACCCAGGCCTTCCAGAAAAACGTGACGATCGTCAGGCCGGGGCGAGCGTGCCAGAGTCTGCAGCACGGCATCGTGAACGACTGGGTTGTCCACCTGCGACCGCAGAAGTTCCTGATGCTGTGGCACGGTCGAATCGCTCAGCAAGGACACGATTTCTTTTGTCCATTCGTAGTCATCGTCCGCAAGAACGTGTCGAACAAACGCACCAATCACGGCTGGCTTTCGATCGCCTGGAATCGCATTGAGAAAAACAACATGGCCTGGAAGTCCGAAGCCTGACTGTTCGACAATGAGGTTCGAAACGGCCGAATCACTCTGGCAGAGCGCCGTGGACAATTCGCCGATTCGGTCGTCCCAGTTGGAATCCTGTTTAAGATGTTGCTCACGAATTTTGATTTCCAGATTCACCAGGGCTGCGGCCGTCGCCTGCGATTCACTACGCACTCGTTCCCCGGTAATTCTGCACAGCGCAGCCAGTCTGTGAATGTCATTCGACGGAAGCGTATCGCTTGTGATTCCCTGCAACAGCTTTCCGATCAGTTGCTGATTCACTGATCCCAGCATGCCAATGGTGCGGATCAATTCATGATCGTAACCAGCGTTGCCGGATGGAAACTCGTTTGCCAGAAGAACTCGGGCGGCGTTTAATGGAATCTCATGAGGCTTCAGATCAGCGCGGGCCGTGTAACCATCAAATATGGCCGGCAGACCTTTTTGAGGACCTACGTCTCCGCAGGACAACTGCAGCAATCGCAATGCTTCCGTCCTGACTTCGGTGTCCGTCGACTCATTCTGAATGGCCTGCAGCGCGATCCTGGCCGTGCTCACGTTCATCGAGGAAGAACGGGCAGCGATCCCAAGTCCCATCCACACCTGAGATCGTGGGCTGGGTTCGATCAATGATGCCAGTTGCCGTTGCTGCATGGCAGACATCAGAACCACGACATTCGATGCGGCACGTCGCACTGCAGTGTCCTTCGATCCCAACGCGACGGCAACCCGAGGCAGGCAATGTTCAAACAGCTGTTGGTCCCGGATAGTCGTCAGAGCTTCCAGAGCAAATCGCACAACCAGCGGTTCGCTGTCGTTCAGCAGAGTCAGGATCGCCGACTCACTGCGGGATTCGGGCGTCGACCGTCCCAGCGACCAGGCTGTCCGCGCCCGGACAGGAACGGAGTGGGCCGTGGTGAGAATCCGAGCCGTTGCGGCATCGGGTCCGTCAAACAATTCGGTCAGAATCTCTATCGCTCTCACGCGTTCAACCGGTCGACGCCCTTCGTCCATGGCTGCTTGGGCAAACGAATTCCGGCCGAGTTGTCTGGCGGCCGGATACCAACGAGCCCGTGACCAGCTGCTTTGCGGCTGCGGCGCGCTGAGCACGGATTGAAGACGTGAGTCTTCTGAAGAAGCGGGTTGCTGAGGAAAGAACTCTTTGTTCTCGTTCTTTTCATGAACGATACGATAAATGCTGCCACGTGTGCCCCGGCCACCGACACTGACAAACAGACTTCCGTCGGGCGCGACTTCGATATCGGTGGGAGCAAAGCCGAACTGGCCGCTGCCTTTGGCAAAGACAGCAGGCCTCGCATTCCAAAGACCTCGCTGCTCGTGCAGCGAAATGACCAGCACGCGGCCAAACGTCCAATCCAGAACAAACAGAGCCCCGCGGAAACGTCCCGGGAACTGCAGAT
>LWDU01042402.1_pt1 | contig 15571 bp, 14 predicted proteins | sample 727161 | NCBI WGS metagenome assembly LWDU01 (sample SAMN04566230, study PRJNA314399) | hydrothermal vent metagenome | isolation source: deep sea hydrothermal plume seawater | place: Mexico: Gulf of California, Guaymas Basin | collected 2004-07-11 | reverse complement strand
TTGAAGAAGAAATTCTCTATAGGGAAGCTCTATTATTGGGGCTGGATAAAGAAGATAGGATAATAAAGAGAAGGCTCGCTCAAAAAATAACATTCTTAAAACAAGAAACTCTTCCTGATAATCCCAATCAAGAGGTCTTAAGACAATTTTACGATGAGCATAAAGAAAAGTATTTTATAAAACCTGTCTATAGCTTTACCCACCTTTTTTTTAAAAAAGAAACTGACTCTCTAGGACGATCAGATTCAGATCCTTATCTTCTGGGTAAGAATTTCACAGAAAAAACCCTTGAGGAAATTGCCAGAAACTTTGGTAATAGCTTCATCGTCGCCTTTGATGGTATGGAAGCAAATAAGTGGTCGGGGCCTGTTGAATCATCCTTTGGACATCACTTAGTGTTATTAAGGGATTATCGGGATGGTTTTTATCCGTCTTTTAATGAAATAAGAGATCAAGTACTTAGTGATTATCTTACCCTGAATAAAGAGAATGCCGTAAATCAATATATTAATAATGTTAAATCTGAGTACAGGATCATTATTAATCCGAATTTAAAGTTTTGATGTCTAATCTTAGGCTGTGCAGTTTACTGTTCATAATTATATTTTCTCCTTGTCTGAGCGCACATGAGTTTAACCCAGCACACCTTGTTATTGATGAAATAGCTGACAATGAATATCAAATTAACTGGATGTACCCTATTAAAAATATTGGCCCGAGGGCTGAAATTATTTTTCCTGAGACGTGTTCAAGTGAAACTCAATCTCCTTATCAGCAAGGCAAGTATTTAGTTGAGAAGATTGATTTAATTTGTATCGAATCCTTAAAAGGTCAAACCATAGAAGTTAAAAACCTGAGCGTGCTTACCGATGCTTTGGTGACCTTTACTGACCGCAATAACGATGTGTTTGAAGGTTTGATGAACCTTAAAGAGCCAAGATTACTGGTGCCCATAAAAAAACAATCCATTCCTTCAAGTTATCTTACTCTTGGCATCGATCATCTTATTAGCGGTGTGGACCATATTCTATTTATACTGGGTTTAATGTTCCTGGTGTCCGGTACTCTAAACCTGATCAAGACAATAACAGCATTTACCGTGGCGCACAGTATTACATTAGGGCTTTCCGTTATGGATTTGATTTCTTTACCTCGGACCACTGTTGAAGCTGTCATTGCTTTGACCATAGTCTTTTTAGCTTTAGAAATTGGTGAGAATAAACAGTACAAATCAACGCCATGGTTAATCGCATTTGGATTTGGTTTGCTGCATGGGCTGGGCTTTGCTAATGCCCTCACTGAAATAGGCATAGCAAATGAGCAACTGCTTCTTTCTTTGCTCTTTTTTAATCTTGGAATTGAAGCAGGTCAGTTGTTAATGATTCCTATTTTTGGTGTTTTAATTTGGTTGGCTTATAAATTCAATAAATATAATGAATCAGCGACCTGTGTTTCATATGTATTGGGTGCAATGGGTTTTTTCTGGCTTATTAACAGAACCGTTGGAATTATTTACTAAGAGCATATAGACAGGTACTAAAATCTTTTATCAATCAAATAAATAATAGTACTTATTAAGTACGGAGTGGTAGTTCAGTTTGGTTAGAATGCCTGCCTGTCACGCAGGAGGTCGCGGGTTCGAGTCCCGTCCACTCCGCCAAACTTTTAAAAAGGGTCTTAATAAGTTAAAAAATAATAACAAGGGTTAATGATGGCTGAGGCAGTAATAGTAGATAGCGTAAGAACCGGATTATCGAAATCGTTTAAAGGCGGCTTTAATCAGACACGTGCTGATGATATGACAGCACACATTATAGATGCATTAATGGATAGAAACCCAAGTGTAAATCCTGAGACAGTGGAAGATGTGATATTGGGCTGTGGATATCCGGAAGGACCTCAAGGTAATAATATAGCTAGGACCTCAGCTGTTTTATCCAAGCTACCTATCAAAACTGGAGGCACTACAGTTAATCGTTATTGTTCATCCGGGTTACAAACCATTGCTATGGCAGCGACTCAAATACAAAGTGGTTTTGCTGATTGTATAATTGCTGGTGGGGTTGAGTCGATTAGTACTACACATGGTCATATTAACGAACACATGTTTAAAAATGAGAAAATTGCTGAGAGTGTGCCCGGTGTATATCATGCCATGGGCACTACTGCTGAGACCGTAGCAAAACGATACAATGTTACCAGAGAATCACAAGATGAATATGCTCTATCGAGCCAGCACAGATGTGCTGAAGCACAAAATCAAGGTTTATATGATGATGAGATTATCCCAATGAAAACTCTGATGATGGTTAAAAACAAAGAAACCGTTGAAACTGTGGTGGACAGAGATAATTGTAATCGCCCCCAAACTACTCTAGAAGGTTTGGCAAGCCTAAACCCAGTATTTGACCCTGAAAATGGTTCAGTCACCGCAGGAAATGCCTCACAACTGTCTGATGGTGCTTCGGTCACTATGGTTATGAATGCAGATAAAGCGAATGAGTTAGGACTAGAGCCCCTTGCTTATTTTAGGGGTTTTACTGCGGTTGGATGTGAACCCGATGAAATGGGTATCGGTCCAATTTATGCCATTCCTAAACTTCTAAAAGCAGCTGGCTTAGACATAGATGATATTGATCAATGGGAGCTCAATGAGGCCTTTGCATCGCAAGTTGTTTATATTAGGGATCATCTGAATCTGCCAACAGAGCAACTAAATTTAAATGGTGGCTCAATAGCCATAGGACATCCATTTGGTATGACCGGATCAAGGCAAGTAGGCCATTTAATTCGAGAACTTAAACGAAAACATCTCAAGTACGGCGTGGTTACAATGTGCGTTGGCGGTGGCATGGGTGCTGCCGGCTTATTTGAGTCTATCTAGGTTGATTCATGTTAGAAGCTATTAGACAACGATTTACCGGATGGATAGCCATATTGGTTATCAGTCTTATTGCAGTGACTCTGGTGATTAGTTTTGGCAATATGGATCAAACACCTATTGAAGATGATGTAGTTATCACGGTGAATGATACTGAAATTACTCTCTTTGAATACCGAGAAGAATATTCAAATAAGCTTGCAGAGTTACAGCAAGTATTTGGTGATGAGGTTCCTGAGATCCTTGATCAAACCATTAAGGAATCCGCCACTGAAGATCTAATCTTAAGAGCCTTGTTATTGGATTACATGAGTAAAAACGGTTATCGAGTTAGTCCTGAATATGTTGTGGAACTGATAACAAAAAACCCTGGCCTTCAGGTTGGTGGTATTTTTGATAGACAAAATTATGAAGCCATATTGGCGAGTCAAGGTGTTTCAGTTGAACAATTTGAATCAGACCTGAGATTACAACTCCAGACTAATCAACTTAGAAGAGGCTTTATTGATAGTTCTTTTATTACGCCTAATGAATTTAGACAATTTATTGAATTACAGATGCAAAAACGAAACGGTCAATTACTGACTATAAACTCTGAAAAATTTACTGACCAGGTTGTGGTTACTAGTGATCAAGTTCAATTGTATTTCGACAATAATCAGGACTTATTTCAAACTGACGAAGAGGTCGATGTAGAATATTTAAGTCTTAGCCCTAATGACATTGCCGCAACAGTAGAATACACAGAAGATGATCTAAGAGCTTATTACACAGATAATCTTGCACGATTCGTCACTAATGAAGAACGAAAATCACGACATATCTTAATTGCCATTGATGAGGACACCAATGAAGAGGATGCTTTAGAGACTATTTTAAATGTTCAAGAACGTTTGGCATCCGAAAGTTTTGAAGCGCTCGCAAAAGAGTTTTCAGATGACCCAGGATCAGCAGATTTGGGCGGTGATTTAGGTTGGGCAGAACCCGGATTGTTTGTTCCTGAGTTTGATAAAGTTCTTTTTGCACTAGAGGTTAATGAATTATCAGAACCAGTAAAAACAGAATTTGGCTATCATCTAATAAGATTGGATGAGTTAAAAGAAGGCAAACAACAAGCCTACCAAGATATTCAAGTAGAGCTTGGTAATGAGTACTCAAAGTTTCTTGCTGAAGACAAGTTATTTGGATTGGCTGACCAACTTGCAGACCTGTCTTTGCAAGCATTCAATGAATTAAATTCAGTTGCCGATGCTCTTGGATTATCCTTGAGTCGTATAGATGGAGTGTCGCGGAATGGAGCCGCTCTTTTTAATCAAGAGCCAGAAATTATCAGTATTTTATTTAGTCAAAATTCCATAGAAACAGCAGAAAACACACCTCTTTTTGAAATTGATGACAGTATTTTTGTCGCCAGAGTAATAGGTCATCGGCTTCCAACCACTAGAGATTTCTCAGATGTTGAATCAGGGATCAAAGATTACTTAGTTTCTCAAAAGGCCCTTAGCTTGGCAAATAATTATGCAGAAGAGATTAAAACTCAGTTCAGTGACAATGTCTCCTTTAAGGATAAAGCCGATGAATTAAATACAGAGGCAAGTGAGTTTGATGTATCCCGAGGCGACACAGAATTATCCAGAGGATTAATTGAGATGATTTTTAATTCTTCCAGTAATGACATGGTAGAAGGCAATATCCAAACTTATGTAGAGGGGGATAAAGTCTTTCTTCTTCGAGTCAGTAGTTATGAGGATGGGAAACTAGAATCGTTCAATAATGAAGAAAGGAATTCAGCTAAAATCGAACTCTCTGAGCAAATTGGTTCAAGAGAACTGAACGCGTTTGCGGAGCATCTAAGAAAAAATGCTGAAGTATCAATAGATCCTGGATTGTATAGCGGTTTATTTGATCTGTAGTTAGATCATCTATTCCACATCAAAGGTCATCCCTAAATTCCTATAGCCCCCATCAACATAGATGGTCTCTCCTGTGATCCCTGCGGCTAGGTCTGAAGACAGAAAAGCTGCAGTATTACCAACATCTTCAATGGTGACATTGCGACGAATCGAAGTCTTAGAAGCCACGTGTTTAAGTAATCCTCTAAATCCACTAACTCCAGCAGCAGCAAGGGTTTTAATGGGGCCAGCTGAAATCGCATTGACGCGGATACCTTGAGGGCCTAAATCAGCAGCTAGAAACCTTACCGTTGACTCTAGACTGGCTTTTGCAGGGCCCATGACATTGTAGTTAGGTACAGACTTGACTGAACCTAAATAGGTCATGGTCAATAATGAAGCGTTATCACTCAGCATGGGTTTTGCTTCTCTTGCCATTGAAGCGAAACTATAACTGCTGATTTCATGTGCCATCTTAAATCCCTCTCTAGTGACTGATTCAACAAAGGAGCCTTTTAACTCCTCCATGGGAGCAAAGGCAATGGAGTGAATCATGATGTCAAATGTTTCCCAGTTCTGTTTAAGCTCAGCAAAAGCATTAGTAATATTCTGATCATCGGAGACATCTAAAGGTATGCAGATGGATGAATTCAAATCTGCTGCTATTTTTTCAACTCTTGGTTTTAACTTATCAGTTTGGTAGGTGAAGGCTAGTTCTGCTCCTTCCCGATGCAAACACTGAGCCACACCAAATGCAATTGAGCGGTTACTAGCCACTCCACTAATTAAAGCTTTTTTACCGTCTAAGAATCCCATTTTATTTACCTTTTAAAATTAAAAAATAAGTCTAGAAGAATATTTATGATTCATCGTGATACATTTTACATTAAAATAAAATAACCTTTAAATTATTCTGGACAAGACCATGAAGCAGGTTGAAATATATACAGATGGAGCATGCAGACGTAACCCCGGTCCTGGAGGTTGGGGTGCCTTATTAAGGAGTAATGGTCATGAAAAGGAGCTTTGCGGAGGAGTGTTGGAAACCACCAATAATCAAATGGAAATGATGGCAGCTATTAAGGCACTAGAAAGCTTGAAGGAAACTTGCCAAGTTGATTTATTCACAGACTCAAAATACGTCAAGCTAGGGATCACAGAGTGGATTATTAGGTGGAAGACTAATGGGTTTAAAAACGCCAAAAAAAAACCAGTTGTCAATGCAGAACTTTGGATCAGACTCGATGCAGTGGCATCCCAACATCAGATTAATTGGCAATGGGTTAAAGGCCATGCTGGACATGTTGATAATGAAAGAGCAGATGCTCTGGCCAACCGAGGGCTTGACCTGAAGCTTAGCGAATTATGAGACAGCTTATTTTAGACACGGAAACCACTGGCCTTTCTGTTGAATCAGGGCACCGAGTCATTGAAATCGGTGTCGTTGAAATAGTTGACAGGCGATTAACTGGTAATGATTTTCAATCATACCTCAATCCAGAAAGGAGAATAGACCCGGCTACAATTCAGATTCATGGGATCACAGATGAGTTTATTGCTGATAAACCATTGTTTAAAGATCTAGTGGGTGATTTTCTTGATTACGTTAAAGGCGCTGAAGTAATTATGCATAATGCTCCTTTTGATACGTCATTTATTAATAATGAACTTGCTTTATTGGGTTTGGATGATCGTTTAGAGGGGCTTTGTGAAATCACAGACACACTCGTATTTGCGAGAAAGAAACACCCAGGACAGCGCAACAGCTTGGATGCTTTATGTTCTCGGTATGAAGTTGATACGACCAACAGAGAAGTTCATGGTGCTCTTATCGATGCTAAATTGTTAGCCAATGTTTATTTATTAATGACGGGTGGTCAGGTGGGATTTTTTAACCAAGATCAAACGACCACTAGCGGATCTTCCGATGACAAGCAGAATTTTGATTTCAAGAATAGAAAAATTATTCAGATTGATTTAAATAAGGCTGAGGTAAAAAATCATCAGAGTTACCTTAAGAAGCTTTCAAAGACCTCAAAAAAAGACCTAGATTGGTAACTTTTTATAACATTTTATATTAAAATATCTTTTTCCCTTATCAAGGAGCCGACCTATGGAAGCCACACACCTGATTGAAATGAATGAAGGAATGATGATTTCAGGAATTATCTTAGCGATAAGTTTTATTGGTATCTTTACTGAAACACTGCATGGATTTTCAAGAGTAAAGGTCGCGATGCTTGGGGCAGGGGTGATGCTCGTGGTGGGTCAAATTTACGGTTTTTATACGCCTGAAGCTGCGTTTGAAGCAGTGGATTGGAACGTTGTGTTCCTACTTGCCGCGATGATGGCGATTGTAGCGATCATGATCAAGTCAGGAGGATTTGAGGTGATGGCATACAACATTGGTAAGTTTGCTAAAGGCAGACAATTCTTGATGTTGGCTCTAATTGGCACAGCAGTCACTGTGATCTCACTGCTATTGGACAATGTAACCACCGTGGTTATTTTTGGTCCGCTGATTATCTTAATCTGTCAAAAAATGAAAGTGAACCCAATTCCATACCTGATGGCAGCAGCACTTTTATCTGACACCGGTGGGGTTGCAACACTCGTTGGAGACCCTCCTAACTTAATGATCGGTTCAGCAGCTGATATTGAATTTATGCCATTTCTTGTAAAAATGGGTCCAATTGTTTTTGTGGCGTGGATAGCAACTTTGTTTTTCTTGAGATTATTGTTTAAATCTGAACTTAGTAAAAAAGCAGAAGGCATTTTTGATGAAGTTTTGGTCTATAAAGACAAGGGACTCTGGAACAAATCTCTGATTGTATTAGGATTAATGGTGGTGCTGTTTATTATCCATGGTCAAATACATTGGGAACCTTGGATGGTTGCCGGAGCTGGTCTTATTGCTTTAGTCATGCTTCAAAGACACTTAGAGCTCGACGATATTATGCATGATGTTGAAATACCACTGCTTATGTTTTTCATTGCTCTTTTCATGATTGTTGGTGGCGTCGAGGGAAGTCAATTCCTTGAGTATTTGGGCCAATTTATTATTCCATTTGTTGAAAAAGACTTACTAGTAGCCTGTATTGTGCTGATGTGGGTGGCAGCCATCATGTCAGCTGCGATAGACAATATCCCATTCACTGCTGCAATGATTCCAATAATTGGTGCACTAGGCCCTGAATACCAAGCCCCGCTATGGTGGTGTTTGGCTCTTGGAGTGGGCATGGGAGGAAACGGAACTCATATTGGTTCCACAGCAAATGTCTTCATTGTTACCGTTTCTGAAAGACTCGCCAAGGATACTGGTGATCCAAGTTTAGCTATTACTCCATATGTATGGGCTAAGAAAGGTTTGCCAGTCATGTTACTGACATTAGTGATTTGTACCATCGTAATGTATGTGTTCTTTGATTACTACAGTCAACCCTTGCACCCTTTATAGATGGGAACTAAGATATCGTGCTTCAAGGCCTATGATGTAAGAGGCCAGATACCCTCTGAGTTAAATGAAGAGGTCGCTTTTAAAATAGGCGTTGGAATTGCATCATATTTTTCAACTAAAACAGTGGTCATCGGTTATGACATTAGACCCTCTTCATTGAAAATTTTAGAGGCCTTAGCAAAAGGCATTCAAAGTCAACAATCTGAGGTAATTTCAATAGGTCTATGCGGCACTGAGGAAATCTATTTTGCAACCAATCATTTAGACTCAGATGCCGGCGTGATGATTACAGCAAGTCACAATCCAGCAGATTATAATGGTCTGAAGATTGTAGGAAAAGGTGCGAAACCTGTGAGCATGGACAGCGGTTTAGGAGAAATCAAATCTATCGCAGAATCAGCCTCTTATGATGAATCAATTGATTTAAAGCTCAGTGAAGTAAGTATCAGGGATCAGTATTTAGATAAAATTTTATCTTTTGTGAATCCTGAAAACATACAACCAATGCATATTGTGACCAACGCAGGCAATGGCTGTGCAGGCCCAGTGATCGATGCCTTAGAGTCTAGATTGCCTATTAAATTTACCAAAATACAGAATGAGCCAGATGGATTATTTCCAAACGGGATTCCAAATCCTCTGTTAGTTGAAAACAGGAAAATCACCTCTGAAGCAGTCATCGCTCATCAGGCGGATCTTGGAATTGCTTGGGATGGTGATTTTGATCGTTGTTTTTTCTTTGACGCCAACGGTCAATTTATAGAAAATTATTATTTAATTGGTCTTTTGAGTGAACAGTTATTGAAATCGTCTCCGAGTCAGCACATTGTCCATGATCCTAGATTAGTCTGGAACACCAGAGAGGAAGTCAGGAGGTGTGGAGGCATTCCAGATATATCTAAGGCAGGACATTCTTTGGTGAAATGAGTGGGCATCATTATTTTAGAGACTTCTATTTTAGTGATAGTGGAATGATTCCTTGGCTACTCTTAATAGAAAACATTTCTACTTCAGGCACCAAGCTTGCAGAACTTGTTAAAGAGAGAATCGATAAATACCCAGTTAGTGGGGAGATTAATCGAAAGGTAGAAGATCCTAGGAAACTCATAGAAGACATAAAAAACTTTTATCTAGATACTAACGCTGAGATTAATGATCTTGGGCGTTTTAATCTGAGAATGTCTAACACAGAACCTTTAGTCAGATTGAATGTTGAAACTAGAGGTGATTATCAATTAATGACAGAAAAAACCAAAGAGATTGTAGATCTGATTGAGAAGCTAAGCTAGTTGTTTCATCGTGCTTTAATCTCCCTTAATTCTTTGAGATAAAATTTACGCATATAAGGTATCGATATCAACACAGGCAGTCCGAAAATTAAAGGAACAACACTCATTGAATATCGAATACCGGCTTCACCAAAAACATAATCATTCAAAAAGCCAATAGTTGTGGGACCTATGAGTAATCCTGCAAGGCTGATACACATTAAATAAAAAGCAACTGAAATTCCCTTGAGATTAGCAGGAACAACTTTTAGTAGAGTGACCAATGCAGATGATGATGTCAATGCTATTCCAATAGTGCACAACGTATAGACAATAAGACATAGTGTTGGGGCAATAATATTACTACACCTAGAATAAGGATTCTTAACCCTGCATCTTCATAGCCTTTCTTTGCCAAATAGTCGCACATCCAACCAGCTCCATTATTTGAAATAGGCCCAAAAGCAAGGATCAACATCCCATTAATAAAAGCATAAGTTGATGCCTCCATACCCCAAGTTCTTTCAAACATTGCTGGAAGCCATGCTTGTGAGTAAGCAATTATAGTCATGACAGATGCGGGAAGTATGAAGCTGGCATAGACCCAACGACGTGTTGAAAAATATTTAAAGGCATCTGAGAACCCTTCTTTTAAATTGCTGCTTGGATTATGATCAAGAGGTCTCTTGGGTTCTTTTAGCATGTTGATGAATAAAGCTAATAGAATCCCAGGCACTCCGACAGCGATGAATGCAAGTTGCCATGGTGCTAATTCACCCACTATTGGCAGAGCAACTAAATCAGCTGTTTTTGTCCAGGTCAACACAGCTGCCCCAGCTAAATAAGCTGCTGCAGGCCCTAGAGACATGCCCATGGTGTAAAAACCAATTGGTCTGCCTCTTTTATTCTCAGGAAAACTATCACTGATGATGGATAATGCACATGGACTCAGTGTGGCTTCACCAATCCCAACTGTCATTCTGGCAATAAATAAGTGAGTAAATTTTTGAGCAAATCCTGAGGCTATAGTGGCTAACGACCAAATGAAAATTCCGATTGATACAATTGATATTCTTTTGATACGATCGGCCATATAACCCAAAGGTAAACCCATGGTGGCATAGAAAATTGCAAAAGCTGGACCTAGCAATAAACCGATTTGGGTGTCTGACAAATTTAAATCAGTTTTAATGGGTTCAATTAACAGGCCAAGAATATATCGATCAATAAATGAAAACATATAAGCAATTGTCAATAAACCTACCGTAAACCAGGCTGAAGACTTTAAAAATCGATCATCTTTTATTGATGTTTCTTAGCATTTTTTTGAAATAGGTCCAACTGGTTTCATTCTTTCTATCGTCACTGGTTGGTGGGGGCTGGTTGTAGATGGGGTAATTAGTTTCTATTTCAGCTTTGATCGATTCTGGTAGTTCATCGTAGCTATTGAGTTTTTTTCCAAAAGTATGAAAGTAGACAATTCCGTTTCTTCCGCTCATTTTCATCCAAGGAAGCCAATAGGAAATTCTTTCCCACCCTATATTCACCTTAGCAGTATCTTTATTGTCGTCTGTCAAATCCGCGACACTACCTGTAGTGTTAAACATTTCTGTTGCATGGTAGATTCCACCCACATAGTCCTGAAAGTCTCCTGCCAATGGATTTTTATAGAATAATGGTATGGTTGAGGTGTCCCACCAATCATCACCATGAATACTTAGATTCATTTCGTAAGGTTTCCCGTTTCTATTAATTTCATACTGGTTTCCCCAGTTGACTGGATCATTAGCAACATGCAGGACATCAACAGTTTCTCCTGTCCATGGATTGGTCCACTGGTCTAATATTTCTCCAGTATCTGGGTCTTGGTAGAAGAGAAGTTCGCGACTAACCATTCTATAACCTTGACCTCTTTTGGGGTCTTCTATAGTGGCACATTGTCTAATGTTCATACCCTCTACCTTAAATAGTAGCCGATCTTTTTCTCCTTGGACTCTACTGTACATGCTTCCATACCACCAATAAACAATGGGTTTGTTGTCTTCTAAAGAGCAGGTAATTTTTCTACTGGCTTTTAGATAACCTGAACCTGGTGTCAATTCAAAAGCATTCGTCACATCAATTGGGTGAATCAATAATAATAATCCAAATGTTAATAAAGTTAATTTGTATTTCATGTTTTTCCTGTATTAATTTTTTATGACAGGTTCTGACATTGATCCGTGATTCAAATAGCGACTGATTTGATCAAATAACTCCTTCATTTCCTCTCCGGTTTGAGGCAGTTGATCAGAAGGTATATCAAGATGGTTGAGCGGTATTTCTTGTTGATATTGAGAAAAGACTGATTCCACCATTTCTAAGGCATAGTTGGGTATAGTTCTGTTTTTTCTAAATTCAGCAATAGGGATTTCTGCTGAGACAATCCCTTCTTCATGGGTGCTTGAGTCTTGTGCCATGATTGCACCTTGTGGGGATGCTATCAAAGATTTACCCCCACCTGCACTGTATGGAGTTCCAAGCGGTAGAGTAATATTTGACAGGGCGCTGTAGAAATTATTGATCCAAGCCATTGATAAAACATCTGCTTCTGAGAAAAGAGTCGCTGTTCTTAACATGATCTCAACCCCTTTCATAGCAAAGGCTGCAAAAATGAACGGGTCTCCCTGAACAGTGCTTACAGCTAGGTTTCCAAATTCAGTTCTTAAGATTGGGAACTCTTCCTCGATCCCATATTTTTCTCTGTATCGGTCACGCACTGCTTCAATGGTTGTTGTGGTAATTTCTTTATCTTTATATAGGCGCTTGATATTTCTTGATTTCCAGAATACTTTCTTTATTTCACCGTCTCTGCCGATGACCGTATTTAAGCTAAGAATGTGCTCAGGCCATTCAGGGTCAGTGGCATAACTGCCAAATACAAGATAGGTATCACAAGCTTTAGCCACCTTACCCAGAGCCTCTGTTTCAGGCCCTGGCACTTGAATGGTGTATTTTAATTTTTCTGATCGACTCCCTGAAGAATAACCGGTTAAAGGAAATTCATGATAGAGGAGAATATCAGGTTTAGAGTTCTCACTGCAGGCTTTATTAGCCATATCGATCATGTGATCTAGATTTGTTTTAAGACCTTGTTGAGGGTCTTCATAATCTTGCATTGAATGGACGTCTGTTTGAACAACTTTTAGAGTTATAATCTCTTTTTCCAGTGCTACTGTTTTGTATGTTCCGTCTTGATTTACAAGCTTATTTTCTGATTCGTCTGCCATGATGTCTAAAGATAGCATTATCAATGTAAATATGAGAGTAATTTTAATTTTCGTAATATATAAGTCCCACTGTTGATACTTTAGAATTTTTGACTATCCGGTTTTTTCATTATAATTACCCTATGAAAACATTTAAGAACATTGATAATGGATGGTTTAGTTTTCAGGCGATGTTTAATTATGCATCAGAAGAACCAATACACTACCCATGATTACTCGTTGCTTTATTATTCATGGACAAGTTCAGGGGGTCTTCTATAGGGACAATACTAGAAAAGAGGCCTTGAAAAGAGGAATCACTGGGTCAGCTGAAAATTTAAAGGATGGCACTGTTAAGGTTATAGTGCAGGGATTGCAGACACCAATCGATGAACTTAAGTTGTGGTTGCTAGAGGGACCTGAGATGTCAGAGGTTATTAAGGTTGATGAAGTTGATATTGAAGATGATCTAGAGTTTAATAACTTCTCAGTAAGGTAAGTATTTACAATGGATTTAACACTCAATTTAATTATGATGATGCCAGCAGCGTTTAAAAAACGTTTGCTTCGAGGTAATGATATCCATCGTGACAATAGAACCATGAATCCGGGTATGCAGATTGTTTTGAGTATCCTAGAACAAAGAGGTGTTACCAATAATATCAGCAGCCTTGAACCTAAAGCAATTAGGGACTTATATGACAAAGTTGCTGAACGATTGCAGAAAGGGCCTCCAAGAATTAAACACCAGGATCATCAAATCGATGTTAATAATGGCAGCATTACTGTTCGCGAATATTTCCCAAAACAAGAGACCCATAATGGACAAACTCTGCTGTATTTTCACGGCGGTGGTTTTTCTATTGGCAGTATCAGAACACACGACACCATGTGTAAGCATCTAGTTAAACTTCTTGGCTATAAAATTTTCTCTGTGGAATATCGATTAGCCCCTGAGCATCCATTTCCCATCCCTTTAGAGGACTGTGATCAAGCCATGGATTGGTTGATTGAGAATGCAGATAATCTTGGTGTTGACCCTGAGAAAATTGCAATTGGAGGAGACAGTGCCGGGGGTAATTTAGCGACATGTCTTTGCATTAAACGCCTTGAAGAGTCAAAGCAGACACCAGAAAGACAATTATTACTCTACCCAGGAATCGACACTAAAGGTGATCATAAATCATTGAAAACATTTACCGACGGGTATTTTTTGTTAACACAAGAGCTGCTTGATTGGTTTGGTAATAATTATTTGACAGAAGATGATTATCAGAATATATACGCATCCCCAATGCAATACCAACACCCCGAAAAGCTCCCTCCTGCAGTGGTAATTACTGCTGGGTTTGATCCACTTCGTGATGAAGGCCATGCATACGCTGAGTTTTTAAAAGAAGCAGGTGTAAAGGTCTATTACAAAGAATACGAAGGGTTGATTCACGGTTTTGCTAATTTCACTATTGAACCGGCTTGTTATCAAGCCATGGTTGAGATAGCAAAAGAATTTAAACAGATTAACTAGATTCTTAATGGAACAATGTTGTGATTAGAACCAGATTTGCTCCTAGTCCCACAGGCTTCCTTCATATAGGTGGTGTGAGAACCGCTCTTTACTCTTGGTTGTTTGCTAAAAGTAAAGGTGGGGAGTTTTTATTAAGAATTGAGGACACCGATCTTGAGCGTTCAACCCAAGAGTCGGTTGATGCCATATTGGAAGGCATGAATTGGCTAGGATTGGATTTTGAAGAAGAGGTTGTTTTTCAATCAAACAGATTTGATATTTATCAGAAAAGAGCGGAAGAACTTATTGAATCTGGTCATGCCTACAAATGCTATTGTACGCCCGTTGAACTTGAAGAGATGCGATCCGAGCAGATTAAGATGGGTAAGAACCCAGGTTATGATGGTCGTTGTCGAGATAAAGCGGAGCAGGCTGGAGACTGTGTTATTCGATTAAAGTCAGAGGCAAAAGAGGACATCATTGTTAATGATTTAGTCTATGGACAAATCACCGTTCATAAAGAGGAACTTGATGATTTTATTATCCTAAGATCCAATGGGGTTCCAACGTATCATTTTGCGGTTGTTATTGATGATAACGAATCTGAAATAACGCACGTGCTCCGAGGTGATGATCATTTAAAAAATAGTGCTAAACATATTCAAATCATGGATGCGATGGGTTATGACAGGCCACAATTTATACATTTACCTATGATTCTAGGATCTGATGGTTCTCGTTTATCTAAGCGGCATGGGGCTATGAATATCTTAGAATATAAAGCTCAAGGGTTTTTGCCTGAAGCGGTGCTGAATTATTTAGTTAGACTGGGTTGGTCGTTTGGCGACCAAGAAATATTTACCGTTGAGGAAATGATAGACAAGTTTGATGTCAAAAATCTTAATAAATCCAGTGCTAAATTTGATCTAGAGAAGTTAAAGTGGCTTAACCAACAGCATCTGATGAATACAAATAATTCGGATTTAGCAGAATTCCTCAATCTGCATACAACGCTTAAAAGTAAACCAACAACTGAGACACTTATTTCATTCATAGAAGCCTATAAACCCAGAGTTAATTCTCTTAATGAGTTGTTAGATTATTTTGATTCACTTTATGCTGAAGATTTTATAGTGGACGATGCTGCTGCTCAGAAATTTCTAAAAGCAACCATTCTTGAACCATTACAAGATTTAGTTGTACTGTTAGATCAAGTTGAATGGAAACCTGAATCAATTCATCAAATTATTACCAATACCTGTGATAAACATAACATCGGTTTTGGTAAGATTGGACAGCCTTTGAGGGTAGCTATTACTGG
>LWDU01037134.1_pt1 | contig 15574 bp, 14 predicted proteins | sample 727161 | NCBI WGS metagenome assembly LWDU01 (sample SAMN04566230, study PRJNA314399) | hydrothermal vent metagenome | isolation source: deep sea hydrothermal plume seawater | place: Mexico: Gulf of California, Guaymas Basin | collected 2004-07-11 | reverse complement strand
CAGGTTGTTTGATTCATTCGCAGTTTCAAATCAACCAGATACGCCGCTTTTTTTCAAGCCCTCCATACACCACTTTCAGTTATAACTCCCAAACGGAGGGAGTTTTAGTATTCAATTCCCATCCTGACGGTGGGAACATACGCTAATTTTTTCCCTTTAATCCATATGGAAGACTGTGGTACTAAATAGTGACTGGGGTTCGCCCCACCGTTTCATTATTCTTGGTCTGTCCGCAAGATCTTCATACAAAAGAGGAGTCAGTTTACAATATGGGTAATCCTTTCTATGAGCAATCCGTCCCAAAGTGGAAATTGGCCTTGGTTCTCATCGCTGCGGTTGGCCTGACGGTTTTTGTCTTCAAGGGTCGTAAAAACCTTAAAAAAAGTGTGAAGACGACAATAAAACAGGAGGCACCGCCAGACCTTGAAAAACTTTTCTCCGCGGCCACCTTGGTGGAAGAAGGGGAGTTCGTCATCTTCGGGACCAACAACCCGACATTGGAAATTGCCCTCTCAGGGAAATTTGACCGGATGCCTATTGGGAAAGGAAAGTGCGCTTTTTGTCATCTTTTTGTGGAAGGACACAAACAGGACCGTTGTCCTGATCTGAGAGGTCTTGAAGCGAGATCACACGGGCGAACACAAGGCGCGCGTTACAAGATGTTTTCAGAGAAATATGCCGAAGCCCCCGAACCGGTCTCCGGTCTTAATGCAAAAGCCAGGACCGGAGGGGAATACATCCTAGAATCGATCTATTGCCCGGATTGCTATGTGGTCGAAGGTTTCGGCATTCCCGGAAGCGACGATCTAAGAAGCGAAATGCAGGTCATGAACCACCTGCCCTTTCTTTTGAGTGATTATGAAATCATTGCCGTCGCATCCTACCTTCAGGCAAAAGACACGCCCGGGGATTTCAGCAAGGTCACGGCGAAGGAAGACTGGCAAAACTACTTTAAGAAGGAACTCCCTCTGCCAGACGGTTCGCCCAAGGTTTTTGCCTCCATTGAGAGTCTGGCCGAAACCGAAAAAGTGACGAATTCGCTCGAGGCAATCATTGAAAGAACCGGCTGTTTTGTTTGCCACAGGATTCCTGGAGTTTCGATCGCCCGGGACGGCCTCATCGGACCCATCCTGGCCATGAAAAGCACTGCCGCGCTTCACCTGGCCTCTCCGGAATACCAAAAAGCAGTCTCAGAAGGACGTGCGAAGGCGACGACAGAACGAGAATATGTCGAGGAGTCGATTCTGAACCCGGCGGCATTTATCCTTCCTGGGTTTCGAGACGGAGACGGTATGCCGTCCGATTACAGTCGAAAATTGACGATAGGGGAACTGGAGAAATTGGTCACCTTCCTTTTGACAATTGACGACGCGATGATTGAAAAAGAAGCGCTTTCCTCCGCGGTGGGTCTGAGTGAGGTGTCCGACCCTGCGGATACAAAGGAAGATTAGGCCATGACACTTGTATCTTTCTCTGCGGCCCGAACCTGAAACCTTTCCGCTTTATGCCCGAGAGACCGCCATCGTTCTTCTCCACCGTCTGGGTGGTGTTAGATTTTCCAGATGGCATCCATTCATAAAGGAGTTCTTCAATTAGGTGTGGATGTCCCTCAAAATCTGTCAGAAATTTACTCAATATAGAACTACATAGGTATAAATATGCAATCACGCTCTCCGATTCCGGTTTTTCTTTTTCTTCTTGCCCTGATTTTCCTGGTGTCTTGTTCTGACGGAAAGACACCGTCCACAACGGAACGCAAAACAGAAACACAATTCCCAGTTGCGAAACAGAGTGAATCAAAGTCTGAACCAGAGGCAATATCAGAGGTTTACCTTGAGCAAGGTGATCTTGCGGCACTTCAATCCCGTGGTAGGCTCCGCATCCTGGTGCCTCAACGCAGTGGTTCATGGCTTCCCAGAGAAGGTCGTCCGCAGGATATGGAGCAGGAGCTGGCAGCTCACTTTGCCCGCAGTATCAAACTTGAACCGGTCCTGGTTTACGTGAAAAACTTTGAGGAACTGATTCCGCATCTTATAGAAGGCAAAGGCGACCTTATTGCCGCCAATCTTACCGTCACCCAAAGCCGAAAGCAGCACATTGCCTTTACGGTTCCTATCGATCACTCACGAGAACAACTAATTTCCCATGCCAAGGATCAGTCCATAAAGCGTCCATCGGATTTAAAAAACAGAACGGTTTCTGTCCAAAAAAATACATCGTATGAAGAAACATTAAATGCGCTTCGGCAGGAATTCCCTGAAATTAAAAGCCAGGTTCTGGCGGGCAATCTGGATGAAGATGAAATACTCGATAAGATCGCCAACAAACAAATAGATTTAACGATTCTGGATAGCAATACATTAGAACAGACAGCTCTTTATCGAAGTGATTTTAATGTTGCCATCAACCTGACCAATGAAAGGGCACTGGCCTGGGGTATTCGAAAAGACAATAAGCAACTTTTGAAGGCATTGAACCGATACCTGAATCAGGAACAACTTGCCAAAAAACAGGAAAGCATTTTTCTGGATGATTTTGAGAGCATAAAAAAACGCAAAACCCTACGCGTGCTGACGCGAAATAATGCGGCATCTTATTTTTTATGGCGGGGCGAGTTACTGGGTTTTGAATATGAACTGGTGAACGCCTTTGCAAAAAAACACAAACTCAGACTAGAAATTATTGTTGCTCCCAGTCATGAGGATTTGATCCCCATGTTGATAAAAGGCAAAGGGGATATGATTGCGGCCTTTATGACGGCCACAAACGAACGAGAAGCGCAAGGCATCACTTTTTCACGTCATACTCATTTTGCATCCGAAATGATCGTCACACGCCCCGACGATACATCATTAAACAAACCGGAAGACCTTTCCGGAAGAAGCATTCACGTGCGCCGCTCAAGTGCTTATTGGCTTACGCTGGAAAATCTTAAATCGCAGAGTATAAAGTTTAATCTGAAGGAAGCGCCCGAAACCATGGAAACAGAAGAAATCATCGCAAAAGTGGCCAGTGGAGAATATGATCTCACCTTATCAGACAACCACATACTTGATATAGAACTGACCTGGCGCGAAGATATAAAGGCGACATTTTCGCTTGGCGAACCACGCAAAGATGCCTGGGCCGTTCGTGAAAAAGACACACAGCTTTTAGCTGCGATTAATCAATTTATTAAAAAAGAATACAAAGGACTTTTTTACAATATCACGTATAAAAAATATTTTAAGAACCCGCACAAGATAAAAAAACACAAACAGGAACGCCTTGACCTTAATCCGGATGGGTCGATTTCACCTTACGATATACTTGTGAAAAAATATGCCGAACAATATGGTTTTGACTGGCGACTGATCGTTTCACAAATGTACCAGGAAAGTCGTTTTGACCCGAAAGCAAGGTCATGGGCCGGGGCGAAAGGCTTGATGCAAGTGATGCCACGCACCGCAAAAGAATTAAAACTCACCGAGATAGAAGACCCCGAAACAGGAATTCATGCCGGGGTAAAATACATGGAATGGGTCCGTAATCGTTTTGAACCGGAACTGGATGTAAAAGACCGTATGTGGTTCGCACTCGCGGCCTACAATGCAGGGGCAGGCCACATCAAAGACGCAAGACGGCTTGCCAGGCAAAAAGGCTGGAACCCGAATCGCTGGTTTAACCATGTAGAAAAAGCCTTATTGTTACTATCGAAACGAAAATACGCAAAGAAGGCACGTCACGGATATGTACGGGGTCAGGAGCCAGTCAACTACGTACGAGAAATTAAGAGTCGGTACAATGCGTATATCCGACTGGCGCAAGTCGACTAAACCCAGACATTTATCATTAGATAATTCAGTGAGATCATCAGGTTTTCAGGGGCCACCGAAGGGGGTAATATCTACATGAAATGGTCGACTTTAATTGCGACCGGGCTGGGGGTGGGCTATTTTCCTTTCTTTCCCGGTACGATCGGGAGTTTGTTTGCTCTGCTGCTCTTTCTGCTTCTTCAACATCTCCCAACGGCCATATTCATGCTTTTCCTCCTTCTTCTCTTTGGTTTGGGGGTCTATTCATCCTATTTATATGAGGCTTCTTTTAAGAAGAAAGATGCCAGCGAAATTGTCATCGACGAAATTGTTGCCATGCTGATTGTCCTCTTTTTTCTTCCCGCGTCTGTTATCTGGTGGATCGCTGGCTTTTTATCTTTTCGTCTTTTTGATATCACGAAACCTCCTCCGATTCGAATATTTGAACGGCTTCCGGGCGGATGGGGCGTGATGGTGGACGATCTCATTGCGGCCGGTTATGCTCTGGGCATCCTCCATCTGGCTCGATGGATGATCAACGATGTGGGGAATCCCTTTGGCTGATGGGCGTCCAAACAGATTGATTCGGATGTGTGGGATCAAGCAGGCTGATCTTGAGAAATGGATTGCAGACACCCCCTTAGAGACGAGTGTCCTGTTGAATATGACTCCTGCACCCGCCGGAGCAGATCTGTTCTTAAGCAGTGATTTTGAAAAGGCACTCGGCGATGTCACTGCGATCATCGAAAAGCGATGGGGGCCATATTGTTATAGCTTTCAGGGAGAGAGTCTGGAAGAGGTGGTGGGCCGCCTCTTTCTGGAGCGGGGAAAACGAATTGCGGTTGCCGAATCCTGTACAGGGGGACGTGTTGTGGCCCGCCTGACGCGGGTTCCGGGATGTTCACGTTATTTCGAGTCCGCATGTGTGACATATAGCAATCGCTCCAAAGAACGATTGCTATCGGTTTCGGGGAGGCTCCTGAAAGCAAAGGGAGCCGTCAGTCCGGAGGTGGTCTCAGCGATGGCAGAGGGGGTTCGTCTAGAAGCAGGGGTCGATCTGGGACTTGCCGTCACAGGAATCGCCGGACCCGGAGGCGGATCGGCCCAAAAACCGGTCGGGCTGGTCTATATCGCTCTTTCCGATGGTAATGAGGCAAGGTCTTTCTCTTTTCGATTTGATGGGGACCGGGAGTCGATCCAGTCAAGTGCGGCGCAAATGGCTCTGGAGCGGGTACGACAATATCTTAGGAATCTGTCGGAGAAATAGGATCTACCGCATTAGACCCTGGGAGTTACATAAAACATAAAAAAATGGTATAAAAAGAGGGGTAAGTGTATCAGTTTTTCCTTTAATTAAGGAGGATTTAAAACGGCTCGTCTTTTTATTGCCTTACCGATCTCTAAGGAGATTCGGGAAAAATGTATTGCAATTCAGGAGGATGGAAGGGAGCGGTTCCCGTCAGTCAGATGGGGCGCCCCGGCGCAGCTCCATTTAACCCTTGTTTTTCTGGGAGAACTTGCCTTCCCTGAATACCTGCAGGTGAAAGAGGTCGTTCCGGATATTGCGAACAATCTCCCTCCTTTTTCGCTGGAGATTGCCCGTTTGGGTGCGTTCCCTGAACGGCAGTCGCCCAAGCTCATCTGGGTTGGCGTTTCTGAATCGCCCTTGCTCATGGCAATGCAAAAGAAATATAAAATCGGCATTGCTGCGCTCGACATCCCGGTGGAGGCACGCCCATTCCAGCCTCATGTTACCTTGGGGCGGGTCCGTAAGGGGGGAGGCGAGACAGATCATCTGAGCCCCTGGATGAAGCAGGAAGAAAATGTGCAGTTGGGGCGATGTGAGGTGAAGGAAGTCATGCTTATGGAAAGTGAGTTGAGGCCGGAGGGGTCGCTGTATAAGTGTATACTGGCGGCCCCGCTCAGAGGATAGTAACAATTCAGCATACCCCCTCTTTGGCTTCGCGAGACCCATTCCTCCATGGCAGCGTTGCTGCCGTGCTCGAATCCTCAGTATGGACATACGTTGCGGTTCTGCACTCCTCGTGTCTTGCCCTGAAGAGAAATAGTGGCATGCTGAATCGTTACGAAGTTTTTCGATAAAAAAAGCGTTGTTTAGATGGTTGCATAAATAATCACATTTTAAAATATTTTGAGGAGAATAAATGGCTGGAAAAGACGAGAAAGAAGATCACAAGGGAAAGGCGCTCGAACTGGCAGTAGCTCAGATAGAGAAACAGTTTGGAAAAGGGGCGATTATGAGGTTGGGGGCGGGGGATGCACTTCCAAATATCCCTGTTTTTTCAAGCGGTTCCCTTGGACTCGACATCGCGTTGGGGGTGGGGGGGCTTCCCCGTGGGCGGGTTGTTGAGATCTATGGACCGGAATCCTCGGGTAAGACCACGCTTTCCCTTCATGCCATTGCTGAGGTGCAAAAGACCGGAGGGACTGCGGGATTCATCGATGCCGAACATGCACTCGATCTCCAATACGCGCAACGCCTGGGAGTAAAGAGCGATGATCTCCTTATTTCTCAGCCGGATACCGGTGAGCAGGCCTTGGAGATCGCCGAGACCCTGGTTCGCAGTGGTGCGCTTGATGTCATTGTGATTGATTCGGTGGCAGCCCTGGTCCCGCGTGCGGAGATTGAGGGAGAGATGGGTGATTCGCACATGGGCTTGCAGGCCCGTCTGATGTCTCAGGCCTTACGGAAACTGACGGCGGCGATTTCAAAGTCGCGGACCTGTATCATATTTATCAATCAGATTCGAATGAAAATTGGTGTCATGTTCGGCAATCCGGAGACCACGACTGGAGGAAACGCCCTGAAGTTTTATGCCTCCGTCCGGCTCGATATTCGACGCATCGAGGCAATTAAGGATGGGCAGACCGTTATTGGAAACCGTGTCCGCGTCAAGGTTGTTAAAAATAAGTTAGCGCCCCCATTTCGAAAGGCGGAGTTTGACATTCTTTTTAATGTCGGGATTTCCAGAACAGGAGAATTGCTGGACATCGGGGTTGAGAATAAGATTGTTGAGAGAAGTGGTGCCTGGTACTCTTACAAGGGAGAACGAATCGGCCAGGGGCGGGACAACTCCGTGAATTACCTCAGAGAAAACCCCGCGATGGCGGCGTCTATCGAGAAGGAAATACTCAAGGATTTTGGGCCTGCATCTGCGGCGGTGACGGAAAAAACGTTACCTGGAAGTTCCCCTTCGGTCGGGAGAGAAAAGGGTAAGCGATAGGAACTCTAGTAATGGATGATCACAACGAAATGAAGGGGGAAGCGCAATGAAGATTGGCGAGTTATTAAAAGCGGCCATAGGAAAAGGCGCTTCCGATCTTCACATCAAGGTCGGGGTTCCGCCGATGGTCCGGATCAACGGCGAACTGAGTCCCCTTAATGTTTCCATGAAGCTCAAGCAGGAAGAGGTTGTTGGCCTGGCGTTTTCAATTATGAATGCGGCTGAGAAGGAAAAATTTAAAAAGCACCGGGAGCTTGATATGGCCTACAGCGGACTGGGTCTTGGCAGATTTCGTGTGAACGTCTTTCAACAGCGGGGGACGGTCGGGATGGTCTTCCGGGTTATTCCCATGAAGACCTTGTCAATAGCGGATCTCCTTCTCCCTCTGGTTATTGAAAAACTGGCGATGGAACGCCGGGGCCTGATTCTGGTCACCGGGACCACTGGCAGTGGAAAATCAACCACCCTGGCATCCATGATTGACCATGTGAATCAGAACCGTACTGCAAATATTATTACCATTGAGGATCCCATCGAGTTTCTCCATAGAGATAGGAAAGGAATCGTCAGCCAGAGAGAGATCGGATATGATACCGAATCGTTCAGCAGTGCGCTTCGTTATGCGCTTCGTCAGGATCCAGATGTGATTATGGTTGGGGAAATGAGGGATTTTGAAACAATCTCGACTGCACTGATGGCTGCCGAGACCGGTCACCTGGTAATGAGTACACTCCATACGGTCGATGCCACTGAAACAATCGGCCGGATCATCTCTGTCTTTCCCCCTTACCAACAGAAACAGGCGCGGGCGCAACTTGCGGCTGTTTTACATGGGATCGTCTCGCTTCGTCTGGTGCCCCGTTCAGATCGGGAAGGCCGCGTCCCCGCCGCTGAAATTATGGTTGTGACGCAAACCGTTCGTGAGGCTATTATTGATCCGGAAAAGACGCGGCATATTCGCGATATTATTTCCGCGGGAGCATCCCAGTATGGAATGCAGACCTTTGATCAGTCCTTGTATGATCTTGTTAAAAAGAATCTGGTGAGCTATGAAGAGGCGATGAAATGGGCACAGAGTCCGGACGATTTTACGCTGAAGATGAAGGGCATCCAGTCAACGAGTGAAAGTTGGGAAGCGTCGCAGGACAAGGAGGACGGAAGTGCGAAGTTTGACGTCGACCGGTTTTGATGGAGCGGTTCAGAGAAGCCCTTCCAGATCGGGTTCTTCCGCTCCCTGTGATGAAGTTTTCTTGAAAGTGAGGGAAAAGGCAAGTTCTTCCCTGAATGGTAAGGGGAAAGAAGACCGCTTGTATTCTTCAGCCAAAGAGAAGGCCTATCGGATGCTTTCTTATCGGGATCGAACTTCCCATGAGATTGCTGTAAAGTTAAGGGAGAAGGGATTTTCCGAGGAGGTTGTTTCGGTTGTTGTCTCCAACCTCAAAGCGGTTGGGGTGCTGGATGACGAACGTTTTGCTGAGCAATGGATGCGATATCAGGTAGAGAACCGATATCTTGGCCCCTTCCGTCTGAAAGTTGAGCTCAAGGAAAAGGGTTTTTCCCCTCCGGAAGTTGCACGGCTTCTTGAGGGCCTTTCCGGGGAATGGGATCCGGTTCGCGTGGCGCGGAGGGCGCTTTTGAAACGGTATAAAGAGTTGAGTAAGCTTCAGAATCTCGGTTTGCGCCGTAAGGCATTTTCGTTTTTACAGCGGAAAGGTTTTAGTGCGGAAAGTATTTTAACCGTCTTTCGAAACAGCGGTTATCCAGGAAACAGGTGATGAACGCAGCAGAAGTACGTTCTAAATTTATACGTTATTTTTCAAGCCATGGTCACAAGCAGGTCTCGAGTTCTCCGCTCGTTCCTTCAAATGATCCGACGCTTCTGTTTACCAATGCCGGCATGGTCCAGTTTAAATCGACCTTTCTGGGAGAGGAGCGACGCCCTTACTCCCGTGCAGTTTCATCCCAAAAATGTATGCGTGCAGGGGGGAAGCATAACGACCTGGAAAATGTTGGTCAGACGGCACGGCACCACACTTTCTTTGAGATGCTCGGCAATTTTTCTTTTGGAGACTATTTTAAGGAAGACGCCATTGCCTATGCCTGGGAACTTCTGACCGAGGGATACCAGCTTGACCCATCCTCTCTCTGGGTAACGGTTTTCCATGAGGATGATGAGGCAGCGGCCCTCTGGAAAAAGATGATTCCCTCTGACCGGATCATCCGCCTGGGTGAGAAAGATAATTTTTGGCAGATGGGCGATGTCGGGCCATGCGGTCCCTGTTCCGAGGTGATGTTTGATCAAGGGGCTGCCGTCCATCCGGATTGTCCCGGCATTGGTCAATGTGATTGCGACCGCTACCTTGAAATTTGGAATCTTGTTTTTATGCAGTATAGTCGGGGGTCTGATGGGAAGCTTATTTCCCTCCCGAAACCGAGTATAGACACGGGTATGGGGCTCGAAAGGCTCACGGCGGTCAGTCAAGGCGTTCTGAGTAATTACGATACCGATCTTTTTAAACCGCTTTTTTCTGCGATTGCGAAAAGTGCAAATTGCCCGGAAGATGAAATAAGGGATTCGATGTCGGGACGGGTGATTGCCGATCATCTTCGCGCGATTACTTTTCTTACAAGTGATGGTGTGGTGCCGTCGAATGAGGGAAGGGGCTATGTCCTTCGGCGGATTCTTCGTCGGGCGGCCCGTTTTGGGAAGAAGCTTGGATTCCATGATCCCTTTCTTTTTACACTGACTGGGGATGTCATCACCTTGATGCAGGAGGCCTATCCGGAACTGGTCCAAAATCGTAGACGGATCAATCGTATTGTCCTGGGCGAGGAAGAGCGATTCATCCACACCCTGAATCAGGGCGTCCAGTTGATCGAAGAACTCATTCAGCGCTTGAAACTTAAAGGGGCCACGGTCCTCCCGGGGGAGGAACTGTTCAGGTTATACGACACTTATGGTTTCCCTCTTGATATTGCCGAAGAGATTGCTGAGGAGGCGGAAATGGCTCTCGATAGAGGCGGTTTCCATAAGGCGATGGAGAGTCAGAAAGAGCGGGCCAGGCGCTCCTGGGTTGGAGATGGAGGACCGCGTGGAGTGGAGAAGAAGAATCCGCTTTACCGGCAGGTTCTGGAAGAGAGTGGAGAGACACGTTTTACAGGCTACGACCATCTTGAAGAGGTGGTTACCCTCCTGGCCATTTTCAAAGATGGAGAGTTGGTTCATTCGGCACACGGAGGAGAGACCGTTGAGCTGATGTTTAACCCGTCTCCATTTTATGCCGAGTCAGGGGGCCAAGTGGGGGACCGGGGGACGCTTGCGTCCTCATCTGCTTTAGTGGAGATTACTCAGACAAAGAAGCCCCTCCCAGATCTCTTCCTCCATCGCGGAAAAGTAGTCCAGGGGGAGATCACGGTCGGGGGTAGGTATGATGCAATCGTTGATCAGGATGCTCGCCGGAATACCGCACGAAACCATACCGGGACGCATCTTCTCCATGCAGTCTTGAGGGAGGTTCTCGGAGATCATGTCAAACAGGCGGGTTCTCTTGTTACACCGGATCGTCTTCGCTTCGATTTCCAACATTTCTCTTCCTTGACGGGCCGGGAAATCGACCGAATTGAGGAGGGGGTAAACGAACGTATTCGGGAGGCGGTGCTTGTTCAGACCCGTATATTGAAGCTCAAAGAGGCCATTGCAACAGGGGCGATGGCCCTGTTCGATGAAAAATACGGCGATCAGGTTCGCGTTGTCGAGGTGGCCGATTTCAGCCGGGAACTCTGTGGAGGGACCCATTGTCGGGATACAGGGGAGATTGGGTTTTTCAAGGTTATTCGTGAAAGCAGTGTGGCTGCCGGAGTTCGCCGGATTGACGCCTTGACCGGGCCTGAGGCCTACCGCTGGGTGAAAGATCAGGAGCTTACCCTTCAAAAAATAGCGACGATATTTAGGAGTCGTCCGGAGGAAGTACTCGAGAAGGCCGAGCGGCTTCTGGGTCAATTGGAAGAGAAAGATCGTGAAATAGAACGGCTTCGGTCGCAGCGGAAAAAGCATTCTCCCGATCCTTTGTCGAAGGTCCGCAAGATCGGATCGCTCTCGGTTCTTTCAGAAAAAATTCCCCCTGCAAATATTAAGGAAGTCCGTGCCCACGCGGATCATCTTCGTGATCTCCTGAAGTCAGGGCTTGTCATTGTTGGTGCGCTTGCCCCCAATGCTGATAAAGTGACGCTGGTCGTCATGGTGACTTCAGACTGGACGGATCGGTTTTCAGCGGCTAGTATTGTTAAGGAAATTGCGGGCGTGATTGGTGGGACCGGTGGTGGAAAGCGGGAGATGGCCCAGGCGGGGGGGAAGAATGTGAAAAAGCTGGACCTGGCCCTGGAAAGGGCAATAGAAATTATTAAAAAAATGGCAGGTTGACCCGGAACCCAAAACCTGCGATTGATCTTGGGGCAAACCACATAAGTCGCCTGAAAGACAAGGCCGGAGGCCATAAGGGCGATTGAGGCGGTCTAACTTGTACGGTGAGGAAACCATTGGCCGAGAAGGCAGCATATTCAGGCGAGTCTGCGGTTTCTAATTCCACAATCGGGGCATTAGGGGAGAAGGAGGCATGCGATGTTTACCTTGGCAAGAAAGCTTGCTCTAATTGGCATTGGTCTTTCAACACAGGCCAGAGAAGTCATCTCCGAACTTGAAAAGAAGGGGGAGGAGAGTCAAAATAAAGATGCACTTCGGTTAAAGTCCTTTTTTGATTCTGCCGAGAAAGGAGAAAAGGAGTGGTGCCAAAAGATGGATGATCTTTGTGAAAAGGTTGCTGCCCGAATCAAGATCCCACGCGGTTCTGATTTTGAACGGCTTGAAAAGGGCCTGAGCGATCTAGAGGCAAGATTCCATGAGTGGGAGGCTTCGCCGCCGTTTAAAAATGAAAGGTCCTCTTCCTGAGTGCATATTATGAGGACAATCGCAGACTCGGGGCATTTTTCGCAAGTGGGTGGCTGGATTGAAGATGAGACCTGGAATAAAATGGCTCCTATTTATTACCATCCTTTTTCTTGGTGTGATGCATTGGGTGCAATTTCTGGATGAAGCGCCTTCTTCGGCGAGCGTACAAAAAACAGTCGAGATCCCCAAGGGCGCTTCCTACCATACGGTGATTGATCTTCTCGACCGCAAAGGTCTCCTTACCCGGCCTTTTTATTTTAATATCCTTGGAAAAGTAACCGGAGGTGAGACGCGAATCCAGCCCGGAGAATATCAACTCCACACGGCGATGCGTCCGATGGAGATCCTAAAGGTGCTGGTAGATGGGAAGGTTGTTCTTCATCGGGTGGTTATTCCGGAGGGCTTAACCTCGAGAGAGATCGCAGCCATCCTGGAGAAATCCGGACTTGTTAATTCACATGCCTTTCTGGAGGCAACTCATGATACAAACGTATTAAAGAAGCTGGGGATTGAAGCGGAGAGCCTGGAAGGCTACCTCTTCCCTGAAACCTACAAATTCGTCAAAGAGACTCCCCCCATCGAAGTCATTCAGATTATGGTCAGGCAGTTACAGGCCGTTTATGACACGTCATTCCAGAACAGAGCGGATGAGATTGGCATGACACAACTGGAGGTTTTGACGCTTGCTTCAATCATTGAAAAGGAAACGGCCGTTGGAAGCGAGCGGGGACTGATCTCTGGGGTATTTCATAATCGTCTTAAAAAGAAGATGCGGCTTCAGAGCGATCCGACGGTTATTTTCTCCTTGTCAGATTTCGATGGAAATCTGACAAGGAAGCATTTAAGAAATGCGTCGCCCTATAACACCTATAAAGTAAAAGGTCTTCCTCCTGGTCCGATTGCAAGTCCCGGGAGGGATTCCATATATGCGGCCCTCTATCCCGAAGATGTTGATTACCTCTATTTCGTCTCAAAGAATAACGGGACGCACCATTTTTCAAAAACAATTCGGGAGCATAACAACGCCGTCCGTAAATATCAACTGAGAAGAAAGAGTGAGGTCTTGTGTCGGTTGTGTACCCAAAAGGTCGGGTGATCCTGATTGTTCTTGACGGGCTGGGGATCGGGGCACTTCCGGATGCTGGAAAGTATGGTGACGAAGGAAGTGATACCCTCGGTCATATTGCCGACTCCGTGGGAGAGATTGACCTTCCGAGGCTGGAGCAAATGGGACTGGGACGCCTGGGTGCTTTCCGGGGAATCACGCCGGTTCACAATCCAAGCGGGTGTTTTGGACGCATGGTGGAATGCTCGGCGGGAAAGGATACGATCGTCGGACATTGGGAAATGATGGGGGTGGTGACCCAAATCCCCTTTCCGACCTATCCAAAGGGTTTCCCTCTCGAAATCATTGCCCCCTTTGAGGGTGCCATTGGAAAAAAAATCCTGGGAAATTGTGTTGCATCCGGAACGGAAATTATTGAAAGGCTTGGTACGCATCATTTAAAAACCGGTTCGCCGATTGTTTATACCTCGGCAGATTCCGTCTTTCAGGTTGCCGCACATGAGGCCATCATCTCGCCGATGGACCTCTATGATATCTGTAAAATGGCACGAAAGCTTTTAAGTCCGCCGCATCATGTGGCACGGGTCATCGCCAGGCCTTTTATGGGAGAACCGGGGACTCTTAAACGGACAATCCGTCGCCGTGATTTTGCCCTGCCACCCTCTTCAGTAACCCTTCTGGACCGACTGAAAGAACAGGCGATTCCCGTTGTTGGAATTGGAAAAATTGAGGATATTTTTTCCGGGAAGGGGATCACTGAGGTGATTCATAGCCATGGAAACGAGGAAGGTATTGACCAGACGATTCGTTCTCTGGAGCGGATCGATTCTGGGTTGATTTTCACCAATCTGGTCGATTTTGATATGCTTTATGGGCACCGGAATGACCCCCAGGGCTATGCCGATGCCTTGCGTGTGTTTGACCAGCGACTCCCGGAGATTACATCAAAGATGCGTAAAGACGATTGGCTGATTGTGACGGCAGATCATGGGAACGACCCGCTTTTTCCGGGGACGGATCATACGCGGGAATATGTCCCGCTCCTGATTCATCAAAGAGCGCGTGGATTGGGCAAGGATGTGGGAACGCGAAGGAGTTTTGCCGATTTGGGCCAAACCCTGGCGGAGTTCTTTCAGGTGGACCCTCTTCCGTTTGGGGAGAGCTTTTTCCCGCTGGTGGACCAATAAAATGCATGCAGAAGAAAAACTGAACTCTCTCGGCCTGATCCTTCCCCCGGCACCGCACCCGGTGGCCACTTATGTTCCGGCCATTCGAAGCGGGAATCTCCTCTTCTTGTCCGGGATGATTCCTCTGGTAGAGGGAAAGCTTCCTTTTACCGGAAAGATCGGGAAGGTTCTAACGCTGGAACAGGGTGAGGAAGCGGCCCGTATTGCTCTGCTCAACGCACTGGCCGTCATTCGGGCCGAATGCGGTTCTCTGAATCAGGTCACGCAAATCGTGCGGCTTTCCGCACATGTGGCCTCCGCCGAAGGCTTCACAGAACAATCTATTGTTGCAAATGCGGCTTCAGAACTGCTTATTGAGATCTTTGGCAGTATTGGCCGCCATGCCCGCCTGGCCCTCGGTGCTGCCAACCTCCCACTCGACGCCCCGGTTGAACTGGAAATGATTGTCGAGGTCGCCAGATAGGAGGGGAAATAGCCCCTTCGATCCTTTTTAGGTGCTTTTTCACCTTTTTTAAAGGGTGACGGAAAACCATCATCTGGATATCTTCTAAAAAAAGGGTTTCTTATAGTGCGGTATCATATCTATCTAATTGAAATTACTATATTTTATATTTAGATTCCCTTCCCTCTTCTCCTCTCTCTGCCATGAAGAATGCCGGTTATTCCCCGTATATTGGGTAAATATTAAATATTTCACAGGGCTGGTATGAAATTATTTATTTAAATCAATTAGTTATAAAAAAGGCAAGGAATTTGCTTTTGGATAGAGAACAATGTTGATAAAGAGATATTTTGTCTGCATTCAAGTACGAGACTTCATATTAGAAGGTCATAAAGTATTGCGTCCCATTTTTCGTGAGTGAGTTAAGGAACCTTGATCCTCAGGAGGCTATCGTGAAGATAAGGCTTGTGAGGAAATACATGTTAAGAGGGTGAGATGGAAATGGCACAATTTAAGATTGAAACTTCAGATATAATTACGTTGAAGGTTCGGGCACGTGATAGGGATTTGCTGGCCAGACAAAACTTTAGCCAGGCTGACCTCGTTTCCAGGTTGGGGAGAGATTCCAATCTGAGCCATTTTGTTGGTTTGTATTCAAAAGAGGAGCTTCAAGAGGTGCTTGGAGACCTCGCCTTGGCAGAAAGCAGTACAAAAAATTTTAGACTGGAGAGAGAACTGGAAGCTTTGTATAACCATATTTCTAGGGTTCTGGTTAGCCACGATAACTGTCTTTCTTAAAAATAGGGAGTTATTGTCAAATCTGGTGTATGAGATCTTCATTAAGCGGCGACCTGATCTGATTTATTGATCTCAATCCCATCTTTAAATGGAACTC
>LWDU01036349.1_pt1 | contig 15581 bp, 13 predicted proteins | sample 727161 | NCBI WGS metagenome assembly LWDU01 (sample SAMN04566230, study PRJNA314399) | hydrothermal vent metagenome | isolation source: deep sea hydrothermal plume seawater | place: Mexico: Gulf of California, Guaymas Basin | collected 2004-07-11 | reverse complement strand
GATTGGCTGAGCGGCGTCTATCTGGGCAAACTCACGGCCAAGAAGGGGGGCGTGCAGAGCTACGTCATTTTTATCGTGCGCGATGACCGGCCTTGCGACCTGCTTTTCCAGTGCAGCGACACGACCTGGCAAGCCTACAACAACTGGCCTACTAACGAGTGGTCGCTTTACCACACCGACGCGGATGACTACACGGGACATAAGAAAAGAAAAAAGTGGCTCGTGGGCGGACCGACGGGGTGGGTGAGTTTCGACCGTCCCTACGGACAGTTCTGTCAGGATCATCTGGTCGATAGACCTAACTCCGTGGGTTCGGGCGAGTTTCTACTTTGGGAATTCCCGCTCTCCTATTGGATGGAGCAGCAGGGCTACGATGTGTCCTACATTTCGAACGTGGATACCCACACGGACGGACCGGGACTGCAACGCACGAAAGGTTTTATCTCCGTGGCTCACGACGAGTATTGGACCAGGGAGATGTACGATAACGTCAGTGCGGCGCGGGACGCCGGCGTCAACCTTACTTTCCTAAGTGGCAATGCGATCTGTGGTCAGGTGCCGTTGCTGCCCTCTGCTGAAGGGCAAGCCCATCGACAACGTCAAAACAATCGGGGACAGACGTATAAGGTTGCTCGGAGTTTGATTCGTTATTGACAAATTCATTTCGCCGTTGATGCAGTGTCCGGGGCCTGCATCGGACCGATATAATTGTTCGCGATCACCCCGTTGTCAATGAACACGTGTTGGTCATGGGGCGATGGGATTGTCCCACCGTGGTAGAGATTCATCCAAACCTGCTCGATTCTGAGCTCATCGGTAAGGCGAAAACGGACATCAGTTTTCTCGAATGCCAGGTGACCATCGACCCAGGCACGCAAGACTCCGTTCTTTTTACGAGGCGTGTTTAACCGACAGTATTGCTCGATCGCGTACCACCGATTCGTTTCCAGGTACCCGCGATAGTCTTTGCTCCAGACCCAATTCGTTCCGTACGCACCTTCCATGTCAGCGTGATAGCAGTAAAACCCGATAGGCGTTCTGCCCGCCAATGGGTTTCCCGCCGGAACGGTCATCCTGAATAGTCCGCGTGCCGACCAGCCATTCGTGCCGTTGCTCATGCGTCCACCCCATCCTGCTCGGCCATATGTTCCACTGATCCCAGGTAGCTTTCCGCCCTGGACGGTTTGATTCCAGTCATCCGCCAAACGCAAATAGTACCGAAAGTAAATTTCTTCGGGCTCATGTCCGAGTTGATCATCGAATTTGTAAATCGTATTCAGGGCTGTCGTCGTGCCTTTGGCGATTCGAGAACGCAATGCGCTGCCTTGCAGTGGCTGAAACTTCTGGAATTGCCCGTCGACATCAATTATGTCGATTCTGTCTTTGGGCTCGGCCTGTGTCCATTCGCTCTGCCAACTGGAATGCTCAAAACCAGTGGCAAAAATCACATCGGGATCTTCGGCGATTCCGCGATCGTTCTCGTACCGAGCTGCAATACCCATGGCGGGCAACGACGGCAGTTCGTCATGCCCCTGTCGGCAACGAAAAACACCAATACCAGCCGAACCGAATTGCTTCGTTGTTTGAAGAACCAAAGTGGCTTTCGATATTTCCCCCAGTTTCGCCGCTTGTTTCAGATCGAATCGAATCAGAAGATNNAAATCAAGACTAACGGTCCCTGCCTTGCCAGTCAGCTGCAGTTGGGGATGAAGTGTGACGTCCGGACTTTCGCGACTGCCAAACATGATCGGGCCACGGCCATCGCTGATCCGCAGAAACATGCCCTGATTCGGGTGCTTTCCAGCGACCCACTCCTTCACCAAAGTGGTAACATCCCAGACAACCGGTTTGAGAGTATCGTCATCCACCACTTTGGTAACCGCATAGGCCGCATCGCCTTGCTGGATATTTTTTGCATCGCGCCAATCACCCATGAAGTGATTCCAGGGCAAGATCGCACCAGCGTTGTAGTATTCGTGATTGGCACCGTCGTTGTGCGATGAGGAACCCTCCGCCCAATCCGAGTGGTCGGCCAGAGCCGGACTGGCAGTCGCCAGGACGAAGAAAAGCAGGGCCAGCCGGGTGTACTTCATTGGTATTCAGCAAGCTAACGAAGACGCGATAAAAACAAACAGTAAGTCTACCCCACATTGATGCCAATTTGCTAACGCCGTGACGTTCCAACAATGTGTCGGTCTCGGCCATCAATCAGCCGATGTTATCTTCATAATCCAGGAACAGCCCAACGACTGCAAATCGTTGTTGGAATTCGGCACGAGTGTTGGATCGTGGAAATGACGTTTCGGGTACGTCCACGTTGAGAAACTCGCACAACGGCTGCCAACCCTCGGCCACGTCAAAGACGAGCAATTTTTCTTTCGGCAATGTGTCGACCACGGACTTGTTGTGTGCCTGATACCGGTTGATCGCAAATTCGCGATCCTCAAACCGGCCCTCGAACATCGTTTCCAGGATCAACTTCCGCGCCATATTCTGCACGGCCAGATGCTGCTGATCAGGCGCCCGTTCCGGATGCATCATGGCCTCATAAACCGTTGCATGGAAACTGTCATACCATGTGTCCGCGTCGCGAACGGTGAGAATATACCTGGCGTCCGGAAAACGACGCCACAACGACTCCCAGAAGTAGCACGCAGGACAATCGGCGGTGGACTGAAAATCCTCAAACAAAGTGTCCCAGTCTGCGTCCAGCCCGTTGTCCCTGAGTGCGGACAGCCAGAAGTCGACGTCACCGGGACGGTCAAAGACTTCAATCATGTGGTAGCACGGCCCAAGCAGCAATTCTTCCAGCGCATGCTTTAACGACATGGTGCCGGTTCTTGGGTATCCGAGACCGATCACTTGTAGCATCAATACCCTGCCTTACGGTACCTGTTCTGCGAGTTCCGCGTTCCGAGCGTCAGCTCGAGTGATCTGACGCACCGGCCGTGTTAGAATAGTTGCGGTCAGCAGGCGGGATGTCAATCCAATCGATGCGGAGCACGACTAATGGTCAGGACTTTATCAATCTATTGCGTAGTTTGCGGAACTATTTGCACGATGTCACTCGCTCAACAGCCGCAAGCCGGGAAATCTGCTGCGGATACGGAAAATCTGTCGCCTTACGTGCGACGAATGATGTCGCTCGACCGCAACTCGGATGGACGGCTTTCGAAGAATGAGCTTCCCGGGGACCTGGCGGCACTGCTCACCAAACACGACAAAGATGGCGACGGAAACCTCACCCCACCTGAGCTTTCTGCGATCGAACGCGAGGCGATGGCGTCGCGACAGTCTCAGCAAACGAACAAACAGCCACGCAGGAGCCGCCGACCCGGTGCCGGACCGCGGGGTCGCAGACAGTTGAACACAAGCGGTGACGGGAGCCCCGTTGATCCGAAACAGATCCTCCGCTTCGCACTCGCCTTTGACAAAGACAAGGATGGCGGACTTGATGCAGCCGAACTGCGGCAGTATGCCACCGCGCTGGCGAAACGACGCGAACGAGGGCTCCGTCAGCCAGTCGCTGGTTCAGCACAGGACGCGCCGCCGAAATCAGCGCCGTTACCAAAAACAAAAGGACTTGGTGCCGACGGCGTCGGCGACGGTGGTTTCGGGGACAAACCGCAGCGAAGCCCCAGGTGAGTCAACGAGAGGGTCGGGAGTCTTTTGCGGGCGGAGACCGATCAAACTCAACGACGGTTAATCCGAAAAAACTTCCCGACCTTTTTTTTCCTTCGTCGATTCATGACGGCTTATTGCTGCGACTGTCGACCACAGCGGTCTGGAACCCGTGAATCGTGTTGTCGCGCAAGTGCACGGTACCGACGTCGGTACCAATTCGAATACCTGACCGTTGCATGGGCTGTCGGTCTTCCACAATTTCGTTGCCAAAGATGCGAACGTCCTTCGTCCGGCCGGTGATGTCAATGCCCACGCCGTCCGCACCACCGCTGTTGACGATTCGGTTGTTCTCTATCAAATTGCGGTTGGCCCAGAAGTCGACGCCTCGGGCATCGTCGCGAAACAGAATGCCGACTTTGCCGCTATTCAGAATCCGGTTGTTGCGCATCACGTTGTCCGTGTCAGAATGGCCGATGGAGATCCCGTAACTGCGGTTGCCGTCTATGAAGTTATCTTCGGCGAGGCCGTATTTGACTCCCCAGCACCAGAACAGGCCGAGGTTGTTGCGTTCAAGTTTATTGCCCTTGATCAGTGGTCGCTGCGATCCGGATCCCGGGTGAACGCCAAGGTCGGCATTGTCGTGGCTGTGGCAGTTTTCAACAACGACGTCGTGACAAATCTGAAAACTGATGCCGTCGCCGTTGTAGTTCCGAGTTGTCACTTTCCGAAAGGTGTAACGATTGCAGTCCTGCAGAAAGATACAACCACCGTAATTGCCGTTCAAATTTGTACAGTTGGCCCTGTTGCCGTCGAGCGTCAGGTTTTCGATGAGGACGTCCGAGGTATATTCGCTGGTAAGCAGCGGAAACAACGACGAACACGTCGGCTTGCCACTGAGCCACAGGTTTTTGCGGAGTCCGTCGCTGAGCTTGAATCGATTGCCATCACGCGCCAGCAGTGTCCGTTTGATCACAATACTGCTGCCATTGCCGGGGTTCTTCGCCATCAGTGTAATGCCATCGCCGATCCTGAAGTCGCCGGATTTTTCCAGCGTGATTTCCTGATCGTACCAATCGGAATCGGCGGACAAAGGGATTGTTTCCGACGCCGTACGAGTAATCACGGTGTCATCTCCGCTGCCGATGAGCCGGATCTTTGACGGCAGGTGGACGGCATTGCGAAAAGTGAATGTTCCCGGCAACAGTTGCACGGTCCCGCCGCCAAGACGTGCAACGTAATCCACCGCCGCCTGAATCACCTTGTCGTCAGTCCCCATCAGATCGCCGGATTCCGTGCCAACCGTCAGTGTCAGACGCTGCTTCCAGTCCGGTTCAGAACGTTCGTCGCCGTCAGTGGCCCGGGGATTTTTGACCCGTGGACGATCATCACCTGGACTAAGGGGCAGGGTACCGGCAAGAGCGATTGCGGCAGTACCCAGAAAGGAACGGCGTTTCCAGATTGGCATGGTTTGAATCCTTCAGGAGTAGACTTTCGTGCAGTTGTCACTGTGTTCCGGGCAGCCCATCGTGCCAACAACGGCGACGGAATTTCGAACAACGAAAATTCAGGGCGGCGGCGGCGCGTCACTTCATCATTGGACATTCCTTGTTCGACATTGGACGTTCGAAATGTGCAACAGCCTTTTGTCCATTGGTATTTAATCCTTACTCCTGTCGTTCCGCCCACGATCTTCCCGGCCGGTCGACTCGGAAGCTGACCAGACGAGTTCCATCCACCTCAGTCACATAGATCGTGCACCCGTCCGGCCCGCCAAAACAAAGATTCGATGGCTTCGTGCCAAGGACGTTAACTTCCCGCAGAATTTTTCCGTGTGGCGTCATTTTCACGACGGTGCCCTTTCCGTGCCGAGTCATGTAAAGGTTGCCATCGACGTCACATCTCATGCCATCGAAGCCATGATCATCGAATTGGCAGATCAGCCGTTTGTTCTCAAGCAGACGTTCGCGGGTAATGTCAAAGGCCCAGACGTTACGTTGCACGGATTCGTTGACGTACAGCGTGTGACCGTCCGGACTGCCCATGTCCGGCACCAGCAAAGTTGTGGTACCGTCCAGATCAATTCGCCACAGTTGCCCGGTGCCGTCTTTCCACGCCGGATCACTCGCGTACAAGGTGCCATCAGGTGCGATCGAAATGTCGTTCGGTTGGTTCATCCTGTCGTTGTGAGCGTACGTCGTGATTTCACGAGTCATAGCATTCACCTTCAGGATATTGTGCTGCGGATAATCGGCAATAAAAAAATTGCCGTCCTTATCAAAGCGAATGCCGTTGCCGACGCTTCCTGTGGGCAACGTAACGAAGACCTCAGCCGATCCGTTCGGACTCACGCGACCAATGGTGCCCTGTTTCTGATAGTTGACGGCGAAGATATTGCCCTGGGCATCACAGGCGGGGCCTTCGATGCCGGGCGTGAATTCACCAGGTTGTGTCACAGGTCGAGCAGTCCACAGCGGTTCCTCCGGAGTGAAAACAATATCTGCCGACGCTCCAAACTTCGCGGGAAGAGGGATATTTGCGAACTCAGCGTTACGTCCACTGCGTCGCTGCCAACGGCCTTTCAGCGGCAGTGCATTAACGGCATTCTCGGTCGTCGACGTAAGCACGGGAGCGGTATGCAGTGCGTGCTGTTTTGACCCGTCTACTCGCAGCACAAGCAGATTTGCGTCACCTGTGTGAGTCGAATCGTCAGGAAGGACGAACTCGATCTCCGTCCCGCCGGTGACTTTGCGCAGGGAGGACTTGTGACCGTTAAACCATGCGTCGATTTCGTCGTTCCCTGAACGCAGCGTCAACTTCAACATGCTCTTTTTTCCGGTCCAATCGGCCGGCAGTCGGACGGCACAGCGATACCAGACGTCTGCTGCCTCACCCGTCAGATCCAATTCCGGGGAAGTCGGCACGTCAACAATCGACCAGTGATCAGGCGCCGGAGATGTTGAAGACGCTATTCCCGCAGACCAGCAGATTCCCTGGTACAGCAGTTTGGTGAAATCGGCGTTTTCGAAATCGTCAACATGCCCCATCGATGAATAAAACGACCGCCCGCCGTCTGCACGCAAAAAGATCCACGTCACCGGCTCAGGTGGTTCGCCCTCGACCATTCCCGTCGCCAGGATCGTCGTTCCCTGCGCCAGCGGTGAAGTCTGATACAGCGAACCACCCTGACGGTTTGCCTTGTTCTGTGACACGCCGTCAAGAACAGCGTGTTCGCCCGCGGCAGTGACCAGCGACTTCAGCTTGTTGCCGTGGTGACCATGATAGTTGCCGCCAAAGACTTCCGCATCGAATTCCGGCCAGTCCGCATAGCCCTCGGGTGGCTGTTTCCCTTTCCCGAGGGAAAACGCGTGACTGGCCGTCCGAATGCCCACGACCGGCTTGCCGGACTTCACATGGTCACGAATCCATTCCATGTCCGCTGCGGGAAGCACTCGACGCCGAATGCTCACCAGCAACACGTCCACATCTTTGACGGCTTCAATGCCCGGCAGGCTGTGGCGTTCGCGGTCACTGCCAAATACCGTTGTGACACGAAATTCGCGGCCCAGGTCAGACACAGCAAATTCGGGCAGCGTCTGTTCTGTCAGGTATTCGTCTTCGGCAATCAACATCACAAGGTGTGGTCGATCGTCCCCTTTAAAGCGGAATGCTATGCCACCCAAAATCTGATCGCTGGTCACTGTCGGGCACACATATCGTTCGATGTGTGAGACAATCAAGTTGGTCCCGGTAAAGTGGCTAACAAAAGGCCAGCGTCGCGGATTGTACATCGTGTCGGTCATGTCTCGCATCAGTACAACGTTCTTGCCGTTGCGAGCCATTTGTCGCAGCCCGAACGGGCGGCCGAGCACGCACATGTTCGTGTGCACGCCGGTGAGAATGACGTTGCGAATTCCTTTCTGCTGCAGCACATTCCACACTTCATCGCCTTTGTCACTGATGAAGTCCCGTTCTGCATCGATGGTCAGCATGTCGGATTGCTTCGCCCACGGCAGACCTGGATTGCGGCCCATCGCTTTCAGTTTTGCGGCCCATTCCGCGTGTTCCGCCGGATCATCGTCTTCGCCGCCATCGGATTGATCGATGGGATAGACAGCTCGTTCTTCAGCAGGCACCACCGAACACCACGCTGCACAATCATACGGAATAAACCCGGCCTTTGGCGCTGCGACGGCACGTTGGCGAGCAGGGTGGCCTGCATACGCAGGCATGCAATCGCTGGGCGAATGAATGATCGTCACACCCTGTTCGCGAGCTTTCGTCAGCACGTCATTCAAGCGAGGCACAAATTCCTCAAGACGTCGCACTGCGTTAAGGCAGTGGTGCAGGTCCCACACGTCACAAACGATAATCGCTGTTTCTTCCGGCAGCCACACTTCAGCACGAGTCAGCTGATGAAACCGACCGCTGTGCAGACTCGTTTCCTGCTGAAACCGAAGACTTAGGTTGAGGTCTTCAGACAGGGCGGTCATGGGAAGCATGACACACAGAATCACCGAAACGGCAAGGGCAGGGCGAAAAACAAACGGCAAGGCGACCATTGCAGAGTCCAGGGCAAGGAAGTTTGAGGGCAGGCGATCAACCGACTGGAAGTGGTTTCAAAACCACAAAACACAAGCACGAAGCGCCAGCGAGTGAATCAAACGCGTGAGAAAACCAGAGCGGTCACTCACTTGCTGGCGCTGCGTGCTGGTATTGGAACGACTTGTAGTCTCACCAACTCCGAAGCCGTGTGCAACTGAATGAAGCAGTTGAACGAGAGGTCGACACAAAACTGAACAGAACGAAAGACCAGCATTCATGCCTGCACTGCAGCCGTCGTGATGACGGGGCCTGATCATTTCCAGTGAGCCCCAATTCGTTTCCGCAATTGAGTGAGCGTTTGAGAATGCTTCGGATTATTGGCAAGGTTGTTCATTTCCAAAGGGTCCGCGGTTTCGTCGTACAGCTCCACGCCCTGCTGACCGTCGTCGCCCCAAACCACACAACGCCAGCGAGAGGTGCGGATGGCTTTCCCGGACACGTCTCGGAAATGTGTTTCGGTGAAGGCTGCGTGGCTCCAGACCGAGTTGGGATTCTGCAGCAATGATGTCAGACTGCGGCCCTCCGTGCTGTCGGGCGGAGCAAGGCCGACGAGCTCGGCGACAGTCGGATAAATGTCGACAAACTCAACGATGGCCTCGCACGTATGAGACGTGGGCGCAATACCCGGCCCGGCGAAGATCAGCGGTGCACGGGCAGATTCCTCGTAAAGACTGTTCTTCCGCCACAGGCCGTGTTCGCCGAGGTGATAACCGTGATCGCCCCAAAGAACGACCAGAGTGTTCTCAGCCAACCCCAGGTCGTCGACGGCTTGCAGTAGTCGGCCAACCTGAGCGTCGGCAAACGAAACACAGGCGTCGTAGGCAAGGATACATTCGCGTGCCTGTCGTTCCGTCGTGCCGAAGTTTGGCCATTCCGGAGTCGATGCCAGAGCGGCCGATGGCACCATGTTTCGGTAATCCAGCGGGACAAACGGCAACGGCGTCCTGTCATAATCGTACAGATCGAAGTATTTCTTCGGTGCAATGTACGGAATGTGGGGACGGTAAAACCCAGCCGCGATGAAGAATGGTTCGTCCTGGTGCTGGTTTCACAAACGGATCGTTTCGTCAGCGACTTTACCGTCCGTTTGTTCGGCGTCTGCACCAGCCGCCTTCAGAAAACACATTTGGTCCGGCAATGGAAGCTGGGGCGTGTAAACCGTCAGCAGATCCTCTTCGTCTTTGTCTCGGCCACGTGGATTAACCACGTGATCCCACGATGCAGGATCGTCCGGACCGCTGGTCCCAATGTGAGTCGGGACCGCTTGGTGGAAGATCTTTCCAACTCGCGCCACGAAGTAGCCGTTCCTGCGAAACAGCTGAGGCAGCGTTACCGCATCAGGAACAGAATCCCGAAAATGAACTTTATTGCTGAGAACCTGCGTGGATCCGGGCCGTAGTCCGGTCAACACGGATGCACGCGACGGGCCGCACGACGGATACTGGCAGTAGGCTCGCTGAAAGCTCACGCCGCGCGTCGCCAGTCGATCGATGTTCGGTGAAGAAACGTGATTGAACCCGTAACAACCAAGACGTGTGTTCAGATCGTCAACAGCAATGAATAAAACATTCAACCTTGCTGAACCAGCAACCACGACATCGCTGCAGACCAACCATAGAACAGCCATCAACAGCCGTAACATACCTGACTTCCTCAATCTATTCACACGCGAAAGCAACTTCTCCCACAACGGGACATCAGATGGACATTCGCGCCCGTCAACGCCCGCAGCAAACGCGATGCACATGGCGGCTTGTTCCACAACACACGGCTTGACCGCCCTGGCAACAGTTCAGAAACACCGACAACTACAGTTCGCAGAAAAAAACCAGGCCGGCGGTCATTGGGTGTTGTGTTTTCTTGAATTTTCGTCCAATTCACGCTTCGAGTGTTGTGTTTTCTTGACATTTTCGTCCAATTCACGCTTCGAATCAGGCCGCAGTAAATCGGGTTGTCAAATCAGACGAATCGAAATCGCCCATCGCCTCGGTTCCTGGCAACATTTTGATACGTCGTCTGCTCTCGGCAGAATTGCACCGCAGCAATTACATGGTATGGTATCACAACTGGCAGCCTGTCATTCGGCTTAGAGTTTTTTGGAAAAACACCTATCGGTTCGTCGCCCACATTCGTACCGACGGACAGGAGCGGACGAGTGGATTCCGGTGAATAGCTCGATTTTCCTTGAGACCATGCCACATAAGGTCATCGGCTGTCGCAATCCTGTCACCGACGACGAATATCCCGTCACAACCTGCATCCCCCCCTTCACAACTGACAAGTCAAAGGACAACTTATGCCCAATCCCAGTCTCATTGCCATGAGGGTGCTTGAGGGGGAAACACTCTCTGATGAAGAGCGATCATGGCTGACGCCAGCGTTGCTGGCTCAGTTGGCCATCGGCGGTTACCTTTCTCTGACGGACCACGAACGTCAGACATTGCCCGCCAGCCTGCTGGCAAATCTTGCGATCGGTTCACATATACAGCTGACTCGGCCTGAACGAGATCGCCTGCCCGAAAACCTGCTCGCTCAGCTGGTAATCGGCGGCAAAACAGACATTGAAGCCGATGAGCTGGAACGGTTCTCTGAGGCTGTGCGCACGATCATTGAGCAGGTTAGTACTGCAAATCCTCGGACCGCCAGCGTCGATAGTTAGCCCTGCTGATCCCCGGATGCGTTTGGCGACGAAGAACAGCTGCAATTACACACAGTCCGACCGTCGAAGGACCATTGCCGCACGCTGACAGGCGCTGGACGGCCGACCAACATGGTTTGTGCCGCTACGACACTGTCCAGAGCAACTTCAGCCTGATCAACCGTCGCTGCGAAAGTGAACTGGCGCAGGTCTGCCGACGTGAACAAGTCAGCCTGCTGCCATATTCACCGCTGGACGGAGGCGTTCTGACAGGAAAGTACACCGACGATTTCCCGAAAGGGGCTCGGTTTTCGATGTACCGTACCGGCGGCGAGCGGCAACAGAAAATTCTACAGCGATTTCTGAATGACCGAACACACTCCACAATCGAATGCCTGAAGGACATTGCCGCTGATCTTGGTGTGACCCTGACGGCACTAGCCGTTGCGTGGAGCCGTCAGCACGACTTTGTCGCGTCCACCATTATTGGGGCAACATCTGTGCAGCAGCTTGACGAAAGCCTCGCCGCGAAGGATCTGATTCTGGACGCAGAAACGATAAATCGAATCGATGAAATCGACGAGCAGATTCCGAATCCGCTAAAAGAAGATGGCCTGCGGCGGCTGTAACCGCAGCAGGCCACGATGACCAGACTGTCTGTTGTGTTTGAGAATGACACTCCACTGATTCAGGACAGCGGCGGCCAACTGTTGTTAAGGCCCTCGCGTTCGATCACCTGCACCTGATCAGGAGACAACGAAAACTGAACTGCAATGTCGTTGCGCGACTGCAGTACTGGTGTGCCCCCGTCCTGACGTTCGACAAGCTGCCGAAAAACTTCCTGTCGAATGTCCAGGGGTGGATGATTCTGCGTTTCCATAAATCAAGTTTCTACAGAGAATTTCGCCGAGTTGCGGCTGCAACAACCCCGGCTGCTCCAACGTATGAATGACCCAGCGGGCTGCCAGCACTGACAACGCCCACAATCCGCGAACCGGGCACAACCAAGTTCGAGCTGAAGCTCAGAAAATGGCACTCCGCTCGCACCGGTCACTCCCATGATGTGCGCCGAATAGTTAGTGCTTTTCGGAAAAACTCTAATACAGTCCATTGAGGACCTGGGGAAGCTTAGTAACGGAGATCAGATGTGATCCCTTACGCCATATAGCCGTATTGCGGAATTTCAACAAGCCCTACTCGTCGACCAATGCGGGTGCTTCAGCGTCGGATTCTGTGGCTTCAGCGACTGCCTCTGCGGCTTCAGCTGCAGCAACAGCCGCCGCTTCGATAGCCGCCTGTTTTTCCCGGTGCGCAGCTCCGCAACTGGCGCAAACCATCAGCTCTTTGACAATTTCATGTCCCTTGCCGCCTCGATCGCGAGGCTTTCGAGTCTCGCGGAATCGACCAAAACGCCGCCGCGGAAACTCTTCAACCGTGCCTCTATATTCTTTGGGGCGTGAGACAACGGTTACTCTCATGGCCTTAATGCCCGCCCCCGCAACCTTACTACACATCTGACATCGAAACACGAAGGTACACCTTGTTTTGAAGTTTGGCCGACGGTGACCGACAGCACCTGAGGCAAAGCGATCAACTTTCGTCACGTTGTCGCACGGATTCCGAAAATTCCCCAATCCCGTATCCCGTATCCCATCGGTTGACGGCTACGAAATGGCTCGGAAAGCACAGAGTCTACTTCGTTGCCGAGCGGAGTTGAAGACCGATGGGCAACTAAGGCGACAAACATGAAGAACCGAGAAGATTGTCGGTACACCAGCCATTCTTCTTTGCGATCGCCCACAAAAAGGCGAATATTCCTGAGAAAACGTCGAACCTCCGTTCACGGTGGTACCACGGTAGCCCACCACCGATTTTGTTGACGGAGCAAGGTCTGATTCTCAACCGAAGCCGGCGGACTCAAAAAGTGAGATATTTCCTGAGTTTTTTGTTGCCGCCGCTGGCCGTACTGCTGTGCGGCAAACCCCTGCTGGGCGTGCTGAATCTGGTTCTCACGCTGTTGGGCTGGATTCCGGGCGTGATTCACGCGCTCCTTGTGGTTAATGACCACAAGCGCGATTTGCGGGTCATTCGCCACGGATTCAACGGCTGACGGCGGCCGGCAGCGGAAATTATTCCGGCATCCGGGAGACAGAATCCTGAAGAAACGGCAACAATTCTGTCCGGCCGCTCCTGGCCCACCGGTACCTCAATGCTGGAACAGGAACTCTTTGCTGTTGATCACTGCCCAGGCAACGTCTTCCAGCGCGCTTGTGTGGTCAGAATTGGCGGCGATGTGGCGTAACGAGGTCTGTAGTTCTGCCTCGACCGGTTCGCGGCTTAATGCGGTCAGGTACAGCAGCGAGATGATGTCCCGATCACTCTTACCGGCTTTGATCCATTGATGCAGGTTGCCCTTTTCGGACCGAATTTTGTTGTGGACGACCGGACCGTTAATCAGTTGCAGCGCCTGACTGAGGTTGCTGTCCGTGGAACGCTCGCATTCGCAGGGCAATTCGCGCTGAGGCTGTCCGAAGACCTGCAGAAACTTGTGTCCTGTGGGCGGGTCAACAAGGTCAATGGCCCTCGTGCCGACGGGCATTCCTTTAAATTTTTCCGCAACTCCAGTGACGCGGCAGATGCCGTCCAACAGCTGTTCGGCGGTCAGCATTCGAGTCGTCGCGTGAGAAAAATAGATTTCGTCGTCCGCATTGAAGTCGTTTCGCTGAGAACTCAGCTGGTAAACACGGCTGTTCATAATCATTCGAATGATGTGTTTCGTTGAATAGCCGCTCTTCACAAGCTCCTCGGCAAGGACGGCCAGCAGTTCCGGGTTGGATGGCGGATTGGAATCGCGAAAGTCATCGACCGGTTCGACGATGCCGCGCCCCATGATATGTCCCCAGACTCGGTTGGCGACCGACTTCGCAAAGAACGGGTTAGCCGGACCGGTCAGCCACTCCGCAAAAACGGTCCGGCGGTCCTGGTCATCAGGCACATCAACACTTCCCTGCAGCAGCAGCCGCACCTTCATCGTTTCCCCGGTCCGCGGCTGTTTAACCTCACCGGTAGTTTTCACAAAAATGAACTCGTCGTTGGGCAGTTTGGCCGCTTTGCGTCCCACTCGATGAAAGGCCGCCGCAATGCCGTAGTAATCGTCCTGAGTCCACTTTTCGAACGGATGGTTGTGGCATTTGGCACACTGAATACGGATACCAAGAAACAGCTGGGCGGTGGTTTCGGTCGCGTCGATTTCGTCACGGCTGGCGCGCCAGTAATTGGCAGCGGGATTGTGTTTGGTACTGCCCTGCGCCGTCAGCAGCTCGTACGCAAACTCATTCATTGGCTTGTCGGTGCTAACCACGTCATACAGCCACCGCCGGAACTTGTGCACGCCCGTCGCGGTCAGCCGTCGACTGTTGCATCGCAGCAGATCGCCCCATTTCATGGACCAGAAATGGGCGTAGTCCGGACCGTCCAGCAGACGGTCCACGACGCGCGAACGCTTGTCAGCAGCCGTGTCCGCCAGAAACGCCTTCGTTTCAACAATACTGGGCAGACACCCCGTCAGGTCCAGTGTGGCTCGACGCAGAAAGTCGGTGTCCGAGCACACCTCTGAAGGAAGAATCTGCAACTGCTGCAGCTTCGCAAACACCCGCTTGTCGACCTCATTTGTGACGGGCGGATTGTTCCACTTAAAGCCGGATCGTTCTGTCAGGAAGGTAATCTGACTGGTCGCCATGCGGTCCAGAAATCGTGCCAGAACGGTGGCTTCGCCGCGTCCTTCACGGCGTACGACCGCTTCATAGGACACGGTGGCGATGCCTTCATCCGACGAATCAAACGCAGTCAGCGCGGTCACATCGCGTACGGTCCCGTCGCTGAAATAGCCATTCACAATCAGCTGTTGCTGATCAGCACCGTCTCGCAGAATACGCGACTTCGGAAATACTTCGATCCTGTCCAGCGTTGGACTCTCTGACGGTTCGGTCTGCATACCTTCGGCAATCCAGTTTTGCAGTACGCGATATCTCGCCTGGCCCACCTGCAGTCGCTTGCCACCGCCGTGAGCAACCTGCATCAGCGGCTTCTGCAGCAACAGACTCTGCTCGGGCGCCAACACGTTCGACCGACGATTGAAGAACTCGCCTCGCAGCGTTAACAGATCCAGTTCCGGGTCGTATCCTCGCAGCGATAATCGAAATCCCCCCTTGCCGGACGGTGAACCGTGACAGGCTCCCGCGTTGCAGCCGGCCTTCGTCAATGCAGCCAGCACTTCGGTATGAAAAGGCACCGGGTGCGGAGTGGCAAAATCGCGGACGGTAACTGTGGCCGTTGCCGTTACCTTTCCGGCGGTTGCTATGATCGTGGTTGTTCCATCGGATACCGGGCGAACGATGCCGTCTTCGACGACCGCGATCGCCGGATTCTCTGAACGCAGCTGCACGTGCAGCGTGGCATCAAAAACTGTGGCCACGCCGGAATTTGCGGTGACCGCCAGTTGCTGAGTCGATCGTGGCCCGATCAGGGTCAGCTGTGCAGGCATCAGGTCCAGTGTGGCTGCCTGAGGTTCGGTGGCGGCAGCGGCAGTCAGGGTCGAACACAGAATCAGGTGGGCACTAATGACAAAGCAACGCATCTGGCTGGCCTCGAATGTTAGCGGGGAGTCTGCATAGAATCGGGGTGGGAAGGACTCAACGACCGTCCGCCGCCTTGACTT
>LWDU01040017.1_pt2 | contig 15588 bp, 13 predicted proteins | sample 727161 | NCBI WGS metagenome assembly LWDU01 (sample SAMN04566230, study PRJNA314399) | hydrothermal vent metagenome | isolation source: deep sea hydrothermal plume seawater | place: Mexico: Gulf of California, Guaymas Basin | collected 2004-07-11 | reverse complement strand
CGACAGTGTCCCGGATGGCCCAGAGCAGCGGAGTTTCCGGTTCCAAGTCGAGGGTGTGTTGCTTTCCATTGATGGTTAGTGTGGTCATTTTGACCTCCTTGGTTGGGGTTAATTCAAATCAAATCCTTGCGGCGGATCGGCAGTCGACGTACTCGTTTGCCTGTGGCTGCAAACACTGCATTGGCCACTGCCGGGCCGATCAGCGGGGTTCCGATTTCTCCCATCCCGCTCGGTGCCTCATGGCTGTTCATGAAGCGGGTCACAATCTCCGGAGTGTCCTTGAGCTTGAGCATCGGGTAGTCGTCAAAATTGCTCTGCACGATCTGCCCGTCCTGCACGTTGATCTCGCCCTTGAGCGTGGCGGTCAGCCCATAAAGGATCGCCCCTTCCACTTGTTGTTTAGCGATGCCCGGATTGAAGACCTGCCCGCAGTCGGCGACGCAGGTGACCTTGTGGACCGTGACCTTGCCGCGCTTGCTCACCGACACCTCTACCACTTGGGCTTGAAAGGCACCGTGGTAGAAGAGAAAGCCGATGCTGCGAAAGCGTCCGTCTGTCGATAATTTACCCCAGCCGGACAGCTCTGCCGCCCGATCCAAGACGGCCAACGCCCGTGGGTTTTGCTTCAGCAAGGCTCGGCGTAGTTCATAGGGGTCATTGCCGCCGGTATGCGCCACTTCGTCCATCGCGCTTTCCAGAGCAAAGATGTTATGAGACATCCCGACAGAGCGCCAGTATCCCACCGGAATTGGGATGTTGGAGGGCACATAGTCCACATGCAAGTTGGGAATGGTGTAAGTGCCTTGGATGGAAAAGGGGTCGAACATCCCTTCCACTGAGAAGAAGTCGTAACCATTTTTCAGGTACATTTGCGGTGCTTCCTCCAGTCCCATCATTTTGACCAAGTGCAAATTCACTGAGGGGCCAACCAGCTTGCTCTCCCACGACACGGGCAGACCATCTGCATCCAGTCCAACACGCATCCGGGCAAGGGTTGGAGGCCTGAAGAAGTCATGTCGAGTGTCCTCTTCTCGTGTCCATGTGATCTTCACGGGCTTACCCAAGACTTTGGAGGCCACCAGTGGTGCGACAAGAAAATCAAGCTCGAATTTTCTCCCGAATCCACCGCCGAGGTAGGTCGTGTGGACCTTGATTTTCTCCGGAGGCAGTTCCGTCACCCCCATGGCCATCATGGACACTCCATCTTGCATCTGGGTGGGAGCCCAGACCTCACAGCCTTCCGGGGCTACGCTGGCCGTGGCACAAAGCGGTTCCAAGGCGGCATGGGCCTGCATCGGCATTTCATACTCCAGTTCCAGCACCTGAGTGGCCTTACCAGAGGCGGTGGCGGGATCACCAAGGTGGGCGGCAGGCACTCCCGCTTTGGCCAGGTCAACACGGAACTGCTGCGCGATGCTTTCGTCGCTCAAGTCGGAGTGACCTCCAGTGGTGTGCAGGGTTAGCGCCTCGGCCCCTTGCATGGCCGCCCAGGTGGAGTTGGCGACCACGACCGCCTGCCCCTCCAGCGGGATGACGGCAATCACGCCTAGAACCGCCTTGGCCCTAGCATCGTCCACCCCCGTGAGTTTTTCCCCAAAAACCGCACAGTGCTTGACCGTGCCGTAGAGCATTCCCGGCAAGTCCACGTCCGTGCCGAAGACGGCGGCGCCGTTGACCTTGGCCGGGGTATCCCAGCGCGGAATGGCTTTGCCCAGCAGCCGGAACTGCTCCGGGGTTTTGAGTGACGGGTTTTCCGGAGGCGTCAGCCGCGAGGCGGCTCCAGCGAGTTCACCGTAGCTCAAGCTGCGTCCGCTGCCGGAATGCTCGATGCGTCCGTTAACGGCCCGGCATTCGGGCACGGGGACGTTCCACTGACGGGCGGCGGCGCGGCGCAGCAGTTCACGAGCCGTCGCTCCCAGCTTCCGGAAGGGCTTGTGCCAGGTGCGGATGGAGGTACTGTATCCCGTCATTTGGGATTTGAATGCAGGTGCCGCTGCAGCGATGAAGGAATTTATAAAATCAGGATGGTGGAGGGTTTCGATGTGGTGGATTTGAGACATCTCTACTTCAAGTTCCTCGGCCAGCAGCATGGCCAGCGTGGTGTGGATACCCTGTCCCATCTCGGCACTTGGTACTCCGAGGTGGATGCCCCCGTCCGAAGCAATGCGCAGGTAGGGCGGCAGGGCAGATTCGCCGCCCGCTTCAGCGAGTTTTGCAAATCCGGAGAGGCCGAGAGCCAGTCCGCCTCCAGCGATTGCGGAGGATTTGAGAAAATCGCGTCGGTTCAGTTGGACGATTTTCATGCTCCCTCCTTGATTTGTGCGGCACGGTGGATCGCTTCACGGACCTGATTGTAGGTGCCACAGCGACAGATGTTCGTGACCGTGCGGTCAATGTCTTGGTCACTGGGGTTGGCGTTACGCTCCAGCAGGGCGGCGGTCGCCATGATCATGCCGGTCTGGCAGTAGCCGCACTGGGGCACGTCCACCTCGATCCAGGCCTGCTGGACCGGATGGCTGCTGTCCGGAGAGAGTCCTTCGATGGTGGTGATTGCTTTGCCAGCGACTTCGCCCACAGTGATTCCACAGGAGCGTACAGCGCGTCCGTTGACATGAACGGTGCAGGCGCCGCACTGCTCGATGCCGCAGCCGTACTTGGTGCCGTGGAGCTTGAGATGATCCCGCAGTGCCCAGAGCAGGGGCGTGGCCGGATCAAGCTCCAGCTCGCGCTGGTGTCCGTTGATGCTTAGTGTGGTCATTTCGGACCTCCTCGATTTAGGATTGAACAAGGCTCTGTCCACGATTCGCCAGAAACAGCCATACGGAAAGAACCTCTATTCAAACTCCCGGAAATCTTCCCGTCGGTTTTTGGGGCTTGGAAGCTGCTGATACTCGGTCGCTACCACACGCTTGGCCGAGGCCGGGGGCAGCTCCGGCTCTGGACGAGGGACGGGGTCTGCTCGATTGCTGGAGACAAACAAATCCCGCAACCGCTTGGCCTCATACGCCATCGAAGTGCTGGCTGTTGCGGTTTGCTCCACCACCGTTGCGTTTTCCTGCGTGAGTTGATCCATGTCCATGATGGCTTTGTTGACCTGCTCAATGCCTTGGACATGCTCGGCACTCGCCGCCTCAATGCCCTCCATGACTTCTGAGAATTCGACCACCGCCTTGAGGATGAGGTTGAGATTTTCCCCGGTTTCTTCACGCAGTTGGGTGAGCATGCCCTCGGTTTCCCCACGCAGTTCCGTCAGCGTGGAGTCTCCTTTGGTGACCAGCTCGCGTCCGGTGTTGATGCGTTCCAGACTGGTTTCGATGAGATCACTGATTTTCTTAGAGGCTTTGCTAGAGCGGTAGGCGAGTTTGCGGATCTCGGAGGCGACAACGGCAAAGCCCTTGCCGTGTTCCCCGGCGCGGGCGGCTTCCACCGAGGCGTTGAGTGCGAGCAGGTTGGTCTGGAAAGTGATGTCGTTTATCAAGTTGATGATGCCGCCAATGCGCTTGGAACTGTCGGTGATGTCACTCATCGCCTCCACGATCGTCGTATTGGTCTCTTGCAAGTGCAACAAAGTCTTGGTGTTGGATGCAATGGTCTTCTGCACCGTGTCCAGCACCTGTGCCCTGCTTTGATCTGCCGATTCACGGGTGGTTTTCACCAACTTGTTGGCGCGCTTGACCTCAGCTGTGTTGTTCTTGACGATGCTCTCCATCTCCTCCATCGAGGCGGCGGTTTCTTCCAGCGACGCACTCTGGCGGTTGGTGCGGTCAGCGAGGTCCTGGTTGGCGTCCGCAATCTCCTGCGAACCGTGATCCATGGTGAGGACGAGCTTGCTAACCGGACGAGTCACCAGTCGGTTGATAAGCAGCAGCAGCACGAGTGTGCCGACGATGAGGACACCTGCGGTGGTGGAAAAGGCGACCGTGAGCAGTTCCTGCTGCGAGGCGTTGAGTTGCGCCTTGCTCCAAGCAATGCCTGTGAAGCCGCCAAGCGTGTCGTCCGGAAGATGCGCAGAGCGGAAGACCACATAGTGATCGGGAGTGTTCAACTCGTACAGTTCCTTCTGGACCAATTCGTCCAGATGCTTGTGGATCACCTCGTCCAGCTGATAGCTCTTGAGGTCGTCGGAGCGATAGGTGTGCAGCAGCTCTCCGGAGAGGTCATACGCCTTGAAGAGCGCGAGGTCTCCCTTGGAGGCGTTGATGAACGCCTTGGCCTTCTTGCCGATGATGCGGGAATCCCCAAGGTGCAACGCCGGTGCGATTTCGTCGGCAATCAACTGCGTGAGCCGGGATTGTCGGTTTTGAAGCTGTTCGGCGGCGGCCTGGCTCTGGAGTTGGATCAGGGTGAGGGCCAGAGCGACGATGCCCACGCTGAATCCCAACGTGATGATGAAAGCGAGCCGGGTGCCGAGGGTGAGCTTGCGCCAGCGCATGGGCCTACTCCACCGTGATGGTGATGCGTTCGGCCATCACCGGAGGGTCGTGGGGGATGTGGGAGTAGTCCCCCAGCACCAACTGGAGCGTGTGCTGGCCCTTGGTGAGGTTGACCGTCTTTTCCGTCTGGCCCAGATTGAAGTGAATGTGCTGCTTGCCAATCGCCTTGTTCGGGTTGGGCGGGGTGTCGTCCAGGATGATGTGGAAGTGCCCCGTGTCCGGCCAATCCGCCAATGCTGGAGCGATGCCCATTTGCTCGGTCAGCCGACAGCGAATCAGGACTGGCGCCTTGACCGTGTCACCGTCCTTGAGGTCAAGGAAGTACACCTTGGCTCCTTCCGGAGACGGAGTCTCCCCGGCAAAAAGCGTCAGGGGCAACAGGAGCAGGAGGTTGAGCAGCAGAGTGGTGGTGCGCATGGAGCGGATTCGGGTTGGATGGTTAGCAGACATTCACCTGCCAAGGGTAGTCTCTTACTGCAGGAAATACAAATTTTTAATAAAAAATTCCCGCTGCAGCAGACGGGATATTTTGGACGCTTTTGAGAAAAGTTTGGCAAAACCAAACTTAATTTTCGCCCCAAGGGGCGGGGTATTAGGCCCAAAGCTTCGCAATCAACCAGCATGAGGATGAGCAAGGGTACGGTTCTTTCCTTGCAATGCGCTCCGCAAGTTTATACTGTGTTTACTAGGCACTGAGCCATCCTGTTCCAACGAGAACTTTCCCCTGATTTCGATTTAAGCAGTACTCCACCTTCCTCCCTTGATGGCTGATTCTACCCGCGTTCTGGTGATTGACGACTCAGTCCTTGCTCGCAAGCTGCCCACGGAAATTTTTGTCAGCAATCCGGAAATGCCTGACCCTGTAGCAATTTCACAATGAGTTCCTCTGCGCATCCCCTGCTTTCCCGCTTAGCACTACCACCAGCCTTGCGGAACTGGCGTCCGGGCGCAGGCAGCAATCCGGAATCCGTCTCCATGCTGCTGATTGCGGTGGTGGTTGGCATTGGGGCTGGTTTGGGCGCGGTGGTGTTTCGTCAACTGATCAACGGCATCCACGAGTTTTCGTATGGAGATGTGGCAGGTTGGCTTTCCGGCATGGGTGGCTGGCATCTGCTGGTGATCCCGGCCTTGGGGGGAGCCATCGTTGGACCGCTGGTACACTACTACGCCCGCGAGGCCAAGGGGCACGGGGTTCCGGAGGTGATGCAAGCGCTGGAACTGAGGGGTGGGCGCATTCGCCCACGAGTTGCCATCGTTAAGGCCCTCGCCTCCTCCGTGTGCATCGGCACGGGAGGTTCGGTGGGGCGCGAGGGGCCGATTGCGCAAATCGGTTCGGCCCTCGGTTCGTGGCTGGGACAACTGCTCAAGCTCTCCGATGATCGACTACGGACGCTGGTGGCCTGCGGCGCAGCGGGCGGAGTGGCTGCAACCTTCAACGCCCCCATTGCCGGAGCGGTGTTTGCACTGGAGGTTTTGCTGCGGCGCTTCGGCAGCGCCTATTTTGGCGCGGTCGTGATCTCGGCGGTGACGGCGGACGTGGTGGCACACTACTTTGAGGGGGATTCCCGCACCTTTGCGGTGCCTCAATACGTCCTCAACTCTCCGTGGGAACTCGGACTTTACCTCGTGCTGGGCTTGCTTGCGGCAGTGCTGTCGGTGGGTTTCACGCGACTGCTCTACTTCTCTGAAGACCTCTGGGACAAAATCCGCGTGATTCCGGAACCGGCCAAGCCGATTGCCGGCGGGGTGCTGCTGGGCGTGTTGGGTATTTACACCTTCCAGCTTGAGGGCGTCCCGCGCATTTTCGGAGTCGGTTACGAAACAATCACCTCCGCGCTTTTCAGCGAGTTGACGCTGCAAATGACGCTGGCTCTCCTCTTCCTCAAGATGCTCGCCACCGCGCTCACCCTCGGAGCCGGAGGTTCCGGAGGCGTGTTTGCCCCCTCGCTCTTCATGGGCGCGATGCTCGGAGCGTGTTTTGGACAAGCAGCGGGCTTGCTCTTTCCGGAAATTGCTGCGCCCTCCGGAGCCTATGCATTGGTCGGCATGGCGGCGTTCTTCAGTGGGGCGGCCCATGCACCGATCACGTCCATCCTCATCCTCTTCGAGATGACGGGGAATTACGAGATCATCCTGCCGCTCATGCTGGCGACCGTCGTCAGCACCCTGATTTCCCGCAAGATCAGCCGCGAATCCATCTACACCCTCAAGCTGAGTCGGCGTGGGGTGGTGGTGCAACAGCAGCAGGAGGTGGACCTCATGCAGCGCGTGAGTGTGGGGGAGGCCATGCACCACGACGTGGAAACCGTATCAACTACCCTGACGCTGGAGGAACTCTCCGACCGCTTCGCGCACACGCACCGCACCGGATTTCTGGTGGTGGAAAACGGCAACCAGCTCGTGGGCGTGGTGAGCATTGGCGATTTGGAACGTGCTTTGGGCAAACCTGAGCCACAAGCCCACACCGTTCAGGACATCGCCACCACAGAAAATTTGCTCGTGGCCACCCCAGAGGAACCCATGTGGGTGGCCCTGCGGCAGTTGGGCATCCGGGACATCGGGCGGCTCCCGGTGGTCCGGAGCGAGTCAGACTGGACCGTAGTGGGTGTGTTGCGGCGTATTGACATCATCCGTGCCTACAACCACGCGATCAATGAACATGCCCTTGAACAGCACCGCGATGAGATGTTGCAACTCCGGCATCTCGACCAAACCGGACTCATCCAACTCCAGCTTCCCGCGAACTCCCCGGTGGTGGGACGGCGGGTGCGGGAGTTGAGCCTTGGCGAGGATTGCCTGCTCGTCTCGGTGCGGCGCAAGGGACGGTTGCGGCTGGTGCGGGGTGAGACGGTGTTGCAAGCCGGGGATCAGGTGACCGTGTTTGCCGAGAAACCCCGGGCGGAAAACCTCCGGAAGCAACTGCTGGGTGAAGCACCGATGGAGGAGCAAACCCCAAACGGCCACGTCCGGCACCGCGAGGTGAGCATTCCAGCGCAGGCCGAGGTCGTGGGACGCCCGGTACGTGAGTTGCAGTTGCCGCAGGATTGTGTGCTGGTGCGGGTGTTGCGGGGTTCGGAGATCATTTTGCCTCGAGGTGACACGGTGTTGCAGGCGCAGGACCGCGTGGAAATCTTTGGCGTGGACGAGTGTTTGTCTGAAGCCGAACAGTGTTTGATCAAATGAAACGATTAGGAAAACGGTGACCTCAACGAAAAAATGGCTGCTCGCCATCCTTGGAGTGGTGGTAGTGCTGGGAGGTGCTTCCGGATTTGTGGTGAGCTATTTTGTGGGACAGCGGGTGGCACAACGCCTATCGGCCCCCGTGGAGCGTGGCGGCTGGACGCTCACGCCCGGACCTTTGCAGCACCAGTTGGGCTACTTCAGCAGCCGCACAGTGGTTTCCGATGCGCGGTTACAGCTTGGCGAAAACGAACTGGCGATCCCGGAATTCACCGTCACACTGCAGTTGGATGGGGCGGAAGTCCACGCTCCCGTAATTTCCGGAAATCTCGTCCAGCCGGAAGGACTGGCCCTGAAAATTGGTGATGCACGGGTGCAGTTGCCCATGGACAGCCTACGTCCAGAGGCTCCGTTACGTAAGGGCAGCTTGACGATGAGGCAGGTGGACCTGATTTCCGCAGAGGGGAGTTTCTCGTTGGAGGGTGTGGTCATCAACGCCACGCAGGCGCAACATGCGGTTTGGGACACGCTGACAGTGCTGGTGGCAAAACTTGGCTTCGATGCTCCCAATGTGGCCGTGGTCGCCCAATCGGTGCGGATGCAGCAGAATCACGATCCACTTGTCGAGAATCGCCTTGGCGTCATGGTGCAACTGGAGGTCGGCGAACTGATCGCCCGGAACCTCAGCAGCGAGACGACGCTGGACTGGAGCACTGTTTCCGCCAACGTGGACCTGGAGATCAACGGCACTCGTCGCACGGTGTTCTGGAACACGTTGCGCATGAGCAGCAAAACTGGCGGGTGGGAGCATTACGCCGCCCGCTACGCCCCGGACATGAAGCGGGTGGCACTGAAATCAGGAACGCTTCAGTTTGGGGACAGTGCTCTCGAGGTGGGCTTTGTACGTTTCAATGCCGAAGGGGGAAGCACGGAGCAAGGTGAGCAGACCCACACAAATTTCTCCGGAATGTGGGAAGAACTGAGCGCGATTTCCAATGCAGGAGCGCAGGTAGAGGCCAAGCGTTTCACGCTGGAATCCGAAGGACAATACCTCACCAAGCACTATCGCCAACTTTCGCGCTTGCTGGAGCAGAAACAACTCACCTCGCCCTTGGAACTCGTAAATGCACTCTATGCCTATCTGGAGGAAGTCCACTCCAATTCCCGCATGAGCTTCACCAATCTGGGCTTCAAGGATGCCGCCCAGCCCGAACCACTCATGATTGATGAGGGAACGCTGGAACTGGACCTTCAGTTCAAGAACGGAGTGGGGGAATTTGAACTGCGCCCAACCGTGCGCATCAGTCAACTGTCCGTGTTGCAACCCTTCGTGCCCGTGCAGATTCCCTTTGCCGCGCTTGAGCAGGAGTGGCGCTGGTACGGCAAGCAACTCGACGTGTCAGCGTTTCAGGAATGGCTCACGGAGGCGGCAAAATCGGAGAAACCTGAAGCGACCTTGAGCCTCGCCGATGACGGGTTGCGTACATTTATACAGGCGCAACCAGAGTCCGGTTTGAGTGTGGTGCTAAAAACGCAGGGGGGGCCGGAAATCGCCCTCTCGGTGCAACTGGTGCTGGACCAGCCGTGGCCGACGGATTTCTCGCTCCAGCAACTCCGCTCCGGAAGCGGTCCGCTCAAGCAGGCGCTCCTGAAGTCCAGCACCTTGCGTGTGGAGGCCGTGGTGGACGATTCCGCGAAACTCGCCACTATGCTTGACTACATGATGGGCGGTGGGGCTGGGCAGTTGTTCCTGCTGCAACTGCGGCCCTACACAAAGATGCAGGGCAACGAGTTGCGCAGCAAACTGTTGGTGCAACGGGGGCAGGCGAGTCTCAATGGACGTCCGGACGAACTCATCACCCTCATGATCCACGGGATGCTCGCCAACTGAGCCTCGTGTTCAGGGCAGGGAGTGCGACGCCTCACTGAGGTTGCGGAGTTTTTGCAAGGCGAGGTCGCGTCCGAGAATCCCCAATCCACAATCCGGAGCCGCGATCAGCCGCTCCGCGTCAATGTGTTCGAGCGCGGCTTTGAGCCGTTCCCGGATTTCCTCCACCGACTCCACCCGGCTGCTCGCGATCGTCACCACTCCAAGGATGATCGTGGTGGTCTTGTAGCGCTCCAGCAGCTTGAGATCGTTGTGGCGATGCGCGTCTTCCAGTGAAATCGCCATCACCGACGATGCCTCCATCGCATCGGCAATCTGGAGGTAGGATTCTTGCGGGGCTTTCGGATAGTCCTCGCGGTCAATGCGGTCTGGGTAGCCGCAGCACATGTGGACTGTCCGCATGACACCATCGGGGCAGCCGTGGAAGGCACGTTCCAGATTCTCCACGCCATACTCAAGGGCGCGTTCCGGATAGCGCGCAAAGAGTGGTTCGTCGATCTGGATGTGCCTACAGCCCGCTGCGGCTAGGCTGAGGACTTCTTGGTTCAACGCCTCAGCTATCGCCTTCCCTAGCGTGTTCAAATCCCCGTAGTGATCGTCCACAATCGTGTCCCCGACCGTCAGTGGTCCGGGCATGGTGATCTTCACGGGACGGTCGGTGGCTTGCTGTGCTCGTTTCCAGTCACTCGCGAGGAAAAGATCACGGGGCTGGATTGGCCCCCGCACGGTGGGCAGCAAGGCGCTGTAGTTCCCGCTACGCAAGGCCTTTTCAGTGAGGTTCTTGAAGTCAATACCTTCAAGGTGTCGGCAGTGGTAATGGATGTAGTTTTCGCGGGCGATCTCGCCATCGGTGGGAATGTCGATCCCGGCGTTCACCTGATCCTGTACGGCTTCATGGGTTCCGCGCTCAAGGATGGCTCCAGCCTTGTCTCCCAGCGCGTCTAGCGCCTCGGCCCAGTTGATGGTGGGGTCGGATGTGTCGCAATTGTCGAACCAATCTGGGAGTTTCACATATTCAGGTTTTGGGTAGGCGCCGATGGTGGTGGTTTGTAGGCTCATAGTTTTTTTAGCAGTGAGGATTCAAGCACAGCCCCCGGCACGGAGGCCGAGGACGATTGCGGAATAGTGCGGGTGCTCCGGCGTGAGAATACCGTGTCGCACAAAGAAGTCGATGATGACAAGATTGCAGTTGAGTTTGATCTCATCGGTTTCAGCGACGAGACGGACCACTTCCTCGATGGGCAGCAGCTCAAAACCCTCAACCTCGCCGTCCGTGTTTTCCGGTTCAAAATCTTCCGGAAGCTCCAGATCGTAAGTGAAGAGCAAGTCGCGCTTGATGAGGCCGTAGTGATCCATGAAAACAGTGACAAATCCTTTGGGACGGCAGCGTTGTGCCAAGGACTCCGGGATTCCAGCTTCCTCCCAACACTCCCGGAGGGTGACCTCCCACGCGCTCTGTCCGGCAGTGAGTCCTCCTGCCACAAGCTGGTCGAGGTAGCCCGGATAGTGCGGACGATCCTTGGCGCGGCGGGCGATCCACATCCAGAGGCCCTCGGGTTTTTGGACGAAACCATTGAGGTGAACGCCGTAGCTGCAAATCCCAAGGGGTTGTGCGGCGGCGCGTTCCACGAGCAGGAGTGGTTCGTCGTCAAAACGGGTGGAAACACGGTACAACTCGTCCCGCCATCCGGGAACCCAGCCGCGTTTCCGCCACTCCGCCAACACCTCGCCCACAGCACTCGTCCGGGCTTCCGGCGTGTTGAGATGCTCCTGCACCCAAACCTCGGTATCCGTCACCCCAAACACAGCACTGTGTTCCCGGAAACGGGACAGGTGGTCTTTGGGCACCCAACCGATGACGGTGTCGCCAATGCGCAAGGAGGCAAAGCGTGTGAGGTCGCGAGCATTGCAACGCCGCACCCAGTGCTGGAGGTTGTGATAGGGGTGGTGGAAGTCGTTCATAAGCAACTCAATCAATTTGAAGAAACTGTAGGCAGAATCCGCAGAAAGCACAATGAAAAACCCTGTAGAAGGCGCTGTGCAAGAAAGGGGGACGAATGCCCTAAAACAACTTGCGCTATTGGTGTTGAAACCCTACGCTTGACGCAGTGGGCAAGCCATTTGCAAACCGCAGGTGGAGCCATCTTTCCCTGCCTTGCGAGGCGAAGTCCAACGAGCGCTTATGAAGTCGTTGCTCCAGCAGCGGGTACGCCAGTTTCTCGTCCACTCCTTTTTGTACTACCATTTGGGAGACTCCGTGATCTCGGACACGCAGTATGACCGGATTTGTCAGGAACTGAGAGCACTGCTCCAGCAGCATCCTCAACTTGAGGTGCCGTACCGCGATCTCACAGAACAGGCTTTAGGCACTGAAGCCTCGGGCTACACGATCCGCAAGTTCCCGCCCCCGCTTATTAGTTCGGCCCTGCACCTGCTCTATCAGGCCCACTACCGGGCGCACCTGACTCTTGCCGAGTTCCTTGCACGGCAGGGTTACCGCAGCGCAGAGGCGGGCGCATGAGTGAAGCCGTGCCCGAAACCCCGGAAGCCGAATCCCTCGAACGGCTGGGCGCAGAGCTCTGGCAGCGCCGCAAACAAGCCGGTTACTCGCTCAGTGAAGTTGCGGACGCCATCCGAATCAACCAAGAGGTGTTGAAGACGATTGAGACCGGTCAGGTTGACTACGCTCCTGGACAGACCTTCATCCGCGGGTTCATGCGCTCCTACGCCCGCTTCCTCGACATGGATCCGCAGGTGTTTCAGAAGCGGCTCAACGCTATCATGGGCGCAGAAAACAAAACCGCCCCGCATCGGATCCTGCCCGTGCAGGACATCAAGAGTGACAGCCGTACCCAGAACCGTTGGGTTTGGGTGTCTGCAACAGTGGTGATCGTGGGGATGGCGGTTGCGTGGTATGTGATGGAGTCCCAGCTCGATTCTGGACCTTCGGAAGCCGCAGTCATTGTGGAACCGAAGCCAGCCACGGAAGCGACTCCGGAGCCGCAAGCCCCGGCATCGCAGGTGACGGAAACTGCTGAGTCCTCGGAGACTGTTGCCGAGGAACAGGCCGTGGTTGCTTCGGAAACCACCACAGCGCCAAACGCAGAGCAGACAGCCCGTCTTTCGGAAACCTTTCCTGCAGAACCGCAAGCCGTTGAGGTCGGAGAGGCCGTTGCAAAACCGATTTCCACTTCCGAACCAACCGCGCAAGCCGAGGAAAGTGAACCCGCCGAGGCAACAGCGGTCATGACAGAAGAGACGATTGCCGAAGCAGCGACAGCCGCAAGCATCGCGGGCGCCCAAGTCGCACCTCCCGGATTGCAACTCACGGTTGATGCCCACGAGCGGGTGTGGATCTCGCTGGAGATCGACGGGAAGACCGGAGTGGATGTGCTGCTGGAAGTCGGAGATACCTACGAGTGGGAAGCCAATGTGAGCTATGTGCTAACGGTGGGAAACGTCCACAGCGTGGAGGTAAAGCTCAACGGAAAACCCCTGAAACTGGATTCGTCTCAAGACCTGCTGCTCGACCATGTCCTTGACGCCTCGCTCCTGAACTGAATGCGTACCAGCCCTAGACGACGAGTGATGAGAGACGAGCGAGCAAACCTCCTCGACCCGCCCCAATTCCTGCACGGCAAGCGCTACCGTCCACTCAGTCAACACTACCGCGAGCGCTTCGGCACCAAGGTCTTCAAGGTCAGTGTTTCGGTTGCCGAAACCTGTCCCAACCGCGAAGGCATGGGGGGAATGCGTGTGTGTGTGTTCTGTGACGAATGGGGTTCTGCCGCCTACCACCAGCACCGCGATTTGCCCCTCCGCGAACAAATCCGGGTCAACCGCAAAGCAATCCGCCGCCGCTACCGGGCCGAGCGTTTTCTCGTGTATTTTCAGGCGTACACCAACACCTTTGGCCGCATCCGCACACTCCAACAACTTTACGAGGAAGCGCTGGCGGAGGAGGATGTGCTAGGCGTGGTTGTCGGCACCCGCCCGGATTGCTTGCCGCGAGCAATGCTGCGCACGATGGCGGCATTTGCCCGTGAGCGCTACCTCTCCGTTGAATTGGGTGTGCAAACGCTGGATGATGCGCAGTTGGAGTTTCTTGCGCGGGGACACGACCAGGCTTGTTCGTTGACGGCGATCCGCAAGCTCAAGGCGCTTCCGAACGTGAACCTGTGCGTCCACCTCATGTTCGGACTTCCAGGGGAAACGGACGCGCAACTTCGGGAAACGGCAGAGTTGCTTTCGGAACTAGGGGTTGATGGCGTGAAGTTGCATAACCTGCACGTTTTGAAAAACACACCGCTGGAGCAGCTTTACCGGCAAGGAGGGTTTGCACCGGTTAGCTTGGAAGCATACACCCGCAAGGTCGCCGTTTTTCTGGAACATCTGGCTCCGGAAATCGCAATTCATCGGCTGGCGGCGGTGGCATCACGCTGGGATGAACTCGTGGCTCCGGAGTGGACGCGGGAGAAGATGCGCCCCATGCAGTTCATCGAGGATCATTTGACCGCAGCAAACACATGGCAGGGGCGCCTTTGGCAACCCGGACTGCCGAAACGACACACTCAGCAAGGAGGGATTTGACGCTGGAAGGAGAAGATCGGGTTGCAAAAATCATCGAAGTCACCCGCAATGCAAAAGCCCACAACATGGTGCAGTTCGATGTGCGGGGCAAATCCGTACTCACCGATTATGTGCTGATTTGTGAAGCACGCTCACAGGCGCATGGCCGGGGTGTGTGCGAACGAGTCCACGAAGGACTCAAGGAACTTGGAGTGCGCCCGGAGGGGCTGGAGGGCGAGCGCGAAGGAAACTGGATTCTGATGGACTATGGTGATGCGCTGCTCCACATCTTTCATCCGGAAATCCGCAGCTACTACGATTTGGAAAAACTGCATGAAGGTTGCCCCATGACGACTTGGGAAGACGAGGATTAGATGCTGCCCGGAACCACAGCAGCGGCGGCTGTGCGGAGGGCAACCGTGGTTCCGGAGTGGCGAACGGCGCTTGCTGCACTGCGGCTACACTCGCGGGTGCGCTGGGACGAGTCGCTGAAACGCCTCAACACTTGGCGCATTGGGGGCGTGGCGGATTGCGTGGTTGATGTGCAATCGCTGGACGACCTCGCGCAACTCCTGCCCTTCATCCAGAAGCAGCGGGTGCCGTGGACAGTGATCGGCAAGGGGTCGAACCTGCTGGTGCCCGACGAGGGCTGGCGGGGGCTGGTGCTGCACTTGGGCAAGGGCTTCAAGGATTGGGTGCCGTTGGAAGCCCCTCAGACCGTGAGGGTCGGCGCGGCGCTTGCCGATGTGACCTTTGCCCAGCGTTGCATCGAACCCGGTTGGGGCGGGATGGAATTTCTCGTCGGGGTTCCCGGAACCATCGGGGGCGCAGTGGCGATGAACGCTGGAGCGCATGGTGGTGAAATCGTGGATTTTCTCCGGGAGGTCTACTGGCTGGACATGGGCGGCAACTTGCGTCACGCTCCTGCCGAGGCCATTGAATTCCACTATCGTTTTTCGGGACTCAATGCCTGTAACGGAGTACTCGTGACCCACGCGACCTTTGAGCTGCGTGAATCCCAACCTCCGGAAGTTCGCAAACAAGTGGACGCCTGCTTGCGCTTCCGGGAGGAAAAGCAACCACGCAACCAGCCCAACTGTGGTTCGGTCTTCAAGAATCCAGAAGGCGACCACGCGGCTCGGTTGATTGAGGCGTCCGGACTCAAGGGCGCGGTGCGCGGCGGAATGCAGATCAGTTCGCTGCACGCAAACTTTATCGTGAACCGAGGTGAGGGTACGGCAGCAGACGCACTCGCCCTGATTGAACAGGCGCAGGAGCGTGTGTTTCAGGATCACGGCATCCGTTTGGAACCGGAAGTGCAGCACCTTAAGCCGTTACCGTTTGAAACACTTGTGCCGCCTCCGGCGTCATCCAGTCCTGTTTCCTAACCCGCATTGCAGCAAGGACGCTGCAAGCCATCCATGCAGGATCTGAAAGCATTCACCAACCGGCGAACGCCCCGGTACCCGAAGTCGCGCACACGTCTCCTCCGCAAGGAAGGCGGGTCGGCAGTGATCG
>LWDU01039491.1_pt1 | contig 15591 bp, 14 predicted proteins | sample 727161 | NCBI WGS metagenome assembly LWDU01 (sample SAMN04566230, study PRJNA314399) | hydrothermal vent metagenome | isolation source: deep sea hydrothermal plume seawater | place: Mexico: Gulf of California, Guaymas Basin | collected 2004-07-11 | reverse complement strand
CCCTACTACTACTACCCGTACTACTACGCCTATTACGCGTGCCCGCCGAACTCATCCACCGTCGTCGTCGGCTACTACGGCACGCCGGTATATAGCTGTTCGAGTGTGTTCGTTGTCAGTACAACGGTGATGGTGCCCTCGTTCTCCTCGGTGTCGCCTGGAACGAGTCGGCCAATCGAAGTCCAGGCCACGTCTGCTCCCGTCGTGATGTACGACCTCGAAGCCGGGGTCGCGGTGTATTCAACGAGTTACGAGCCGGTCAACGTTTATTCGATGAAGCATGATGGTCGCCATTACTGGGTCCCGGGCATCCATATGCAATCGGAGCAGGCCGATGAGTGGATCGCCCTCGCACTCAAATCAGGAAAGCCGAGCGCCAACGCGACGGTGGTCACCTACAAGATCGGCGATCACCTCGTCTACTTGACGAACGAACCCCCGGCTAAGGGCATCCACTCACAGGAGGCGGACAAACTCCACGCGTGGATCGCGGGCACAAGTGAGCCCACGGACGAAGAAAGGGATGCCATCGCGACTGCCCTCACCGCACACCGCAGCGGAGGATCGGCGTCACTCGAACGCGAGGTCCGCAAGCTGCAAGAATCGAGGGAGCCCCCTGACCTGCCCATCAATACTGGTGCCAGTCTCTGAGTTAGCCTTTTCGAAGGCGGCGGAAGCGATGGGGAACATTCGCGAGGCCTGCAAGGAACACAACGTCACGGAGCAGACCTTCTACCGCTGGCGTAGGAAGTTCTTTGGGCTTGGCCGGCACCTTGCGGTGCGTCCGGCGGACGACAGCGGATTTGAGGCTGATTTTTTTCGCCCGCACCCTCTCTATCGGATGTAGAATTGCGAGATGATTGACACTAGCCTCCTCGCCAGTTCCCCAGAAAGCGTCGGCATCGATCCTTCCGCCTTGGAGGCGCTTTTTGAGCGCGCCGAAAAGGAAGTTCGCGAAGGAACTCTGCCTTCGGTCCAAATCGCCATCGCACGCGAAGGCAAGATCGCGGGCATGCGAACTTTCGGACGCGCCAGCTTCGGAGGCGTGGAAGCCGATGCCGATGACGATTCGCTCTATTGCATCTTCTCTTGTACGAAGGCGATCACGTCAGCGGCCGCCTGGCTCCTGATCCAGGAAGGGAAACTTTCGGTCGACGAGCAGGTCTCCGCGATCATTCCAGAGTTCGGGACCCACAACAAAGACTCGATCAGCGTCGAGCAGCTCTTTACGCATACGGCCGGCTTTCCGACTGCACCCTTCGATCCGAGGGCATTTCGCGACCGCGAACGAAGGCTCGAGTACTTCGCGCGCTGGCGGTTGAACTTCGAGCCGGGCAGCCGCTTCATCTATCACCCTTCGTCGAGCATGTACGTGATCGCCGACATCATCGAACAGCGCTCGGGCATCCCGTACCACGACTTCGTGAGGCAACGAATTGCCGAGCCTCTCGGCTTGCCCGATCTCTTCGTGGGATTGCCGGATGATGAACACGCGCGTGCCGCAGACATCGAACATCGCGGCCAAGAGCTGACCGAGGCCGACTACGCGGAGCTGGGCTTCGCGAAGCCGCCCGTCACAGAGGTCACCGAGGAGGCGGTTCAGACCTTCAATGAAGCCGACGTGCGGCGCGCGGGAATTCCCGGCGGCGGCGCCTTCACGAATGCTCATTCCCTGGCACTTTTCTATCAGGGCCTCCTCTCGGGAGGACAGGCACCGGATGGCTCCCCGATCTGGAAACCCGAAACGCTCGCGATGGCGCGTGGAATTCGGAATCCCGAGCTGACGGACATGATCTTCCACAAACGCGTAAACCGCGGATTGGGCTTGGTGATCGCCGGGGACGAGGACCGGACCTATCGAGGCTTCGGTCATACCAACTCTGACCTTTCCTTTGGTCACGGAGGGGCCGGCGGCCAGATCGGTTGGGCCGACCCGGCAACAGGGATCTCAATCGGCTACTGCACTAACGGCTTCGATCGCCACGCCATTCGCCAGGCGCGACGCGGCGTCGGGATCTCGAGCCGCGCGGCCAGCTGCGCCCTCGCGTGAAGCCAGTCGCGCTGGGCAAGGGGGCCGTCGCAACAGGACTATTCGTGGCTGATCGATTCGGCGAAGCGACAAAGGGAAGAGAGCGTTTCGTCGTAGACGTCGGGTGTAATATCTGGAAAGCCGAGATCCCCGGCGTGCTGTGTGCCGTGGACGGTCCGCGCCATCGCTGTGACTCCGGCAGCCATTAGTTTTCGGTAATAGACGAGTCCTTCGTCCCTCAATGGGTCCAGCTCGTTGACGGAAATAACGTGGGGTGGCAGCCCTGACAGCTCCTCGACACTGGCGGAATAGGGCCAGGCCAGGGGGTTGGCTAGATCATCTCGATTAGGCGTATAGACTCCCGGCATGACGGACAACATCGAACGACTCATCCCGTATCCGTCGTTCTCGTCTAGGGATTTCAGTTCCGCAGGCGGTTTCGCATAACGACCCGAGATGTAGGGACACATGGCGTACACGCCCGCGATTTTATCGAGCCAGCCTTCTTTGCTGGCCTTGAGCGTCGTCGCCAGGGATAGATTGCCACCGCCGGATTCGCCGGAAATCACGATCGAGTCGACGCCGAGATCAGCTCGGTTCTCGTGGACCCATTGGACGGCTGTCGCGCAGTCGTTCAGTCCGGCCGGAAACGGATGATCGCCGAGTTCACCCGCTCCATTTCGATACTCCACGCCAATAACCGGGATCCCCCTTTGCGCAATCGCGTTCCGCCACCTTCTGAAATTCGGATCCTTCGCCATCATCATGACCATCCCGCCACCATGAATGTGGACGATGCAAGGTCCAGACGTCGCCTTTTCCTTTGGCAAATGGATGTAGAGCGGGATTTCATTTCCGTCCGAGCCGGTTACGGTTTCAACGGATTGCACTGTGTCGAACTTGGGCATCAACGCTTCCATTACTGGATGCGCTACCGCGAAGGCCCTCTCCAAGGCTGAAATGTAGTCGACGATATCTTGATAGGTTGCACTGGGTTCAGGGAAGTCGACCAAGTCCCCGGGCAGAGTCACGCCTTCCAATGCGGCTCGAATTCGATGATCCAGGCGAGGGTCATCGAGAAATTTCAGGTCTGGATTCCCGAGGCGACCGGGCAGGGATGGATCAGGCATCTGGCTAACCTCACGCTGGCACAACGCTGGCACAACGCTGGCACAATGTTGTCGCTCTGGAGAGAGTACGCGGGAACCAACGCCGGCGCGAGAGCGTTCGTTGTTCGGCGGATGACACCAGACGAAGCGAGAGACGACACGCCGTAGGCTTCACTTCTTTGAATCGCATCCGCTTGATCTCGTCTCCGTTCGCCTTTCAAAAAGGCTAACTCAGAGACTGGTACCAGTATGGAGGGGCCGGCCACACTGATCCGTACTGACGGACCGAGTCTGCTAGTTGTCGCCCATGATGATCTGAATCAGGTCTGACTGATAGATCGTCTTCGAAGGAACCGGATGGCCGCCTCGACGTAAATCCTCCTTCTGCAATTTGAACAGCTCATCGATGATGAACGCGTGCGCTCGGGCCAATCTCTCCATCTGCGAGAAATCGACCCCGCCTAGATCAACGTCGGCTGTCGAATGGTAAAATTTTCCTATCGAAATCCAACCCATCGAGATTGCGTCGAGGTCGTTATAGGGAGGATGGAACGCCGCTTCGTCCGCTGCCGGATCGGCGTAGACGAGGTCGCCCATTGGGATTCCGTAGCTTTCCGATGCTCGCTTGAAGAGATCGATCAAGGCAGGGCTGCGATTGGTGACCATGAGCATGAGAGGTTCGGCGACGTTGGATTGCGATACATAGAGCGCCTCATCGAGTCGTCTCAACATGCCAAGATGTTCCGGTCGCAACACCACGAGGAGATGGTCCTTCATTAGCTTTCGGTGCTTGTCGATGAAGGGCAGGGTGCCTCCGACACCAGGAACTTCGTGGTCTCCCTGGAAGAGGAAAATAATCCCGTGTTCTCGCTGCCTCGGTGGGATCTTTGCGTAGTGCTCGGCTAAAGACAGATTCAAGGCGACCGACGAGCCATTATCATGAATGCCATAGAAGTAACCGTCGACGTGCGTAGGAATGACGATGTAGTCCCCGGAACGACCTGGCAACATCGCGTAGACATTCCCGCTCATTCGATCCTTACCCGACTCCATTCTTCCTTGGATCTCGATTTCGGCGACGACAGGTTTTTCTTCCGTGGCGCGATCGAGCAATTTACGAAGATAGAGCCCGTCTTCGTTTCCGATCGTTGTCCAGGGGAGGGCTTCGCCAATCGAATCTCCGCCTCCGGGAGCACCCACGCGTCCCGCGACTTGGCGGGTGCCCGGAACATCCCACCAGACGACCACGGCTGCAGGCATTCCATACTTTCCCGCGGCTAGTCGCGAGTACGCGGTGCGAGCGCTGCTGATCAGGGCGCCCGCCAGAGTGCGTCCTCTTAGCAATACGATCTGGCCGTCGAGTTTGCGGCCTTGCAGCTCCGCATCGGTCCCGTCACCGACGTAGATGACGGGCGCTCGAAGCCCGCCCTTTGGTGTGCTGGCCGAAACGAATGCGGTAATCGCGTCCCGGAAGTCGAACCGCTCCTGCGGCCCAAACCCCGGCGCTGAAACGACACTCAGTCTGTTGACGGTTGGGCGCCACTGCGGGAACCCGGATGGGAAGGAGTCGTAGTGGACGTCTTCGAGGCCCCGCGACTGCAACTCTTCGAAGATCCAGCGAAGCGCTTTGCGCTCGTACTTCGTCCCCTGGATTCGTCCCCACAGAAGTTCGCCGTCCCGTTTCGATTCGCGCCCGATCTCGGCCAATACCTCGGCGTCGGCCGCGATCTTCCCCGCCGTAATGTCTCTACGGGGGTCCGTCGCCGGATCCAAATTTTGGGAAATCTGTACGCGCCCCATCGGGTAGAAGTGAGCACTTCGCTCTGATCGTAATTTCTCTGCGTAGTCTTTGGGTTTGAGGAAAGACTTTTCGGCGAGCATCTCGACGAGTGCCTCGGGAGTCGTGGCCAACGCCTGTTTGTTTTCCGACTCCGTCTCAGCATTTCCGGGGCCCGCGACGAGCAGAACTGCGACGAAGACGATCAAACCAATATGCGACCTCAACTTCTCTCTCCCTTGACTATCGGACTCGCCGACGATCCCGAAATCGTACCCTGAGGTCAGTCGGATACAATGTTCAGTCAACAACATCGAACCCCACGGTCGAGGTTTCGCGACAGCAGGCATCCTGCTCGTCGGAGTTGATCGTGCCTCAACAGGGCTTGTGGAGATGGGAATGATCAGTACGAGCGCGTGTAAGCAACGTTTCGGGTATGCAGCATTGAACTCACGCGTGCTGGGTGTGTTTCTCGGCCTTGCCCTATCGGTCGCGTGCACCGCGTCCAATGACCACGCCGCGGTGCGGAACACGGCGGACGTGATCTTCTTCGGCGGGACAATCCTGACCATGGACGAGGCGCAGCCGACGGCTGAGGCTGTGGCGATCCAAGAGGGTCGCATCGTTTCAGTGGGTCGCCGGGTCGATGTGATGAAGACTCATGGCCGGGAGACAGAACTCGTTGATCTTAACGGCGGAGCCCTCCTGCCCGGGTTTCACAACGCCCATGTGCACCCGGCGTTGGCTGCGGTGGCCGAGGGTTGGGAGGAGATCAGCGGGTTCAAGAATCCCACGGCCGAAGCCACTTGGGCCGCGTTGGCCAAGGCGGTCCAGAAGCACCCGCCGGGAGAATGGGTTTTCGCCTATGGCTGGGATCCGATCCTGGTGAAAGGTCTGGGCACACCGACGCTCGAGCAGCTGGACGAAATCGCCCCGGTCAATCCACTTTTTGTTACACCGCAGGGTGGCCATCAGGCGTTCCTGAACAGTCGCGCGCTGGCGGAGGCAGGAATAACAGGGGATACGCCCGATCCCGGACATGGCGCCTACTACGAGCGGGATGCCGGCGGTGCGCTCACTGGCAGGCTCGTGGAGCAACCGGCGTTTTTTCCGGTCCAGCAGAAGTACGGAATGCCGCAATCATCGAGAGGTTGGCGAGAATCGATGCAGCGAGTTTTTCGCCGGCATGCGGAGATGGGAGTCACCTCGGTCACCACCATGGGAATCATGATTCCAACGAAGGAAGTCTTCGACATTTATCGTGACTTGACCGAAGCGGAGCCGCTGATTAGGCATAACGTTTTCCTCACATGGTACGCCCGAGATCAGCTTGAGAACCTCAAGGTTGATGAAGGGCATTCCCTTTTTCGCGTCAAGGGCATGAAGATTTGGTATGACGGGTCACCCTACAGCGCGACCATGTTGTTAGAAGATCCGTACGTGGACAATGAATTCACGCGCGCGGCACTCGGCATCAATGCGGGCGCACGCGGCCACGCCAACTGGAAGGGGGATGAACTCTTTGTGGCGATGCAAGAGGCCCATCGAGACGGTTGGCAGATCGCCGTTCATACCCAGGGCGACCGTGCACTTCGTGAAACGCTTCAGGTGATGGAGAGAGTCGCTAGCCAATCCTCGCTTGTAGATCGCCGACATCGTTTCGAACATCTGATGTTGGCCGAGCCGGCTCTCTTCGAGCGGCTCGCTCAGGCCGGGATCAGTGCCAGCTTCCACATTCAGCACATTCACTACTACGGGCAGGTCCTGAGAGACAGTATCCTAGGGGCTGAACGCGCAGAACGAATGCTGCCACTCCGCTCCGCCATGTTGGCCGGCACGAGACCGAGCCTACATTCGGATCATCCTATGTTCTCGTCGACGCCGATGGAGCTTGTTCAAACGGCGGTGACTCGCAGCACCCGGGAGGGTGATCAGCTTGGCGCCAATGAGACCGTTTCCATCGCAGAGGCATTGCGCGCCATGACGCTCAATCCCGCTTGGCAGGTGCACGAGGAAGATCGTACGGGCAGCATAGCCGTCGGGAAATTGGCCGATTTGGTGCTGTTGTCCACAAACCCGCTCGAGGCGAGACCGGACGAGTTAGGTCAAATTAACGTGGACCAGACCTGGGTCGGCGGCATCTTGGTCTGGGACCGCAAGTGTGATTCTAATTGTGACCGCACCGCAGGGGCCACGTACTGACTGCACGAACACGAATTAGATTGAAGGCAAGATGTTCATCGGGCGCTCTCGATATCTCAGCACAAATGAGACGTCTTGGATCTGACGGCGTGACCGAAAACGGATTGTCCTGCCACCCGGACCACGGCCGGCCAGTCCCGCGTAGCATCGCCGCAGCGCGTACTCTCTCCAACCGTGAACCCCCTCGAACTCCGCCGCCTGCGGCATCTCGATGGCCGCAAGATGGCGCTGTGGCAGATCCAAAGGCGTATGCCGAAGGCGAAGTTTGTGGATCGCTTTGATATCGCGGCGTACTACACGTCGATGCGTCACGACGTGATCGAAGCCCATGTGGCGACGACTGATCTCGACGCGCATCAGCGCAAGCTCGTCGCCGACGACCTGGCGCTGCCCGATACCCAAGGCGACCTGGGCGCTTCAAGCCGGCAAGAGCGAGAAGTGGGTGGCCTACGCTCACGCTTCGCGTCTAATGGTTAGAATGGGCTCTTGAACTTCTGTCCGTGCAGTTCAGCTTCGCAATTTGTCCAACGGAGACATCATGTCCGAACTCAACAAGCGCACACTCTTGACCCTCAATAAGGTTGTCTGGAACACGGGTGACGTGTCCAGAATCGGAGAGTTTATCCACGATGACTTCATCGCAGACTATCGACCCCTTGGCTCGCTACGCCAGGGTCTCGAAGACGCCAAGAAGATGGTGCTCGGCGCCCACGAGACCTTCGAGGACTTCCACGAAGAAATGCATGACGTCATCGCTGAAGGGGACAGAGTCGTCGCGCACTTCACGATCACCGGAAGGCATGTGGGAAACTGGGGCACGGTACCGCCGACAGGCAAACTGCTCCGCTATGAAGAGATAGCCGTCTTTCACTTTAAGGAAGAGAAGATCTTCTACCAGCGGGGGGTGGTGGACAATCTTAGGGCGCTTTACCAGGCCGGCAGCGATGCCCCGGAAGAAAACTCTCCGTCGCCTCGGACCAATCCTGAAGTAACAAAGCTGCAGCAGAGCTTGTAGTCGGAAGCTCCGGGCCTCTTTCGGCGCGGCAGCATCAGATTCGCGAGAGCGGTAAAGGCGCGGTAGCCGGATAGCGGACACGGGATAGGCAGAAAACTTCCTACCCGCCCGGATCTAGACTTCTTTCCCTCTCAGGCGTGCTGCGCCGAAGCCGAGTATGGCCATCAGGAGCAAGCTGCGCGGCACTAGGCCCAAACTCGGCACCGAAGGCACCAAAGGGGCCAAAGCGGCGCAGCCTAGGATTTCCGAATGGAAGCAGCCACTGATACCGTCACAGCCGTCCGCGGTGCACTCGTCCCCATCGTCGCAGTTGACAGCGGACTCTGCTTGGCAGCTCCCGGCTCCGTCGCAGGTGTCGGAATTGGTGCAGATATTTGCGTCGCTGCAGAAGCTTCCAGCAGGCTCGTTGGCGATAGTGCAGCCCGTGGCGGTGTTGCAGCTGTTGGTGGTGCAGTCGTTGCCGTCGTTGCAATTGATCTGAGTACCCTGGGCGCAGATTCCGGCGCCGTCGCAGGCATCGCCGCTTGTGCAGGCATTGTTGTCGTTACAGCTCATGCCCGAGCCCTCAAACTGGCAGTTCGCTGAACAGCAGTCGCCACTCGCTGTGTTCCCGTCATCACAGGCTTCTCCTGTGTCGACGTTTCCGTCGCCGCAGGAGAAGCCTAGGACGACGCTGGCATCGATCGATCCGCTAACGCCAGCAAAATTGCGCGGCGAATTGGTACCCGGCGTGCCGTTCCGATCGATCGAGGTCGAGCCATCGGTCGGCAGCAAGCCGTATCCGACGACGTCGGTGTCCGCGCCATAGTTGATCGTGTCATTCTGGAAGGACAGGAAGCTATCTGGGAGTATGTAGTCGGGCGTCGGGGCTCCTGGGAGATCGGCAAAAGCCGTGGTGGCCACGAGGACGCTCCGTCCATCCGTATTAGAGGCAGGCAGATGCCCGATGAAGGTGTAGGACGATGAATTGCTCGTCAGAAGGTGTCCACCGAGGAGTTCCTGGTCATCTTTGGTCCCGATCAACTCGACGAACTGCACCGTGCCATCCGCATTAGAGAAGATCTCGAGGATCTCGAATTTGTGAAAGTCGGCCTGTGCGGGGCCGGCGAGCGCGAAGAGCAGCAAGCTCGAAAGCGCGTAGCGGAGTGTTGTCGAGATCGTACGAGAAAGAATATTTCTAATAAACATGATTTGTAAGTGCCACGAATGTGGGTTTGGCGGTGCGAAAGAACACTACATTTGACAGTTCCCATATGATTTTCTGCCGGTGAGCGTCTTATTTTCTGCAGAGCTGCTCAAGGGTTGCCCTAAAAGCGATCGAGTAACCCCGGGAATAGGGAAAACCCTGCGTGGCGCGCCAATAAAGCGGTTGACGCGGTGAAGACGGAGGCCGAACGCCGCGTTAGTCGTCAAACCCGGTCGGTCATGCTTCACGCAGCGCCCCGCCCCTCGGGTCGGGGTGTTTTGCGTTCGCTTCGGCCTGGGGGCATCACCTCGACAAGCTGGACGAACACCAGTGCGAAGCCGGCAAGCGCGATCAGCCCCTCTCCCCCTCGGTGTCTGATGCCGCTCGATCACAACGTTTCTGCTCACTGTCCTGCCGATTTCCAGCCATTTAGACGCCGTCTTTCCTGCAGTGCTGTGAGAGAGTGGGGTTTCATCTGCGCACCCAAGGGAAGGGGTTTGTTATGCGGAAGTACATTTTCGTAGCGGTATTGGTTTTGATGGCGAGTGGAACACAGGCGGCGACTCTCAACGTAGACGGAGGAACAGGCCAGTTGCTCGGTGCCTCGGGCGTGGATGTCGGCGGGACTCTTTACAATGTCGAGTTCCTCGACGGGACGTGCATCGATTTGTACAACGGTTTTGCGGCCGCAGGCTTGGCATCTCAGGCTCTGCTCGATCAGGTCTTTTCAGATAGCCCTTCAGGGAACTTCGACGCCGTCCCCGGCCTCACGACTGGTTGCGATGGGTTAGTTGAATGCATCGCGCTGACACCCTTTGAACGCCCGAGCCTCGTCATTCTTGATGTGCTCGTCTCGGAAATGCTTAATAGTGTTCAAGAGACTGGTGATTTCTTGCTTTCATTGGAATCTTGGAATGTTGGTCAGGACACCACTTTTGACGAATCCGTCGTGTTCGTTGTCTGGTCCCCGTCCCCGTCCCCGAACCCTCCACCGCGCCTCCTTCTGAGCCTCGGTTTAACCGGCCTTTCGTGGAAGGGACATAAGTCGATACCCGCTGAGTCCCGGTCGCTGACGTGGTGCCGCCAGACCAACGATTACGGAAAATTTGAACAACGAATCTAAGCTGTGGTCGTCATTAGGTCGTCAAGTCGACATGGGGGTACACACTGAAGCGTACACCTGTTTCATCTGACCGATTGAAACTGTGGAGTTTTGGAGTGGTGCGCCGGGCAGGAGTCGAACCTGCGACCCTCAGGTTCGAAGCCTCAAAACGGGGTCAGATGTGCCTCGCCCGAGGGCTACTTGTCAGAACGCCTAGTCCTCGGGCGGATCCGGGCGCGAAGAATTCCGCGGCCTGAGCGTTGAATCCCCCCCCGAACATTGATTTGACCGGGGGGGTGGGGGGAGGTATGAACTTCAGCAGGAATATCGTCGGCCCGCCTTGCGACGGGGCGGTCTCCAAAGTATTCGCGCGCCCCCCATCAAGGAGCACAGCAGTGATGGTTTCGAAGAAGATCGTTGGGGCACTTACGTGCCTGGTGTTCGCGGCCTCGGGCTGCGCGACGGGAGCGGGCCCGAACGGGCGCAGCACGACATGTCTCGTGATTGGCGGGCTGCTCGGTGCGGGCGCTGGCGTTGCCGCGGGCAACGCGAATCACGGCAGCGATGAGCCGCGCGAGGGTGTAGGCGCGATACTCGGCGTGGTGGCGGGCCTGGGTCTCGCCTTGTTTCTATGCGCGCCGGAAGCCGCAGCCGTGGCGCCGACGGCCCGCGCGTCTGCGACGCCTTCGTCCGGAGCGCCGCCGCTCACGGTCGAGCTCCGGGCCGTGGGCAACGATACCGACGGCAGCGTCGTCAAGTACATGTGGGACTTCGGTGACGGCACCACCGGCGAGGGTCGGCAGGTGACCCATACCTATGCAACCGCCGGTCGCTATGCGCCGCGTGTGACGGTCACCGACAAATCCGGCCTCACGGGCTCGGATAGCACCGCAGTCAGGGTCGCGGCACAGAAGGCCGCACCGCCTCCGCCGACCAGCCGCAAGATCGTGCTGCGCGGCGTGAACTTCGACTTCGACAAGGCGGACATCCGCCCCGACGCGCAAGTCATCCTGGACGCCGCGGTCGAGGTGCTCAACGAGAACTCCGGAGTCCGCGTGCAGGTCGTAGGTTACACCGATGCTACCGGCCCTGACGCCTACAGCCAGAGCCTGTCCGAGCGCCGCGCTCGCGCCGTGCGCGACTACCTGGTCCGGGGCGGAGTTTCCGGTGGTCGGCTGACGACCCAGGGCCTTGGCAAGTCACAGCCCGTCGCGGACAACAGTACCCGCGATGGCCGCGCACAGAACCGGCGCGTGGAGCTGAACGCGAGGGAATAGGAAGTTCAAGCTGCGTTTTCAGCACCACCTATACCAGTCATTCTGACAAGTAGGCCCGAAGGAGCCCGTTTCGGACATTCTCCTGCCCCGACTGCTCGAGGGTATGGCCACCCGAACCGGGGCAACTCCTCACCCATACGGCCGCCTTCGCCAATGACCCCGGCCTCCCTCCCCTTCCGCTCAGCGGGTCCCTCAGCTTTGCCGATGTCGATGGCGACGGGAGGGGGCCGACGCCCCTGCACACAACGGCAGTTCAATCTCATGCCATTTGCATAGACAGGCGAGCGGCGAGTACAGCTGCCGCTTGATCGGCTCCGCGACCCAGACCACAGCGGGGTTCGGCCCGACGTGGCTGAATACACCAGATCACTGGCAGACCATTCAATACCCTGACGTCGACGATGACGGCAGGGCGGACGTCTGCGGCCGCGGCAACGATGGAATCTACTGCGCCATGGGAGCCAGTAGCTTCTCGGATACAAGCCTCCGGTTGGCCGACTTCAACAATGCGGGCGGCTGGGATTCGGACTCCGCCTATTGGTCGACGATTCAATTCCCCGATGTCAACGGGGACGGACGAAGCGACATCTGTGCGCAGAGCCTTGTTGCTTACCTCAAGCCACCTTCGAACCGGGCGCCGGATCTACCGGATCTAGCCTGATCTAGGACCTTGTTTGCTTCTGGAAACGCCGCGACGCCGCCGCGAGTCCGATCAATCCGAGTCCCGTGAGGAGGCTCGTCGAGGGTTCGGGAATGACGGTCGAAACGGACCCAGCGACGGATCCCGCAACCAGATTGCCAGCCTGGATTTGCTGGGCGAGATTCTGGCCCGCGGCTGAGAGGGTGACGTTAAAGTCAATCGCCTCATCGGTCGCGAAGAGTGCATCGAGCACGTCGGAGACGCCCGGTTGTACAAGCGTGATATTCGAGATCGCATCGACTATTGAAGCCGAAATGAGGCCCGAAGCACCAACGAGTAGGAAGTCTCCGGGATCGAAGGTTGCGGAGAAAATGAGCATTCCGCCACTTGAGGGGGCCTCGTAGATTTCCATGAGGTACGGGTTGCCCGTTTCGATGCCAACCTGCGTGAGGCCACCAGAAAGGCTCGAGAACGTTCCATCGAGGATGATGTCATCGAGAAGAACGACGGGGTCTAGAAGCAGAAGCGCCGTGTCTTGGACGCCATCGAGAGACGCTGCGGAAATTGTGAGACTGTTCCCGAAGGAAAGTTCACCATTTACGATGGTGAATTGGCCGCCACTCGAGACGAAGTTCAAGGTCGATGCAGACCAAGCCGGTGAGCTCGCTACGAGGACGGCAGACAGCAGCACGAAGGCAAGGCTGCGAGAAGCATGAGCGAGTTGCATCTTTAGCGATTCCCAATTGAGATCAACCCGGCAATCACGCCGTTTACATCGGGCGAAGTTCTACTCGAGTGATCGGTTTTGGGATATGTGGCTGGGAGAGTCCAAGAATTGCAAAGGAATCTGAAGAGGAGTGCATTTTTTCGATGGGAAACGCTCAATGGGTGCAATGGAATCGGTTTTACGGGAGGTCAGGGGGAAGGTCAGTCCATTTTGGACCTGGCTCCGTGGCGAGCCCACCGGGACGGCTGGGGGGCGGGCCTACTCGAGTGCGAGCTTCTCGCGGAATGCCAGCGCCGGAATTGCGGCTGAGAAATAGAGGCCCTGCATCTCGCGATAGCCTGGGGCTGCCAGAAATTCCGCCTGATCCCCATGAGAGACGCCTTCGGCCATGCGGATCACGTTGGCGAGCAGATGACTGCCTTCGCCATCTGGCGCGACCGTCTCGAGCAAGCGACGATCGAGTTTGAGGACATCAATGGGTTGGCGGATCCGAACCGCGACGGCGGAATGGCCCTTGCCGAAGTCGTCGGGGACGATCCGCACGCCCATGCGGCGAAGCTCTTCAAGGGACACCCGCGCGATCTCGGGATCGTCGCGCAGGAGGAGCGTCTCGGTGTTTTCTAGGTCCAAGTAGGTCCGGCGGGAACCCCGCGTGCTTGAGGGCGTCCACGACTGCGGTGAATACGCCGTCCTGCTCGAACTGCATCGGAGTGATTTTCACCGATGGCCACGCCGTCAGCGGCGGACGGTGGATCCAAAGCAGCTCGCGACCTGCGACCAATCCGCGCAGCGATGAGCGAGTCACGCGTCTCGCTCGAAACCCGCACGTCCATTGCGTCTTCACGAAGGTGCAAGTCGCGAAATGCCACGCGCAGACACTGACTCCAAGAGTGCGTATTCACGTGGAGAAGCCATCTGCGCAGCGAATTTCCGAGACGATTCCACGAGAAAATAAACCAGGAATTTTCCGACACCGTGATGATGAAGACGCAACTCACCAAAGTGTCGCAAAAATCTTTTGGATGGTCGCGATTCCTGAAATCACACATTCCGGTATCTCGCAGACACACCCCGAGTTCCCCGGTAAAGAGCCTGTACTCCCTTGGAGGATTTAAAATGAGCGCGTCTTCACCCGACAAGATCACGAGACTCATCGTGATGTGCTGCCTGATGAGCGTTTCCGTCGCCAACGCGGAGACCTTTTCCAGCGTCACGGCCGACACCGTGAATACGGACATCCTCAACGCCACGACGGGAAACGTCACGACGCTCAACGCGACCCACCTGAGCGTAGACGGAGGCGGGGCCTCCCTCGACGTTGGGGACTCCGCGGCCAGCCTGTTGGTGGAAGACCAACTGGGACTCGGGAACAACGGAATCACCGTATCGCCGACCCAGGTGCTGATCACCGGCGGAAGCGGCGACGCCTCTGCGCTGCCGGATGATGACGATGACGATGACGACATAGACGCGGACAGCACCACTCTGACGATTGATGGGGACGGCGTCGATTTCGACAGCAGCAAGGATGACGCCACGCTCGACATGGGCCGCCACACCATCAGCCGGCTTGGCGATGGCACTGAGCTGGACGATGCGGTGAACCTCGACCAGCTGCAGCAATCAACGTCCGATGAGGCCGCCGCGCGGACTGCCGCCGACGCCGCTCTCGCCAGCGACAACGCCGACAACGCCGACGCCATTGCCGCTGAGACGCTGCGAGCTGGCAACGCCGAGACCGTCAATGCTGATGCCATCACTGCCGAGACGCTGCGTGCAGGCAATGCCGAGACCGTCAATGCTGAACCGTCAATGCTGATGCCATCACTGCCGAGACGCTGCGTGCAGGCAATGCCGAGAGCGTCAACGCCGACGCGATCGCACTCGAGACCCTGAGAGCTGGCAATGCCGAGACCGTCAATGCTGATGCCATCACTGCCGAGACGCTGCGTGCTGGCAATGCCGAGAGCGTCAACGCCGACGCGATCGCACTCGAGACCGTGCGAGCTGGCAACGCCGAGACTGTCAATGCTGATGCCATCACTGCCGAGACGTTGCGGGCTGGCAACGCCGAAACCGTCAATGCTGATGCCATCACTGCCGAGACGCTGCGTGCAGGCAATGCCGAGAGCGTCAACGCCGACGCGATCGCACTCGAGACCGTGCNCCGACGCGATCGCACTCGAGACCGTGCGAGCTGGCAATGCCGAATCCATCAACGCCGATGCCATTGCCGCTGAGACGCTGCGAGCTGGCAACGCCGAGACCGTCAATGCTGATGCCATCACAGCCGAGACGCTGCGAGCTGGCAATGCCGAATCCATCAACGCCGATGCCATTGCCGCTGAGACTGTGCGAGCTGGCAATGCCGAGACCGTCAACGCCGATGCCATCACTGCCGAGACGCTGCGAGCTGGCAACGCCGAGACCGGCAACGCCGATGCCATTGCCGCTGAGACTGTGCGAGCTGGCAACGCCGAAACCATCAACGCCGACGCCATCGCCCTGGAGACCGTGCGTGCTGGTA
>LWDU01036760.1_pt1 | contig 15606 bp, 11 predicted proteins | sample 727161 | NCBI WGS metagenome assembly LWDU01 (sample SAMN04566230, study PRJNA314399) | hydrothermal vent metagenome | isolation source: deep sea hydrothermal plume seawater | place: Mexico: Gulf of California, Guaymas Basin | collected 2004-07-11 | reverse complement strand
AATGACAACCTTGGACATCAGGCCGGTGATCGGCTTATTAAGGAAATCTCGGAAATCCTGAGACAGAACATTCGAGAGACCGATATTCTTGGACGTTTGGGTGGCGATGAGTTCGGAGTTCTCCTGAAGAATACCACTTTGGAACAAGCTAGAGAGTTTGCCAAAATGTTCCTGGAATGGTTTCGCGAATATAGATTCACCGACGAAGGCGCCACCTATACGTCCGGAATGAGCATTGGAATTGCAGAGGTCACCGGACAGGAGTCCTCGGAGGATGTGCTGGCCCACGCCGATTGTGCTTGTTACGAGGCCAAAGCCAATGGCAGAAACCGATTTGAGGTTTTTCGCGAAGGCGAAACGGAGTTTTATCGATTGAGTCTATATGCTGCTGAATCGGTCAAGGTCAAGGATGCCCTCACGGATGGAAGACTGGAACTCTGGGCACAACCTATTGTCAGCATTGACGAACCGCGCCCGAAACTACTGGAAGTTCTGCTCCGGATGAAGGATCGGGATGGGGCGATGCTGCTTCCCGGCATGTTTATTCCTGCTGCCGAACGGTTCGGCAGCATTGTGCAACTCGACCAATTCGTTGTGACCTCCGCTATTGATGTTCTGGCCGGAACGGAGGGAATCCATTTTTCTGTTAATCTTTCGGCTGCGTCTTTGAATGAAAAAGAGACTGTTGCGCTGATTCGGTCACGCTTGGAACAAACCGGTGTGGATCCCTGCCGATTGGTATTTGAGGTGACGGAGAGTGGGATGATCTCGAATATGGGAATTGCACGGGATTTCCTGATTGAGGTCAGATCGATAGGCTGCAAAGTGGCTCTGGATGATTTCGGAATGGGTTTTTCCTCCATGAGTTATCTTCGTGATCTGCCTTTCGACATATTGAAGATCGATGGAAGTTTTTTTCGTAACCTGAATAAGGACTCCCTAAACCAGGCATTGGTGCGTTCGATCAACGATGTTGCCCAAACTCTTGGGAAAACCACGGTAGGGGAATTCATCGAAACCGCCCAGGTATTGGAAATCACTCGGGAAATCGGACTGAATTACGCTCAGGGCTATCACTTGGGAAAACCCAGGCCAATCCACGAATGGATCGAAGGTGAGTTTCCCGTTGCCTGAACCCGCACCTGAAGCTGGCCGCCCTGAGGCCGGAACAGGGAAAAAATATATTCCAATTTCAACCATCCCCAGAACTCAGTAAGTCAGGCAAATACAGTGCTGTCCAATGCCAATTAGAACTCCCTGAAAACCAGACAGTCAATGGGAGGGAGAGCGTCCTCGCGAGCCATTCATGGATTTCTTCATACATGGACAGGAAGACAAGCGGGAGTGGGATACTATTCTGTCAGCCCCTTTTCAGGCTCGCGGGGACGCTCTCCCTCCCATTAGTTTAATCCGGAATCCTTAGGCTCGCACGGATGCTGAAGGCTCACTTCAAGGGACTTCAAGTGGGCAGTTCTGATCTCTCGATTCAGCCAATTTACTGAGTTCAGATCCCGACTCAACGCTTCGGCCTTCAGGGAGTTCTGTTTCCTTGACCTAATGGCTGGGGCAAGCCCCCCCTATCAGTTCAACTCTCCTGAACAAGGGCTTCCAGCCCTTCTTCCACCTCCGTTGACGCCTTCAGTCCACAGATTGAACTCAATCGATCGGGGTTACCACAGGACTTTTGGATATCTCCTTTTCTAGCGGCAGCATGCACGGGCGCCTCTACTTTGGGAAATCGATTTCGGAAGAATCGTAACACATCCAGCAGGGAGGTTTCCTTTCCGGTGCAGACGTTGAAACTCCCTCCAGTGGGCGCTTTGGTTGGTTCGGTTGCCAGGGTGCCGTTGATTCGTGCCACATCCTTGACGAAGGCAAAGTCTCGAGTTTGAAGACCGTCTCCGAATATCGTTACCGGTTTTCCCATGGCATACCGAGTTTGAAAAATAGAAAGAACTCCAGAATAAGGGGAAGATGGATCCTGCCGTGGACCGTAGATATTGAAATATCTGAGACAAACTACCGAGAAACCAAATGCTCGCCCTGAACCCATCAGCAGGATTTCCGATGCCGCCTTGGCTGCTCCATAAGGACTGATCGGAGCCGGCTCCGTGTGTTCCGATATGGGACATACCGTTGTGTTGCCGTAAGTGGCTGCCGACGAAGCAAAGACGATCCGGGGAATCGTAAACTGTCGGGCGCATTCAGCTACAACCTGCGTTGCATAATGATTCAGACGGAAATTCTCCATCGGGTTTTTAATACTTTCCTGGACACTCACCAAAGCGGCCAGATGGATCAACCCGTCCGGACGAACCAATCGGTAACGTCGGTTTCCACGAGCTGAAAACCATCGTGCTTCAAGGCGTTTTTCAGATTTCTACGGTGACCGGTTCTGAAATTGTCGATACCGACGACTTCGTGTCCCTTAGAAAGGAGAAAATCAACCGTATGACTGCCGATGAAGCCAGCTGCCCCCGTGATCATAATTTTTGCCATATCGATTGAGAGCTTCCAGCCGTTGTAATTCACGGTCAATCTTGAAAACGAATTATGTATGTCTCGAATTTTGAAAGAAGGAGCCCGCGAACAATGCGAAAGTAAGCGAAAACGGCAGGTAGGGCTCGCTGTACAGCCATTCGGTTAAGGGAGGTCGTTATTCCTGAAGCTGGGGGCGTCGACCCCGGATCATTGAAATTTGCATCCATTCCTTCCATGTTCCGGCCTCAGCGCGGCCAGCTTCAGGTGTGTACGAATTTCTTCGGATTTACCTTAAATGAATGCCTGTAGGGCTCGCTGTCCCAGTGCGTCGCATGGAGTTTTGGATAGTGGATATTCATGGTGTTTTTTCATGCTTTCTGTATAACTGTTTCTAAAAACAGATCATGATTTCTCACCGCAAATTCGGAGCCGTTCTTCGAGGGGCTGCCACTCCGTTTCAGGTTATGTCCGCCAGCCTGCTTGGTTCCTTGTGGGGATTCCTTCCGGGAATCCAACAGGCACCAGGATATGCCGCCTTTCTTTTGTTGGTAACGATGATTCTGAATGGCAATCTGGCAGTTATTGCCATTGTCGCTGCCTTGACTCTGGCCCTTCAGTTCATCCTGACTCCCGTAGCTTTTCACTTTGGAACCCTCATTCTCGACAGCTCTCTCGGTAATTTATTTCAGCCCCTTATCAATGCGCCCGTGCTGGCTTATTTCGGATTTGAGTACTATCTTGTCACTGGAGGTGTGCTGCTGGGTTTTATCTGGGGAGGGATCATTGGCAAGTTGCTGATCGGTTTTCTGAAGAAATTTCGACTCAAAATGTCCTCCTTCGAGGAGAATTCAAACCTGTTTAAAAAGTATCTTTCCCGAAAACCGGTTCAATGGCTGCTGTTTATTTTTGTCGGAGGAGGCAAGGGCAAGAAAAGCTACCAGGATATACTGAGCAAACGGATCGGAAATCCAATCCGTCCCCTTGGGATTGTATTTATGATGTTGGCCATCATGATCGGTGTCCTGTTGAGGTTTATGGCTTCTGAACCGATTGTCAAAGCAGTCCTGCAGGAACAGCTTGAGACGGCCAATGGAGCGACGGTGGATATTGGAACACTGGATCTTGATCTCAAGAGCGGTAAAATGGTCATCGGGCAGTTCGCCATGACCGATCCGAACCATCTTAATTCCAACTTATTTATGGCGGACGAAATTCATGTGGATTTCAATACTTCCGATCTTCTCCGAAAACGCATTCATGTGGATAGAGTTCGAGTGGATAACGGATCTCAGGGGTCTCCAAGGGCGGTGCCCGGCCGACGGGTTGGGAAGCGTTCGGAATCTGCCGAGGAACCGGAACCTTCGAACGATACCGAGGGTAAATCCATTGAGGAATACCTGGAAAACGCCCGTCAGTGGAAAGAGCGTTTAGCCCAGGTAAGAAAGTGGCTTGAAAAAGTGTCAGGACCTGATGAGGTAGACAAAAAATCCGATGAAAAGGATTCCGAAAACCGAAAAGAACGATTGGATCGTCTCATTCGTGAGAAAGGATATGCAGCGATCAAAGCCCCTCATCTGGTCGAGGGAGCTCCGACCGTTCTGATTTCAAATCTGGAAGCACTGAAGATCCAGTCAGCTGTCTTCGAAAATGAAACCTTGGATATTGAAGCAAAAAACCTGTCGACTCATCCCTGGCTGGTTGAAGAACCCCCTTCCATTTCTGTGCGGTCCAGCGCGGAGTCACTCGTTTTTTTAATTCAATCCGGCGGAATGAACAGCTCCGATTCAACCAACCGGATTTCTCTCAGCTTCAAGGGGCTGGAAACCGATGCTTTAGTGCAGAAACTTATCTCAAAGAAAAACCCGCCGTTTAAAAACGGGACGGTGGATTTTTCAGGTTCCGGAACCTGGAGCTTGAAGGGCAGGGGAATTCTCGATCTGCCGCTCCAAGTGACCTTGCATGATACGGTGATCCCGCTAAGCGACCAACGTTGGGCCGAAGTGGATACATTAATCGTCCCTTTTGGAATCAAGGGCGATTTCGACAATCCCAGACTGTATTTCAGTGCAGAAGGTGGAGGAGAAGCGCTTCTCGAAGCCGGCAAAGCCCAACTTCGCAGCAAGGCCGTCACTGAAGTGGATAAATTGATCCAGAAAGGAAAAGAACGGCTTGAGGGCGTCCTGGATCCATCCACTTCCAATGACCTCGAAAATCAGGCAAAGAGCCTCTTGGACAAATTCCTCTCCCGAGATAAAAAGAAAAAAGACTGACTTTGTTGAAACCAAAACGGCATGGGAACAGTATTACTTGTGGATTAACCAAACGACATATCAATGAAAATAAAAACAAGCTATCTCTTGCTGCTAATTGCCGGCCTTCTCTTTTGTAATGGATGCGTCGGTCTGACGGTCAACCGCAAGGATTCTCATGAACAACTGAGCAAGCGAATGAACCTAATCGAAGATCGCCTGAATCGAATCGAAGGCCGAATAGATTCTTGAATCGTTTTTCGAGTAAGGATAGGGCAAAACCCACACCAAACCTCACAAGGTTTCAGGGATGTCCGTATTCCTATTCCCAGGATCTTCCTCAATGCCATTCTTTTAATGAGCGGCGTTGACTGGATGCGTCTTTTAATTTCAAATAAAGGGACTTTTGAACTAACCATCGAAAATGGTGAGCGACAACAATTTTCAGAAACTATCAAAAAAAGACATTCCGAATCAGGACCGTCTCATTTTCGCACTGGATGTTCCCACGGTAAAGGATGCTGAAGAGCTCGTGGACCGCCTGGGCGACTCAGTCTCATTCTATAAGCTCGGTTTGCAGCTATTCATGGCGGGCGGTTACCATGAACTGGTCGGGCGGCTACGAGACCAAGGAAAGCGAATCATGGTTGACCTGAAGTTTTTCGATGTGCCCAAAACGGTTCAATTGGCAGTCGAGGGTGTGGCAGCACTCGGTGCGGATTTTACCACCGTTCATGGAAATGATGATATCCTTAAGGCGGCCGTTAGTGTCAAAGGCGATACTAAAATTCTGGCCGTTACGGTATTGACCAGCTTGGATCAGAATGACCTCAAGGATTTAGGGTTTCAATGTGAAGTGGAAGACTTGGTTCGTTCCCGGGCTTCCCGGGCGTTGGAGATTGGTTGTGACGGAGTCGTATCCTCAGGGCTGGAAGCCGAACATCTCAGGGCAAGCTTGGGGCATCGTTTTCTGGTGGTCACTCCCGGAATTCGTCCATTTTCCAATTCCGCCATTCAGGATGACCAGAAACGGGTTGTCACCGTGGAAGACGCATTCCGGAAAGGAGCCGATCATATCGTCGTAGGCCGACCGATCAAATCTGCACCCGATCCTCATGCTAAAGCCCTGGAAATCCAACAGCAGATCAAAGCTGTTTTTCAGTCCGAGTAAGCAGAACTCGAAGGGTAAAACCGGCCTCAACGCGGCCAGCTTCAGGGTGGATCATTTCCAATACCATCTGAAGCTGCCAGAGGCGGGACCTCGAATCATTCCACTTTACCCTGAAACTGGGACACCGATTCCGAATCATTCTACCTTCACCCTGAAGCTGGGGGCGCCGACCCCGAATCATTGACGAACACATGAGGTGATTAACTGAAATATCGAATTCCGAACAGGTCAGCTGTGGTTTATTTCTTCGACTTCCCGAAGCATACCAGCACGGTTGCGAATCCGATGAGCGCCGAGTTTTCAAGTAGTTTGCCGCAGATCCAGACACGTCCGGTCCCACAGCCACAGTCAAAGTGGATGTCACAGAAACCCACTCTCAGTTCGGATTGGAGGCTTAAAGCCCGTAAAAAAACCAGGCTTGTAAAGGCGGTCAGAAGGATCAGTAGATTCAGGGAGATTCCTCTGACTCCGATACCCGCTATCAGGAGAATCCCACAGAGGATTTCAAACCAGGGAAGGACTGCAGCGATGAAATTCAGCGCCAGATAATTCTGAATGATTTCGTATTCGTTCAGAGTTTTGAGGAAGGCGACTGGGTCCATTGCCTTCATCATTCCCAAATAGATGAACCACCCTCCCAGGAGGATGCGTGCCCCTTTCAGGGCAACGGAATTCTTGTTTCCCATATCTGCTTTTAGTTCGGGGTGCGTATGCTGCATGGATGAAGTTGATATCGAAACCGCTCAGTTCTCCCGACCGGGTCCAACATCAATGGGCATTTCCTGAGTCTGCCATTCGGTGATGCCGTCCTTGAAAATAGAAATCTGTTCGGGATCGATTCCGAATTCTGTGAGGTCACCCGCAGCCAGGATACTGTCTTCACATTCTCCTCCAGTACAGTAAACCACGATCTTGTCTGCTATTTCACATTGCAGTAGGATCTGTTCGATGGTTTCCTCCGGGTGAAAATGATCCAGACGATAGGCCCCGGGAATATGGCCTTCTTCGTAATGATTCCGGTTTCGTGCATCGATGAACAGAATCAATCCTTCCTCATAGCTCGGGTCCTCAAACAGGACTTTCATCTCATGGAATTCAAGTAGGGTAAAGGGACTGTTTCCGGATAACTCAGATTCCGAAGATGCGGTTACCGATTTTGAACCCTCGTCTGGAGGGTTCGATGGTTCTTTGGGCGTGATTGTCGTCAGGTGGAAAAAGTCATTCGTGATACGGATGCCTGATGGTGACAAGGCGTTGGCGGTCACTCCGAACAGAATACAGACCATCAGATAGAAAAAACTCTCCTTAAAGACCTTGATCACCGGTTGAGTCATTTAACCGTTTTACGTGTCGGTAGTTTGATTCCTTTAAGTGATCGAGTCCGCTTGGGCATGAGGTTGATGGGAACATCGATTTCCGCAAACTCCGGGTGGCTTGTTTCGAAATGAACCACACCATGATGTTCACTTGGTAATTGAAATCCTTTTGGAAAGACCAAGGTGATTCGAAATTGTTTTCCCGGTCTGATGGCCTTCATTTCTGTGGTCACTCCAGCCAGGTCGACCGTCATGTTCTTGATTTCCAATTCGTCTGATGTGTTGTTCCGAATCGAAATATACTGCTTCTTTTCGCGAATGAGTTTTCCGGGGGGCATCAGAATCCGGGCCGGATAAACACTGACGGGTTTCTGGACCACGGCGCTTGCAGGAATGGAGATTAAAGGTTTTTCGGTCGATGAGGTCTTCAAGGTGAAAACGCCTCTGGAATAGCCCGTTTTCAGAGGAGGCACCATCGATACAATCAGGTCGAATTCCTTGCCTGGTACCACCGTTTTAAGTTCAGCTTTGAATCCTTCTTTGCCTTCCAATGCCAGATCGGAAAGTGTCAGCAATTCCTCAAGATTACTCTTGATGCGAATTCTTCGGGGCAGGGGGGGAAGTGAAGTCGAAGTCACGCGGAAAGCCGCCTGGCTCGGAAGGATTTCAATGGCCTGCCAGATATTCCCTTTCATCGTAAGAATCGTCTTGGGAGTCGATGCTGAATTGCTTACGACAGTGATGGTTTTTTTCAATGATCCACTGAATCGACCGGTGCTCAATTCGATGGGAATGAGTCCGGTTTCTCCTGGGCCGATGATGGATTTCCATTTTCCCGCTGTGGTACATCCACACGAAGTTTTGACGTCCTTAATCTGCAGTGGTGCCGTTCCGGTATTGCTAAACTTAAAATCGTAAAGCACAGCTTTGCCGGCCGCTACTCTCCCGAAATCGTGCACAATTGTTTCGAACTCCAATACCGCATCTACTCTGTCCGTCGGTTTAACCGTCTGCTGAGCTGGAAATCCGGTCAGGGTCGCTGTCAATAGGGCGATGACGGTAATGGAGAAAGCGCCTGCGACTCGTTGTCTATTAAAGTTTCGCATGATTCCAAAACCCTAATCACGGTTCTCGACGAGATCAACCCTAATCACGGTTGGTTTCTGGAGAATATCAGGACGTTGGCTTGACAGCGCTTTGGTGAGAGTCAGCGGAATATTCAGGTAGTGTGGACTGTTTGCGGCATCACAAATTCAAAGCAGCGTCGAGCGCAGCTCTCCAGAGGAAGGCGTCCACAGCACTGCAATTTTCCACGATCCGCGGTCGGCGCCCCCAGCTTCAGGGCGATAGGAGAGATCCTTCCTGAAGCTGGCCGCGTTGAGGCCGGAAGAAAGTCTGGGGGAATGTTCATTCGAATGGATTCACGAGTTCCACTCCTGAAAATCGGAAATCGCTGATGTTTCTGGTCGCAACGGTCAGTTTATGTTCCAGAGCGGTTGCGGCAATGAGACTGTCCTTGATCGGCATCCCCGGCTTCAACGCGATGATTGGGCTGTTTCATATTGAAGCCTGCCGCGACGATTCCGGTCGCCGCCAATTATGGAGTGGCTTAATACCAAGCCCGACGACCGGTTCAATTTTTTTGATCAATTCTCTGGTTCTCATGCCAGAGCAGTGTTTTTTCTATATAAGTCTGGTCTCGGAAGGTTGCGTGACCGTCGACATAGGCGATCACGCTGCCCGGTCTGGATCCGGAAGCGGACCCATGGCGAGCGTATTCTTTTTTCGGTGGAGTACTTGTTGAGCCAATGGGGTGAGGACCGCCGGCGTTATAGACGCGTTCGTGATCCCAGTCCGGTGAGATGAAATAGGTGCAGCACCCAAAATAAAAAATCTGGCCCGGTTTTCGGACGTTCGACATTTTCGGCATGAGGATCCCGTTGGGTCCAGCCAAACGCTCGTTGATTCCGTATGACGCGACAAATTCAACCCGCTTGCGGTTGATCGCAGTGCGAACAGTCCTGAGCCGGGTGTAGTCGTGAGGACCAAATCGCTCTGCGGGATCCTTGAATATATCCATTGTTTTAAAGTAACCGGCGGCAACCATTTTTTTGATCCAGAGAGCATGATCATTATTGGAGGCTTTGGGAAACTCGTCTCTGAACTCATCCGCATACATTCGTGTCGCCAGACCAATCTGGCGCTGATTGTTAATGCAGTTGGTTTTTCTGGCGGCAACCTTCGCCCCGGCCAGCGTGGGCAGAAGCATTGATGCCAGAATCGCAATGATCGCAATGACGACCAAGAGTTCGATCAGCGTGAATGCCCGACGAAGTTTAGATCCGCAGTATGGAATTTTCATAATCACAAAATTCAAGTGCTTTGTTTGGGCTCCGGTTTGGAGCAAGGTGTTTGGTTCGCTGTTTTCAACAGCTTCTGCATAATTTTGTATAGATCAATTATAAGGTTGGATTTCCACGTAATCAACCTGAAACCAAGGTGAGGCCATCGGAGTGCGATAAAAGTGCGGCGAATGATTTGCTGTAGCGTCGGCTGTCCTCAGCCGAAAATACCGCTGGATTCACTGGAAATGCGCTGAGGACAGCGCACGCTACAGTTCAAGGCGTTATCTGTCCTCTCCCCGCACTTTAATTTAAGCGCGAACTTCAATCCTTGGTCTACTCCCAATCGGTAAAGGAAATAATCTGAGGAGCTGCGGGAATTATTACTTGGGGTTTACCCGAGGCTATCTCCCGATCCAAAGCGGCGACTCCGTCGCACGCAGTCCAAAACCTGCCGAGAATATCAGGACTTTTGCGGAAAACGCTTCAGAGGTCCAGTGCGCGTGACGAAGTGGCCCCTTTCATTAAAATGCCTCGATCAGGCTTAATCGAATGGCGGTGGACCACGATCCCCTTAAGGGTTTCTATTGAGAGAACATACCTATTCAACAAAAAAGGCCGAAGCAAAATGCTTCGGCCTTTGTGAAGAAGTTTAAATCTTCCGGTTCTTCAAACTCTTAGTTTGAAGTCTGGTAGAATGCTCGTGCGGCATCCGGAGAAACCGTCAACGGACTGTCTCCGCCCACCGCGTCATAAGGACCTTCAACTTGATCGGCTCCCAGTAAGGTGCCTTCGAAGGTCAGGACGATATTTCCGTCCGCATCTACTTCAAGCGAGATGATCGGGTCGACTCCCACTGGAGGCTCAGGAGGTGTTCCCGTAACACGATCCACAGAAGCGGTGGTCAGGTCTTCCCCGTTCACACCCTGGGCGTAGATCGCCGATACTTCGGCGCCGCTCAAGGCTCGGGTCCAGATTCCCAGATCGTCGATCTGGCCGTTCCAGAGGTCGATGTCCGGAGTCTCGACACCGTCAGGAGTGGTTACATTGGCTCCGATGGCGAGTGATTCCAATGAGGCAAGGGGTGCAACCAGAGGACCGAGATAATCTCTTTTACTAAGGACTTCACCATTCAGATAGAGGGTCAGCGCACGTCCGTCCGCTGTCAAAGCGACGTGTTGCCATGAACCCACTGGGAAGCCTAGAGTTTCATCGTGATTTGGACCGGATGCGGTCGGAAGATTTGGTCCGACTCCAATCGTTCCTTCAATGTTGGGAACAACTGAAGAAGCGTCAAACGGAAAGTCCAGACGAAGTCTGAATTGTCCATCACCTCCATCGCTACCCGCTGGATCAAAGTTGTTGACGATCGGGTATTCCACCTCAGGATTGGCAGTTGCAAGAACCCATACGCTTATGGACATGTTTTCTTCCGGCTCCTCATAATCAGAAACAAACACATAAGTGCTGGTTCCATCAAAATTCAGGGCGTTGCCGATTTGACCGTTACTCCATGAAGCGGCTCCTCTAACGGCACCGTTTTCACTTCCCCCTGCGGAGTTGCTCGCCGTGGATCCACTGGTTTCGTCGAATTTGTAATAAGCAACCAGTCCCCCGGCCACTTCACCTTCTCCTTCGAGGTGGTTGATGACCGCTGCATTACTGACAATACGACCGGCGGGATTTTGCACGGCGATTGAGTAAACACCGGCAAGGTTTTCCCCAAAGAAGGGAATCACCAGTTCGGGAGTCGTGGCATCACGAATCGGTTGACCATCTTTCAGCCACTGGTAATCCAGTGATGCACCTTCAGCAGAAGCTGTAAGCGTCAATTCCTCACCATCGATTCCATTGGTCGAAACAGGATTGTCGATAATCTGTGGTGGTGTACCTGCAGGAGGAGGATTCAAGAGAAGTTGGATTCCGTTGACTCCGAGGTCTTCGCCGGCATTTCCGGGGGATGCTATCTTGATGGTAATGGTTCCATCTGAAGTTTCCAGGTTGTCGAAACGGACCATGTTCCCGATGCTGGATTTTTCCAGTGAATCAGCCTCTACGCGGATAAACCCGGGCGAAGGATTGAATTCGTCCGAGTTCTGTGGACGCATGTACAGCGTCTGCTTCACTTCGTTGAAGTTGGCATCAAAATAGGATGCTTCATAAACCAAGCCGGCAAACTCCAGAGGGCGTTGAACTGAATACAGAATAACGGAGTGATTTCCTGCGGGAACTCCGGTAAACGTGATGCTGTTTGAGTCGAAGCCAATGGATGTCGAAGCGTCAAACCGAACATAACCATTCAGCATTCTGCCTTTGGGGTTGCTGTCTCCTGTGCCTGAACCCCAACGACCAGAAGTAGCATAATCAATGATGACCGAGGTGTCCTGGTTATTGCTGTCTTTCAAGACGGCAAAGTTAGGGGAATCCAGTTGGTTGTTCCAGTAAGCCTGCGGATGAAACCCGGTGATATCTGTTGAGTTCATTTCGGTGGGAGCACCATTGGCACCACCACCAACCCAGCTCACTCCAATGCTGACCGTGTCAGAAGGATTGAAGAGCTGCAGTTCGGCTGGATTGCTGACCTCGAGAATTCCGCCTCCGGTCACTTCAACATGATACATATCACCGTTGTTATCGGCAGTAATCGCCGGCGTTGAATAGGTGGAGTTTACGGCACCGGGGATTGACTCACCGTTCACGAACCATGGGAATTTCCAAGGGCCGGTTGGCACGACTGTGAAGGTGCCTGACGCTCCGGCCAGTACCGGGGTGTCCTGTGGCTGGACCTTGATGTTTCCGGTGCCTTCTTCCAGGTCACTTCCGGGTGTGCTGCCCAGGAATTCGACTTCAGCGATCTGCATACAGCATCCGCTGCCATCGACTTCAGGAAAAATCAGACGATAAGTTTTGTAGAGTTCCGAGTTTTCAAACCAGATGTGGTTGGTCCAGAAACGCTCAGGAAAATCCGGAACGCTGCCACTGGAGATTTCGGAGAAATTACTTCCGTCATTGGATCCTTCCAGCAAATAAGAGATTGGATCACGATCATCAGCATCGTTTGCCGACTGTAGAGAAATACCGATTACAACCGTTTCGCCTACGGACGGAGTTACTGTGAAACCGGTGTTACTGATATCGCGATTCAGGTATTTGGTTGGTTGACCGTCGATCGCATTGGCGACACCTTCTGAACCGGGACTGTTGTCTGAAGTGGCAATGACAGGATCACCAGGCTGGGAGACATCACCCGGGGCAAGGAAACCAAGCAATTCAACTTCAGCGATTTGCATGCAACAGCCACTGCCGTCAACTTCCGGAAAGATGACACGGTAAGCGATGTAAGGCGTGCTGTTGTCGAAGAGTAGAGTATTCCAGAAAAAGCGTTCCGGAAAGTCGGGCACATCGCCGGCAGCCACTTGTTGCCAAGACTGACCACCATCGTTGGTTCCTTCAATCGTGTAGTTGACCGGGTCACGGTCCTCTGCGTCGTTAGCGGATTGCAACCGAATTCCGGTAATGGTAGTCGCTCCGACGGATGGCCAGACGGTGAAACCGGTGTTGTTGATATCTCGATTCAGATACTTGGTCGGCTGACCATCGATCGCATTGGCGACGCCTTCTGAACCCGGACTGTTGTCCGAGGTGGCAATGATGTCGTCGCCCGGTTGGGTAACGTCGGTCGGCAATTCAGCGGTTTGTCCCAGGAACTCGACTTCAGCAATCTGCATACAACAGCCGCTGCCATCCACAGTCGGGAAGATCAGACGATACGTTGCAAAAGCACGATCATTATCAAAGAAGATGGAATTGGTGAAAAAACGATCTGGAAAATCAGCAACGGGTCCTTCGGAAATCGTTACAAAACTTTGACCATCCAGTGAACCTTCCAACAGGTAGGAAGTCGGATCACGATCCTCCGCATCATTGGCGGACTGTAGGGTCAAGCCGGTCACAATGGTGCCACCCACGGACGGAGTGACGGTAAAGCCGGTGTTTTCAATGTCGCGATTGAGATACTTAGTCGGTTGACCATCGATCGCATTGGCAACGCCTTCTGAACCAGGACTGTTGTCTGAAGTGGCAATCAGTGCATCACCCGGTTGGGTGACGTCTTTAATGGGGGAGATATCACCCAGAAACTCCACTTCGGCAATTTGCATACAACAGCCGCTTCCATCCACAGTCGGAAAGATCAGACGATAGTGCAGATAGGGAGTGGTGTTGTTGAAATCGATTCGATTCGTGAAGAAACGGGTCGGGAAGTCAGCTACTGGACCTTCAGAAATTACAGAGAAATTGCTTCCGTCATTGGATCCTTCCAGCAGGTAAGTGACTGGGTCGCGATCTGCTGCATCGTTGGCGGATTGCAATGTAAGTCCGCTGACGATGGTTGATCCCACGGAAGGGGTCACGGTAAAACCGGTATTATCAATGTCACGGTTCAGATACTTGGTTGGCTGACCGTCGATGGCGTTGGCAACGCCTTCTGAACCAGGACTGTTGTCCGAAGTGGCAATGAGCGCGTCACCGGGTTGAGTCACATCCAGGAGGATATCTGCTAATTCACCGAGGAATTCAACTTCGGCAATCTGCATGCAACAGCCGCTTCCGTCCACATTCGGAAAAATAAGACGGTAGGTGGTGTAGGGAACATTATTGTCGAAATCAATCCGATTGGTGAAAAACCGGTCAGGAAAATCATCAACGGGTCCCGTGGAGATGACTTGGAAGGTGGATCCGTCATTGGAGCCTTCCAGCAAGTAATCCACTGGATCGCGATCCTCCGCATCATTGGCGGATTGCAGCGTTAGACCGGTTACAATGGTGGCGCCGACGGACGGCGTTACCGTGAAACCAGTATTGCTGATATCTCGATTAAGATACTTGGTGGGTTGGCCGTCGATGGCGTTTGCGACACCTTCGGAGCCTGGACTGTTATCTGATGTGGCGATGATATCGTCACCCGGTTGCGTGACGTCGGTTTGGGCAAGTCCTGTAGTCCCGATTGCCGCAGCAAGCAGGATGCACGAGGTCCACCTCAACGTTCTAATACATGTATTTTTAAACATAGGTATTCGTTTAGGGTTAGTTAGACTGTTGATGTTTATGGATAAAATGAGCTGAGCATGATGATTTCAGGCCTTTATTGAGTCAACACTAAAATCACTTGAAATAGCCGTTTTTCAGTGTGTTATGGGGAAATGCACCTCATAAATTGTGGTTCGAAAAACCAAAAAGAGGTTGGAATAATTTAAAAAATCATATCTCGTGTGGATCAACCGGCTTAAAAATAATATTTTTATGATCCGAGGTCGACGCACCCAGCTTCAGGGATATGTATTTTAGCGTTCTTCGCGGGCTTCCACTTTCTTCATAGGTACACAAAAAAGGCCGAAGCGGGTTGCTTCGGCCTTTATGATGAAGTTTAAAACTTCTTGATCGGCTTATTGAATCAAGGAGCAACGGCCCGGCCGAAGAGTCTTGCCTGATCGGGTGTCAGAGTCAAAGGACTCGCACTGTCATCAGCCACATCGGTCCAGGGACCGGTTACATCCGTTGCGGATTGCAACAAACCTGTCCAGGTGACGATTACATTACCGTCGGCATCGCTACTGATGCTGATTGATTCACCAGGTCCAGGTCCACCTCCACTGCGAGCGCTTGGATAGAACTTGATGAAGTTCCAATCCATGTTGCCCGGCAAGGTTGTGACACGCAGGGTCTGCACTCCAGCCAAGCTGACAACCGCAGGATTCCCGCTGTCGTCTCTCAGTTGGATCGGTGCAAACACATCCCAGTTACCTGTGGCGGCTCCGTTGAACTCACCCAGTTTCTCAAGAGTCTGGGAATCGGTTCCGGCACCATCGATGACGACATCCAGTTGGGCGGAGATATCCTCGCCTCCGGAGGAGAACATTCCAACCACCCCGTAGTTGTCTTCAGGGAAGTCACGGGTGTAGTTGGTCCAGTCTCTAGGATCGTTCCAGCCCAGAATCCAGTTGGACTCCAGTTCGAAACCATCACGGGCATTACGGACATCGTCAGCT
>LWDU01036486.1_pt1 | contig 15612 bp, 22 predicted proteins | sample 727161 | NCBI WGS metagenome assembly LWDU01 (sample SAMN04566230, study PRJNA314399) | hydrothermal vent metagenome | isolation source: deep sea hydrothermal plume seawater | place: Mexico: Gulf of California, Guaymas Basin | collected 2004-07-11 | reverse complement strand
CCCATTAGTATTCATCGTTGACTGACATTCGGACTCGTTTTGAGTTGTGCTTTACGAGCGACCGGTCGGCGTCCCGAACCAACCGGCCGTGCCGGTCACGCTCCAATGCCCAGACCAGCGAAGTTGCCATACGGATAAACCTGCTCCACATAGACTGCCTGCGGACGCTTCACGAGCGTTTTGGCATCCGTGTCTTCGGTGTCGACATACCGCACCCAGAGGTATTCCCAGCCCCGCTTGTTGATCCCGGTGATGGAACCAACCACCAGCCCCGAAACGTTGGGGCTGGCAGCGAATCGATAGGCATTTTCCCAGTCGTCCTGACCGCGTTTGGATCCAGACGCACCCATGAACAGAACTTCGCCGATCGCGAACCCACGGAACGGGGCGTTGTTCACGGTGCCCGTCAGTGAGAACAACGCCGCCTTGTAGGCACCGGTGACGAATGCAGTGTCGATATAGTGCGTCTCGCTGAAGTTGTAGACGGGAACGGTGATATCCACGCCTTCGACGCTGTCACGCGTTGCTCCGACCGCCCCTTTGAAGTTGGGCGGCGGTCCGGATGCCGAATACGCGCCGACGGTTGCCAGAGACTGCGTGATGTGTTGTGTGCCGCCGCCTGTGTCGAAGGAAAACGAGCTGTCACCGGTTTCCGGTGGCTCGAGCATGCCGTAACGGACCGAGCCTTCCCACGCGTCTTCGGCGATCCGCTCCGTGTGGGCGCTCTGCCGCACGAGTCCGCCGTACAGAACGGGTGAGGCGGCCAGCAGCGCACTGTTGGCCGCTGCGTCATCATCCGTACCACGGATGATGTACCGCAGATCGACGCTCGAGTCTTCGGCGACCGTCGTTTCTCTGCTGTCCCATTTCTCGTAGACCGTGACTGCCATCGTTTCCAATCAACTGAAAGTCAGCCCGCCATGCTGGGCCTCCTGGAGAATGCGTTTCGTGTTTTTCGCCGTTTCTTCGGTCGCTTTCGCCGTCCGCTGCGCCGGATTGCCGCCGGCCAGTCCCCGGACTCCCGCCGCGTTGAACGTTCCCGTGACGCTGACTTTGTCTTGAGTGTTTTTCAGTTGGTTACCGACGCCGCTGAGTTGCGACTGAAACTGCTGCAGCAAGTCGTCCGGTTTCTTCAACCGTTCCGGACCTTCATCACCCGACTCGGCTTCCTGCCGTTTGCGGGCCGCCTCCTCGATCGCCTGTTGCCATTCACGACGGGCCTGCGCCAGCGAGTCTTCCGATGTCTGCAGATCGCCGGCGAATTGTTCACGACGACGTTCGTGTTCGGCGTCGCGGGCAATGTCGAGTTCATCCAACGTTCCGGTGCGCTGGCCTTCGATTTCTGAAAGACGCGACTTACGGCGTTGTTCACGTTCGAAGATGTCCCGATTGCGCCCTTCATCCAGCTCGCCGTTCATCCGCTGTGTCTCGGCGTCGATTCCGCTCTGGACGTCACCCGATTCCTCGCCTGTCACCAGCGACTTGAGTTTCTGCCAGGCCTTTTTGAGGAACCCGACGACCCGATTCCAGTTCTTTGCGATGAACGTGGTGAACAGCGACCACGAGTCCCGCAGGAAATCGACGGTCTCAGTCCACCCCGCCTGCAGCCCGGCCCAGGCGTTTGTGGCAATCTTCGCTGCACCGAATACCGCTTCCGTCCAGGTAGTAAGAAAGAAGTCCTTCACTTTAACCCAGACCTGATTGAGTGCATTGACGCCCTTCTGCCATTGCAGTTTGAGCGTCAACCAGAGGATCTTCGCGGCCAGTCCAATGTCGCCGGCCGCCAACGCATCCCCGATTCCCTTCCACGCCGCTAACGCCGTCTCTTTGAGGGAATTGAACTTATCGCCCAGCCAGCCAAGTGCCTGACCACCGACATCGGTCGACGTAATCAGATAAGCGGCCAGCACTCCGACGCCGGCGATCACCAGCCCAATCGGCGAGAGCAGTGCACCGAGCATCGAGCCGAGAATGCCGATCGCCGATCCCACACCGGAAATGATCGCCGCCACGGCTCCGAAGGTACTTGCCATCCCGGAAACGGCCGTTCCCAGCACGATGAACGCCAGACCTCCCGCAGCGAGTGCGGCCGCGACCTTGGCGATGATGACCACCAGCCCTTTATGCTCTTTGATCCAGGCGGCCACGATCTTCACGCCAGCAGCGATCTTCGTGACCAGGGGAGTGATGATCGGCAGTAATGCGGAACCGATCACGACGGCCGCGTCATTCACCTTGGCTTTCAGCGACTTCATCTGGTTAGCAAAACTGCCCGCCGAGCGGATGGCGTCCCCCTGCGCGGCGGTCGTGCCCCGCATGATGATGGCCATCCGGGCCATGACCTTCTGTTGCTCGGTCGCCTTGTTCTTGTCGATTCCCTGATTGAGCAATTCCTGTTTGACGGCCGTTTCGTTGACGATCACGCCGTATTTCTTCATTACTTCGCTGGAACCGGTGAGCGCGGCGTGCAGATCTCGAATGACGTCAGCGTCGGCCTTGTTGTTGAACGAAGCCAGGTCGATCGCCAATCCGGTGAGCTGCTTGCTCATCGCGGTGGCGCTGGCCGAATCGAAACCGATCGGGACGAGCAAGTCCTGTGTGCCAGAAAGGAAGTCGGCGACTTGTTTTTTCGAGCGACCGACCTGAGAAGCGAACGTGTCGCCCCACGCTTTGACGACTTTGGCGTTGTTGCCGAAGACGACGTTGAACTTGTTCATCGTCTTCATCCATTCGGGTGCGTTGGCGGCGTAGGTTGGTTTGGCGGTTACGCTGACACCGATGGCGCGAACCGACGCCCCGAACGCTTGTAAACGTCTCCGAGCCGCTTTGAGTCCGCGCACGAGTTTCGAGTCGTCGGCAAATAGTTCCACGAACGCCCGGCCTGCGCGAATTCCCTGTGAACTCGCCATGTCAACTTCCGATCTCGGTTACTGCGTGCAGAATAAACCGGCAGTGCCGGTCGACGAATGCTCGACCGGCTCGAATTCCCTGCGTGGATGCCATGTGTCATTTCCCATCAGGCCGGCAGTGCCGGTCGACGAAGACCGTTTTGAGAAGAGTGATGTCCGCTTTCGGCGGCTTGTCGTGTTTGGTTTTTCGTTTGATGTGTGGGTGAAAGTCGGCTGGCTTGAGCACCTTCGATTTCTTCGGGTCGCGATTGACATTGGCAATCAGTGCCATCAGGGACGATGTGTGATTCCAGTGATCCTGGCCTTTGGCCTCGGCCATCCAGACCAGTTCCCGCAGCGTCAGCCGTCCGGGGTCGACGCCGATGATTCCGGCGAGTTCCCAAAGGAGGCGATAGCAGTCTGTGCCACGGATTCGGGATCCAGTTCGGCGATCGTCGTTTCCGCGTGATCCAGCAGCCGTTCGACGACCGTCTCCGTCTTCTTCAGCAGATCCTTCATCGCCGCCCGTTGCCGGGCATTCGGGAAAAAATCGCTGAGCTCCTCCAACAGGGCATTGGCGGCCTGCAGCAGTGCGTCCCCTGACATTCCGCGACCGAACTCCTCGTCGCTGACGTTCTGCGCGTCCGCCTCCGGCTTGCAGACGCAATACAACACATCGACCAGAAGCACCGGGTCGTCATGCAGCTCGGCCAACAGTTTGCAGCCGTCGTCCAGCACATCGAGCAGGTTGACCTGCACCAGTGTGCGGACACGTTTGATCGCATCGACGTTGATGGTGACCGTCCACGTGCGGCCAGCGTTGTCAGTAAATGTTTTCATTCAATCTCCTTTGCTGCTGCCGCAGGCACAATCCGGCGAACGCCGGCTATGGGATGGTCATCCATTCGGGTGCGTTGGCGGCGTAGGTTGGTTTGGCGGTTACGCTGACACCGATGGCTTCCTCAAGGGCCTCGCTGCGGCTGAAATTGGTGATGGCCATCGTGGCCCGTAACCCTTGCGAGCCGCTGGAGGCGACGTCGCCATCCATCACGGCGAATTCGAGGTCCGTGTTGCCGAAGAACGCCTGCTGAATGGCGGTGAAGTCGGCGTCGGCCGTGTCCCACACCATCTCGAACTCGATCGAGCCGTCCTTGAGCGCCGCGATCGTCGCCCGCCAACCGGCGTTGCCGCGCGTAGTTACGTCCGCCTCGCCTGCTTCCAGGTTCAGTGTCACATCTTTGACGTTGGTCATTTCGACCCACGTCGGAGCGGCGTACGTCCCGGTGTTCCGGTACAGCTTCGCTTCCATGCCAAGTTTGATGGTCATTTTCAGTACTCCATGGGTCGCGCGTGTCCGGCCTGGACGAGCGCCTCGTTCAAGTTGCGATCACCGGCGATAATGTCCGCCAGATAACGCCCGTATTTGCCCGTCCGATCCCGCTGCGTGCGGACTGTCACTTGCCGCTCCGGGCCGGCCAGTTTCTTCAGCAGGAGTTCGAGGTATTCCGTCGCCGCGCGGCCGGCGTCACGGGTCGGTCCGCGCACCTCAGGCGTATCGATGCCCGCCAGACGCAGCGTGGCCCGCAGCGACACCTGAAAGCCGAGGTCGATTTCGGCTTCCACGGTGTCCCCGTCGATGATTCGCAGGATGCGGGCGCGATACTCAAACACGATTCACCTCTTCCTCAAGCTCCAGGAGACGGCGAGAACGATTCCGTGGCCGAAACTCCGGCGGCGGTCGTCGCCACCGGTCCACTGGGCCAGCGACCGAGTACCGGCAGATGACTGATCGGAATGCCGCTGGTCAGCACTTCGAGATCGTCCTCGGTGGGTCGGTCTTCATGTGGCGGCACCGTGTCGATCATTTCGGTGCTGGTGAACCAGGCCGACGGGTCGTAGGTCCGCAGCTGTTCGTCGCTCAGTGTGAAGTCCGGTTTCGCGGCGTCTTCGAGCGGAATGCGGAACAGTTCGGTGGCCATCAAGCGGTAGACCCGTTGCACGTACTGACCAATGAGTCCCGAGAACGCGTGGCTGATCTCCAGCGGTCGCGCATTCTCCTGATGTTGCATCGACTCGGTAAGCGAGAGCAGAATCAGACCGGCGTACTGTTTGAGCCACTGATTGCGGACTTTGAAGTACGGCGTCGGATAGACGAGGAACTCCTCGGGAGCCGGCAGCGCGTGTGCTGGTTCCATGTTGAGCGTTGCTGCCGGCACCGCGCGAGCCGCGAGGATTGATCGTGCCCGCGTGCAGAGTTTGTGGATGCGGGTTAGCGTGTTGATCGAGGGAGGAGTTCGGAGGCTGGCATCGGGATGCCACAGGATTGCCTGCAGGTTGCGTCCCATCACATCGGTGAGGTAGCGGATCGTGTCGTTCTGCGATTTTGTGTCATCGGAGAAGTTGGGCACGGCCAGTCCGAGCCGGCCCCATTCCCCAACGTTGTACCAGAGAAATGCATCGTTTCCGTTCATGAGATTTTCCTTTGTTTGTGGGCTGCTCCACGTTTAATGCAGCGACCAACGGGAGCGGGTTAACAGTTCCGAGCGGGAGCTCGTACCGGGTCAAGGGCGTTCCGCCCTTGTGAGGCCTTTGGCTGCGAGGTATTGATCAATGAGGCCCCGCAGTGTTTCGAGGGTGCTGACGGACCCGGGGTACTTGCGGGCGAGTTCGGCTTCTGACCAGGCGAAGGCTTCCGCGAACGTGTCCCGCTCGTAGGGAGCGAAACGCGTCTCGGGCACGATCGCCTGCGGTGGCGGCGGCGAGTCGACCGTCACCATCGGCGGCTGTTCGACACGAGGCGGATCACGGGCCGGACGTGTATGGCGTTCGCGTTTCCGAAATGTGCGCCACAGGGCAAGTCCACCGAGCAGCAGTCCGCCGGCTCCACCCGTCATGCCTCCCACACCCAGCCAGGTCGCCAGCGTCACTGCTTTCTCGACCATCCCACTCATGCGATCAACGGCGTCGTTGGTTGGTGCTGCTGATTCCCCGGTGACAACCGGCGTGTTGACCGGCGCAGACTCTGGCTGAGCGGTCGGCGTCTCTGGCACCGATGGAGATTCGGGAGTCGTCACAGCCGGCGGATCGGGATCCTGCGGTACGATCTGTCGCTGCGGTGGAGGCTGATCGACGATTTTCTGTCGCAGCCCGAGCGTAATGAGGAGTTGACCCGCACAATGAACGTCGGCACCTGCGTGACACCGAATCGTTTTGCGATGCTGGACTGTTTGTTGATGTCGACGAATTCGACGGCATAAGCTGCCTCCAGTGCGCGACGCAGCGCTGTGTTGCCACCGTAATCAGTTTTGAATTGCCGGCAGGGCGTACAACTCATCGATCCGAACACGTACAGTTTTGGCAGGCCATTGTCGGCCACTGGTGTTTGTCGCTCGGTACGCGGGCGTGTCGCCGCATAGGCGTCTCGGACCGAAGCGGACGAAACGAACACGCTTGTTGCACGGTCGGTGCTGTTGAGCAGACCGCAGACTTCTCCTTTGCCGTTCAGTAACGGGCCGCCGCTCCAGCCCGGACACGTTCTGAACCGGACCACGTTGCCATTGAACGAACGGCCGCCGTATTGGAAGCTGCCCCATCGCAGCAGTGGCCCACTGGTCCAACGCAGTTCGCGGCGACTGTTGATGTGCGGATATCCGTAGGACCAGAGCCGTTCGCCAACACGGGGCGGACTGACGGCCACAGGAACGTGGGGAAATCCATCGCCGTCGCAGTCATAGACCACCGGACCTTCAATCTCCCGGCAGACGTACACCTGCGTGGCGGAAACCGCACGATCCTTAAATTGAACAGTGACGGTCTCTGGCAGAGTGCAGTGTTTGACGGTCATCACCAATCCGGCCGGATCATCGACCATCACGATCGCATCATCGATGCCACCGTGTGCGCTCGTGGTCGATAGAATCACCAGCGTTGCAATGAAGTGTTTCAGCATGCGATCACCTCCTGCGAGTACGATCGCTCAAACTGAAACGTTCCTTCGCGAACGACTTGCCGCAGCAGGCAGGCCGGGTTGTATCGCGTGGGGTTGGCCCGATTCAGACGTCCCAGTCGCATCAGCACTTTGGCGACGAGTTCTGAACAAAAGAGTTCATCGAGATCTGCTGCGGGCAGAAATCTGGTCCGCTTGAACAGTCGCGTGCCGCTGAGCAATGCACCGCCGAGGTCATAGCCGACGCGTTTGCCGATGAAGTGCCGCACAAGGATTTTCGACAGCATCGTCGACTCCCGTCGGGACAATCGGTCAACGGGTGAAAGCCGGTAGACGTCGACGTGTCCTCCGGCCTTCACATAGTCGTGAATCCGCAGTTCCGGAAGATGCGCCTGCATGCCATCAACCGGGAATCCCAACACGGCACACGGGTGCGGACACAGCGACGTCGATTCCAGCCACAGCGGCGCATCGTGGTGTTTGCAGATCACAGCGATGTGGGACGGCCCCAACCTCAATCGACGTGGCGCGAGCGCCGACGCCGTCAGCCAGGTGATCGCCCTGGCCGTCGCGTCGGTGCCGTAGCACGCCAGCAGATCAAGTGGTTGAAAGTCGTCCATTTGTGTGTTGTCCAGAGTGATACCAGCGACCAACGGGAGCGACTCACGCAGCCTCCCGAGCGTCAGCTCGCATCGGGTCAAGGGCGTTCCGTCCTTGTGAGGACGCGGTCGATCAGCACGTCGTGCCGGTCGAGCCGTCGTCGGATGTTGTCAATTTCCGCTCTCCGTAAGTCGTTGGAGCCGTTGAGTTCCGCTTTGATCGCACTGACATCGTTCGACATCGACCAGGCCCAGAGGACCGCGCTGACGAACACGACCGATGTCATGAAACTGAGGAATGAAACGAACCACTTCGGCACGACGATGTAGCCGTTGCCGTTCGTTTTGGGAGTCTTGAGTTGTTGGCCGTTGTTCTGCATGTCGATCTCTAATCAGCGAATGCTGTCCCGCCACATCTGCGGCAATTTCGGTTTTTCCCGTTCAAATGCTGGCCCCATGAAGGGCCGTGGTCGGTATGTCATCCGCACACGCTTCTTTCTTCGCCGTCGCGTCACCGCGCCACCGTGTTCCAGAATCGCTGGCGCGTCGGTGCCTTTGTTCAACGGGATCGGGCCGATGACCACGTTCGATCGCTGCCGTTCATAGATGAAGAAAATGTTTCGTTTGAGCAGTCCCGTGTGACTCGATGGAGGCGAACCAGGTTGGGAAACAGACTTCCGCCGCCGAATGCTCGAACGTGCACCGCGCCGAACGAACGCTCCGAACCGCGACAGCACCCGACGTTCGGCGCGATCAGCGGCGTTGGTCACCGCCGAACGATCGAAGAAGAGTCCCTTCGCCTGGTTGAGTTTCATGCCGATCATGGAACTTCCCGCCAACTGCTATCTCATCACTCGAAACGTGAAGGTCAGAATGCTGGTGAATTGCCGCATCTCGTGCAGATGTTCCTGGGCATACACCGGCTCGTTCGCCGTCTTCAGCCACACGGCTCCCGGATAACTGTCAAGTCGTTTGAAGCGGAAGTGGTCGGCGATCTCGTCGACCAGCGTCAGCAGGTCGTCGATTTCCGCGTCGTCGGTTGTTTGAAGTTTCTGCTGCACGGCCACGTCGATCGCGTAATCGTGCTGGTTGTGTGCCCGGCCTCCCGGTAGTGTGGTGACCGACTTCGGCACCACCGTGACACGGAGCTGATGCATGTCGGCCAGTTCGAAGGCCGGCAGGTACTCGCGCGTAGCGGAGACCGCCAGGCTGAACGAGCCAGCATTAATCTCAGCCGCGACGGCGTCGGCGATGTCGGTGATCACGGCCACTATGTTTTTTCCTGTGTCGAAGGTTGTTCCGGTTGCTGATCAACGTGCGAACGTCGACCAGTCTGGTTTGCTGAACAAAGCGGCTATGCCGCCTCCGTTGATATATGCTTGGTGTGAATTCGCAGCGTTTTGCGGTACGGGTCGCTGTAGCGCCAGTGCGGCTCCTTCCCCGGAGCCATGACTTCGTAAACGAACGTGGTTGTCCCCTGAGTTTCCCGCACACGATCGCCGCGCTCGGGGAGCGTCCTTGCCCCGCCGAGCACGAGATCGTCCGTGAGCACCAGGAAGTCGCGGGACTCCGTCCGTTCCACCACGCCGAATCCGTTGTCGACTTCGAAGATGGTCCGGCCGATCGAACCGGGAACGGCCACCGTGTCGTTCCCGCGTTGGTAGGTGACAGTGTTCGTTGCATGCTCGGTCCGCTGGTCTTCCAGCCAGTTCGAAGCCGTTTCGAGTATGTTCATTCACGCATTCCCTATTGGCTGAGCCGAACGCGGACGGTGGCGTCGTTGTCGCCGGCGGCGGCCACCGTTTTACCGAGTTGTTTGTTGGCTCCGGTTTCGGAGTCCTCCTTGGCCTGGGCGTCGGCGACATCCCAGTACACGATCGCCCCGGCCGGAATGGCCGTACTGACGCCGGTGGCCTTGGGAACGTCAAATACTCCCTCCACGGCCAGGGCTCCGAGATTATTGGATTCGATGTCGAGCCTCGCGATTCCAATCAGGTCGCTCTGCACGACGACGTCTCCTGCCGCGACGGCTGATCCCGGGGTGTAGTCAATCGCCGCGCCTTCGTGTCGAAATGTTGTTGTTGTCATGTGCTCCAGCCCTCTGGCAAAAGTGTGTGTGAACTTCTCGTCAGCGGATTACACTGATTTATGGCCCTGAAAAACGTCTTCCCGCCTGCGATCTGTGTTTTCCACGGGCCCGAATGAACCACGTGTTTTCGTCGTTCCTTTAGGCTTCACCCTTGGACTTCACTCCCGCTCGCTTTTCCTGCAGAGCGACACCGAAATCGAAGTAGCCTCGCCACTGCATTCCCAGGGTGTTGAACGATGTCTCTTCGCTTTCGATGTAGGGCGTTCGTCGACCTCTCAGGTAAATGATTTCAATCACAGCGGCGTCCGCCGGGTCCGCCAGCAGATACCACGCGACATCGCTGCTTCCGGTCAGGCTCTGAGCATTGAGCCACGGTGTCGCGATGGGGCGGAACTTGCCCGCATGGGGGTTGCGATTGGGCTTCGGTTTATTGGTCGTGGTTGTCTCATTGACCGCCAGATCGTTGAAGAGCTGCTCAGCGACGGTCTTCAGTGACGTGGGCACGAGCATGATGGACGGTGTCATGGAAATCGGATCACCGTTGTCGTCCGTCTGATCAAAGAACTTCTGCTCAGCGGTCGTCAGAGAGGTGATCTGCAGATTGGTATCAGCCCCTGCAAAGTAGTTCCTGTTGCCCGTGCTGAAGAAACTGCCCGCGTTTTCCAGCAGCAGGCTGAATCCGACCTTCTGCAGTTTGACGGCCGACTGACGTCCGATGATTCGCGGCAGCTTGAGAAAGGCTCCCAGGTCATCGTTGATCAGCATCCTGCGAGTCAGAGAGAGCATGGTTCCATAGGTCTCCACCTGGTTCTGGAACGTCTCTTCGCTCAAGGCGTTGTGTTTGATCTCGCCATCAGGTCCGACCTTTTCAAACTCACCTTTGCCCGTCATGCGATAGCTGGTGACCTGCTTGAAATCATTGGCGTCCGCTTCCGCAGCGATGAGTCCCAGCACATTGTCGACAGCCTCAAACGATGCCAGCATCGTCTTGTTGGCGACGTTGGAGAGAATTCCGGACAGTGAGATCGTGGAGAAACCACCGGCCGCTCGGAGCGACTGATCGGCCGTCATGGCTGTCCGCACAAAATTGGCGTCGACCACACCCGGCCTGACGTGCATCCCGGCCGCCTTGATCACGGCGTGCATCAGGTAGTGCAGCCCGGCACCCCGCAGTTCATGGCTGAGTGCCGCCTCCATCGCGCGGTCACTGAACAACTCACCGCATTTTCGCTCCGTCAGGTTGCCGGGCGTCATACACAGTGCCGCGGCAATGGATTCACTATCAAGCATGGATGAGTCCTTGGTGTGAATGGCAGGGCCGTCAGGGCGTGTTGCGCGAAGAACTTCGAGTTCGGTCCGAGTGGGATCCCAGCCTTCCCCGATCGCCCGCTCTTCAATGCGGTCGTGTGTTCCGGCACAGAGTTCGCGGATTTGTCGAATCCGCTTTTTCTCAGCCGCAACTTCCGCGCGCAGACTGGCCACGGGATCCTCGTCCTGCGTGATGTCGATCACATTCGGACAGACTCTGTCCTCCGCAGACATCTGTTGTGATTCGGAAGACTGAATCGGGACGAGTGTTTCGACATCGTTCGCGTCTGTCGCGGTTTCACTCGCGGTTTCCAGGTCACCCCCACCGAAATCCGCGCCAATCGTCGGATCGATCGTGGCAGCAATCTCGGCGGTTGTATTCTCGTCCGCACCCAGCACCACAAAACTGACCTCACCGAGCGATGACCGGCGAGCCACATTCACGGGACCTGCGGTTTCTCGGCCGTTGACTTCGACCGTTGTTCCTGCCGGTATGAACTCGACTTCTTCAGCACGGGCGCCAATGGATGCCTGCCAGGAAAATCCACGGTCATTCAAAGCGATGACACGCCGAGCCTTGGCCGATTCCCCGAGAACCTCCCCGTAAACCAGCAACTGATGGCCCTCCACCGTGATGCGGTCGGTCTGTCCCATCACGAAGTCCACATCCCGGGTATGGTCCAGAAGAATGGGGCGTTGTTGACGCCCGATGTCGATACCAGCGAGATCCACGACCACGGGGAATCGCCATCCATTGAGTTTCATGGGGCCACCGGTGTAGGCCACCATACTGAAGCGACGCTGACGCGGATGCTCCTCGCTCGTGGCCGCTTCGATCTCCAGATCCGTGACGGTCAGTGTGAGCCGACGGTTTTCAGGCAGCTGTGGGGGACTGTTTTTCATCAGTGGTATCCTGTGGTTCCGATTCCTGCGGTGACTCATCAGATGTGAGTCCCAGATCCTTCATGAGCTGTCTCTCAGCGGCCCGCTGACGCAATTGAGTCTCCCAGTCCAGGCCTCGTCGCGCATATTCATCCGCGAGAGTGGTGGTATGGCTGGCCAGTCTCATGGCCTGAGCGCGTGCCTCTTTGGCGGGGTCGATGTGTTCGTGGCCGTCAAAGAAGAAGGTGTGCGACCATTCAGAGTACGGTCCCGAGCCATCGGGAATCAAACCCGGCACCAGCATGGCCTCGTCCAGCCATGCCGTCAGTATTCGGTTCAGCACGCAACTTTCGATGTGCGACTGATCAACCCGAATCGCCTTGAAATAGGTTTGATGGTCGAGTCGACCGGACGCGTAGTTGTAACCTGAGGAATTGGCAGCGGCCACGTTGAACGGCATGTTCAGGCAGCGGGCAATTTCGTTGAGAATCTCACGTTTGAACTCACTATAAGTGCCGGATGGATGCTCAGACTTAAGCTGGCTCATTTTCCATCCACCGGGCATGGTGAGCAGCAGATTGCGATCGAGTTCGATCTCGTCCAGTGGTTCCACCGCGTCCGCCTCGCCATTTGCCGGCGCGTCTGTGTACAGAATGCCGGCAAAACAGGCGGCCGCCTTGGCGGCATCCAGCGTCGCCAGAGAGTAGTCGCGCAACATGGCAAATAACGGCAGTGCGGGTGTGATTTCGGGAACGCCGCGTTGTTGTCCCGGACGGTCCGTACGAAACAGATGAATCACACTGGACGCCGGGATGCGGTCGTAGTCAGGCGTCAGCGGTCCTGCCAGGTTTCCGGGATGACCTTTCAGGACGTGGTACTCGATCGCGTTTCCGTGATCGTCAAACACGATTCCATCGACGGCATTGGCATCCGATGTCAGCCACGGCTCCGGCGTTGTGACCTGGTCTGCCTCAACGATCCGCAGATCGAGTTGAATGGGGGTGTTCAGGGTGTCGTTATTCACGAGGATTGCGAAGGCCTCGCCGTCCGTGACTTCGGCCATTCGCATTGTTCGCAGTTTTTCAGCCAGTCCAATGGCCTGGGCCCATCGCAGAAACTCCTGTTCAATGAGACGGTTAACATCCGCATCACTGGTCAGTAACTGCAACCGCGGACCTGTGCCGATGACATCGTTCGCCAGTGTGAGCACGATGCCTTTGGCATAGGAATTGTTGGCAACTTCATAGCGTGCACGATTGCGCAGTACACGCCGCACCTCGCGACTGTTCGACGCACCGGCTGACAGACCGTCGGCATTCACCCAGTGTCGGCGGTTATTGGGACTGTTGACCGCAGCGTCATAACGGCCACGTAGAAATCGCGGCGCGTTCAAGCCGGGTCTCAGCGGTCGACGAGCAAGGTTTCTAAGCCAGTTGAGCACGCTATGACGCCCCCGGAGGTACGAGCTTGGTGAATCGCAGGCCGCGGGTCTTCGACTTCGCGGCGTCCTTCGAGTTCAGGTAGCGATCCGCTGCGATCTGGTCGGACAGCTTGTGCTGTTCCATGCTCCCCGAGTCGCCCGAGGCCCTGGCAGGTCCCTCGGCGTTGTCGCGAATCGTCTGATCAAGTTGTTCGGCCACGAGATGTCTCCTGTGTGGACGGCGACAGGCCGTCTGCAGGGAGACTTATGCCGTGAACAGCGAGGTTGTCCGGCGGAAGAGGAGATTCGCCGAAAGCGTTACAGATGTGGAACGCGGCCCGTGCGCAGTTGCAATATGTCGGGACATAATCAGAAGTCCCGACGATTTGTTACCGCCTGGCTCAGAACGTCAGGTCAGTCAACCTGCCACGGACCACGGGGTGGCCAGGTGCCCACGAACGCCTGCCCTGTGGACAACGCCTTGGCCAGCGGTAGCAAAAACCTGCTGATCTCATCGATGGCGTCGCCCAAGTTGGGCGGAGCCATGTCCCCGCCACTGCGTTTGCTTCACCGAATCGTTGGCGAACGAGGGAGTCAGTGCGACGGGATGATCCGTGATGGCCGTTTGTCGGTTCTCGAACGTGCGTGTCACTGCCGTCGCCAGCGTGACACCATCAAATTCAAATTGACGTGATAGTAGCCAAAGATCGAAGAAGTCCTTCATTCGGCTGTTGAGCTGACCAAGCTTGACCATCGCCTCGAATTTCTCGGCGACCACAGTCTCGCGTGGATAAGCGCGAAGTCGCGGGGCGTCGAGTTGCAGGATGGTTGGATAATCGGTCATTTCCGCCTCTGGTCGATCTGCATCGGCACGCGGGCATTCTGAAGGAATGCTCGAAACGTCACACGCACGCCTGAATAATCGGCGTCTTCCTTGATTGCCCGACCTTCGAGACCGTCTACGTCAAACTCCAGTCCGTCTGGCTCTACTGGCTGACGACAGACCTCGCGGATGACGGCAACAACGGCGTCGACGCTGTTGTCCATTCGTGCGAGAAAATCGATATCCCGCGTCGGCCGAGATTCCGGCGCTCGCCAGACCAACAGCATCAACGCCCCTTTCAGAATGAACTTCTCGGAGCTGGTGGACTGGGACAACCGGTAAAGGAAACGTTCCATCGCGAAGTACTGCAGTACTTCCTGGAATGGACGTCCCGTTTCTCTTGCGATGTTGAGAAGGCGCTGTCGAACAGACGCCGCAACGTTCCGCACTTGACGATTGGTCATAGCACGGCCTCCAGATACGGTTGGATGATGCGTTTGACCCGACAGATCTCAGCGTAGTGCAGCAGTGACTCGGTGTTGATCCGTCCCTGCTGGCGATAGGACTTCACCGCTTCGAGTGCCGTATCGAGACCAATCCTGTTCCGGTACTTGAAACAGTCAGCGATGGTTTTTTCACGGCAGTACACGCGCAGCGGCGTGCCATCAACTACCTGTGTCTCGATACCTTCTGAGAATGCCTTCCCGCTAAACCAAAAATGTCTGACCGGCGGATAGTCCAGTCGGGGTGCTTCTGCTCCTCGCGGAATGGCGACATAGATCTCGTGCGGGATCTGCGTCGTCAGCTCATGCCACGCCAGCGCTGAAATCAGACAGAGAACGCCGTCGGGAATTCTGAGAGCCACGGTGACAAGATCCGGCTCTCCAAGTGGTGGGGCATCGGCCAGTCGAAAGAGACCACGGCTGAGCTGTTCAATCAGGCCATCGTCTCGGAGTTCGTACAGGGTACTCGGGTGAATGCCGGCTCGCAGCGCGTCACGCGTGCGCAGGATTCCACCAGCGGCTTGAAATGCTTCGATCGCCACGGTGATTCGGCGGTTTTCGTTGTGAGATTTGGTGACAGTCATACTGATAAATATACCTGCAAAAACGTGTAAGTGCTGGTAACTTTATCAAAACAAGGTGGAGCGTGTCAAGAAAACCGTGGTTTTTGGCGACTCCAGCTGGAGGATGAGCGGATTCGTCGGTGACGGATTGCAACGATCAGTATCCCCTGTTCAGGTCCTGTGCCTGGTCCGCTAACTCGCCCAACGCCGCATGCCGCTTTTCGTCGATCTCGTGCTTGTAATTCAGGAGATCTGCCTGCGGGATACGCTGGACCGCAGCATCCATCCGAGACGGAATCGTGCCGTCAACAATCTGCCTCATGAGAAAGTCCAAAGAGACACCGAGCACGTCAGCGGCTTGCTGAACGGAGATTGTTTCAGGCGACATGGCTGTTGCACCCATTCCAATAACTCAAAAACTGCCGATGGACGGGTTGTGACCAGCCCGGCTATATACAACTTGACACTAATTCGTCCCCCAGAGGTTCGGATCCTCTGCTGGCAACGTCAGTCTCCCAGCACTTGTTCCCAGGTTGTCACCCGCCGCCCGCAATGCCGACACTCTTTTCGACGGACGATTTTTCCTGTCCG
>LWDU01038567.1_pt1 | contig 15613 bp, 11 predicted proteins | sample 727161 | NCBI WGS metagenome assembly LWDU01 (sample SAMN04566230, study PRJNA314399) | hydrothermal vent metagenome | isolation source: deep sea hydrothermal plume seawater | place: Mexico: Gulf of California, Guaymas Basin | collected 2004-07-11 | reverse complement strand
GCTATATGTTTATGGAGGTGAACCTCTACGACGAAGAGGGCCGCATTCACGCCGCGCCGTGGGATTTTATAAACGGCACGCAGGGCATCATTGGTTTCGTGGGCGGCGAACGCCCGCAGCCTACGCCGACCGATGAGATCGTGGCCATTCAGGCGCAGATTACCGACTCAGAAGAAACCGAGCGGCCGCGCGTGAATTTTGAGGTGAACGAGATTGTAAAAATCAACGACGGCCCGTTCCTCAATTACAATGGCGCCGTGGAGGCGATCGACCCGGACAGCGGCAAGCTCAAGGTCACCATTGATATTTTTGGCCGCAGCACCCCGGTGGAGCTGGAATACTGGCAAGTGGAAAAACAATAACTTTTAATTTAGGAAAACAGAATGGCCAAAAAAGAAATCGGACTCATCAAGCTGCAGATCCCCGGCGGCGACGCCAAGCCCGCCCCGCCCGTGGGCCCGGCGCTCGGCCAGTTGGGCGTGCCCATCATGCCCTTCTGCAAGGAATTCAACGCCAAGACCCAGAACATGGCCGGCACCATCATTCCGGTGGTGATCACCGTTTACCAGGATAAGTCCTTCACCTTCATCCTCAAATCCCCGCCCGCGGCGGAGTTGCTGAAAAAAGCCGCCGGCATCGCGTCCGGCAGCGGCACGCCTAACAAAGACAAAGTGGGCCGCGTAACCAAGGCCCAGCTTTTGGAAATTGTGAAGACCAAGCAGGATGACCTGAACGCGTTCGACGACGAAATGGCTATTCGCATCATTGCCGGCACCGCCCGCAGCATGGGCATCGAGGTGCGTGGATAGTTTTTTGAAAACACAAACCGCGGGAGGGCGTAAGTCCGATTGCACCGCAAAAAAATAATGCCAAGCAAACGATATAATAAAGCGCAGGAAACCCTGAACGGGGATGAGAAACAGGGGCTGCAAGCCGCCATCGGCGTGCTGGTGGGTTTCCCCAAGGCGAAATTCGACGAAACCGTGGAGCTCAGCTTCCGGATGGGCGTGGATCCAAAATACTCGGATCAAATGGTGCGTGGCACTGTTTCGCTTCCGCACGGCAGCGGTCAGAAAATTGTGGTGGCCGCGTTCGTCCCGGAGGGTGCTGCGGCGGATGCTGCGAAAGCCGCTGGCGCGGAGCACGTGGGATTTGAGGAATTGATCAAAAAAGTGGAAGCCGGCTGGACCGGATTTGATGTTGCCGTGGCCACTCCCGAAGCGATGAAGGGCGGCGTGGCCAAGCTCGGCCGCCAGCTCGGCCCGCGCGGGTTGATGCCCAATCCGAAGACCGGCACGGTGACTGATGACCTCGGCAAAGCGGTGACCGCCGTGAAGGCCGGTCGCGTGGAATTCAAAGTGGACAAAACCGCCAACTTGCACGTGGTGGTCGGCAAAGCTTCTTTTACCGAAGACAAGTTGCTGGAGAACTCGCGCGCGGTGGTGGACGCGATAATCAAAGCGCGCCCGGATGGATTTAAGGGCACGTACCTCGAGAGCTGCACGATCAGCGCCACGATGAGCCCCGGCGTGAAGGTGGACGTCAAGGACCTCGGCAAACAAGATTAACGGAGCAAAACTATGCGAGCGGAAAAACAATTTTTAACAAACGAATACGTGGAGCGGCTCAACGCGTCGCCTTACTTTATTGCCACCGATTACACCGGCGTGACCATGGCGCAGTTCGAAGAACTGCGCGGCAAGTTGCGTCCGCTGGGCGCGGAAATTCACGTGGTGAAAAACTCCGTGTTCCGCAAAGCCTGCGAAGAAGGTGGCGGTGGTCACCGGCGAAAACGAAATCGCGACTGCGGCCAAGGTGGTCAAGGAATATGGCAAAAGCATCGACCGGTTGAGCATTCATTTTGGTTATCTCGGCGAGGAACGGATGGAAGGCGAGGCCGTGAACCGACTGGCCGACCTGCCGTCGCTGGATGTGCTGCGCGGCCAGTTGCTGGGCACCATCCAGGCACCAGCCACGGCGATTGCGCGCGTGATTGGCACGCCGGCCACGATGTTGGCGCGCGCCATTCAGGCGAAGTCAGAGAAAGGCTAAAAAACAATTTCGCCCGTCGCGAGTGCGGCGGGCGGTTAAACACGAACAACTGTAAATCGTCGGGACGCAGGCGGCGTACTGAAAACCCTCCCGCCCGGGGGACGACGAGACGACACAAAAAGAAAGAAAAAACAAAATGGCAGATCTGGATAAAATTGTAGACAGCTTGAGCAGCCTCACCGTGATTGAGGCCGCCGATCTGGTTAAAAAACTTGAAGAGAAATGGGACGTCAGCGCCGCCGCTCCGGCAGCGGTGGCCGTGGCCGGCCCCGCCGGTGGCGGTGAGGAAGCCGAGGAGAAGGATTCCTTCGACGTCATGCTCATCGGCGACGGTGGCAAAAAGATTCCCTGCATTAAAGCGGTGCGTTCCCTCAAGAGCGATCTGGGCTTGAAAGAGGCCAAGGAACTCGTGGAGAGCGCCCCCACCGCGCTGCTCGAAGGCGTGACTAAGGACGAGGCCGAAGCGGCCAAGAAAACGCTCGAAGAGGCCGGCGCGAAGGTCGAGCTCAAGTAGCCTGGTTTTTTACCGGGCATCGGCGGGGGGCGCAACCCCCGCCGGTCGCCCCGGCGATTTTGCATCGACCGGGGGCACACACAGGCGGATCCGCGGAGCCGCTCTTGGATGGGTTAAAACGTGACAACAATTTGGGGGCAACCCCGCCGGCCAGTGGCCGACACGGACAAATAGCGATATGGCAGCGAACAAAAACGAGCGGATCAACTACGGCAAAATTAAAGAGGTCATTGAACCGCCCAACCTCATTGAAATCCAGAGCGACTCTTACGTCGATTTTCTGCAGATCAACACCGCGCCCGATAAGCGCAAGAACGAAGGCCTTCAGGCTGTGTTCAAGGAGGTGTTTCCCATCGAAAGCTACGATGGAAATATCATGCTCGATTTCCATAGTTACGAGATCAGCCCGCCCAAGCAAAGCTGGCTTGAGTCGCTCGAGGATGGCGCCACCTATGGCGCGGCACTTTACGTGACCTTCCAGCTCAAGGAAGGCAAGGGGGTGAAGGAGGAAAAAGTGTTTATGGGCGAGATGCCCCTGATGACGCCCTCCGGCAGTTTTGTGATCAATGGCGCCGAGCGCGTGGTGGTCAGCCAGTTGCACCGTTCGCCCGGTTTGGCCTTCGAGGCCTCGAAGCATGCCAATGGCAAGATGCTGCATTCGTTTCGCATTATCCCGGATCGCGGTTCGTGGTTTGAGGCGCAGTATGATACCAGTGATTTGCTGTATGTTTATCTGGATCGCAAGAAGCGGCGTCGCAAATTTCTGATCACCACATTTTTCCGCGCGCTGTGTTTTCTCGAGGACGAGAAACTCAAGGGCACGGACACGGAAATTCTTGAGCTGTTTTACGACATCGAGGAGATCACGCTCAAGGCCGCCGAGAAGCACGTGAACCTTGCCAACCTCGTGTTGGTGGAGGACGCGGTGGACATGGAGAAAAACGTGATCGTGGCGCGTGCGTTTGAGCCGCTCTCCAAGGCGGTGCTCAAGCAAATTGCGGCGGTGAGCAAGGACAAGATTCGCGTGGTGGACACCACCCGCGACGAGGGCCTCATCATCAAGTGCATGAAGAAGGATCCGACTCACAACGAGGAGGAAGCGCTCAAGGAAATTTACAGCCGTCTGCGCCCGGGCGATCCGCCCACGGTGGCCAACAGCCGCGCGCTGCTCAAGCGCCTGTTCTTTGATCCCAAACGCTACGACCTCGGTCGCGTGGGCCGTTACAAGATTGGCCAGAAACTCGGCTTCGAGGATCCCAAACAATCGCGCGTGCTCACCCGCCACGATTTGGTGGAGGCCACCCGCTATTTGCTTACGCTCAAAATGGGCGGCGGCGTGCTGGACGATATTGATCACCTCGGTAGCCGCCGCGTGCGCACCGTGGGCGAATTGCTTTCCAACCAATGCCGCGTGGGGCTCGCCCGCACGGAGCGTTTGGTGAAAGAACGGATGACGCTTTTCGATCGCGAAAGCGGCACGATGACGCCTGCCAAGTTGGTGAATCCGAAAGCGCTTTCCGCGGTGATCCGCGATTTCTTTGGGCGCAGCCAGCTCAGCCAGTTCATGGATCAAATCAATCCGCTGGCCGAGACGACGCACAAGCGCCGCCTCTCCGCATTGGGCCCGGGCGGCTTGTCGCGCGAGCGCGCGGGCTTTGAGGTGCGCGATGTGCACCCGAGCCATTACGGCCGCATTTGCCCGGTGGAAACTCCCGAAGGCCCAAACATCGGCCTCATCGCGAGTCTCGCGACGTTTGCCCGCGTGAACGATTACGGCTTTCTTGAGAGCCCCTATCGCAAGGTGGAGAAAGGGCGCGTCACGGAAAAGATCGATTACCTTACCGCCGATGCCGAGGAAAACTTCACGGTGGCTCAGGCCAATGCGAAGATTGACGACAAGGGAAAATTTTTGACCGAGTTTGTGACTTGTCGGCGCCGAGGTGATTTCATCGATGTGGAACCCAAGGGCGTCCATTACATGGATGTGTCGCCCAAGCAATTGGTGTCCGTGGCGGCGGGGTTGATTCCCTTCCTCGAGCACGATGACGCGAACCGCGCGTTGATGGGCTCGAACATGCAACGCCAAGCCGTGCCGTTATTGATTACCGAATCGCCTTTGGTGGCGACGGGCATGGAGCGGCGTTTGGCCGAGGATTCGTGCGCGGTGGTGAAAGCTGAAGTGGCGGGCAAGATTGCCTCCGTCACTGGCGAGCGCATCATCATCACCAAGAACGGCGAGATGCCGGTCAGCAAACGGAAATTCAAGCACGACCCCGAAGGGGGCATTTGGGTGTACGAATTGCGCAAATTCATGCGCTCCAATGCCGGCACTTGCGTGAACCAAAAACCGCTGGTGCATCTTGGCGAATCCGTGAAAAAAGGGCAGGTCATCGCCGATGGCCCCTGCACTGATGACGGCGAACTGGCGCTCGGCAAGAATGTGCTCGTCGCGTTCATGCCGTGGAATGGCTACAACTTTGAGGACGCCATCATGCTCAGCCAACGCGTGGTGAAGGATGACGTGTTCACCTCCATCCACATCGCGGAATACGACGTGGGCGCGCGCGACACCAAGCTGGGGCCGGAAGAAATCACACGCGACATCCCCAACGTGGGCGAGGAAGCGCTGGCCGATTTGACCGCCGACGGCGTCATCCGCGTGGGCGCGGAAGTGAAGCCGGGCGACATTCTCGTTGGCAAAATCACGCCCAAGAGTGAAACTGAGCTGGCCCCCGAAGAGCGTCTGTTGCGCGCCATTTTTGGCGAGAAGGCCGCCGACGTGAAGGACACCTCGCTCAAGGTGCCCAGCGGTACTTACGGCATCGTGATGGATGTGAAGGTTTCCTCTAAAAAGGAGCGGGACACTAAAACGTCCAGCAAAAAAGGTGAGAAACAGGTGGCCGATGAATTCAAGAAACGGCTCACCGATTTGCGGGAGCAACTCACCGAGTCGTTGTCGAACATTTTGCTCGGCGAAAAAATCCCGCTCGATGTGGTGAACAGCGAGACCGGCGAGATCATCATCCCCGCCAACCGCAAGATCACCAAAACTCTCCTGCGCAAGCTGGCGAGTGTTTACGACAAGATTGAGATTGATCCCTCGCCCATCCGCAACAAGATCAACGAAATCCTCGCGGCCTTCCTCAAGCGCTTTGAGGATTTGAAAACAGCCCACGCCGAAGAAGCGGGCCGCGTGGAAGCCGGCACCGATGTGGATCCCGGCGTGGTCAAGCAGGTGAAAGTTTACATCGCCTCCAAGCGCAAGCTTTCAGTTGGCGACAAAATGGCCGGCCGCCACGGCAACAAAGGCGTGGTCGCCAAGATCGTGCCCGAGGAGGATATGCCCTACCTCAAGGACGGCACCCCGGTGGACATCGTGCTCAACCCCCTCGGCGTGCCCTCGCGCATGAACGTGGGGCAGGTGCTCGAGACGCATTTGGGCTGGGCCGCCAAACTGCTGGGCTTGAGCTTTGCCACACCGGTGTTTGATGGCGTCCCGGAAACGGAGATTCGCAAATACCTCGTACAGGCGGAAGCCTTGAGCAGCGACAAATTGGTCGGCGAAAACGGCAAGGCTTATTTGTATGACGGTCACAGCGGTGATCGTTTCGATCAGGAAATCGTGGTCGGCTACATTTATATGATGAAGCTCGGCCATCTCGTGGCGGATAAAATTCACGCCCGCGCGGTGGGCCCCTACAGCCTCGTCACCCAGCAACCGTTGGGCGGCAAGGCGCAGTACGGCGGCCAGCGTTTCGGCGAAATGGAAGTGTGGGCGATGGAAGCGTACGGCGCGGCCTACACCTTGCAGGAACTGCTCACCGTCAAATCCGATGACGTGCAGGGCCGCACCCGCATTTACGAAAGCATCGTGAAGGGCGACAACACGCTGGACGCCGGCATCCCTGAATCCTTCAACGTGCTCGTCAAGGAAATGAAGTCCCTCGGCCTCGAGGTGGGCGTGGGCTACACCAACCCCGCCGACAACCAATCCGAAGCCGATGACACGCTGGCCATCCTCGCCAGCTAACCTGAAACAAAAGTAATTTGGAAAAAAATATGAGCGCCATTGCCAATCAATCCGCCCGTGAGTTGCTGGGACTCGAACGCGTGAACCTCGTGGATCACGTCGCCCTGTCCGTCGCCGGCCCCGAATCCATCCGCCGCTGGTCCAAGGGCGAGGTCAAAAACCCCGAGACCATCAACTACCGCACCTTCAAGCCCGAGAAAGGTGGTCTCTTTTGCGAACGCATCTTTGGCCCTGTCAAGGACTGGGAATGCTCGTGCGGCAAATACAAGCGCATCAAATACAAAGGCGTCGTCTGCGATCGTTGCGGCGTCGAAGTCACTCTCGCGCGCGTGCGCCGCGAGCGGATGGGCCACATCGATCTTTCGGTGCCGGCCACGCACATTTGGTTTTTCAAGTGCATGCCCTCGCGCCTCGGCCTGATGCTGGACATGACCGGCCGCCACCTCGAGCGCGTCATTTACTACGAGGATTATCTGGTGGTGAATCCGGGCGACACGCCGCTGGAACAAAATCAATTGCTCACCGAAGAGGAATTCCGCGAAGCCAAAGCCACTTACGGCCCCGAATCCTTCGAGGCCGCGATGGGCGCGCAGGCGGTGCACGATGCGCTTTGCCGCATTGACCTCGCTGCGGGCGTGGTGGAGTTGCAGGAAGCCATGACCAAAACGCGCTCCAAACAAATTCGCAAAAAACTCGCCAAGCGCATCAAGCTCTTTCAAGGATTTCAGGGCTCCAACTCGCGGCCGGAATGGATGGTGCTCACGGTGCTGCCGGTGATCCCGCCGGACTTGCGTCCGTTGGTGCCATTGGAAGGCGGCCGCTTTGCCACCAGTGATCTCAACGATTTATATCGTCGCGTCATCAACCGCAACAACCGCCTCAAGAATCTCACGCAGTTGAAGACCCCCGAGGTCATCATCCGCAATGAGAAACGCATGTTGCAGGAAGCGGTGGACGCCCTGTTCGACAACGGCCGCCACGGGCGCGCCGTGACCGGCGCGGGCAATCGCGCGTTGAAAAGCCTTTCCGATATGCTCAAGGGCAAGGGCGGCCGCTTCCGCCAAAACCTGCTCGGCAAGCGTGTGGATTATTCCGGTCGCTCGGTGATTGTTGTCGGGCCTGAGTTGAAGCTTCACCAATGCGGGTTGCCCAAGAAAATGGCGCTCGTGTTGTTTGAGCCGTTCATCATCCGTCGCCTCAAGGAATTGGGTTACGTGCACACGGTGCGTTCCGCCAAAAAACTCATCGAACGCCAGACCATCGAAGTGTGGGATGTGCTCGAGGAAGTGATGCTCAACCGCGCGCCCACGTTGCACCGTCTTTCCGTGCAGGCATTCGAGCCGGTGCTCATTGAGGGTGAAGCGATTCGCGTGCACCCGCTGGTTTGCACCGCGTACAACGCTGACTTTGATGGCGACCAAATGGCCGTGCATCTGCCCCTCTCAGTGGAAGCGCAAATGGAAGCGCGGTTATTGATGCTCGCGCCCAATAATATTTTCAGCCCTTCGAGTGGTCGGCCGATCATGACGCCCACGCAGGATATCACGTTGGGGTGCTACTATCTCACGGTGGATCCGGAGAAGATGAACAAGAAAAAGTACAAGGAAAATCGCCGCAAGATGTTGTTTGGCGACAAATCCGAGGTGCTCTTTGCTTTGGATGAAGGCGTGATTGACACGCACACGACCATTCGAATCGCCAATCCCGATCGCGGCAAGAAAACGGTGTACGGCGATTCAGAAAGCGCAATCATCGAAACCACAGTGGGCCGCGTGATCTTCAGCGAAATTTGGCCCAAGGAACTAGGCTTCGCCAATTTCGAAGTGGGCAAGAGCAAGATCGGCGATCTCATCGCCGACTGCTATAAATTCGCCGGCCACGAAAAAACCGTGACGACTCTCGACCTCCTCAAGGAGCTCGGCTTCCGCGAGGCCACCAAGTCCGGCGCTTCCATCGGCATTGATGATATGATCATCCCGAAGGAAAAAGGCCAGGAAATCAAGAACGCCGAAAAGGAAATCTCCGATGTGGAGAAACAATACCGCAAAGGCGTCATCACTCCGGGCGAGCGTTACAACAAGATCATCGATATTTGGACGCACGCAACGGACAAAATTTCCAACGTGATGATGGAAACTCTCAAGGCCAATCAAGGCAAGGAAGAGTACAACCCCGTCGCGCTTATGGTGGACTCCGGTGCGCGGGGTAATCGCCAGCAAGTTCGGCAGCTCGCCGGCGTGCGCGGCCTCATGGCCAAGCCCAGCGGCGACATCATCGAGAAACCCATCCTCTCAAACTTCCGCGAGGGCCTCACGGTGCTCGAGTACTTCATCTCCACCCACGGCGCCCGGAAAGGCTTGGCCGATACCGCGCTGAAAACCGCCGACTCCGGCTACATGACCCGCAAGCTCGTGGACGTGGCGCAGGATGTCATCATCCAGGAAATGAACTGCGGCACCAACAACGGCATTTGGGTGGAAGCCATTAACGAAGGTGAAGAAGAAGTCATCCGCTTGGTCGATCGCCTGGTGGGACGGCACTCCTGCGATCACATTATCAACCCCATCAATCCGAGTGAAAAACTCATCAAGTCCGGTGTGGAATTCGACGAGCACACCGCCGAAGCCATTGAAGATGCCGGCATCGACAAGGTGAAAGTGCGCTCCGTGCTTACCTGCGAAAACAAGAAAGGCGTGTGCGCCCATTGTTACGGACGCAACAACGCCACCGGCCGCACCGCCGAGCTCGGGCAGGCAGTGGGAATCATCGCCGCGCAATCCATTGGCGAGCCGGGAACTCAGCTCACGATGCGTACTTTCCACATCGGCGGCACCGCCTCGGCAGTATTTAAACAGCCGGAAATCAAGGCCAAGAAATCCGGCGTGGTGCACTATCAAGGTCTCCGCATCGTGGATCTGCAGGATGGCAGCCACATTGTGCTCAACAAAAATGGTACCGTCATTGTGCGCGATACCAAGACTGATAAGGAACTGGAAACCTACGACATTCCCATCGGCGCCGTGATCTCCGTGGCCAGTGGCAACAAGGTCAAGGCTGGTGAGACATTCGTGCAATGGGATCCGTACAACGTGCCGATTCTTTCCGAGAAAAAAGGCCGCATCCGTTTCCACGACATCATCGAAGGTGTGACAATGGAGCTGGAGGAGGATGAATCCACCGGCCAGAATTCCATGGTCGTCATCGAGCACAAAGAAGATTTGCATCCGCAAATCATCATTGAAGATTCCAAGAAGCAAGTGGTTGCCAATTATCCCATCCCCGCCGGCGCACACGTGCAAGTGGGCGATAACGACACTATCCGAGCCGGCACCTTGCTGGCCAAGACGCCACGCAAAACTGCCAAGACCAAAGACATCACAGGCGGTTTGCCGCGCGTGTCCGAACTCTTCGAGGCGCGCCAACCGAAAGACGCGGCGGAGATTGCCCGCATCGATGGCATGGTGGACTTCGGAGCTATTGTCCGCGGCAAACGCACGGTCATCGTGCAGGATCAAACGACCGCCGAGGAAGAGCAACATATGATTCCGATTGGCAAACACGTCATCGTCTTTAAGGGCGATCTCGTGAAGAAAGGCCAGCAACTTACCGAAGGCCCAATGGTGCCCCACGACATCCTCGAGGTGCTCGGCGTAAGCGCCCTCCAAGCCTTTCTCGTGAACGAAGTGCAAGAGGTGTATCGTTTGCAAGGCGTGACCATCTCCGACAAGCACATCGAAATGATCGTGCGCCAAATGTTGCGCAAGGTGAAAATCACCGAGCCCGGCGACACCACTTTCCTGTGGGGCGAACAGATCGATCGTTTGATCTTCGAGGCGGAAAACGAGCGCATCGAAAAAATGGGCGGCCAACCCGCCGAAGGCAGCCCCGTGCTGCTCGGCATCACCAAGGCCTCCATCGAGACGGAGAGCTTCCTGTCCGCCGCCAGTTTCCAGGACACCACGCGCGTGCTCACCGAGGCGGCGACTTTGGGCAAGAAGGACACTTTGCTTGGGTTCAAAGAGAACGTAATTATGGGGCACATCATCCCCGCCGGAACAGGTTTTGACGGCCATCGCAACCTCAGCCTCGACCCACAAGTCGAGGAAGTGGAGGAAGTGGAGGCGCCGAATTTGCTGCTGGACGAAGAAGAAGAGATGGCGAGTTAGGGTTTTTGAGAGAAAAACTGCCGAAAAGGCTGAAATTGGGGGGTCATAACGCCTCCCGGGAGTTTCCCGAAAAAAACTCATAAAACTAGTTGCAACAGGATTTTACTTTGGTATTATCCCGCCCCCGAATCGCTTGCCGACGCGGACAACGCGCAGGCAAGCGAACTATTTTTTATAATGCCGACAATTAATCAGCTGGTCCGCAAGGGACGGAAACGGACGCAGGAGAAGAGCACTTCTCCTGCGCTCGAGAACTGTCCTTTCCGGCAGGGCGTGTGCCTGCAGGTGTACACGCGTACCCCGAAGAAACCCAACTCCGCGATGCGGAAGGTTTGCAAGGTGCGCCTCACCAACGGGCACGAGATCATCGCCTACATTCCGGATGAAGGCCACAGCTTGCAGGAGCACTCCATTGTGCTCGTGCGGGGCGGTCGGGTAAAAGATTTGCCGGGCGTGCGTTACCATGTGGTGCGCGGCACCCGCGATGCCACCGCCGTGGAGAAGCGCCGGGTGAGCCGTTCCAAGTACGGCGTGAAACGCCCGAAGGCCCCAAAGAAGAAATAAGGAATTTTATATGTCACGCAGACGCAGAGCAGTTAAACGCGAGATTCGCCGCGACGCACGCCATCACAGCCTGCTCGTGGGGCGTTTGGTAAACACCATTATGAAATGCGGCAAGCGCAACCTCGCGCAAAGTCTGGTGTACGATGCGTTCGACCAAATCAGCGAGAAGCAGGAAGGCGCCACGCCGATGGAAGTGTTGCAACGCGCCGTGGAAAATGCCAAGCCGCGGCTGGAAGTGAAGAGCCGCCGCGTCGGTGGCGCCACTTATCAAGTACCGCTGGAAGTGACCGGCGAACGATCCGAAGCGCTGGCCCTGCGTTGGATCGTGGAATTTGCCAAGGCCAAAAAAGGCACGCCGATGAAACGGGCGTTGGCCAACGAAATTCTTGATGCTTACAACGGCGAAGGCAATTGCATTCGCCGCCGCGACGAGGTCCACCGGATGGCACAGGCCAACAAAGCCTTTGCCCATTTCCGCTGGTAAAAACATTTTGGATTGTGAATCGCCCCGAGCGTGGATTTATCGGGGCGTTTTTTAATCCAACCAACGATGGAAACATTGACCGACATAGACACGAAAGCACTGAACTCGCCGGACCGCGAGTACACAATGGAGCGCACCCGGAACATCGGGATTGCGGCGCATATTGATGCCGGCAAAACCACGACCACCGAGCGCATCCTGTTTTACACGGGCCTCTCGCACAAAATCGGCGAGGTGCACGACGGCAACACCGTCACCGACTGGATGGAACAGGAGCGCGAGCGGGGCATCACGATTACCAGCGCGGCCACCACATGTTTTTGGACGCAAAAGCCCGACGGCACCGATAAGCTGTGGGAAGGCATCGCCCATCGCGTCAACATCATCGACACCCCCGGCCACGTGGATTTCACCGCCGAGGTGGAGCGCTCCATGCGCGTGCTCGACGGCGCGGTCGCCGTCTTCTGCGCCGTGGCCGGCGTGCAGCCGCAGTCCGAAACCGTGTGGCGGCAAGCCACCAAGTACGGCGTCCCCCGCATTGCCTTCGTCAACAAGATGGATCGCACTGGTGCAAACTTTAATAGTGTGATCGCCGAGATGCGTGAGAAGCTCGGCGCGTACGCCTACGCGGTGGGCATCCCGATTGGTTCGGAAGACAATCTGCGTGGCGTCATTGATGTCATCAGCCAAAAGGCGATCATTTATGATCCCTCCGATGACCTCGGCACCAAGATGAACGTGGAGGAAATTCCGGCTGAGTTGAAGGAGGAAGCCGAATTCGCCCTTGCTGAATTGATCGAGGCAGTAGGCGACAAGGACGACGAGATCATGGAGCTCATTCTCGATGAGAAACCCATTGATAGTTTTACCCTCAAGCGCGCCATCCGCCGCCTCACCGCCGCCAATGAAATGGTGCCGGTGCTTGGAGGTTCCGCCTTCAAAAACAAAGGCGTGCAGCCGATGATGGACGCGGTCATCGATTTTCTTCCCTCCCCGCTGGACGTGGATCCCGCCGTGGGCGCTGATGTGGATGATCCCGAAGATCTCACCACCTTCCCCGCCGATGACAACGCCCCGTATTGTTCGTTGGCGTTCAAGCTTTGGACCGATCCTTTTGCCGGCAAACTGGTGTTCTTCCGCGTTTACAGCGGCTCCATCAGCAAAGGCGACACTATATATAACCCTCGCACCCGCCGCAAAGAGCGCGTGAACCGGATCATGATGATCCAAGCCGACAAACGCGAAGAGGTGGAGACGGCATACGCCGGCGACATCGCCGCGCTGGTGGGCGTGCGCAACATCACCACCGGCGACACGCTCTGCACGCCGGATCTCGATGTGTGCCTCGAGCCGCCGACTTTCCCGGAGCCCGTCATCTCAATGGCCATCGAGCCGGAGACCAAGGCCGATCAGGAAAAAATGTCCGAAGGCCTCCAGCGTTTGGCCGAGGAAGATCCCACTTTCCGCTGTTACACCAACGAAGAAACCGGCCAGTTGTTGATTGCCGGAATGGGTGAGCTGCACTTGGAAATTATTTGCGATCGCTTGCGCCGCGAGTTTGGCGTCACCGCCACTTCCGGTGCGCCGCAAATCGCCTATCGCGAAACCATCACCGCCGCTGCCGAGGGCGTTGGCAAATTTGTGAAACAATCCGGCGGCCGCGGCCAATACGGCCACGCCGTGATCACCCTCGAGCCCAACAAAGAAGAGGGCATTCTCATCGAGAACAAAATCGTGGGCGGCGCGATTCCCAAGGAATACATTTCCGCTGTCACCGCCGGCATTGAGGAGACCATCCGCAGCGGCGTGCTCGCCGGCTTCGAGATGATCAATCTCAAAATCCAGATCGTCGATGGTTCCTATCACGAAGTGGACTCCAACGAGTTGGCTTTCAAGATGGCCGGCATCTTTGCGCTCAAAGCCGCCGTGGCCAAAGCTAAACCCATTTTGCTCGAACCGGTGATGAAAGTTGAATGCACCACGCCGGACCAATATCAGGGCGACCTCATTGGCGATCTCAACCGTCGTCGCGGCAAAGTGCAGGGCATCGACAGCAAAGCCTCCGGCACCATCATCAATGCCGAGGTGCCGCTGGCCGAGATGTTCGGCTACGCCACCGCCATCCGCTCACTCTCCAGCGGCCGTGCTTCATACAGCATGGAGCCGTTGACATTTGAACCTGTTCCGCAGAGTATCGCGGACGAAATCCTCGACAAGGCTCCCAAAAAGCCTGCCAGAGCGTAAGTATTCCTATGGCTGGAAATCAAATTAGAATCAGACTCAAAGGTTACGACCACCGCGTGCTCGACCGTTCTTCACTGGAAATTGTGGAGACCGTGAAGCGCACCGGCAGCCGCGTGGCCGGCCCCATCCCGTTGCCCACGCGCCGCGAGCGTTTCACCATGACCCGCTCTCCGCACGTGGACAAGAAGAGCCAGGAAACCTTCGAGCAACGCACCCACAAACGCCTCATCGATATTCTCTCCCCCACGCCCAACACCATCGATGAATTGAAAAAACTTAACCTCCCCGCGGGCGTGGATATTAACATCAAAATTTTCTAGCAAAATGGTCGGATTGATTGGCAAAAAAATTGGCACGACGCGCGTCTACGACGCCGACGGGAATGCCGTGTGCGTAACCGTGATTCACACCGGCGACAACCGCGTCATCCAGTGCAAGACCGCCGACGGCAAGGACGGCTATAACGCGGTGCAAATCGGTTACGACGATCAAAGCCACAAGACACTTCAAAAAACACAACGCCGAAGCCACCAAATGGGTGAAGGAATTTCGCGACTTCACCCTCGATGTGCAGCCGGGCGATACCGTGCCGGTCACCATTTTTGAGCCGGGCGATTACGTGGACGCCATCGCCCGCACCAAAGGGCGCGGCTTCCAAGGCGTCGTCAAACGCTGGAATTTCGCCGGCGGCCCCGCGTCGCACGGTCAAAAAGGCTGGTTCCGTCGGCCCGGTTCTATTGCCGCTGGCTCCACCCCCGGTTGGGTGAGCAAAGGCAAAAAGATGCCCGGCCACATGGGGCAACGCCAACGCACGGTGCAAAATTTGAAAGTCGTGCAAGTGCGCGAGGAGGATCAGTTGTTGCTCGTGAAAGGCGCCGTCCCCGGTGCCAATGGCGATTACGTGGTGATTCGCGAGGCCAAGAAAAAACCGAAGGCCTCCAAGTAACCGGAGAAAAATTTAATGGAACTTAAAGTACAGACATTAAGCGGTGAGGAAGCGGGAACGCATTCCGTCGGCTTCGATGTCATTCAAGACGAAAAAGGCGAGCAAGCCGTGCACGACACGGTGGTGGCGTATATGGCCGCCCAACGCAGCGGCACGGCGAAGACCAAAGACCGCGGCGAAGTGAGTGGCACCGGCAAAAAACCGTGGCGCCAAAAAGGCACCGGCCGCGCCCGAACCGGCTCGCGTCGTACGAATATTTTTACTGGTGGTGGCGTGGTGCACGGCCCCGTGCCGCGTGATTTTTCCAAGAAGGTAAACTCCAAGACCCGCACGCTCGCCCTGCGCAAAGCGCTCAGCGAACGCTTGAAGGACGGCGAAGTGACGGTGGTTGCCGATCTTAAATTGGAGACCAAAAAAACCAAGGCCTTGTGCGCGCAGCTCGATGCCATTGATGCAAAAGCCAAAACACTTTTGCTTGTGGATGCCGATGCCAGCCAGAACGACAATCTTTGCCTCGCCTCTCGGAACATTCCGCTGGTGGAACTCGCCGAGGCGAGCAGCTTGAATACCTATCAAGTGCTGCTCCCGGATCGTATTATTATCACCCAAGCCG
>LWDU01033686.1_pt1 | contig 15614 bp, 13 predicted proteins | sample 727161 | NCBI WGS metagenome assembly LWDU01 (sample SAMN04566230, study PRJNA314399) | hydrothermal vent metagenome | isolation source: deep sea hydrothermal plume seawater | place: Mexico: Gulf of California, Guaymas Basin | collected 2004-07-11 | reverse complement strand
TTCCAGATTGCCAATAAATTTTATCATCACCAATATTAAATATTTCATTTTTTTCTAAAGAACTTATATTAGAAAGCACTGAATTTTCTCTATTTGTTTCAAAATAACTATAATGTGTTATTAAAGGAGAATCAAATCTAAAAACATATTCTAAGGAATCTTTTACTGGAGAATCACCTATTTCATATGGATTTTTATAGTATAGAACTACTTTACTTAATTCATCTAATAAGTCAAATCCAATAATTATAGAGTTATTATCTCCAGGAATTAATGCCCAACCTCTTATTTGATTAATGAGCTCTTGTTCAGAAGCTCCTTCTGCTATTCTATTTAATAGAAATTTAGCATAATTTTCTTTAATTGATATTGAAATTCTAGCTGTATCTACATTAGGTCTACCGACAAATCTTGTTAAGCCTAGCAAGCCTTTATTCGTAGGACTAATTTCAGTAAGTCTTTTAGATAAATATAGTCCAGTTGAAAAAATTGTATCTGCTATTTGACTGAGATAAACTTCTTGTTCATCAATAAAATTTGTTCCATAATAACTTGCAAGTTTTAAGTATAAAACAGCAGAGTCAAGAATTGATGAATCATTGGGTAAATCTAACCACCAGTTTTCAGGTACTTGATTTGGTTGTTGTATATCGGTAATGGTTGAAGTAAATTGTGTGTATGCTATTGCTTTTGTTTCTCCAAAAATAGGATCGTTATATTTTCCAAACAAAAGTTCTCCGTCATCTGTTCTAACACTATCATAGTAGACGTTTGAAGTTTCTAAAGGAATTTCTACAAATTCAACTTTTATTTTATTTTGTTGATCAGTTAAAATTTCATTTATTCCAACCTCACTAATTTCGTCACAAGAGAATAAAAAAAAAGTTGAAATAATTATAATTCTAACTAAGAATTTCATTGTATATTTTGAAGTGTGAATCAACAATTTTTTCATCATTATTATCAACCGTAAAAATTTTGTTATTTGATGATACTTCAGATAATAATTTTTCCATGGGTTTGTTCATAACTTCTTTTGGTTTAATGATGACATCTGAATATTCAGAAGCAATTTTAATTAAACTATTATAATTTAATGATTTGAGAGAAGTTAGCATAGAATGATCAATTTCTTCATCAATTATTTTATCAGTAAATTTCTTATTCAATTTCTCTTTAAATGGATTTTGATGAATAGAAAATATAGACTGAGTATTATCAAAAATATGGTGTTCTTTATAAGTTGTATTAACAAGTAGTGGTATGAGTGAAGTTATCCAGTCATGACAATGAATTATGTTTGGAGACCAACCAAGTTTTATAACTGTTTCAAGAACACCTTTACAAAAGAAAATACATCTTTCATCATTATCGTTATGAAATTTTCCGTTTTTTTTATGAAAAATAGTTTTTCTTTGAAAATAATCTTCATTATCAATAAAATAGACTTGTAGCTTTGCTGCTGGAATTGATGCAACTTTTATAATTAATGGTTTTTCCTCATCCCCTATAGGTATGTTCATTCCTGATAAACGAACTACTTCATGTAATCTATTTTTTCTTTCATTAATGCATCCAAATTTAGGAACTAATATTCTTATTTCTATTCCTTTTTCTTGCATTGCTTGAGGAAGTTTCCTTACTATTTCAGAAACATATGAATGATTTAAAAAAGGTTTGATTTCTGCGGCAACATAAAGTATTTTAAAATTTTTGGCCATTATTTTTTTGAGCATATTAATTTAAAAGAACCACAAATTTAAGCAAAATAAGTCACTTTACAATTTTTAATATTTATTCATTGAATCTTTAAATTATCGTAATACATTATTGTTAAATTTGTTATTAATTTTTTGATTCAATGAAAAAAAAGTCTCTTTTTATTAACTTCTTAATTTCTATAATTTTTGGTTCATTTCTGTTGTATTTTGTTTTTCAAAAAATTGATTTATCAGTTTTTTTTGCACGTTTAGATTCGGTTAATTATTCATGGATTTGGTTTTCAATTATTATATCAATTTTTGAACATATAATAAGGGCATTTAGATGGAATTTATTAATGGAAAAAGATTCGGATTCTTTAACGACCTTTAATACAACGATTGTTTTGATAGTTTCTTATTTTACATCATTAATTTTTCCACGGTTTAATGATTTTGTAAGGTGTTATCTTATTTCTAAAACTAATACCATAAAGTTATCTACTTCATTAGGAACTGTTGTTTCAGAAAGGATAATTGATGTGTTGTCGTTAATCGTTTTAGCAGTACTACTTCTCATTATAGAGTATGAAATATTTGTAAATTTATTAATAGGCATTGTTGATAAAATAAATTTTGATTTCATAAATGTAGTTTTCATTGTTATTGTTATTGTTATTGTGTTTTATGTTTTTAAGTTTTTCTTAAAAAGAAGCAATTTTATTAATGCTAGGTTTAAAGAATTTAAATCTGGATTATTTGCCTTTAAAGATGTCTATTATAGATGGGACTTTTTATTATCGACATTTTTTTTGTGGATTATATATTATTTGATGGGTTATGTCATATTTTTTGCTTTGCAAGAAACTTCTCACTTAGGCTTTAATGCCGGTTTGGCTGTTTTAGTTGCAGGGACTTTAGGAATGATTGTTCCTGTAAATGCAGGAATTGGTGCATACCATTTTTTGGTAGCTTCAATTTTATTGAATTATACTATTTCTTATGAAGAAGGTTTATTTTTTGCCACTTTAATTCATGGATCACAGGTAGTATCTTTGATTCTTTTTGGTTTTGTAAGTTCTATTTTTTTATTTGTAATTATAAGATCTAAATCTAAAAAAGATTAATTAAAATAAAAGATTTTTTAACTATTATCTTTTAATTTTCTTTAGAAGAAGATAATATTATTTCAAAAATTATTTTAGATTTGGTTCCCTATAATATTAATAAAATATTCAATGGATAAAACATTTATCAATGTAATTAGCAATTCACTCTCTTTTTCACTTAAAAAAGCAAATGTTATAAATGTTAAAAAATCTTTTACTATAGAAAATTATTATGATATTGAAAATACCATAATTCTACCAATTTCAGGAAATTTTAGATATGGTAGACATAAAAAAAAGATTTTAAATAATGAGGTATTATTTATCCCTGCTCATAATACTATATCTCTTTCATTTGGATCAAATAGATCAAGTACTTTTGCATACGAAGATTTTATCGATATTAAGAAACAGTATCTAATAGAAGAAAATGTTTTAAGACATAATTCTAAAGCTGATAGATATCTTATAATGAATATAGATGTTAGGGCTTATGATCTTATTAATATTTTTCATTCAAAATATTTAAGATCTATGGTAATTTCTAATAATTCAAAAGTATTATCACTTTTAAAAGATATTATGAGAGAGATGTATTATAGCTATCTAGGAAGTAAAAAGGTCATTGAACTAATTTCTAATCAATTAATATATGAAATCATAAGAATTATTCTTTCAAATCAGCCGATGTTTTCTAGCATTGAGGAAAATTTTAAATATTTTAATGATAATAAAATTATAGATTTATTTCAATTTATTGACTCTAATTTGGAGAAAGAATTGTCTAATAGAGTTTTGTCTAATCATTTAAATATTTCTGAAGATTATGTTGGTCAATTTTTTAGAAATAATATTGGTTTTTCTCCTCAGGATTATATTGAACATAGAAGAATGGAAAGAGCTATAGAACTTTTAAGAGAAAATTCTGATCAAATAAAAAGTATTAGCAGTGTTGTTGGTTATAGAGATACGGCTTATTTCTGTAGAAGATTTAAATTAATGTTTGGTGTTCAGGCGGGTAAGATGAAAAAGAGAATAAATGAATTTTAAATTTATCTTTTTATTCCTTTGTTAAATTCAGACTCTATTAAGTTTTTGAATTTTCCTGATTTGGAAAAAGCATAAAGTCCAATAAAAATTATTATGTAAAAAAGAGTTATAATAGAATATCCTAGATAACTGCTTTCCAGTACTTCATTCAAATAGTTTCCAAACGTAATGCTTGCAAATCCTATTACAAATAATAGTATTAGAAATAGTACAAAAAAAGATATTAGTCTTGAAACTGCTGATGATATTTTATCAACAAGATCTACTTTCATTATATCAAATCTTTCCTTAAGGAAAGATGTTATTGAGTCAATAAGTTTATCTATTTTAATCATATTACAATAGTAAAGTTAATTTCTTTTTATTAAATGTTACTTAACATTCATTTAACATTTATTTAATATGAATTAATATTTATCAGATATATATTCATATACTTTTGCTTAAATGAAATTTCAAAAAAATGAATTAATAATTCCTTCAATTTTAACAGTCATTTGCTGGATAGTTTATCCATATCCTGCAATAGCTATGTGGACTGTTTTTTTTCTTGCCTCGTATTCAGCAATAGCTAATGATAGTATTCAAACTATAGGAACTTTTATTGCATCCAATTCGGATAAAAAATGGTATTATTTGTGGATATATATGGGAGGGATTTTTCTTTTTACTGTTAGTTATAGTTGGATGAATTATGGAGGAGATATAAGTTATGAGAGGTTAGTATCTAAAGGGTTAAATGAGGCTCCAACAGAATTTAAATTTTTACAAGTATTTGCTCCTGTTGCTTTATTAGTTATGACCAGATTTAAGATGCCAGTATCAACATCAATTCTCTTGTTAAGTGCTTTTGCTACAAAGGCTAGTTCTATTACAAATATTTTAGAGAAAAGTTTTTTTGGTTACTTTATTGCTTTTACTGTAGCGGCAATTGTTTGGTTAATAACTTCAAAATTATTTGAAAAATATAAAACTTCGAAACCATCAAAGTTATGGATGCCTTTACAATGGTTATCTAGTGGTGCTCTTTGGTCTGCTTGGATAATGCAAGATATGGCAAATGTTGCAGTTGTCTTACCAAGGGCTCTTTCTTTTGAACAATTTTTTGTAGTTGCTTCATTTATTTTCTTTGGTTTAGGCTTATTATTTTATTTGAGAGGTGATAGAATTCAAGAAATTGTTACTGAAAAAACAGATATAATAGATGTAAGGGCTGCTACTGTTGTTGATTTTATTTATGCTTGTTTATTATATTATTTAAAAGTAATTAGTACGATACCTATTAGTACTACATGGGTGTTTATTGGACTTTTAGGAGGAAGAGAGCTTGCTATTAATTTAAAATTAAATAAGGCAAATGTGAGTTTAAGTATCAGAATGATTTTAAAAGATGTTCTATATGCTGGTATAGGTTTATTTATTTCTTTGATAATAGCATTTTCAGTAAATGAAAACATGAGGAGTCAATTATTGAATTAAATAAATCTGTCTTTTATATTTTCTTTATTGTATTTTAATTTTTTCAGGAATTATTATTGCGTTTGGAAATGTTTTTTTGAATTTATTGTAGTCTCTATTGGCATTAAATCTACTATAATATTTTCCAACTTTAACTCTGTAATTTGGTTGAGTAAAAATTGTTATTTTTTTAGTTAAACTATCTAATTTATTTAATTTAATTTCAGTTTCTTCAGCAAGAACTCTGTTGTCTCCTAAGTATAATTGTATTGTGAATCCTTCTATATAATTATTTTTTTTATTTTCATATTTTATGATATTAAGAACGCTGTCTAATTCATTTATAATTGTTGGCACTGTTGTGTTATTATTATTTGAAAGTATAAAATTACTTTTTGAGATGTTTTTTTTAGTATCTCTAGTATATGATAAATCTTCAAAATATCCTTTTTGATTATTATTGATACTAGAATTATTTGATTGAATTTTACAAGAAAAAAAGACAATAAATATTAAAATAATATAATTTTTCATAAATATTTAATCTTCAATTATTGTACATTTTTCAGCATTTATATCAGTTTCAACTTTTTTGAATTTAATATCTTTTATAATTCTCCCATCTTCATATATAACAGAAACTTTTGAATTTCTTCCAAAAATTTTTTGAGATTTTATTGGTTGTGTAGTTTGAACTTGAGAAGTTTTATGGCCTAAAGTTTTATCTCTTTCATTAACTGATCCAGAACCAGCATCTTCTTTTTTTGTTACATAATTTTCTTTTCTTTTTAGTTTTTTTGCTTCTTGAACTTCATCAGAATTTTGAATAGGAATTTGAGCTTTTGTTAAAAAAGAAACAGTGTCTTGATTAACTTTTGCAATAAATTTTTTAAAGAGCTCAAATCCCTCGAATTTGTATATAACTAAGGGGTCTTTTTGTTCATATACTGCACTCTGTACTGATTGTTTTAAATCATCCATTTCTCTTAAGTGTTCTTTCCAATTAAAATCTATCATTCCTAGACTAATAATTTTTTGCATTTCATCTATGATAATACCTCCTTCATTTTCAATTGATTTTTCTAAATTAACTGAAACGCCTATTTGTTTTTTCCCATCTGTAAATGGTATAAGGATATTTTTTACTGTTCCTCCTCTATCTTTTTTAATTTTTTTAAGAATGGGAAGGGAAGATGATTTTATAAGATCATTTTTTGTTTTATAATTATTTAAGACTTTTTCGTAAAGATTATTTGTAATTATATTTGCTTCTTCTTTTTCAAATTCTTCTTTAGAAAATTTATTAAAATCAATTCCTAGAATTGTAACAGAATTTAATCTGAAATCATTGTAATTTTGTGCCTCTTTTGCACTTAATACTACATCTTCACATGTATCGTATAACATGTTTAATATGTCTACGTCTAACCTTTCTCCTTGCATTGCATTTCTTCTTCTTTTGTATATAACTTCTCTTTGAGAGTTCATTATATTATCGTATTCTAGAAGTCTTTTTCTAGTAGCAAAATTATTTTCTTCTACTTTTTTTTGAGCCCTTTCGATTGATTTTGTTATCATACTATGTTGAATAACTTCATCTTCGTCCATATTCATTTTATCCATGACTTTTATCATTCTTTCAGAACCAAAAAGTCTCATAAGATTATCTTCTAGAGAAACAAAAAATTGTGATGATCCAACATCTCCTTGTCGTCCAGATCGTCCCCTTAATTGTCTATCTACTCTTCTAGACTCATGTCTTTCTGTACCAATTATTGCAAGGCCACCATTTTCTTTAGATTCGCTAGTAAGTTTTATATCTGTTCCTCTACCAGCCATATTAGTAGCAATAGTGACAGTTCCAGATTTACCAGCTTCAGCAACCACATCTGCTTCTTTTGCATGTTTTTTTGCGTTTAAAACTTGATGCTTGATTTTTTTCATATTAAGCATTCTACTTAATAATTCTGAAATTTCAACTGATGTTGTTCCTACTAAAATTGGTCTGCCATTATTTCTTATCTCAGATATTTCGTTGATGACAGCATTAAATTTTCCTTTTATTGTTTTATATACCTTGTCTTCCATATCAGATCTTGCAATTTCTTGATTAGTTGGTATAACAATACAATCAAGTTTATAAATTTCCCAAAATTCTCCAGCTTCAGTTTCTGCTGTACCAGTCATTCCTGATAATTTATTGTACATTCTAAAATAATTTTGGAGAGTTATAGTTGCATATGTTTGAGATGCATCTTCAATTTTTACATTTTCTTTAGCTTCAATTGCTTGATGAAGTCCATCAGAATATCTTCTTCCATCCATTATTCTACCAGTTTGTTCATCTACAATTTTTACTTTTGAATCCATAACAACATATTCTTGATCTTTTTCAAATAAGGAATAAGCTTTAAGTAATTGGTTTATAGTATGGATTCTTTTTGTTTTAATACTATAGTCTTGGATGATTTTGTCTTTAGATTTTGTTATGTCTTCTAATGATTTATTTGAATTTTCAACAGCATTTATTTCAGTCCCTATATCAGGTATTATAAAAAATTTAGGATCTTCACTAGCACTTGTAATTGTATCAATTCCTTTTTCAGTTAGTTGGATACTATTGCTTTTTTCTTCAATAGTAAAGTATAGAGGTTCATCAGCTTCAGGCATTAATTTTGAATTGTCTTGTAAATAATAATTTTCAATTTTTTGCATTGTTGCTTTTGTCCCTAATTCACTTAAATATTTAATTAGCGGTTTATATTTAGGAAGACCTCTATGTGCTCTAAAAAGAGAAAGCCCACCCTCTGATTCATTTTTTGCAGCTATTAATTTTTTTGCTTCTGCTAAGTATTGAGTTATTAGTTTTTTTTGTAGATCAAATAATTGTTGAATTCTTGGTTTTAAATCAAAAAATTCATGTTCATCTCCTTTTGGAATAGGTCCAGAAATAATTAATGGAGTTCTTGCTTCATCAATTAAAACAGAATCAACTTCATCCACCATTACAAAATTATGTTCTCTTTGAACTAGCTCGTGACTTTCTCTGACCATATTATCTCTTAAATAATCAAATCCAAATTCATTATTAGTTCCGTATGTTATATCAGCTTTATAGGCATTAATTCGTTCTGTAGAGTTAGATTCATATTTATCTATACAATCAATAGTTAGTTCATGAAATTCAAAAATTGGAGCATTCCATTCTGCGTCTCTTTTTGCCAGGTAATCATTTACTGTAACAATGTGAACTCCTCTTCCAGATAACGCATTTAGATAAGCTGGTAAAGTAGCAACTAGTGTTTTCCCTTCTCCAGTTGACATTTCTGAAATTTTTCCTTGATGCAAAACAACTCCACCTATTAATTGAACATCATAATGGATCATATTCCATAAAATTTTACTACCCGCAACTATCCATTCATTTTTCCATATGGCTTTATCGCCTTTTATTTCTATATTATCTTTAGTTTGTGATAATTTTCTGTCATGATCTCCTGCTATAACTTCTAATTGTTTATTTTCAGAAAAACGTCTTGCAGTTTCTTTAATTACAGCAAAGGCTTGAGGTAATATTTCATTTAATTTATCTTCTATAATTTTTATTTGTGATTCTTTTAATTTGTCAATTTGATTTAAAATATTTTCTTTTATTTCAATTTCTTCTCCTGCTGATTTGTAAGATTTTTTTAGATTTAAAATTTCTTCAGATGTTTGTTCTAATTCTTTATTAATTTCTTCTTTAAAGTATTTGGTTTTATTTCTTAAATCTTGATCTGATATTTTTGATAAAACATTATACTCATCATTTATTTTATTAACATATGGTTGTAGCTTTTTTAAGTCTTTTTCACTTTTAGAGCCTAGTATTTTTCGTAAACCTTTATTTAAGAAGCCTAACATTATATAAAATTTACTTCAAATTTATACATTAAAGATTAAGTATTAAATGGATGATTCTTTTAATTATTAATTAATTAATATCAATTATACTAGACTTATTTAATTCTTTTTTAGGAATTTAAACTTTTTTTAAAATCTCAGGAAAAGGCATGAAATAAATTTTGTAAAACTAAAAAAATCCTATATTTGCAACCAAAATAAAATTATGTCTAATATGGATATTAAACTAAATACAGAAAATGTAGAGTTGAGGAAAACATTTCCTGAATTTGGTGCTGGTGATACAATTAATGTATTACTAAAAATTAGAGAAGGAAATAAAGAGAGAATACAACAGTTCCAAGGAACGGTTATTCAAAGAAAAAATGTTGGTTCTAATGGAGAAACATTTACTATTAGAAAAATTTCAGATTCTATTGCTGTTGAGAGAATAATTCCTATTTTTTCTCCTAGTATAGAAAGAATCGAATTAATTAGAAAAGGTAAAGTCAGAAGATCAAGAATATATTATTTAAGAAAAAGAAAAGGTAAACTTGCTAGGATTAAAGAAAAAATATAGTTTTAGAATTAATCTTTAAAGATTTTTTTTTGTAATGCAATTATATTTTTATAAGTATCAATTATCAGGCAATTCTTTTATTTTAATAGATAATTTAAAAAACAAAACATCTCTTTTAAAAAGTCAAATAATTAAATTATGTGATTATAGTTTTGGTGTTGGTTCAGACGGTTTAATTATTTTGAGTTCTGTATTAGGAATGGATTTTGAAATTATATTTTATAATCCTGATGGTTCTTTGAGTTTTTGTGCCAATGGAAGTTTGTGTGCTCTACATTTTTTAAAAAAAAAAAATTTGTTCATAAAGATTGTCTTTTTAAAGCATTTGATGGGATTCATACGGCAATAATTGAAAATGATATTCATTTAAAAATGAAAGATATTGATAAGTATAAAAAACTTGATAATGGATATTATTTGAATTCTGGAGCACCTCATCATGTGAAATTTGTAAATGGGGAATTATTAAATTTGAATATTATTAAAGAATATAAAAATATTAGAAAGCATAATTTTTATAAAAAAAAATTATGCAATATTAATCTAGTATCTATAGAAGGGGAAAAAACAATTTCCATTAGAACTTTTGAAAAAGGAGTTAATAGAGAAACTTTAAGTTGTGGTACAGGAACAGTAGCCTCAGTAGTTGCTACATCAATTAAGGAAAATTTAGTGATAAATTCTGTTAAAACTAAGGGAGGTAAATTAAAGGTTATTTTTAATAAAAATAAAAAAAATAAATTTTCAGATATTTATTTAATTGGCTCTCCACAGGAAGTGTTTAGAGGAAAAATTAATCTTTAAATAGTTAATATTTTCTAAATATTGATTTTATCTATTTAATAATAATAATAATTTCTTAACCCTAATTTAACAAATGAGCTAATTATAATAGATAGAATTGTAGATATGAAAGAAAAATATTTTTTTGTATTTAGAAAATTATTATTAATATTCTTTTTATTCTTTTTATTTGCAGATGTTAAATCTCAAACAAATTTTGAAAATTGGTCTACCTTTGATATAGCTGGAAAAGTTAAGAAAAATATAGAATTAAAGTTTGAGTATAAAAATAAATATAGTCATGAAGATAGTCAGTTAAGATCATCACACGTTGATTTTGGTATGAGTTATAAGATTAATAAATTGATAATTGGAGGGTTTTATAGAGAAATTTATGAAATAAAAAAAGAAAATAGAGTTTCTGAATTTAGGCCTCATTTAGATTTTTCATATAAGTTTAATGATAATTTAAAATTAAGACTTCGAAATGAATATCGTATAAAAGAGTTAGGTGATAATGCATTTCGATTTAGACTTAGATCTTCATATTCTCTTAATATTTGGGATAATTTTAATCCTTTCTTTCAAAATGAAATTTTTATTTTAAAAAAGCAATTGGTCAGAGATAGAGTTAGTCTAGGAATTAACATAAAAATTAATAATACTCCTTTTAAGATAAAACCAAGTTATTTATTAGAAGCAAATAGAAAATCATCAGATAATGCTGTTGATTGGAGCTATAGGAATGTTTTATTAATTGCTTTTAATATTAGATTGTAATTTTCAGATTTATATAATTTATTAATATTTATTTTAAATAATTCCTTTGTAATTAGTTTGAATAAGCACTATTTGGATATTTCTTAACAATTTCTTAACATTGCCTTAATATTAAGACAATTAATAATTTTGTTATGTATATTCCAACTTTAAAAAAATCATATAAAGTAAAGACGATAAAAAGAATAATAATTGGATTATTAGTTGTGTTACTATTTTTGACTTTTTCTTCTTTTTCTTCTGCTTATAATCTGTAATTCATACAGATTATATTTTAATAAATAATTTATTATTTTCATTATTTAAGTAAATCTGGTCTTTTAGATTTTGTCTTTTTATAAGACTTATTTATTCTCCATTCGTCAATTTTTTTTTGATTTCCAGATAATAATATTTTAGGAACTTTCCATCCTTTAAAATTAGAGGGTCTAGAATAATTTGGATGACCTAATAAATTATCTTGAAAAGAATCAGATAATGCTGCGGATTCATTATTTATTACTCCTGGAATTAGTCTTAATATAGAGTCAATTAATATAGCTGTTGGTAATTCTCCACCAGTTAAGACATAATCTCCTATACTTATTTCTTTTGTTATAATATATTCTCTTATTCTTTCATCAATTCCTTTATAATGTCCACAAAGTATAATAAGATTTTTTTTTAGAGATAATTGGTTAGAAAGATTTTGATTTAGTTTATTTCCATCAGGTGTCATAAATATAATTTCATCATATTTCTTTTTTTCTTCTAAACTTTTAATACACCTATATATAGGTTCTATTTGGAGTACCATTCCACCACCACCACCAAAAGCGTAATCATCTACTTTTTTGTGTTTATCAAGACTAAAATTTCTTAAATCATGAATTTTAATATTTACTATATTTTTTTCTTGAGCTCTTTTTATAATACTATGATTTAAAGGGCTATCAAGTAATTTTGGTTGGCAACTAATTATATCAATATGCATCATTTAATTCATATTTAATATCTCATTTGGAAGTTCAACATATATTTTCTTTTTATTATGATCAATTTTTTTTATAAATTTTTCTACATAAGGTATATAAACTTCTTTATTATCTATTTGACAGAATAAAATAATTTGTTTATTTATAAAAAAATTTTTTATTTCTCCTATTTCAGTTTCATGTTTAATTATTTTATAATTAATTATTTTAATTAACTCATCATCATTTTTTTGAATGTATTTTTTTTCAAGAAATATATTTTTACTTATAAATTGATTTGTCCTTTCTCTATTATTATAATTTTTAAATTTTATAATATATGATTGATTTTTGGAAAATATTATTTTATCTATTTCAAAAGGAACTTTACTTGCTTTAATTTCAACAAATAAATATTTGATTTTTGTAATGCTAATTTTATAGTCATGTAAAAGGTTGAATAATAAATTTCCTCGTAACCCGTGTTGTTTGGAGATATATCCTATTTGGGTATATTCCATAAAAAGAATTATTTATTACCTTTTTCTTTTTTCTCCTTTGTTTCTTTAGCAGGAGCTTCTTCTTTAGTTTCCTTAGCGGGAGTTTCTACTTTCGCTTCTTTAGCAGGAGCTTCTTCTTTAGTTTCCTTAGCNNGAGTTTCTACTTTCGCTTCTTTAGCAGGAGCTTCTTCTTTAGTTTCCTTAGCGGGAGTTTCTACTTTCGCTTCTTTAGCAGGAGCTTCTTCAAGTTTTTGTTTGATTTTGTCCAATGTCTTTTTATTAGCAACTTTTTCATCTTCTAATTTTTTCTTGTCTACTTCTTTTTTAGAAGTTTCAATAGATTCAATTTTTTTATTAATTTTTGCTTCTTTCTCTTTTAACCAGGCATTAAATTTCTTGTCTGCTTCTTCTTGAGTTATTGCTTTTTTATTAACACCTATTTGAAGATGTTTTCTAAGTAATATTCCTTTATAGGATAAAATAGCTCTTACTGTATCAGTTGGTTGTGCACCTTGCATTAACCATTCAAGAGCTTTTGTTTCATCTAAAATAATTTGAGCTGGATTAATGTTTGGATTATAAGTGCCTATTTTTTCAATGATTTTTCCATCTCTAGGAGATCTTGCATCTGCGATAATAATATCAAAAATTGCTAATTTTTTTCTTCCTCTTCTTGATAATCTAATTTTTACTGCCATAATTTTATTTTACTGTTTATATGGAACTCGTCCATTAACATTATACAAATTTTAGTCCGCAAATATATAAATATTTATAAGGTATCATTGTCATCTTTGATAAAAAATAATTAAGTCAATTTATTTAAATAATTTAATTTTCTTAGTTAAGTCTTTACAATTCTCACAATAACAATTTATATTGCAAAATAAATTTCAAATGCCAAGAGACAACAAAATCAGTTCAGTTCTCATTATTGGTTCAGGTCCTATTATTATTGGTCAAGCATGTGAATTTGATTATTCTGGTTCTCAAGCATCTCGTTCACTTAGAGAAGAAGGAATAGAAGTAACACTAATTAATTCCAATCCAGCAACTATCATGACTGATGAGGTTACTGCCAATAATATTTATCTCAAACCATTAGTTAAACAATCTATCATTGAGATATTAGAAAAACATGATATTGATGCTGTACTACCTACAATGGGGGGGCAAACAGCTCTTAATTTAGCTATTGAATGTGAAAATGCTAAAATATGGGAAAAGTATAAAGTAAAAATGATTGGTGTTAATGTTGATGCAATTAATACAACAGAAGATAGAGAATTATTTAGATTGAAAATGAATGATTTAGGGATAAATGTTTGTAAGGGAGAGATTGCAAAATCTTTCTTAAAGGGTAAAGAAATAGCTCAAAAAATTGGATTTCCTTTAGTAATTAGACCTTCATTTACTTTGGGAGGTTCTGGGGGTAGTTTTGTTGAAGAAGATAAAGATTTTGATAATGCTTTAGATTATGGCCTTAATAAATCTCCTATTCATGAAGTTTTAGTTGAGCAGAGTGTTTTAGGATGGAAGGAATTTGAATTAGAATTATTAAGAGATAATATTGGAAATGTTATTATTATTTGTTCTATAGAAAATTTTGATCCTATGGGAATTCATACTGGAGATTCTATTACTGTAGCTCCAGCTATGACACTTCCAGATACTTTGTATCAAAAAATGAGAAATCTTGCTATTAAGATGATGAATGGTATAGGAAAATTTGCTGGAGGATGTAATGTCCAGTTTGCTGTAAATCCTGAAAATGATTCAATTATTGCAATTGAAATAAATCCTAGAGTTTCTAGATCATCAGCACTTGCCTCAAAAGCAACAGGTTATCCAATAGCAAAAATTGCCTCAAAACTCGCTATAGGATATAATTTAGATGAATTAAAAAATCAAATTACAAAAACAACTTCTGCATTTTTTGAACCTGCTTTAGACTATGTTATTGTTAAAATTCCTAGATGGAATTTTGATAAGTTTAAAGGTTCGGATAGAAAGTTAGGTCTTCAAATGAAATCAGTTGGGGAGGCTATGGGAATTGGAAATAACTTTCAGGAAGCCTTACAAAAAGCTTGCCAGTCTTTAGAAATTAAAAGAAATGGATTGGGAGCAGATGGTAGAGAGTTAAAAGATCAAAATAAATTATTGAATAGTTTAAAAAATCCAAGTTGGAATAGATTATTTCATATATATGATGCTTTAAAATTAGGATTGCCATTTAATACAATTCAACAAATTACAAAAATAGATAAGTGGTTTTTAAATCAGATTGAAGAATTAGTTTTGCTTGAGAATGATGTTATAAAGTATGACATTAGTTCAATACCAAAAGATTATTTGAAATTACTTAAACAGAAAGGATATGCTGATAGACAGATAGCTCATATAATTGGATGTTTGGAAAGTGAAGTTTTTAATAAAAGACAAAAATTTGGTATTAAAAGAAACTATAAACTAGTAGATACATGTGCTGCAGAATTTGAGGCTAAAACACCATATTATTATTCGACTTTTGGAGATGAAAATGAATCAGTGGTTTCAGAAAAAGAAAAAATAATAGTTATTGGTTCTGGTCCAAATAGGATTGGTCAAGGAATTGAATTTGATTATTGTTGTGTTCATGGAATTTTAGCAGCAAAAGAATGTGGTTATGAAACAATTATGATAAACTGTAATCCTGAAACTGTATCGACAGATTTTGATATTGCTGACAAATTATATTTTGAGCCTGTTTTTTGGGAGCATTTATATGAAGTAATTCTTCATGAAAAACCAATAGGTGTTATTGTTCAATTAGGTGGTCA
>LWDU01041268.1_pt1 | contig 15617 bp, 17 predicted proteins | sample 727161 | NCBI WGS metagenome assembly LWDU01 (sample SAMN04566230, study PRJNA314399) | hydrothermal vent metagenome | isolation source: deep sea hydrothermal plume seawater | place: Mexico: Gulf of California, Guaymas Basin | collected 2004-07-11 | reverse complement strand
TAGATTATTTGGAGCAACTGGTAAAAGATGGAAATTTTATAAAGTTAGAATTTGGGCTAGAATCGACAAATAATAAAACACTTGACCTTATAAACAGATGTCAAACTCATGAGGATGCCATAAAAGCATTTGATATGGCAAAAAACAGGGGAATTCTATTAGGAGCGCATATTATTTTGGGGCTTCCTAAAGAGAGTAAAGAAGAGATACTAAGCAATGTCTTAGCAATTAACAACCTCCCTGTCGATACGCTAAAAATACACCATCTGCAAATAGTAAAACATACCATGATGGCTTTTCAGTATAAAACAAATTCTAGTCAATTTAGCTTTTTCACTCTTGATGAATATCTAGATTTAGTAATTAATTTTTTAGAAATATTAAATCCAAAAATTATAGTGGAAAGATTTTTTAGTGAGTCTCCAGAACACTTACTTATTGCCCCAAAATACGGACTTAAAAACTTTGAGTTGGTGCATAAAATAGAAAAGCGTTTGCAAGAAAAAGACTCTTGGCAAGGAAAACTTTTTACTTCTTAAAATCTCTAATTAGCTTTTCTACTCCCATCCAAATCAGGATAACTGGCCAATAAGTTCTGATAAGTTCAGAAACAGAAATATCAATCACTTCTAGATTATCCAAAAGGAATACTACACCAATTGCAATTAGAAATACGGAAATACCTATGCTTTTTTTCATGATTTAATTTTTGTAAAACTAATAAATTAATAACAAATTGCATTATCTTTTATTATCCCATTTGTCCAAAAAATAAATAACGGCCACCATAATAATGACAGCCGTTATTGCAATTATTATTTTAAATGCAAGCATTTATTCTTTCTTGGGCTTCCCAAAATTAGGATTCTGACAACATTCCGGTAATTTGTCATGTGCTTTTTTATCAGCTTCTACATCATCAGCATCATAACCTATACCTGATATTGCTTCTCTAATCTTCTCTACTGAATTCTTCTTTGTTTTGAAAGTAACTGTAAGAACCTGACTCTCTATATCAAGGTTCACAGAGGTTACCCCCTTTGTNNNTGTTTGTGCCCAAGCATTTATTGTTAAAATACTAAATAAGGCAATGATTATTTTCTTCATTTTTTATTGTTTTAAGTTATTATTTAATTTTATATCTAATCCCTGCATAAATTGTAATGCCCATAACCGGTGCATAAATCAAAGATGCATCAAACGCATTATCATCAGGATGTGCTGCAGCTATTATAGGATTTTCTTGCATATAACTTAGCAAGTTTTCTCCTCCCAAATATACATCAAATTTTCTAAATCTCTTAGTAATTTGAGTATTTATAAGGTAAAAAGAATCTGAATTTCCAAAAGTTAATTCTTCCGTTTCAGCATCAGTAAAATGAGAAGGAATTCTACTTTCTCCTATATAATTCCAAGTGATATCAAACTTCCATTTATCAAAATTGGTAGCATAGGCCATATTCACCAAAGCTCTATTCTTTGGGGTAAGAGGTGCGACTCTATCCTCTCCTTTATAGGTAGTATGCACATCATTTATTTTGTAAGCTAACTTAATGTCAAATCTATCAAACAACTCATAAGCCAAATCAAACTGCATGCTATTAGCATAAGATTCTCCTTCCAAATTATAAAAAGAAAGTTCAGATGGAGATTCAATATCTACAACTACTTGATTTTCAAAAACTGTTCTATAAGCGTCCGCATTTATTGTACCCTCACGCCCAAAAAGATAAAAACAATAAGTAAAATTTGTGCCATAATTCCAAGCCATTTCAGGGTTTAAATTACCAATTGTAATTTGCCTATTAGAGGCCAGAAAAGAAGCATTTTCAACCAAAACATTTGCCACCCTAAAAGCTCTGCCAGCAGAAAGGCGAATAGCCGTTTGCTCAGTAGGATTATACTTCATATTTAACCTTGGGAGATAATTTATTTCCTCCGTATTATTATAATAATCAGCTCTTATTCCAGCCACCAAATTGAAACTCTCCCCCCATTTAAAAGCATATTCTGAAAAAATACCACTCATCAAATCTACCCTTACTTTATCAGAAAAAGGAGCATTAATATTTTCTCCAGAAAAACTTTCGGTATATCTATCGGCATAATAGCTCATTCCATATTTTAAAATATGATTGGTATTGCTAATATAAGTTTGTCTGATAAGATTCAAATAAGCACTTTCTTGCAGTCCTTTGTAATGATTTCTTCCAAAAATAGCTGTTTGATTATGCCTTCTAAATGAAGTTAGTAAGCCCATACTTTTTCCAGGTAAATTAGGTAAAATCACACCTGTTTTAGAAGTAAATTCTAATAAATTATTATGAATATCTACCAAATACGGATTGGATACTTTACCTTTTTTTTCTGCATCTTGGATAGTTCCTCCTACTCTATCTTCTATTAGTCCTCTTGCAGTAAAACCAATATGATAATTTTTATCCTTATATTCCCATCTGTTTAATATATTTACTTGCTTTGTTTTTGGCATATCCAAAAAGCCATCCCCACTATTATCTACTTCTTTATCAAAATAGGAAACATGTGTGAACAAGTTAGACTTCCAATTACCCTCTTTTTTAGCAAGTTGTAAATTGTTCTCTAATTTTCCTTCTGAATTAGAATACATATTCCAAAAAAGTTTTGGAGCAGATTCTGGCTTAAAATATTCCAAATTAATCTGTCCAGCCAAAGACTCAAATCCATTGATAACTGAACCAGCACCTTTAATTATTTGAATTGATGATATCCAAGTTCCTGGAACATAATTCAAACCATAAGCAGAAGACATTCCTCTGATAAGCGGCATATTCTCTTGTGTAATTTGAGCATAAACACCATCCAAACCAAGCATTTGAATTTGTTTAGCACCAGATACGGCATCTGTGAAATTTACATCAACAGTTGCATTTGTACCAAAACTTTCAGATAGGTTACAACAAGCCGCCTTTTCTAACTCACCAGCGGAAAGTGTTTGTATATTTAGAGTGTTAATAGCTGAAATTTTAGTAGTATTTACCTTCCCTTTTACTTTTACTTCATCTAATTCTACTGATGATGTTATATAAATATGGTAATGTCCCCACTCATTAATTACTTGCTTATAAGTTTGGTAACCCACAAAACTTACTAGCATGGTTGCAGGATAAGTTTCTGGTTCAGAAATTAAGTAAAAACCCTCAGTATTAGTAGCAACTCCAATAGTTGTTCCTTCCCAATACACATTAGCTCCTGGAATTGGTATTTCTACTCCATCTTCCAATTGCTCTACTACTCTGCCTTTTATTTTGTTTTGTGCTTTTGTATTGATTGTTGCAATAAGCACTATCGCGATCATTATTACCTTCCTCATTTTTATTGATTTTAAGATTATTACTCTGACTAGATCGAGAAAATCCTATAATAAAAATGACTGTATATTAGCTAAAAGGGGTTTATTAAGTTTAGGGAGCGGAATGCCACTTAGATAATTATTTGCTTTTTCGTTTGCTGAAAAAACAGATGAAAATGCAGTGTGAAATAAAGGAAGTGCTAAAAGTGAAAAATCAAAATCAGTAATAGAAACAGTAGTTTCAAAATCAAATTGAATATTTTCGGTCTCACTAGCGCAAGAATTATCTTCTGTTTCCGGGCAACATGATTTTTCTACCTCTATCATACAACATGAAACTTTTTCTTCATTCTTTTCGCAAAGCACCTCACTTTCAATGCTACAAGAAGGCACCTCTGTACCAAAATACAATACCCCATCTTCTGCGCATTTCATTTTGGAAATATTCATCCCAATGGATAAGAACATAACCATTGTTACCATCAGCAAAACAGAGGTATTTCTAAAAGTATTTTTCATTTCATTTACAAAAATACAACATTATATATCAATTTAAACGATTTGGTTTTCAAAATCTTATGCACTTACTAATATTATATCTGTTTTACACTACTTTAATTCTTGTTTTGCTGAGTGATAACTTCTTCCCATCCACCTCCATTATACACTTTTTTACAACCAAGAGATTGCAAATAATCAGTCGCTTGGCCGCTTCTTCCTCCAGATAAACAGCACAAAACCAATGGTTGCATCTGCTTTAATTCTTCCACTCTATCCGACACTTCATCTAATGGAATATTGATAGAACCATTTACATTTCCTTCCAAAAATTCTTCTTCTGTTCTTACATCCACTATTGTTGTCTTGCTGTCATTTATTAATTTTTGTATGTTCATTTTATTCTGTTATTACTGAGTTATTTTCTGAAATCCATCCTTTTATTCCACCTTCTAAGTTATATACTTCTTTAAAGCCTAATTCTTTCATTGTTTTCATGGCTTTACTGCTTCTGTTTCCTGATCGGCAATAAAGCAATACAGGGCTTTCTAACTCTAATTCCTGAATTTCAATAGAAAAATTCTCTGCTAAATAATCAATATTGATGGCTCCTTTAATATGTCCCTCAGCAAATTCTTCTGCTGTTCTTACATCTACAAGTAAGTATTTTTCAGAAGCCATTTTCTTTTCAAATTCATCAAGTTCTATGTCATTTTTGGTTTGTCCAATAGTACATGATGACATCAATATAAATACTACTGATACTGCTGCAAATAATTTATTCATTTTTTTTAGTTATTATTTATTTTTCTATTTCACAATTATTCCTTTTACAATAAGATATGGAATAATAATATACAAAATTGTATCTCTTATCAGGTAGAACATAAAAAAGTAAAATAACACTTTCCATCCCCCTTCTTTAAAAACACCTTTCAAGCCATCTTTTTTAAAGATACTAGTGTAATGACTTATAAACCTAATTTTGAACAAACCTTTTACAGACATATTTTATAGAATATTAAAATGAAAGAATTGTTTTCTTAATTATTGAAATACAATCCATTAATTGCTCTTCTGTAATCACCAAAGGAGGTGCGAAACGAATGATATCCCCATGAGTTGGTTTGGCTAACAAACCGTTATCTCTTAACTTCAAACAAACATCCCATGCTTGTTTTCCGTCTTTTGGTTTTATAACAATTGCATTTAGGAGTCCCTTTCCTCTCACCAAAGTAATCATATCGTTATCAAAGCTCTGCATTTTCTGATAATTTTTCATCTTTTACTACCTCCAATGCTGCAATGGCTACTTTGTTTGCTAGCGGATTTCCACCAAAAGTAGAACCATGCTCTCCTGGGCGAATACACATCATTACCTGATTATCAGCCAATATTACAGAAACTGGAAATACTCCTCCAGAAATTGCTTTACCAAGAATTAAAATATCAGCTTTCACATCCTCATAATCGCAAGCTAAAAGCTTTCCTGTACGTGCAATTCCTGTTTGCACCTCATCTGCAATAAACAATACATTCGCTTGTTTACATAAATTATAAGCGGATTTTAAATAACCTTCATCAGGCACAAAAACCCCTGCTTCTCCTTGAATTGGCTCTACCATAAAACCTGCAATATTTGGGTCTTTTAATGCTTCTTTTAAAGCCTCCAAATCGTTATAAGGAATATTGATAAAACCTGGAGTAAAAGGTCCGAATTCATCTCTTGCATCTGGATCATTACTAAAAGAAATAATAGTAGTTGTACGCCCATGGAAATTTCCATCACAAACAATAATTTTTGCTGTATCTGGTGCCAAACCTTTCTGCTGGTAGCTCCATTTTCTACAGAGTTTAAGTGCTGTTTCAACTGCCTCCGCACCTGTATTCATTGGAAGTGTTTTTTCATAACCAAAATAATTGGTAATGTATTTTTCGTAATCTCCTAAAGTATCATTATAAAATGCACGAGAAGTAAGGGTTAAAACATCCGCTTGTTTTTTAAGTGCATCTACAATTTTTGGGTGACAATGCCCCTGATTTACGGCAGAATAAGACGATAGAAAATCATAATATTTTTTACCATCAACATCCCAAACAAAAACGCCTTCTCCTTTTGCCAAAACAACTGGTAGTGGGTGGTAATTATGTGCTCCATACTTATCTTCTAATGCTATATATTCTGCTGCTGTTTTCATTGAAATATTTTAAAAAAGCAAATATAAAAAGAAACCCCACAAAAAGCGGGGTTCCTTAAACATTGTATTATGAGAAACTAATGTTATTTTTCATCATCTTTTACTTCTTCAAACTCTACATCTGTTACATCATCTGTAGTGTTTTCAGAAGCTTCTGCTCCATCAGCTGGATTTGCCTCTGTTTCTTGTGAAGCTTTATACATTTCCTCTGAAGCAGCCGTCCAAGCAGTATTGATAGTTTCCATTGCAGTATCAATAGCATCCAAATCTTTGCTTTCGTGTGCTTTTTTAAGCTCAGCTAAAGCATCTTCAATTGGCTTCTTTTTGTCATCCGATAATTTTTCACCAAACTCTTTCAATTGTTTTTCTGTTTGAAAAATCATACCATCAGCAGCATTAATTTTATCAGCTGTTTCTTTTACTTTGCTATCAGCATCTGCATTTGCTTCTGCTTCTTTTTTCATTTTTTCGATTTCCTCATCTGATAAGCCAGAGGATGCTTCAATCTTAATGTTTTGCTCTTTTCCGGTTGCTTTATCCTTTGCCGATACATTTAGTATTCCGTTTGCATCAATATCAAAAGTTACTTCAATTTGAGGTACTCCTCTTTGTGCTGGCGGAATATCAGAGAGCTGAAATCTTCCGATTGATTTATTATCAGTAGACATTGGTCTTTCACCTTGTAAAACATGAATATCAACAGCTGGCTGATTATCGGCAGCAGTAGAGAAAACTTCCGATTTTTTAGTTGGAATAGTAGTGTTAGACTCAATCAATTTTGTCATCACCCCACCCATTGTTTCAATTCCAAGAGATAGAGGTGTAACATCTAATAAAAGAACATCTTTCACATCACCAGTTAAAACACCACCTTGAATAGCAGCACCAAGTGCAACCACCTCATCCGGATTTACTCCTTTTGATGGATCTTTTCCAAAATAATCTTTTACTATTTTTTGAATAGCTGGAATTCTGGTTGAACCTCCTACTAAAATAACCTCATCAATGTCGGACGGCTTCATTCCTGCATCCTTCATAGCTGTTTTACAAGGTGTTAAAGTGTCTTGAATTAACTTATCAGCCAATTGCTCAAATTGTGCTTTTGTCAGGTTTCTAACAAGGTGCTTTGGTCCTGAGGAAGTAGCCGTTACATAAGGCAAATTGATTTCTGTTTTTGAAGAAGATGAAAGCTCAATCTTTGCTTTTTCGGCAGCTTCTTTTAATCTTTGTAATGCCATAGGATCCTCCCTTAAATCTATTTTTTCATCTTTTTTGAATTCCTCTGCCAACCAATCAATAATTACTTGGTCAAAATCATCACCACCAAGGTGTGTATCCCCATTTGTTGATTTTACTTCAAAAACTCCATCCCCAAGTTCCAGAATAGAAATGTCAAAAGTACCACCACCAAGGTCAAATACTGCAATGGTTCTGTCCTTGTCTGATTTGTCAAGCCCATAAGCTAATGCTGCTGCTGTTGGCTCATTGATAATTCTTTTTACAGTAAGCCCTGCAATTTCCCCAGCTTCTTTGGTTGCTTGTCTTTGCGCATCATTAAAGTAGGCTGGCACAGTTACAACTGCTTCAGTTACGCTTGTACCCAAATAATCCTCAGCAGTTTTTTTCATTTTCTGTAAAATCATTGATGAAATTTCTTGTGGAGTATACTTCCTGTCGTCAATTACTACTCTAGGAGTATTGTTATCTCCTTTTACCACTTTGTAAGGCACTCTCGCAATTTCCTTTTTTAGTTTAGTAAAGCTCTCACCCATAAATCTTTTGATAGAAGAGATAGTTTTTTCTGGGTTAGTAATTGCTTGTCGTTTGGCAGGATCACCTACCTTTCTTTCGCCTCCATCAATAAAGGCGACAACTGAAGGGGTAGTTCTGTTCCCTTCACTATTAGGAATGATAACCGACTCATTGCCTTCCATTACAGATACGCAAGAGTTGGTTGTTCCTAAATCGATTCCAATAATTTTACTCATTTTCTTAAATTTTTATAGTTAATAAATAATTGTGTTCGTTTTCACTTTTACAAAAGGCAATTAGTGTGCCAAAAGCATAAAAAATAAAAAAATGACAAATTTACTGACAGATAGTCAGATTATGGGTAAATAAAATGTAAAGAACCTAAATCGATTGCTAGCCCCTCTCTTGTAGAAGAAGGAAATGACATACTATGCGATTTGTTATATCGACAAGAAAAAAGCCCTATTCCATTATTAATATTGGTAAAAACAGGGCGTTCTTGTACTATGCCCTCAAAAGGTTCATTTACTGCCATATAAGTATGTAAATCTTCACTGCCAACAGTAAAAAATAATTCAACATGAGAAAGCCGTCTTGCTATTAATGTGATGTCGGTGTTTGTAATCTTAGTGGCTAATGTGTTTACAAAAACATCTCCCTCAAAAGTATAATGCATTTCGGAACTACCATCATATGGATCTGGGTGTACCGTCCAATCTATGTAATTTAAAATTGTATCATTGTAAAAATAATCTTTGTAATAAATTCTAGCAATTATTTGATATATCTTCCCGTTTTTAGCATGATACCAATTTACTGTTGTTTGCGATTTATCTAATGGTAAAACTACAGGATTTGGAATAATACCGTAAAATCCCATTGGTTTGCTTGGGGGAATATCGAGATTTAATTCATGAATCAAATTACTTTTTGCCGATACAATTCTTTTGGTTTTCTTATTGTAAATCGATAAAATATAATCCTTTTCATCTGCATTATTTGTAAGAAAGAAATTGCTTGGTGTAGTGTAAATAATATTCTCATCAGTAGAAAAAAGCCCAGTATCTTTCTCTAAAATGGTGTCATAAAGCGTTACAAAGCCAAGCGTATCAATACTGCCATAAGCTCCATCTTTTACTTTAAATATTTTTACTTCTAAATCTTCAGGATTATAATTAACTGAATCGGCAACAGATGCCATTTGCAAAGCATCCCCCTCTCCTAAATACGCCTTATTTATCTTTATATATTGTTGCGGTTGACTTTGGTCCAGAAGCCCATATACAACAGTTACTTCCTTCCAAGAAGCATTTACTTCAAAATCGGTCTCACATGCCATAAAGAATGCGCTTATAAGTAAAAGAAAAATAGCTATTTTTTTCATGTCGGCAAAGTTATTTATTTTAGTCTAATTGTAAAGACAATATTTGTAAATTTGCCGCAACACATTAAATCTTAAAATTATTATGAAAAAAAATCTTTGCTTTTTTGTTGTAAGTATTTTACTTTCAATGAATTCAAACGCACAAGATATTACGAACGACTCAGTAGCTATTTTAGATTCCATCAGAAATGCAGGAACCAGAGTGCAAATTCGCTATGTTCCTATTCCTAAAGAAAAGCCAAAACCAAAGGAATTTTATAGCGTGCAATTAGGAGCATTTATTACTGAAATTTCAACTTCTGAGTTTTCAAAAGCAGAAAATGTGTATCACATAATTAATGAAGAGGAGATTTATGTTTACTTATCAGGAGAATTTAATGAGCTAAATGATGCGGTAATAGAAAAATATAAACTCTCTAAAAAGGGGCAAAGAAGCATTTATGTGGTAAAAGTAATTGTAGAATAATGTCAGTAGCAAAAAAAGATTACAAAAAAGTAACCACCAACACTTTAGCTGAAATGAAGCAAAATGGAAAGAAAATCTCCATGCTTACGGCTTACGATTATACCCTTGCCAAAATTATTGATAGTGCAGGAATTGATGTTATCTTGGTTGGCGATTCAGCATCCAATGTAATGGCAGGACACGAAACTACATTACCTATCACCCTTGATCAGATGATTTATCATGCATCCTCAGTGGTAAGAGGAATTGACAGAGCTTTGGTAGTTGTGGATATGCCTTTTGGTTCTTACCAAGGTAACTCCTTAGAAGCCCTTTCATCAGCCATAAAAATAATGAAGGAAAGTGGCGGGCATTCTGTAAAACTAGAAGGAGGAAGTGAGATAATTGAATCCATTGAAAGAATACTGACTGCCGGAATTCCTGTAATGGGACACTTAGGTCTAACCCCACAATCGATTTACAAATTCGGAACTTATACCGTAAGAGCAAAGGAAGAAGTAGAAGCAGAAAAATTATTAGCTGATGCCAAATTATTGGAAGAGGCAGGTTGTTTTGCTATAGTACTAGAAAAAGTACCTGCTCAACTGGCTCAGAAAGTTGCTGAAAGCATCAGTATTCCTGTTATTGGAATTGGTGCTGGAGCTGGAGTTGACGGACAAGTATTAGTATTACATGATATGCTGGGTATGACACACGAGTTTAACCCTAGGTTTTTAAGAAGATACCTCAACCTTGCTGATGACATTACAGGAGCTGTACAAAGCTATGTACAAGATGTAAAATCTGCAGATTTCCCCAACGAGAAAGAACAATACTAATGTTAGAGGTGCTCTATGAGGACAACCACCTCATTGCCATAAACAAAAAATCAGGAGATATTGTACAAGGTGATAAAACAGGAGATACTCCCTTATCTGATTTTGTAAAGGCTTATATCAAAAAGAAATACCAAAAGCCGGGAGAAGTATTTTTAGGCACTATCCATAGGTTGGACCGCCCTACTTCAGGAATTGTATTATATGCCCGAACAAGCAAAGCTCTCAGTAGAATGAATGAGCAATTCCGAGAAAAGCAAGTACAAAAAACCTATTGGGCAGTAGTGGATAATGCGCCAGCCAATAGTTCAGGAACGCTTGACAATTATTTACAGAAAAACCAAAAGCAAAATAAATCCTTTGTAACAAAAGGAGACAATGGAAAACATGCGGTATTGGATTATAAACTCCTTAAAAAATTAGATAATTTTTACTTTTTGGAAATAAAGCCAAAAACAGGCAGACATCATCAAATAAGAGTGCAATTGGCCCATATTGGCTGCATAATAAAAGGCGATTTAAAGTATGGCGCCAAAAGAAGCAATAAGGATGCTAGTATTCATTTACTCGCTCAAAAATTAACATTTACACACCCAGTAAAAAAAGAAGAAATTACTATTGTAGCCCCTGCCCCTAAGGATAGCATTTGGGAGGCTTGTAACTAAACCGGATCTACATCCAAAATAATACGCACCGAGCGAAAATCCTTCTGCTCTTGCAAATTTTCAATTATAGTAGCTATAATAGTTTTGGCTTTTTTCACAGATGCCTTTTGCTCTATTTTTAGTAAAATATCTTTATGATAATAATTCCTAATTCTAGAAATAGCAGGGTATTCTGGACCTAAAACTCTACTACCAAAACTTTTACGAAATTGGGCAGACAACTGATTAGATGCAATATCCAATCGGTTTTTATCTTTATGTTTTAAGGTAATGGCTATCAATCTGCTAAAAGGTGGGTAGTTAAATATTTTTCGTTCAGCAATTTGCTCAGTATAGAATTGCTTGAAATCGTGCGACCTTAAAAGTTGAATTACGCCATGGGTTTCATCATAGGTTTGCAGTAAAACTTTTCCTTGTTTTCCTTTCCGCCCTGCTCTGCCCGCCACTTGCATCATCAATTGGAACGCCCTTTCGTAAGCCCTAAAATCAGGATAATGCAACATATTATCTGCATTGAGAATGCCGACCATCGTCACATTGTCAAAATCCAAACCTTTAGTTACCATTTGTGTGCCCACCAAAATATCAATTCTACCTTGTTCAAAATCTCGAATAATTTCCTGATGGGCATACTTTTTTCTGGTGGTATCATAGTCCATCCTGCTGATAGTTGCATCAGGCAATAAAGCGTTTAAACTCTCCTGAATTTGCTCGGTTCCAAATCCTTTACTGCCAAAATCGGTGGCACTACAAGAGGTGCAAACTTTTGGTATATTTTCTGCATATCCACAATAATGGCACTTTATTTGATTTTGGCATTTATGGTAGGTTAAACTCACATCACAATGCTTGCAGTTTGGCGTAGATGCACAAACCGAGCAACTCAAAACGGGCGAATACCCTCTCCTATTCTGGAAAAGAATTACTTGTTTTCCATTAGCAATAGTATCCTTTATTTCATTTAGTAATTCTGGCGAAAATTGAGCTTGCATTTGTTTTTTTAGATGTGCTTTCCGAATATCAATACATTCTATTTTAGGGAGTTCTATCCCTTTATAGCGACTGTTTAATTCTACCAAATGATACTTTCCTTCTTTGGCGTTATAACAAGATTCCAAAGCGGGAGTTGCTGAGCCCAAAAGCAAATACGAATCATGAATATTTGCCAAATAGATTGCTGCATCTCTGGCATGATATCTTGGTGCTGGTTGGTGCTGTTTGTAGGAAGGATCGTGTTCCTCATCCACTACAATAAGTCCTAAATTATCAAAAGGTAAAAAAAGTGCTGAACGAGCCCCCAACATAATTGGATATTGCGCCTTTTTTTTATCTTTTTCTTGCACTGCTTTCCAAACCTCTACTCTTTCGGAATTATTTAGGTGAGAGTGCGTTACGCCCACTTTATTGCCAAAATGTTTTCTGAGACGATTAATAATTTGTGTGGTAAGTGCAATTTCAGGCAGAAGATAAAGCACTTGCTTTCCTTTTACCAATTGCTCCTCTATTAATTTGATGTAAATTTCCGTTTTCCCTGATGAGGTTACTCCATGTAGAAGGCAAACTTTTTTATCTTTAAAACCTTCTTTTATTTGGCTGTATGCTTTTTGTTGGGGGATTGTCATATCTTTTGATGGTTCTGTTTTTTTATAGTCGTTTAAAAGGCGGCTAATGCTTTGTATTTCTATTTTTAACACTTCTTTTTTCACCAAAGCATCCAACACGCCTCTGCTTACTTTTGCTTTTTTTATTAAATCTGGCACCTTCCATTTTTTCTTTGGAAATCTGATTTTTAAGTCGGTGAAATGTGTGAGTAATTGTTCTTGTTTTTCTGTAAGTTTTACTTGTAAATTTTCATCTGCTAATTCTACAATTCTAATAATTTTTTCTTTGTACTTATTATGCAAATCTTCTTTTACAAGCACAATTTCTTTGCGCATCATTTCATTGATAATGGCAAAAACACTTTTATTATTTGTTAGAGAAATAATATCTTGAATTAACAATTCATCTTGGTGTAAAAGTGCATTTACAATGGCGGATTCGTTTTCTAATAAACCTTCCAAATCCCCATCAAAATCTGAGTGAATAATCACCTTAGATTCACTTGCTAATTTGAAAGAAGAAGGCAAAGCAGCATTCATCACATCCCCCAAATTACACATGTAGTATTTAGCTATCCACTCCCAAAACTGCAACTGCTTCTCGTTTACTATTGGCGCTTCATCCAAAATAGCTAAAAGCTCTTTCGCATCATATTCTTTTGGCTTTTCATTATGAATTTTGAGTACTATTGCTGTGTATAATTTTCTACTTCCAAACTGAACCACCACCCTTTGTCCAATTGTTAAATCAGCATCAGAAGGCACAACATAAGTAAAACTTCCTTTTACAGGAAGTGGTAAAATTACATCTGCAAAAATTTGAGCCATTCTTACGATTAGATTTTAGTAATTAATATTGAGACATTAGATAAATAAATTTCAAAAGTAAGTCTAAAATCTAACATCTATTATCTCATTTCTATATTATTCATGATGATAAGGTTCATTTCTTAAAATGGTATAAGCTCGGTAGAGTTGCTCCGCAAAAAACAGGCGAACCATTTGGTGTGAGAAAGTCATTTTGGAAAGAGAAAGTTGTTCATTAGCTCTTTTATAAATTTCATCCGAAACACCATAAGGCCCTCCCACCATAAAAACCAATCTTTTTTTGCCACTTAGCATCCAGTTTTGCAGTTTTTTATCAAAACCTACGGAAGTGAAGCTTTTTCCTTTATCGTCCAAAAGAAGCAAATAATCAGTATTTTGCAATGGCTTTAAAATAAGTTCTCCCTCTTTTTTTAGCAATTCTGACTTTGAGAAATTCTTGGCATTTTTTATGTTTGGAATTTCCACTATTTCAAATGGAGTATAGTGTTTCAATCTCTTTTGAAACAGAAAAATCCCCTCCACCAAATACTTTTCGCTTGTCTTTCCAATAGTAAGCAATACAATCTTCATTTTTTGTATTTTTGGCGAAATTAACGATTTGTATTTTGACTAAACAGGAGGATTTGAAAAAGTTCATAACTAATGCCTTAAAAGAGGATGTGGGAGATGGCGATCATAGTTCTCTTTCTTGTATTTCTTCTAATGCAAAAAATAAAGCACATCTACTTATAAAAGATAATGGTGTTATTGCGGGAATAGAACTAGCTAAAATGATATTTAAAGAAGTGGATGCTACTTTAAAAGTGGAGCAACTGCTAAATGATGGCGATAAAGTAAAATTTGGCGATATTGCTTTTAGTGTTAGCGGTGATTCTATTTCGATTCTGACTGGGGAACGATTGGTACTCAATTGCATGCAACTAATGAGTGCAATTGCTACAAAAACTGCTTTTCTTAACTCTTTAATCTCTGATACAAATTGTAAATTATTAGACACAAGAAAAACCATTCCACTAAATCGGATAATTCAAAAATGGGCAGTAAAAATTGGAGGGGGAGAAAATCATAGATTCGGTCTTTATGATATGATAATGATAAAAGACAATCATATCGATTTTGCTGGGGGAATTACAAATGCTATTGAAAAATGTAAGAGCTACTTAAAAGAAAAAAATAAAAATTTAGATATTATTGTAGAAGCAAGAAACTTGGAGGAAGTGCAGAAAATACTAGATGCAAGAGGAGTAAAACGAATTCTGCTTGATAATTTTGATTTTGAAACCACCAAAAAGGCGGTTGCAATAATTGGTAAAAGTTGCGAAACAGAATCATCAGGAGGAATAACAACACAAACCATTGTAGAATATGCAAAATGCAGAGTAGATTATATTTCGGTGGGCGCACTCACCCATACAATTGAAAATTTTGATTTAAGTTTGAAGGCGATATGAAAGAAAATTTTATCATCCAATTAGCAAGGCGAATAAAACCGATTGGTTTTACTGGATTGAGCTTATATGATGTAGCTATTTTCTTCTGGAAAGGATTGATGGAAGGTGCTATTACTACAAGAGCGTCCTCTTTGGCTTTTAATTTTTTCTTGGCATTTTTCCCTTCTATTATTGTGTTTTTTACCCTCATCCCTTACATTCCTATTGATGGTTTGCAAGAAACATTGATGGAATTATTGGCAGTTGTTTTACCTCCATCTACCAATGAAATTACTTTCCAAACCTTGGAAGACATTATTAGTAATCCAAGAGGAGGACTACTTTCTGTTGGTTTTATTTTAGCTCTCTATTTTTCTACAAATGGAATAAATTCCCTCATTGAAGCTTTTAATTCTTCTTATCATATTAGAGAGATTCGCCCACTTATTCAGCAAAGAATTTTATCCTTAGGATTAACACTTCTTCTATCTATCATGCTGATAATTGCCATAGGACTAATTATTTTTGGTACAGTTGTTGTAAATTATTTGGTTAGTTCTGAAATAATAACAACTGGTGCAGCTGATTTAATTATCTATGGTAAATGGTTTGTTATGCTTGCCATGCTCTTTTTCGGAATATCCATTTT
>LWDU01032855.1_pt1 | contig 15622 bp, 14 predicted proteins | sample 727161 | NCBI WGS metagenome assembly LWDU01 (sample SAMN04566230, study PRJNA314399) | hydrothermal vent metagenome | isolation source: deep sea hydrothermal plume seawater | place: Mexico: Gulf of California, Guaymas Basin | collected 2004-07-11 | reverse complement strand
AGAAAAAGGTGAAATATTATCTAAATTTTTTTTTATGATGTCTAAAATAAAAACAATATTGTTAGATGATGCATGGGTAAATGAAGCATGGGCTGATTTAATTATAAATGGAACTATGATTAAACAATATCAAAAATATATAAAATTTAATAAAAATTCAAAAATTTTTGTTGGAACAAAATATTTTATTCTTAACAAATCTTTTTCAGAAAATAAAAAGATCATTAAAGAAATTAAAGAAAAAAATAAATATGATGTTGTAATTTCTATGGGAGGATCTGATCCACATGGATTGACTTTCAAAATTCTTAATTCAATATGTGGATTAGATAATATTCGTATCAAAGTAATACTCGGACCATTGATGAAAGATAACATTCAGCAATATGAATATGATAAAAAATGTGTTTTGTTTGTTAAATCTCCAAAATTCATTTGGAATAATTTTAAAAAAGCTGATTTAGTAATTTCAAATGCTGGAAATACACTTTTTGAACTAGCAACTCAAAGTATTCCAACTATATGTATTCCAGTCATAGAACACCAAGTTCCTTATGCAAAATTCTTTCATACAAATGGGTTTGCAATTAATTTGGGATTTTGGAAGAATGTTAAAAATAAAGATATTGAAAAAAATGTAATTAAACTTTTGAATAATACTGACAAACGTAAAAAAATGAGTTCTAAAGGGAATGAAATTATAGATGGTAATGGATTATTTCGTGTAATTAAAATTATTGAATTTTTTTCTAAAAAATTTACCTAGTAAACTAGACATATCTTTTCTTAAAAAATCTTGAATTTTAATATATAAAAGACTAGTCTAGAGAACGATTTAATTTGGTAAGATTTATGGGCATATTGTGATTATTCTAGGATTAAATCATGGGGAGATAAATTCTTCAGCTGTACTATTAAAAAATGGGAAAATTTTAGCTGGTGCACCTGAGGAACGTTTTATAAGAATTAAAAAAACTAAATCATTCCCAAAAAATTCTATAGAATTTTGTTTGAGTGAAGCAGATATTAAATTAAAAGAATGTGATTATGTTGCTCAAGCATGGAATCCTGGTGAGTATTGGAGAAAATTTAACCCATTACTTTCTGGTAATAGAATTAAGAGAGAAGATTATCTGTATACAGTAAGAGATAATCTTTATAATTTCACTGAAAGAAAAATTCCCTCTTGGACATTCCTTGATTCTGAGGGAGATGAAATGCCTCCGATATATTTTGTTAGACATCATCTAACACATGCAGCCAATGCTTTTTTCCTATCTCCTTTTGATGAATCTGCAATTCTCACTTGTGATCATAGAGGAGAATTTGAAACTACTACTTTTGGTTTAGGAAAAAATTTGGATATTGAAATTTTTTCGAAACAAACAATGCCTCATTCATTAGGATTATTTTATGCTGCTTTTACTGAGCTATTGGGTTACCGAGCAGATAATGATGAATGGAGAGTAATGGCATTATCTGCATTTGATGTTGATTATACTGAACAACTTGAAAAAATCAGAAATACAATTAAACTTAAAGAAAACGGATTGTTTGAACTTGATCAGTCATACTATAATGGGGGAACTCTTACTGAACCAAAATTATTTACTCAAAAATTGGTACATTTGTTAGGTGACAGAATTGGTAAGAAAAATGAAAATCCTACAGACTGGCATTTTGCAATTGCTAAGGCCATGCAAACTGTATCTGAAGAGATAATCTTTCATATTTTGAAGCATCTTCATAATGTAACAAAAATTGATAATTTAGTACTAGGTGGGGGATTTTTCATGAATTCTGTTTGTAACGGTAAGATTACAGAAAAAACCCCATTCAAAAATGTCTATATTTCATATGCTCCTGCAGACGTTGGTAACAGTATTGGTGCAGCCCTTTATGTTGCACATTGCATTCATCGTGAAAAAAGAAATTATTCTTTCAAATCTAGTAATCTTGGTCCTACTTTTACTGATCAAGAAATACATGAAGTTTTAGAAAGAAGAAAAATTATATGTGAAAAAATTGATAATCCTGAACAAAAGATTGCTTCTTTGTTGGAAAGTGGTCATATTGTTGCAGTATTTAATGGGAAAATGGAATTTGGTGAAAGAGCGCTAGGAAATAGATCTATTCTTGGTGATCCAAGAAAACACGATATCAAGGACAAAATAAATTCTATTATAAAGTATAGGGAAAGTTACAGACCTTTTGCTCCTGCAGTGTTGTCCGAAAAAGCTCATCTCATATTTGATGTGCCTGAAGGGTTTGATTGTAATTACATGGAAAAAGTCATGTTTGTAAAAAATGATTTTCGTGAAAAATTACCTGCAATAACTCATGTAGATGGTTCAGGGAGATTACAAACTGTTCAAAAAGAACATAATTCATTCTTCTATAAAATTATTGAAGAATTTGAAAAAATAACTGACATACCTGTAGTACTTGATACATCATTTAACATTAATGGTGAACCTATAGTGTTATCCCCAGATGATGCTTTAAACACATTTTTCAATAGTGGTTTAGAATTTCTTATGATGAATTCATTTCTAGTAAAAAAATAAATTATTAATTTGAATGTTGTATATTGTTATCTAACAAATTAATAATTGCATCAGAAATTCTTTCTGCAGATTTACCGTCTAATTTTAAAAACACATCTTTGACAAACTCATCAATGTTTTTAGTTGGTGGCTTAAAACTAATTGCTCTCTCTATTGAAGGAATTATATTTGAAATTTCTTTACATTCAATCACTAGTTCTCTTTCTAATAGTTCATCATAATCTAATTGTAAACAATCATGAATTATCAATGGTTTTTTTAATAATAATCCACAAACCATTGCTGTACCAGATGATGTAGACATTACTACATCTGTTTCTTTTAACAATTCTAAAATTGACTCTTTTTGATAAATCCTTATTGATGGATCAATTTTATGAATTAAATTCCTATATTCTTCTAGTGATTCACCAGAAGGATGAATCTTTATACTAAGTTCAATAGGTTTATTGTGTTTAATATTTTCATTATACTTCTTAATTTCACTAATAACTTTCTTTATCATGTGTTCTTTTTTTATTTTTACCCAATTATGTTCAAAACCAAATATATTAGATGTTATTAATAGAACTCTATTTTTTTTAGAATCTTTAGATTCATCTTTTATCTTTTGTATATCTTGAAATATTGCATCATATATTGGATTTCCAGTTACAATCAATGATGATTTTTTAAATCCTGCATCTAGTAACGGGTTCATCATTATTTCACCATCTAAAAAATGTTTCTAGATCTAGATATATACATGAAAAATAACCAAAAAATTTCTTTAATTATTTTCAATTTATTTTGCTTGATTGCCATTTGTGTTTTTACTAAAAATTTATTTTTGTAAATAAAAAATTTCCCCTTCCCCATTAACTGCGATTTCTTGGTATTATGAGATGAAGTACTTTTTTGAAAAAATTGGGTTATTAATGATTTTAAAAACTGTATTTTTATGTTTTTTCTACAAAATTCAATTCCAATCTCACCTCCAATTACTGGTATCCCGAAATACTTTGCAGAAAGTGCTAGTGCATAGTCTGGGGCATTTAATCCTGGCATGACATAAACTAAATTTGGTTTTACCTTTTGTATTACTTGTACTGCGTTATCAAAATCATGAATATCTAATATTGTGATGTCATTCGATATTTTTCCTTTTTTTTCGATTTTCTCATTTTTATGTATAAGCCATGTGATGTGCACCTTATTCTTAGACTTTAAAATTGGTAGAATTTTTTCAAATAATATTGTAGTGTAACTTTTTACATCTGGCATATCGTGATGTAGTGTTAAAATTCGTAAGTCATTCATATTTTTCAATTAATTTTATCATACATATTTTTTCTTTTTGTATATGTCATTATGTTTACAATTATATTTTCAACCCTGGAATTTTGGTTGTGACATCCAAGAAATATGTTACTTTATTCATTTGGTTAAATTAAACTAAAATTATTATGTATTAAAAGATTTTAAAAATAATAATATTGTTAGTCATATACTTATAATAAAGGAATAATAGTTCTTTTTTTATAACCACTAAAGAATAATCATTATGGTAAAATCAAAAGTAATCCTCAAGAAAATGTTGAAAGGTAAAACTATACTTGTCACAGGTGGTGCAGGAAGCATATGTTCGGTTTTAGTTCAAAAGTTACTAGAATACCCAATTCACTCAATTAGAGTTTTAGACATTGATGAACATTCATTATTTAAGCTTCAACGTTCACTAAATGATAAAAGATTGAGACTTTTTCTAGGAAGTATTTATGATATGGAACGAGTCGAGAGAGCTTGTCAAGATGTTGATATAATTATTCATGGTGCTGCTGTAAAAAATGTAGAAATTACTGAATTTAATCCATTTGAAACAATTGAAACCAATATCTTTGGAACTATGAATATGATTAAAGCAGTTATGAAATATAACCCTGAAAAATTTGTAAATATAAGCACAGACAAGGCAGTAGATCCTAGTACTCTGTATGGCAGTACTAAACAGATTGGTGAAAAATTAATTCATTGGGCATCTGAACATATTAACTCCACAATATTTTCCTCAATTCGTTTTGGTAATGTAATTGAAACTAGTGGTAATATTTTTGAATTATGGGAAGAACAAGCAAAGAAAAACATACCATTACAAATAACTGATCCTAAAATGAAACGATATTTTTTCCATGTTGATGAAGCTGTGGATTTTATATTACAATGTATTATTATCTCAAAAGGTGGTGAAATTTTTGTTCCAAAAATGAAATTGTATAATATCTTGGAATTTGCAAATAAAATTTCTAAAAATCATGAAATAATAGGAATTCGACAAGGTGAAAAATTAATTGAATTTCTACTAACTGATTCTGAAAAACAATCTAGTATTGAAAAAGATAACATGTGGATAATTAAATCATAAAATTTGTAACATTTTTTCATGCCTTCTGAGTAGTATTAAAACACACTTATTCAATATGGATTTAATACGACTATTTAATTAAACAATAACAATGTCTGATATTCGAGTTACATACATTGGCTTAATTTCATTTATGGGTGGTTTAATTGCTTTAGTAACAGGAAGCATTTTTTCATTAATAATTACTAGAACATTAACCCCTGAAGAATATGGTCATTGGGGATTGATCTTTAGTGTAATTTCCTATTTTGCAATGTTAATTCCTATGTTTGCTTATTGGTCTACTAGAGAAATAGCAAGGAAAAAAGATTCTGGTAAAACATCTGTTTTTTCTACAATTGGTTTTTCTATCATATCTAGTACTATTTTTATTCCAATCGCATTAATCGTTTCATTTCAAACAGGATCTAATCAAACTGACTTTCTTTTTGCAACTATGTTGATTCCTGCCATTTTTATTAATGGAATTTTAGCATCAATATCTTTAGGCTATAAACCTCAAGTCATTAGCATTAGTAGTATATCATTTGGTTTAGTTCAAGTTCCATCTGTATTATTTTTTGTATATTTTTTAGATATGGGAATAATTGGTATAATTTTAACAATGCTGTTGGCATATACTGCATCCATACTAGTTTTCACTATTTTCATACGTAAAAAACTTAAAAATAGTTTTAAATTTTTTTTCTTAAAAAAATGGCTTAAATTATTTTGGATACCACTATATCCATCAACCTACACAATTCTTGCAGAATCAACTATTTTGATTTTTACTGTTATGACTGGATCTATTATTGGTGTTGCCTATTGGATTGCATCTATTGTTCTTGCATCAGTTATAAGCCCAGCAGGATTAATCTCACGAGCAGTTTATCCAAAACTGTTAGATGATAACTCCAAAGATTTTTTCCGTGATAATGTAACTTATTTATTTTATTTTACCATTCTTTTTACTTCTATTGTGATTACTTTTGCTAAACCTGGTTTATTTGTTCTAAATCCATTCTATGAAAAAGCTGTATTGGTAGTAGTAATAATAGCTGTAGAATCTTTTCTTACTGTTTTAATTAATATGTTCCAATTATCACTTATTGGAATTGAAAAAATTGATATTATTTCTCATGCTACATTCAAAGATTATGTAAAAAGTAAATTATTTTATGTATATACTTTAAGATTAATTCAAGTAATCGTATATATTATTATTTTTGTAATAATGTTACAAATATTCACATCATCAGCAAGTTCTGATATTACACTTTTGATTTATTGGGCTACAATTGCAATGGTCACACAAATTCCTTTGACTATCATTCTAGGTATTATGATAAAACATAATTTTCCTGATCCATTTGATTACATTCGTATAACAAAATTTTTTATAATATCTGTTCTTGTATTTGCTGTCGCTTATTATATGACCGAAAATTATCTAAATTATACAAATGATCTTTATCACTTTTTACCTAGTCTAATATTACTTGTAGTTTTTGCAGTTGGACTTTATCTTATTTCTACTTATATTGTAGATTCAAAAATTAGAACGTTGTTTAATTCTATTATTTATGAAATAAAAAATAAAATTAATTAATAACTTTTTTGCAGTTAAATTTATCATTATTTTGTAAACTATAATTAGTTAATTATTTTTAGTAAAATATGAATATTTTAGTTATCCATGAAATAGATTGGATAAAAAAAGTTCCTTTTGAACCACAACACTTAGCTGAATTATTTTCAATGACGGGAAATAATGTTTTTGCTGTATATTGTGCTGCTCCTGATTTCTCTCAAATTATTAGTGGGTTATCAACAACCATCACTAAAAATTACTCTCAACTTTATGATGGATCATCAATTACTTTGATTCGACCAAGATCTGTACTTATCAAGGGTCTTAACAGATTAACTCACTTTTTAACTTGTAAAAGAATCATAAGAAAAATTTTAGTTGAAAATAATATTGACATAATTTTTTCATATGGTATAGCTGCAAATGGAATTCAATGCATTGAATTATCTAAGGAATTGAACATCCCATTGATTTTTAGATCATTAGATGTTGCTCATGAATTTGTTCAAATTCCAATACTGCACAGTATAGTCAAGAAACATGAAAAAATGATCCTAAAAAATGCTACAAAAGTTTTATCGTCTACTCCTGATCTTGTTAGATATGCAAGAGAAATGGGGGCAAATGAAAATGCTGATTATTTTCCACTTGGTATAAATCCTGAATTCTTTAAACCTGTTTCAAAAACACAATTATTAATGAAACAATTATGTATAAAGAATTCTGATAAAGTGATTGGATTTATAGGAACTATTTATCCATTTGCAGGATTAGATTTTTTAATCAAGTCATTCTATATTCTGAAAAATGAAATTAAAGATATTAAATTCTTAATTGTTGGCGGTGGTCCAGATTTTATACGTATAAAATCTTTAATTAAGAAATTACATTTAGAACATGATATAATTTTAACAGGTTTTGTAAAACAAAAAAGGCTTTTTGAATATATTTCTCTATTTGATCTTTGTGTTAATCCTTTTGTTATGAATAATATTACTACACGAATTATTCCAACAAAGATTCTTGAATATATGGCATGTAGTAAACCCGTATTGTCTACTCCATTACGAGGAACTATTGAATTATTACCAAATGAAAATTATGGAATTGTTTACTCTCCTTTAGATGAATTTATTGAATCTTTAGTAAAATTACTTCAAAATCAAGATAAACTAAACGAATTAGGGAAAAATGGATTTCAATTTGTTAAAAAAAATCATTATTGGAATATGGTATCTGATAATCTATTAATTATTTTTAAAGATATTATTTCACAATCTAAACATGTCAAATAACCCATGTAAGATTCTTCATAATACTTTTCAGCTCATTCATATTCATAAGCTTAACTGAACTTGAACTATATTCATTAAAACTAATTTTTTTCTTTGTGGACTCTTTATCAAATTCATATTTTTCTTTTTTTATTATATAATGATCTTTTCTCTCTATTGCAAATCTCATTTCTTCTTCTGAAATTAAAATTTCATGAATTTTTTCACCTGGTCTAATTCCTACAAAATCAATTGGATAGTCTTTTTTCTTAGTTATAATTTCTGCATATGCCTTTGCAAGATCTACTATCTTTGCAGATGGTGCTTTTTTCACAAAAATTTCTCCTCCTTTTGCATTTTTTAATGCATAAAAAACAAGTTGAATTGCATCATGAAGTGTCAACAAAAATCTTGTCATATGTGGATGTGTAACTGGCAAAGGTTGTTTTTTACTTATTTTTTTGTCCCATAGTGGTATGACACTTCCCCTGCTTCCTAGAACATTTCCATATCTTACCGAACAAAATATTGTTTTATTTTGTTCATATTGTTCTGAACGAAAAAGTTTTTCTTGTAATGCCTTTGTCATTCCCATTGCATTGACGGGTTTTACTGCTTTATCTGTACTAACAGCTATCACATGTTTAATTCCTCTCTCAATTGATGCTTTGATCAAATTATGTGATCCCATGATGTTTGTTCTTACTGCTTCTAAAGGATACATCTCTACTGTTGGAACTTGTTTTAATGCTGCTGCATGAAAAATAATATCTATACCTTTACAAACTGTGTACAATCGATCATAATCCCTGACATCCCCAATTACATATTTTATTACTTTAGAAATAGATTGACTTTGAAGTTCATTTTTCATAGTATTTTGTTTATCTTCATCCCTACTAAAAATAAGAATCTTCTTTGGTTTGTAATGTGATAACTCTTTCACCATTTGATAACCAAAACTTCCTGTACCTCCAGTAATGAGAATATTTTTTCCATTTAAAACAGATTGGTAATCCAATTCACAAAACCTTCTAGTTTATTATTTTATAAGTCTTATTTACATTCCCGTGCTAACTATCAACCAAACTTAAAAATCAAACTAACAAAATTTTATTTATTAATTCTATATACTATTGTATTATTTTCTTGTGATCTCCATAACAATTCAAAATTTTCTGGAATTTTTGGATTATTAGGTTCTAACAAAATCATTAGATCATTATATTGTGTAGAATTAATTCTGTGATATTCTATTTCCTCTTCATTAATTTTTTCAAAAATAATGTAATCTGGAGTTGGATTAACACTGTTATTAACATCTGGGGGAAAACTACCTAAATTAGACATATACAGATCATATTCAGACCAGTTTTGTCGATTTATGTAATTTTGAATTGAATCACCTTGCTTTCCTTCTGCAAAAGATGCATGAATCCATTTACTTCCTGCATGATATGAATACCCACCAGCATTAGTCATGATATATGATGTTTCTATATTGTTTTCATGACTTAACATATCGCCGATAATTTTTCTATCATATCCTTTTGGATTAATTGATTCTTTTGAAAATAATACTTGAATTTCACTCATAATACCATTAAACTCATGTGGATACAATACAATATATGAAAATGCTCCAGAAGAACCAATATTCAACATTATTACAATTACAATAATTATTAAAATTAATTCAGATTGTTTTTTATGTATTTTTAATTTAGTGAATATCTTTGGAAGTATTTCTACAAAAAATACACTGCTTAAGGCTGGAATAATTAACCACATGGGATAGAATTGATATGCTCTACTTATGTTTGAAATAGAAAATATTGTAAGGTAAACTAATGACAATATCATCATGAACAATAAATTTTTATCAATTTTTTTAAAATTCATAATGCCGATAATTAATAATGTGACAAAAATTAATGCAAAGAAAATCTCACTTGTCTCTCCAATTTGATATATTGTAAATAACGTTATTCCAATAGTTATTCCAATAACAGTAATTCTTTTTTTAGATAATTTAAAATCAAATATGTATATGTATCCTATTGAAAATATAATGAGCCCTAATATTGGAATTAATGGAAAAATGGATATTGTATTAAATGTATTAAAATTAAATATTTTATCCGGGTTGTTATAGAAAAAATTATAAAAATAGTTTTTCAAAAATAAGTCAAAATCTATGAATAATGCTGATTTTTCATTTCCTGAGACTATGATACTTTCAACATTTTGACGCCATTCACTAGTTTGAAATTCCCAATGCCATCTGATATGTTCATTTGAACTACTATCAATAAAATTCCCATGGGTAGTAAAATTTAAAANCATTATTTTTAATTTTCCTATTTTTTATGACTAAATAAATTATAATCGCAATGAAAACTATCAAAGCTTGATATCTGAATGATGATGCAATTCCTAAAAATATTGCACTAATTATAATATTTTGTAAATTGAATTTTTGTTTTGTAATAAAATATAGTGATGTAAAAATTAGTAATAATGGTATGATTTCATTTAATGTAGAATAACTAAGATAAAATAATCTAGTATTAGTTGCAATTAATATTTGACTTAAAATTGCAATTTTGTAATTAAAAATATTTCTTATTATAAAATAAGACACAAAAATTATGCCAGTACTACCAACTACTGAAATTACCTTTAATGTAAGAAAACCATCTTGAACAAACTGATCTAAAAATGCATAAAAAATCGGTCCTCCAGATGGGGCATCTGGAATTTTTATATTTTGGTAATTTCCTTTTAGAATTTCTTCACCTATTCTTAAATAAAACATTCCATCATCTTCTGCAAAATATGGATGATGAAATATTGCAACATAACTTGCACAGAAAAAAAATACCAATGTAACTAAAACTACCAAAATTTTTTCATTTTGTTGAAAAATTATTTTTATATTACTCTTTCCACTTAGCACATTTTTTATCTAATTTAGTCTTTTTTAAACCAATTTAGATGATTTTTTATTTTGAAACAAATTGAATTCATTCTAATAATCGTTTTTAATTCTTTCATAAACTCTCATAAATCTTTCATATTTTGAATCTTTTTTAATCACTACTTAAATTAATTATTAATTATGAAAGTAATGTCAATTTTTGGAACTAGGCCTGAAATTATTAGATTATCTCGAATCTTTCCATTACTTGATAAACATTTTGAGCATATAATGGTGAACACTTCTCAAAATTTTACTGATGAATTAAATAGTTTATTTATTAAAGAACTTGGAATACGTAAACCTGATTATGATTTAGAAATCAGAACCAAAAATTTTGGAGATGAAATATCTGATATCATAAAAAAAATCGATGTGTTGTTATTAAAGGAACAACCAGATATGGTTTTAATTTTAGGTGATACTAATAGTGGTCTATCTGCAATTCCAACTGCTCATCATAGAATAAAAATTGTCCATCTTGAAGCAGGAATGCGTTCTTATGATTACAGAATGCCTGAGGAAAAAAATAGAATCATGATTGATCATCTTTCTTCAATTTTATTTCCATATACTCAATATTCAAAAGAAAATCTTTTACGTGAAAATATTTCTCCAAGAAAAATTTTTGTTATAGGTAATCCAATAGTAGAAGTTCTAAATTATTACTCTAAAAAAATAGATGCTAGTAAAATTCTTCAAAAATTCAAACTAAAACCAAATGAATATTTTCTTGTCACAGCTCATAGAAGCGAAAACGTTGATGATTTATCACAATTAAAACAAATTTTTTCAGGATTAGAAAAACTTCATAAGAAATTCCATAAACGAATAATATTTCCTATCCATCCTAGAACTATAAGTAAAATAAAAAACTTTAAAATTCCAAAGTCTATAGAAACATTCAAACCTCTTGGATTTTTTGATTTTACAAAATTAGAAAAAAATGCTTTTTGTTTAATCACTGATTCTGGAACTGTACCTGAAGAATCATTATATTTTAAAAAACCATGTGTTTGCATTCGAGAAAGTACTGAGAGACCTGAATATTTAGAAACAGGCTCTACCATAATATCTGGATTAGAACCTAAAGACATAGTTGAATCTGTCTCCTTAATTACATCTCATACATCTGATTGGGAATGGGATAAATCCTTAGGAGACGGAAAAACATCATCAAAGGTAGTAAATATCATGCGTGGCAAATCACGTAAACTAATAGAATTTTAATATTCAATTATATTCTTCAATATTTTTATTTTTTTTATGAGAATTTTAATCACTGGTTCTAGAGGAATTTTAGGTCAAGAATTAATGAAAATTTTTACAACTGCTTTAGGTTCATCTCGTGATACATTAGATGTCACTAATAGAGATAATGTCTTTGATTTTGTCAAATCAAATAATTTTGATTTGATAATTCATACAGCAGCTATTACAAGTGTAAGAACATGTGAAGAGAAAAAAAATTTTGCTTGGTCTACAAATGTACAAGGCACAAAAAATTTAGTCGATGCATGTACAGAATTTAGTCCAATGACAAAGTTTGTTTATGTGAGTACTGCTTGTGTATTTGATGGTCATGATGAAATGTACGATGAAAGTTCAATTCCATATCCTGAAAATTTTTATGCTTTAACAAAATTAATTGGAGAACAATACGTGTCTACAAATCCCAATTCTTTAATTATACGCACCAACTTTGTTGGTAAATCAAAATGGCCATATCCTAAAGCATTTACCGATAGATTTGGAACTTATCTTTTTGCTGATAATGTAGCTAAAGGGATATCTGATGTAATTGAAAAGAATCTTTCTGGTATTGTCCATGTTGTTGGGAACAAAAAGATTTCTATGTTTGAATTAGCTAAAATTTATAATCCTGATGTACTTCCAATGACAATGAATGATTATTCTGGTCCAAAACTAACTATTGATATGAGCTTGAATTCTAAAGTTTGGAAAAAATATAATCTTCAATAATAGATACCAATTTGATTATTTATGAATTCTATTGATTAGGCAATATTGATATCATACAATTTCATCATTAATATTGTGGAAATATCAGAGTGGACAGATTCAGAAAAAGAAAAACAAGAAATTCTTGAACTTACAAAAAAAACATATGGTGATGATGCTGAAATATCTAACTCTTCATATTTTAATTGGCAATATAGGGACAATCCTCAAGGAAAAGCAGTTATTTTACTTGCATATGATGAATTAAATCATAACCAAATTATTGGCACAAATACAATTATCCCAATAAGTTTACTTATTGATCAAGATAAAATTCTTTCATCATTAGCTTGTAATGTACAAGTTCATCCAGATCATCAAAAAAAAGGAATTTTTTCTAAACTTTTATCTTCAATGTCAACAGAAGCTAAAATAAAAAAAATCTCATCCCTTTTTGCAATTCCAAATGATAATTCATTTCATGCTTTTATCAACGAAGGTTCATCAGAAATTATTCAATTACCACTTTTAATACGTCCAATACATCTTTCTAGATATTTTAATTCCCCAATAAATAAAATAATAAAAATATTTGATAATCATTGGAAAGTTTAGAAGAATTTAATGGTAATTTTCAACATTTTGAAAAATTGCTACAAAAAATATCAAAAAGAGTATCAATTATACAAAATAGGAATAAAGAATATCTCAAATGGAGATATCTAGATCACCCAACAAGAAAATATCAAATATTTATTCTAAAACAAAATGATGAACTAGTTGGTTACATAATACTGAGAATTCATACTATAAACAATAAAAAAATTGGTGTAATACTTGATTATATTGTAGATTCCACAGCGAATGAAAAATCTCTGCAAAAATTAATAGAAAAAGCATTAGATTATTTTTGGAAACATGAAGTATCGATATCTATTGTTACTAGTCGTTCAGGTCTATTAGAAAATAAATTATTAAAAAAAACAGGGTTTTTTCAAGCACCTTTTTTTCTAAAACCTGAATCACTGCATTTCATAGTTAGATTATTTAGTTCTGATAAAAAATTAACAAAACTTAAAAAATTCAATAATTGGTTTTTTTCATTTGGAGATTATGATGTTTTTTAAAGATCCAAAAAATCTTTTGCTGAAGTAAATTCAAATTTCTTTAATAGTTTTTCAAATTTTTTCATTATGTTTCGTTTTCCATAATAGTAATGCCAGCTATATTCTTTAATTTTAGGCATATCTACGTCTAAATCTTTTGGATGGAAATAAAGCATTGCTGGCCTATTTTTATTATTAAATTTTTTAATTCCTTGAAATATGAGAAAAGATGGTAAAGCTCTAAAATAAAATCCTCCAGCAGATGGTAAATTATAAAATGAAAAAATTTTATTTGTTAAAAGCGGTATCTCTATAAATTCTTCAGACTCATCATTTTCTAAAAAATTTTCATGTGATGGATGATATATTTGTCTAGGTGCATTGGGAATTCCATATAGTGGTGATTTAACTGGAAATATACTTGAATCATATTTTATATGTTTTTTTAAAAAATTAATTATCCATGAATTACTATTATCAACTGAAAAAAATGGTGCACGAAATCCTAAAACCTTTTCACCAATAATCTTTTCTAAAACATCAAATGACTTTAGAAGATCTTTTTCAATTTCAACCTTCGATGTCTTTCTTAAATCTATGTGTGAAAAACTATGACTTGCTATTTCGTGGCCTTCTTCATGAATTTCTTTAATTAACTCTGGAAATTTTTCTGCAAAATATCCAACTACAAAAAATGTAGCTTTGACTTTATATTTTGAAAATAATTCTAATAAAATGGGGGTTGTTTCAATTACTCTGCTTTTGTATTTATCCCATGTTTCAAAAGGTAAATCACAGAAATAATCCTCAAAATCCACTGACATTATATTTTTAATTTTAGATACACTCATCTTAATCTAAAATTTATTCTGAAACGTATTTAATATATCTCCACAGCCATACGTTTGATTATGATATTAATACTAATTTTTACAATTAATTCTAAATTTCTTACAGATTCTGATATCTTACAATTATGTTAAAATTATGAAAGCAGTAATTGTTTTACCTTATTTAAAATCTATGGGCGGTGCTAGCAGATATGGTTGGGAATTATCAGAATTTATGGCTTCAAAAGGCGATGAAATTACAATATCTTGTATTACTTCTGTTCGTAGTAATTTCAAATCAAATGAATCTATTTCTATTATTGATCTAGCTGATGAATCTTATCTGCCACAGACCATAAAATACTGGTTAAACTTCTCAAAAATTCGTAAGAATCTAAAATCATTAATTTCAAAAATAAGCCCTGATGTTATTGTTTTTATTAATTGGCCTACATCTATGTGGGCAGATAATTTTAATGATATACCAGTAGTATTTTCACCATTAGATATACAAATCCTGTATTCAGACACATATACCAAAAATTTAAAATCATCAATTAATTGGATCTGGAAATTTATGAGATTCTTTGTTAGAATATATGAAAAAAATAAATGGCAATATTTTGATTCAATTATTGCCAGCAGTAAATTTACAGCAAAACACATCTATGATATATACAAAATAAAATCTGAAGTAATTTATCTAGGTGCAAATGATAAATTTTTTAAAACAAATCCAAAAAAATCATGTGCAATTTTATGTCTTGGAGATATTAAAGCTAGAAATGCATCATTCCTACTTTATACAGCTGAAAAACTCTATAAAAAACGCCAAGATTTTGAGATATGGATTGCTGGAGATAACGAATCTCATGGTGATGAATTAAAACTATTATCTAATGATCTTGGTTTAAAAAACATTGTAAAAT
>LWDU01038962.1_pt1 | contig 15625 bp, 9 predicted proteins | sample 727161 | NCBI WGS metagenome assembly LWDU01 (sample SAMN04566230, study PRJNA314399) | hydrothermal vent metagenome | isolation source: deep sea hydrothermal plume seawater | place: Mexico: Gulf of California, Guaymas Basin | collected 2004-07-11 | reverse complement strand
GATGCATTCGGACTGGATCGGCACCGCGGTGGGGTTCAATAACGCGAACATTCGGCCCCAGGTCAAAGGCTACCTCCTTGAAATTGCATACACCGAGGGGAGTGTGGTCAAATCCGGTGCCGTGCTCTTCCGGATTGACCCGCGCGAATTCAAGGCCGAGTTGGACAACGCTAAGGGGCAATTGGGCGAGGCCAAAGCAAATTTATCCAAGCGCCGGACTCACGTCGCGCGCTACACGCCATTGGCCAAGCAGGGCGCCATCAGTCAGCAGGAACTGGATGACGCGGTTCAGAACGAATTGGCCGCCGAATCGCAGCTATTGAGCGCGCAGGCGCGGGTAGAACAGGCCCGTCTCAATCTCGGGTGGACGCAAATCACTTCTCCCATCGACGGGGTTGCCGGTATCTCGGCGACCCAGATCGGCGACCTCGTCGGCCCGGAGAGTCACCTCACCACCGTATCTCAACTCGATCCCATCAAGGTCAGCTTTCCGATCACCGAGAAGGCGTACCTCGATGTCGTTCGGAATTACGGCGGAAAGAGCGGCGGGAACCGGCTCTCCCAGGTGGGTCCCATCCTGCAACTCTTCCTGGCCGACGGCTCGCTCTGGCCCCAACGAGGCACACCGTTCGCCCTGGGCCTCAACGTCGATGAGCGGACGGGAACCATTCTAGTCGAAGGCCACTTCCCCAATAAAAATAATGTCCTGAGGCCTGGACAATTCGCCCGCGTCCGCGTCGACACGGGCACCCGAAAGAACGCCCTCTTGGTTCCCCAACGTGCAGTCAATGATATCCAAGGGAAATATCTGATTTCTGTGGTGTCCTCCGAAGACATTGTCGAAACCCGGACTGTCGAGGTCGGAGAGACGGTCAACGAGAACTGGATCATCACCAAAGGCGTGAAAGCGGGAGAGAGAGTGGTGGTTGAAGGACTCCAAAAGGTTCGGTCCGGCGTCAAAGTGAAACCGGTCTCCGAAGGCGCCATGAAGAAGAGCGACCAATCCGTAGGGGTCCAACCCGAGCTTTCGCCGGGGTCACATGAACTCATGCCTCATTTGTCCGAGCCCAGCACGAGCTGATCGAAGGCCCTCCGATGTCCACTTTCTTCATCCATCGCCCGATCGTTTCCATGGTGATTGCCATCGTGATGGTCATCCTGGGGACCGTGGCGGTCTTCGACCTTCCGATCTCACAATTCCCCGATATCGCACCTCCTCAGATCACCGTCTCGACGGTTTATGTGGGCGCAGATGCCCTCACGGTTCAGGATTCCGTGGCGACCCCCATCGAGGAAAGCATCAGCGGCATCGACGGCATGAACTACATGTATTCCACGAATGCCAACAACGGGATCATGGTTCTCCAAGTCAACTTCTCGGTGGAAACCGACCCGAATACCGACCAGATTCTCACCCAAATGCGTTATTCCGAATCTGAAGCCAAGCTGCCCTCGGATGTCCGGAACTACGGCGTGACGATTCGCCAGGCCTCGAGTAGCCCGATGGCTCTCTTCTCACTGTATTCCCCCGCAGAAGAGTACGACCCGCTCTTCCTCGCCAATTACGCGTATATCAACGTTCTCGATGCGATGTCGAGCCTCGACGGTATCGGCCAAGTCAACATCTTCGGAGCGGGCCAATACGCCCTGCGGATCTGGGTAAATCCCGACACCTTGGCCAGCCTGGCGATAACCATCCCCGAGATCGTCAATGCCATCAAGACCCAGAACAACGTCAATCCAGCGGGTCAGGTGGGTGCAGAACCCGTGCCTGCCGGGCAAGAATTCACATATACGGTCAGAGCTCAAGGGAGGCTTGAGTCCATCGAAGAATTTGAGAACATCATCGTTCGAGCAGGCGACGACGGCTCGATCGTTCGAGTCAAGGACGTTGCCCGAGTGGCACTCGGCGCCCAGACCTACAATCTCAAGGGCAAGCTCAACGGCAAGCCTGCCGCGATCATCGCCATTTATCAGCGACCCGGATCCAATGCCCTGGCCACCATGAATTCGGCCGAAGCCCTGATGAAGGCTCTCGGAGAAAAATTTCCTGAGGGCCTCGACTATGAGGTGTCTCTCGACACCACGCTGGCCGTTCGAGAGGGCGTCAAGGAAATCCTGATTACGCTCATCGAGGCGCTGGCTCTGGTGATCCTCGTTGTCTTCATTTTCCTTCAGAATTTCCGCGCGACACTTATTCCTCTCCTTGCGATTCCGGTCTCCCTGATCGGAGCATTCATGATTTTTCCGCTTCTGGGATTCTCCATCAATACCCTTTCGCTTTTCGGGCTTGTCCTGGCAATCGGAATTGTCGTGGACGATGCCATCGTGGTCGTCGAGGCGGTGGAGCATAAAATCGAAACCGGCATGCTGCCCAAGGATGCGGCAGTCCAAGCGATGAAAGAGGTCACGTCCCCCATAATCGCGACCACCCTGATATTGCTCGCCGTGTTCATACCCACGGCTTTCATTCCCGGTATCTCCGGACGGCTGTACCAACAGTTTGCCGTCACTATCGCAGTCTCCGTCGTTCTTTCGTCCATCAATGCGCTCACATTGAGCCCCGCCCTGGCCGGCCTGCTTCTCCGTCCCCGAAAGGAGTCCCGCAGCCTGCTCGCGCGCTTTTTCGGGGCGTTCAACCGCGCATTTGATCGGGTTTTGAATGGGTACCTTTCCTGGTGCACCCACCTGATCCGCAAGGCCGGGTTCTCCATGCTCGTGTTGTTGGCCACAGTGGTTGTCGTGGTCTTAGTGGGCGGCCGACTGCCCACTAGCTTCCTTCCCCAGGAGGATCAGGGTTTTCTCTTTTTGAACCTGCAACTGCCGTCGGGCGCATCTCTCCAACGGACCGAAGAGGCCTGCACGGAGATTGAAAAAATCCTGGCGGAGACCGACGGCGTCCAGTCTTACAACACAATCGTGGGTTTCAGCCTGCTGTCGGGAGTCCAAACCACATACAACGGATTTTTCTTCGTGACCCTCAAGCCCTGGGGCCAGCGGGATCCAGACGGGCTCAGCGCGGAATTCATCACTCACAGACTAAACGAGCGACTCGCCGCTTTCCCCGGTGCCATGGCGATCCTTTTTCCGCCTCCTGCGATTCCCGGCGTGGGAAGCTCCGGCGGGATCTCGTTCATGCTTGAGGATCGAGAGAGCCGCGGAATCCCGTTTCTGGCCGAACAAACCCGGCGCTTTGTCGAAGCCAGCAAAAGCCGGCCTGAGCTTGGGCGCGTAGCCACAACCGCACAATTCGATGTCCCCCAGATATTCGCCGACGTCAACCGGGAGATGGTTCTGAAACAGGGCGTATCGCTGGACAGCGTCTATCAAACCATGCAGGCCTATATGGGCGGCATCTTTATCAACTATTTCAACCGCTTTGGACGCGTCTGGCAGGTCTATATCCAAGCCGAGGGCGCCTTCCGAAACGACGTTGAAAAACTCGGGCGTTTTTATGTGAAGAACGATTCCGGGGGCATGGTCCCCATTTCGGCGATCGTGGAGAACAAGAAAATTTACGGCCCCGAGTTCACCATGCGGTTCAATCAACACAACACCGCCCAAATGCTGATCATTCCGGCGCTGGGGTACAGCGGGGGCCAGGCCATGGCGGCCACCGAGGCACTCTTCGATGAAGTGATGCCCGAAGGCATGGGCTACGACTACATGGGAATGGCCTTCCAAGCCAAGGAGGCCTCGGAGGGAGTCTCCCCCGCCCTGATTTTCGGATTCTCCCTCTTGCTGGTTTTCCTCATTCTGGCCGCACAGTACGAAAGCTGGGCGCTCCCCTTTGCAGTTCTGCTCACCACCCCCGTTGCCATAATGGGCGCGTTTCTTGGGCTCATGAGCCGCTCCTTCAGCAGCGATCTCTACACCCAGATCGGTCTCGTCATGCTGATTGGTCTCTCGGCCAAGAACGCCATTTTGATCGTCGAGTTCGCCCGCGCGCGCATGGCCGAGGGGTGTGGAATCGAAGAAGCGGCCCTCGATGCAGCCCGGTCACGGCTAAGACCCATTCTTATGACCGCATTCGCGTTCATTTTGGGAGTCTTACCCCTAGTCACCGCGAGTGGATCGGGCGCGGCGTCCCGTCAGGTTCTCGGCACCGTCGTTCTTGGCGGCATGCTGGCCGCTACTTTCATTTCCATTTTCATGGTACCTGCCACCTTTGCGGTGGTCGAGAAGGTCTCGCACTACTTCTCGCCCGAAGGCGAAAGCGACTCGTCCAACGAGAATATAACGTGAGACTATTCGTCCCGATTCTATGCGCTGCCCTGCTGCTTCAAACCGGCTGCGCAATTGGCCCCAACTACAAGAGGCCGACAGTCGAAGTTCCAGACAACTATCGCAATGTCGTAAAGGTGGAAGAGGCCGAGACTCTCGCAGACCTCCCTTGGTGGAAAATCTTTGAGGATCCGACCCTGCTTGCCCTGATCACTGAAGCGCTCAAGAACAACCTCAATCTTGAGATCGCCGTAGCGCGCGCCGAACAGGCCTATCGGCAATCAACCGCCACCAATTCCGCTTTCTACCCCCAGGCGACCTACCAGGGTTCGGCCGGCAAGTCGCTTTCGCCCATAGTCCGCCAACCCGGAAATGCCCTCGAATACAGCAGCTACGGCGGCGCGCTCAATGTTGCCTGGGAAATCGATGTGTGGGGTCGGCTCAGGAGGGCGAGCGAATCCGCTCGTGCGGAGTTGCTGGCATCCAAAGACTTTCAGCGCGGCGTTCTTCTCTCCATCGTAGCCGACGTCGCCTCCCTCTATTTTGCGCTTCTGGAACTCGATGCCTCCCACGCAATCGCGGAGGAAGCAGTGCAAGCTTTTTCCGGAACTCTCGACCTTTTTACCCAACGATTCGAAGGGGGCGTGGCATCGAGATTGGAAGTCACACGGGCGGCAGCCGCCAAGGCCCAGGCCGAGGCTGCGATTCCTTCCCTCGCCATCGAAATAGTCGCCGTTGAAAATCGAATTTCGGTACTTCTGGGCCGCCCGCCGGGAAACATCCAACGCGACGCGACTTTGATCGACCAGAAGCTTCCTCATCTACCCCCCGGCCTGCCATCTACTCTGCTCGAACGCCGACCCGACATCCTTCAGGCCGAGCAGGCCGTGGTCTCATCAAACGCCCAGATCGGCGTGCGCATGGGGAATTTTCTTCCCCGAATAGGCCTCGTCACCGTGTGGGGAGGAGCGTCTGAAACCTTGGCCGGCGCTGCGAGCGGGAGCACGAGCCTTTGGAATATTGCAGCTGAACTTTCGGCTCCGCTCTTCAAGGGCGGCCTGTTGTATTCAGAATACAAAGCCCAGCAGGCCATTTGGGAAGAGAGCAAGGCCAACTACGAGCTCACAGCCCTGAACGCCTTCGCCGAAGTTTCCAACACCCTCGAAGAGCGAAGACTCCGCCAGGACCAGCACGTCGCTCGCCAAGAGGCTGTCAATCAGTTGTCTACATCGGTCCACCTTTCCCTTTTGCGCTACCAGCAGGGCCTCGCCAGCTACTTCGAAGTTCTCCAAGCCCAACAAGATCTCTTCCCGGCCAAATTCAACCTGTCCGAGACACGGCTCCAAGAGCGTCTGGCCGCGGTCAACCTCTATCGAGCACTCGGCGGAGGTTGGCAATTGGACTTGAACTGGCTGCCTGAGAACCAGCCCGACAAGGATGATTCCGAAGGGACAGCCACAGCCGAGCCAGACGCCTCGCCCCAGTAGCCCCGCCCGTACCCCGTTCGAATTGACTCGAGGCGGCAGGACCTTTCCTCGGCAGTCCTCACGTCCCCGTGAGGGTCGTAAGCACTGGCTGAAAACGCTCGGGAACGAGCGTAACCAACAGTCGTATTTCGTCACCCGTCAGCACACCGCAATATCTGACCGCAATCAGCCAGCCGATCAATCCAATTCCACCCGCAACCAACAGCGGCACATAGCCTTGAAGCCACCACAAGCCAGCGCCGACGGCACCCCCCACGAGCAAGAAGCGAAAGGTGCCCCTCCACGGATACCGAATTCCGAACTCCATTCGGAGCAAAACAAACACGACGAGGCTCTTCACCAGTTCGCTAATCGCCGCGACCGCCGCCATCCCAAGCGCGCCGTACATCATCGCAAAGGGAATGCCCAGACCAATGTTGACGAAAACCGCCACCTTCGAATAAACCAGCCACTCCGGTCGGCGAACGGCTTGAGCCACAAGGCCCGTATGCGGGCAATACTGTCGACCCACTCTTGGCCAACGCCGCCGAGGCATCGGCTCCGAGCGCAGCACCTGCGGAAGGATAGAAATCAAAATTGGGCATTTCATGTCCAAACTCGCTCCCGAATCCCGTTTTCGTAGCTCGAATATTGCTACCTTGGAGCGCCGGATAGTTGTACTTGGCCTGAGTCCCCTTGCCGAGTATGTACGCATACCCGCGCGGGTCCGCTCGATTGCTCGCCATCACAGCGTCCCAGACAAATTTAAGGTTTTCGGCTGGCGCTCAAATCCACGATGCTGACTCCGCCACAATCGTCGTCATCGCCACACACTTTTTGAGATCGATTCTTTCCCCGGGCGGGGGTAAGGCCTTCTGTTCTAGTCGCAGACTCCAGCGCCCACTAGAACTGAGTGGCCGATTTCTCGTATCGAAAAGTTCGCGGGGTTCTCTGGTGTTCCCAGGTATCCTTTAGTGAGAATCCGCTTGCCGCCAGCTCGGCGACCCGTTCGCGCGCCGTTGAACGCGGCCTGCATGCCCTGGCAGGCCTTATCACCCGGTAACCCCGCACATCGACGACAACGTCGTATTCGTCGCATGGAAGCGCTTCGCTCGGCTGCGGCAGACCCACCGCCAGAATGGTGAACGAGAAAAAACAGTCGCCGCGCCCTGGTCCATCCCATTGGTTTGACCCAGCAAAGCACCCATAGGGGTAACTCCCTCCTGTTCGGGTTCAGGCTGGAACACGGTCAGATTGCGCTCGGATCGAGGTCGTCCGAATTCTAAACCGCGGTTTTAGCGGCTCCCTGAATTGCCCATCAAGGCCTCGATCGCTTCTTCATCCAAGCCAGCAACCTCATTCAGAATTTCTCGGGTATGCTGGCCGACCCGCGGAGGCGCGATTCGCAGCGTGGCCGGCGTGGCGGAAAGCCGAAGAGGACTACGTACTGTGGGGACATGTGCCCCGTCGTCATCGATCAGATGGCTGGAAATTCCTCGAAATTGCGCCTGGTCTTCAGAGAAAGCCTGGTGAATATCGTTGATGGGACCAGCCGGGATACCCTTCTCGCTCAGTGCTTCGAGCCAAGTAGAGATGCTCTTTTGCTTCATGGCTGCCGCGACGGTGGGGATCAGATCTTCCCGGTTGCGAACCCGCGCGTCATTGCTGGCGAAGCGAGTATCCTCGGCCACTTCGTCCAATCCGGCCAACGCACAGAAGCGCTGAAACTGCGCGTCGTTCCCTACCGCAAGAATAAGATGCCCGTCGGCAACCTCGAAAACCTGGTAGGGGACAATGTTAGGATGGGCGTTGCCCAACCGACCGGGTGGTTCTCCCGTGAATAGATAGTTGGCCGCCTGATTGGCAAGGCTGGCCAATGTCACATCGAAGAGACTCATATCGATGAATTGCCCTTCACCTGTCCGCTCAGAGTGGTTGAGAGCCGCAAGAATCGCCACAGCTGCATTCAGCCCGGTCAGCACATCCGAAAGGGCAACCCCCACCTTCATGGGCATCCCTCCGGGTTCACCCGTGACACTCATGAGACCCGCCATACCCTGAATCATGAAATCGTAACCCGCTCGAGCGGCCTCGGGCCCGTCTTGGCCGAATCCGGTAATCGAGCAATAGACCAGCGATGGGTTCGCGGCGGATAGGGTCTCATAGTCAAGGCCGTAGCGGGCCAATGCACCCTGCTTGAAGTTTTCAACCACCACCTGGCTCTTGCCGGCGATGCGCCGCAAGACCTTGCTGGCCTCCGGATCGGCGAGATCCAGCGCCAGCGAGCGCTTGTTGCGATTCACCGAGCAGAAATATGCGGAACGGCTCGGATCGTTCTTCAGAAAAGGGGGGCCCCAACTTCGGGTGTCGTCTCCCGTCCCTGGCCGCTCCACCTTGATGACATCGGCGCCCAGGTCCGCAAGACTCTGGGTCGCCCAGGGTCCGGCTAGAATCCGTGAAAGGTCGAGCACGCGGATATGTGATAATGCGCCGGCGGTGGTCATGGGAGCAACACTTCCTCGATGGTCCATCAACAGCAAAGCAATAGCGCCGAACCGCCGTTCCTGCCCCACTCGCGGAGAGAGCCGATCAGAATTAGTGGAACCGATGCCCGCCTCGCTCCCAAACCGAAGCGGCGTAGACTCACAGGGTGAACAATCTTCTCACCCATTCCGGAGGGTGCAGCATGAAGCGCGTCGTGATCGTCGGCGGAGGGTTCGCCGGCTTGAATGCCGCCCGGGGCCTTGCCCGGGATTCAAACGTCGAGATCACGCTTCTCGACGAACGCAACTATCATCTCTTTCAGCCCCTGCTCTATCAGGTGGCGATGGCGGTTTTGAGCCCTGCCGATATTGCTGCGCCCATTCGCGCACTGCTCTCCGGCAACGCCAGAACTTCGGTTCTGCGAGAAAAGGCGGTCTCTGTAGATCTCAAACAGCGCCGAGTAACCACCCAAAAGGAAATCCATGACTACGACTACCTGATTCTTGCGTGCGGGGTCCGGCACGCATATTTCGGCAACGAAAGCTGGGAGCGCCACGCGCCGGGGCTCAAGACCATCGAGCAGGCCGTTGAAATCCGGCGACGTGTTTTGGAGGCCTTTGAGGAGGCGGAAACCGAGCACGACCCCGACCTGCAGAAAGCCCTCCTTACTTTTATCGTAGTCGGAGGGGGGCCCACCGGTGTAGAACTGGCCGGCGCCCTCGGAGAGATTAGTCGCCACACCCTGGCGCGGGACTTCCGCAGGATCAACCCAATGCAGGCTCGGGTTGTCCTGATCGAAGCAGCACCACGAATCCTCTCGGGATTCTCGGATCGATCTTCGAGGCACGCCATGCGCGATCTGGAGAGCCTGGGGGTACAGGTTTGGACGCACAGTCACGTCAGCCAGATTGATTGTGATGGTGTCGAAATCGGTGAAGAACGAATTCAAGCCAAAACCGTTCTCTGGGCTGCCGGGATTCGCGGACCCGACTTGAACACGACGCTGGGCGTCGAGCTCGACCGCCAGGGTAGAGCTCTGGTCAACCCGGACCTCAGCCTTCCCGGATTTCCCGAGGCCTTCGTAGCGGGCGATCAAGCGCATTTGGCCGGGAGCGATGGCAATCCCCTGGCCGGAATCGCTCCGGTCGCGATCCAGCAGGGCCACTACCTCGCGAAACGTGTCCGTAGCGCAATTCGCGGGGCGCCCTACCCGGATTTCATATATCGCGACAAGGGCCGAATGGCCACCATTGGCCGGAGTCGCGCAGTCGCCGAGATCAAGGCGCTCCACTTCGCCGGTCGGTCCGCCTGGTGGGTCTGGCTATTGGTTCACATCTACTATCTGATCGGATTCAAAAATCGGCTCGTCGTTATGCTCCAGTGGGCCGGGTCGTTCATCCGGTTCAGCCGGGGTGCACGCCTGATCGTGAGCAAGGATTGGCAATTCTACACCCAGCCAGCCCCCAAACCTCAAGCCGATTCACCCAGGGGTCCGTCCGAGAGAGACTCCGGCAACACATCCGGGTAGCGCGTCCCGGGGACGACTCGGAGAAATTGATCCGAGATCGCGCTGGGAGCGAAAGGCCTTTGCGCCCAAACCGGGCGTTTGAAGGCGCGCTCGCCCAGCTGGCCGCTTTCAACGCAGATTCTCGCCCACCCCGGGAACCGGATCGCCCTCACTCTGCGCCGGGGCTTCAACACCCAGCAAGCGCGCAACTGTCGGTGCGACATCGATCGCGCGGATTTCTGCCTCTCGGTAGCCGGGCGTGACACCTCTTCCCAGGGCGAAGAAGATCGCGCCCATATCCGAGCGCCCAGGGTCGAAACCGTGCATTCCTAGCTTGGCGTCAGGATTCCAGAGCGCGCGCAACCCGAAATAAGCCCGGCGCAGACCGGAAAGTTGGTAAAAAGCCCGAGGTGGATCGATCAAGATCACAAGATCGCCATTGCGTTGGGGGTAGCTGATGCGAAGCTCATCGGGAAGATCGACGCCTCGATATATTCGAAGTCCCTCGTCGTCGGCAAGCACAGTCCGAGCGCGGATGAGATCACCAGGATCGTCCAAAAATACGTGCGCCACTGAGGAACCGAACTGGACACGCGCTCCAATTCCCGCGGACTTGAGAACTTCATCCGGCGAAACCGACTCGTTCACAGCGATCATACCGTGGTCGCTCACCACGAGAACGGTCACTTCATCCCAAGCACTCCGGCTATCGATTCCGGCGAAGAGCCGCGTCAATTCGGCGCCCTGGTCCTCCAGCGCCTCGATGACCTCGGAAGAATCGGGACCGAATCGATGCCCAGCTGCGTCGGCTCCATGCCACCAACTCATGATCAGGCCCGGCCGAATCTCCCCAGGGAGTTCGAGCCATGCCAGAATTTGGTCGACCTTCTCCCGTTCGGGCACGCCCTCGTCGAAGGGTGCTTTGGCGTAGCGAATCGTCTGCCCGCGCCACGGCGTTTCGCTCCCCACCCAGAAAAAGGTCGCGGCCGGAATGCCCTGCCGTTCGACTGCAGCCCATAGCGGCTCGGCTTCCAGCCAGCTCGGTCCCTTCCCGTTCGCCTTCCCGTCCCCCTTCCCGTAGTCGTAAAGGCCCCTCTTCCGATCCCAGAAGCGGTTGTCCAAAATCCCGTGGCGGTCCGGGTAGGTCCCCGTCGCCAGGGAGACATGGTTGGGGAAAGTGTTGGACGGAAAAACGGGACGCATCCGTTCGGCGCGCATGCCTTCCGCCGCCATCCGCTCAAAAGATGGAAGCCGAGCACGGTCGGGATAGTCGGAGCGAACGCCGTCCAAGGAAAGAAGAATCACCGTCGGGCTCGCGTGCCCGACGCAGGGCGCAACCAAGACGGTAACGAGCCCAAGTGCTCTCAGGAACCCTCTACACACCACGCTGGTCTCTCCCATCGTGTTCCGCATCGCCCATCGGAGTGACCCCCGCCCTCGCCACCTCGCGGGTATCCTTTCAAGCTCCGGTCCTACCCACCGAGGGGAGTTCCAACTGGGATCAGGGCTTGGGTATCTCCGGTAGTGCCTTGAGTTGATCCAGTTCTTTGCGCAGACGAATCGCCCAGTTGTCGAAGAGTTGTCGCACCGCTCCGGAATTAGTGACTGGGTTACTTGCATAGAAACCGCCGAGACCGTTACTAATTTCGTGCCGTTCCCCCAAGCTGACCAACACCTCGCCCGTCAACGAATCCTCCGCCTCGAGCACGAGAGTCATCGCGCCTGAAGAACTGGAGTAGACGGTTTCATCGGGCGCCTGATCGCGCTGTGGCGGAACCGCAATCGTCAGGTTCACGATGTGGGCCGCGATCCTCAGCACTGTGGGCCCGGGCTCCTCAGCCAGCCGGAAATCATTGCTACGCGCCAGTTCCTTGGCGAATGCCTGATGGAAGTAGCTCCTCATATGCCGAGTCGCATCGGAGGAAAGCGCAAAGTTGTCGTCCAAGCCGTCGTTCATCCCGGGCATGGGGTCCCGGCGCGGGGGGCGCTCGTAGGAAATCGTCACCTTGTCCAGAATCACCGCATCGTAATCGCCAAGCTTCGCTCCTGGTTTGACGAAGGTCGCCGCGAACGGCTCCCACTTAATCCGGTGCAGGCCACCGGGTGTCACCGCGTCCTTGCCCGTCGCATAGTAGACCTTGCCGTCGCCTGTTCCGGATCCGGTTGCGCAACCTATACCCAGCAGCGCCAAGCTCACCATGGCGATTCCCAACAACACGGTCGTTTTACTCTTCATCGAACTCTCCTGAGAATTGCTCGCCGCAACGTAAATTAATTCTGCACACATTCGGCAGAGCCCAAATCGGGAATCCCGGTGGCGGGAGGATAAGACCCGCGCAGGCCCCTTGCCAGTCTCCGATTCCCAGGGCTTCCGCTACCCAAAACAGTAACGAGGCCACGTCGATTCGACTAGAATAGGCTTTGTAGAAAAGAGGCCGTGATGTACATGGGGATAGATCTTGGCACATCATCGGTCAAGGCCGTACTGGTCGACGAATCCAATCAAGTCGTCGCAACCGCAAGCGCCTCCATCCAAGTCTCACGGCCTCAGCCTCTGTGGTCCGAGCAGGACCCTGAAACATGGTGGCGCGCCACGTGCGCCGCCGTCGGTGAACTCGGCCTGCAGAAAGATCTCGCCAGAGTTCGCGCTACTGGACTCTCCGGTCAAATGCACGGCGCAACCCTTCTCGATGCGGCCGACCGGCCGCTGCGGCCCTCGATCCTCTGGAATGACGGGCGAAGCGCCCAGGCCTGCCGGGAACTCGAGCTAAGGGCACCCAATCTCCGAGAGATCTCGGGCAACCTCGCCATGCCGGGCTTTACCGCACCCAAACTTCTCTGGGTACGCGAGCACGAGCCCAAGATATTCGCCCAAGTCCGCCGGGTCCTCCTTCCCAAGGACTACCTTCGCCTACGCATGACCGGCGAACACGCTTCGGATTGCTCCGACGCATCCGGGACTTTGTGGCTCGACGTGGGAAAACGCGATTGGTCCGACGCTCTCTTGGCCGCTTGCGAGCTCTCAAGGGATGCCATGCCTACACTCTTCGAGGGCTCGGCGGTGACCGGAACTCTGCGTGAGGACGTTGCGACCGAATGGGGCATGGCAAGAGTGCCAGTCGCTGCCGGCGGCGGCGACCAGGCAGCGGGCGCGATAGGCATGGGTGTAATCGAACCGGGCGATGCGTCTCTAGCCCTTGGGACATCGGGGGTTCTCTTCGTCGCAGGGGAGCAGTTTCGACCTTTTCCTGAGCACGCCGTGCATGCCTTCTGCCACGCGCTCCCCGGTCGTTGGCACCAGATGTCCGTGATTCTCAGCGCGGCGAGCTGCCTTTCGTGGGTCACCCGGCTGACCGGCGCCGCGAGCGAAAGCGCTCTGCTCAAAGAGATCGCAGAAGACGAACGTCCGAGCGAAGATCTTCTTTTCCTCCCCTACCTTTCCGGAGAAAGAACCCCTCACAATGACCCCAACGCCACTGGCGTCTTCGCCGGGCTGACCCATGACACCAGCCGCGCGCAATTGGGACGGGCCGTGCTCGAGGGCGTCGCCTTCGCGCTTGCCGACGGCCAGGCGGCGCTGGTCGAATCGGGCACACATATCCATGAGATCAACGTGCTCGGCGGCGGCGCCCAGAGTCCTCTCTGGGGCAAAATTCTTGCCGCCGCCCTCGGACAGCCTCTGATCTACCGCAGCGGGAGCCATGTGGGCCCGGCTCTCGGCGCCGCCCGCCTGGCTCGGCTCTCGCTGGGCGATGAAACCCCCGAAGACGTCTGCCCGAAACCCCCGGTGGCCCATGTGGCCGAACCCGAACCGGCACTTGTCTCGCACTATGCTCACCGCAAAGAGGCGTATCGCCGACTCTACGCGACCCTCCGAGGAGAGAATTGATGCCCGAGCCGTTCTTCCCCGATATTGATTCGGTCCCCTATGAGGGCCCCCAGAGCCGCAATCCCCTGGCTTTTCGCTTCTACGAGCGTGACCGCACGGTCTTGGGGCGGCGCATGGAAGACCACCTGCGCCCGGCCGTTTGCTACTGGCACACGTTTTCCTGGCCCGGGGACGACGTCTTCGGAGAGGGTACATTTGGCCGACCCTGGATGGAGCCAGGCGATCCCATGACACGGGCTCGAGAAAAAATGGCGGTGGCCTTCGAATTTCTAACCAAACTCGGTGTCCCCTTCTTCTGTTTTCACGATCGCGATGTCGCTCCCGAGGGCAAAACATTCCAGGAAAGTGCCAACAACTTCGCGATCCTTCTCGACGATCTTGAGCGCACCATGGCTGAAACCGGAGTCCGGCTGCTGTGGGGCACAGCGAACCTCTTCGGCCATCCCCGCTACGCGGCCGGAGCCGCGACCAACCCCGATCCCCAAGTATTCGCGTGCGCAGCAGCCCAGGTGCAGCAAGCCCTCGAGGCGACTCATCGGCTCGGCGGCGAGAACTATGTTTTGTGGGGAGGCCGGGAAGGTTACGAAACCCTGCTGAACACCGATCTGGCCCGAGAGTCCGACCAGATGGGGCGCTTCATGCAGCTCGTCGTAGACCACAAACATCGGATCGGCTTCGAGGGCACCCTCTTGATCGAGCCCAAGCCCCATGAACCGACCCAGCACCAATACGACCACGACGTCGCAGCCGTACACGCTTTTCTGCAGAAATACGACCTCGAATCAGAAATTCGTCTGAACATCGAGGTCAACCACGCCACCCTCGCCGGCCACAGTTTCCACCACGAGATCGCTGTCGCCCTGGCGAACAACCTGTTCGGAAGCGTGGATGCCAACCGGGGTGATCCACAACTCGGCTGGGATACCGATCAGTTTCCCAACAGTGCCGACGAACTGTCGCTGGCGCTCTTTGAGATCCTCAAGGCTGGGGGACTCACCACCGGGGGATTCAATTTCGATGCAAAGCTTCGGCGCCAGAGCATGGATCCCTCTGATTTATTTCACGCGCATATCGGTGGTCTCGACACCCTCGCTCAGGCGCTGGAGGCCGCCGCCCGGATGCTTGAGGACGGCCAGCTTCAGCGCCGGGTCGCTGAACGGTATAGAGGTTGGGAAGGCGAGCTGGGGCGCGAAATTTTGACCGGCAAGCACGCCCTCGCGGATCTCGGCAAGCTCGTTCACGCCCAGGGAATCAACCCCCGAGCGACTTCGGGAAGTCAGGAGCAACTCGAGAATCTGGTTCGCTCTTATCGCTAGCAACATCCAGAGCAGGCTGTTGGGCGATGGGGCGGAGTTAAAGGAGTACTGCATGACCGATTTTCTCCAGAAAATACAATTGGGCGCGACGGGCCTGAAGGTCAGTCGACTGGGCATCGGATCGAGTTTCGGTGCGTCAGCCCGAGTCATCGAGGATGCCTTTCACCGAGGAATCAATTATCTGTACTGGGGGACGATTCGTCGGCCCGCGTTTGGCAAAGCGATTCGTAATTTGGCGAGGACCCACCGCGACGAGATGGTCCTGACCGTACAGTCCTATTCGCGTGTGCCCGCGCTCATGGTTCCCTCGGTCGAAATGGCGCTTCGCCGTGCGGGGGTCGACTATTTCGACTTTCTCCTGTTGGGTGCTCGAAACGAGATCCCCAGCGAAGACTACGTCGAGGTTTTCGAGCGTCTGCGCGAGCAAGGGAAAATCCGATTTCTCGCCCTCAGCAGCCACAATCGGCCGCTCCTCCCCAACCTCCTCGATGCCTATGCGGAAGAGCGGAGCCCCTACGAATTCCTGATGCTCCGTTACAACGCCGTACATCGGGGGGCCGAGACTGACGTTTTTCCGTTTATTCCTGACCAGCCCAAGCCTGGCATCATCGCCTACACGGCCACGCGCTGGGGGCACCTCCTCGATCCGAAGAAGATGCCTCCCGGACAGAAGCCGGTGGCCGCTCGAGATTGCTACCGCTTCGCGCTCTCGCACCCCGCAGTGGATATGGTGCTCTGC
>LWDU01038753.1_pt1 | contig 15628 bp, 15 predicted proteins | sample 727161 | NCBI WGS metagenome assembly LWDU01 (sample SAMN04566230, study PRJNA314399) | hydrothermal vent metagenome | isolation source: deep sea hydrothermal plume seawater | place: Mexico: Gulf of California, Guaymas Basin | collected 2004-07-11 | reverse complement strand
CAAGGCTGAAGCGGAAGGGGCGCTCTCTGGAGCCCTGAAGTCGCTCTTCGCCCTGGCTGAGGCCTATCCCGATCTCAAGGCCGCGGGTGGCTTCCAAGAGCTCCAGGGCACGCTGAGCGAGTTCGAGCAGCAGCTGGCGCAAGCGCGCGGGTACTACAACGCCGTCGTTCGCGACTTCAACACCAGGGCTCAGACCTTCCCGAGCGTGCTCATCGCTCGATCGTTGGGCTTCAACGAGCGCGAGTTCTTCGAGGCAACCGAGGCGGAAAAGGAATTGCCGAGAGTAAGCTTCAGCGATGACTCTTAGGCGGTGGGCTGACCGCGGTGGCTCCTCTTCGAGAAGCTCGCGGGTCGCCCTGGGCTTCGCCTGGCTGGCCATCGTTCTCGTCGCCGCATCGCTACTACAGCGCAACCAAAGTCTGCTCATCGAACGCCTCGACGCGCCCGTCCAGGTGGAAGAGAGCGGCTGGATCGGAAGTGCGAGAGGAGATCCGGGTGCGACGGCGGCATTGTCCAGGACGTGCCCCACGACATCACACACGCCGCGGCCGAGGTCCGACTGGAGGACGGCTCGATCGCGGACGTCGTGCTCTTTCGCGGCACGGATGCGGCGGTGGCGGTCGAAATCTTGGTGACGCACGCCGTGGGATCACAAAAGGCAGAGCGCCTGAGCGTGCCATGGATGGAGCTGCTCGCCGTCGATGTGCTGGATCGACCGTACTGGTGGTTGGTGTCGCAGGACGGGTTACAGCCTTTTCCGTGCCCCGCTTGCGCCAAGCGCGATGAGTCGGCTACACGGGCCCTGAGCGAGATTCAGGGCAGGGCGCTCGCGATCGCCAAGCGGCTCGGTCTCCGTTTGCCCGCGAGTCCGCCCTACTACTCCGTTGCCCACGACTGCTGGCGTTGCGGGTCCGGGATGGTGGCGTTCGTCTGGCCAGGAGGCGGAGGGCACGGGGACCGGCGACCGCCGGCCCCGATCCCGGCGTCGGTCCAACATCGTGCCACCGACGCCGGCGACTACTGGGCCAACTGTCGTCCGAGCTGTTCAGCCGTCCAGGGAGACCACTACCTCTCGCACGACGACGCGCATTACGTGTCGGCGCTCGCGTTGTCCCAGGAGGTGGCCGGTTAGTTCCTGAGGATCGGCTGCAAAACCTCGAGGCGCCCGTCCACATCCGGGTTGGGCGTCAGCCCCAAGACATGCGCCAGCAGCGGATAAATGTGGATCGACTCGAAGGCGTCGATCCTCTGACCCCCCGCGATACCGGGGCCTCGAGCCAGAAAGATCCCGCTCATGCCGAGGAAACCGTTGTCCCATCCATGGTTGTAGCCGTCGCTCTGCGGCACGCGATCCGGGGTCACGACCCCTCTTCCTGCCGCAGCGACGATCACGATGTCCCCGATGCGTGGATCGGCACTGTAGTGGAGCCGTTCGGGCACATCCGCTCGCAGATACACACCGTTCTCGGGCATCATGGTCGCGATCGAGTCTCGCACCGCAGTCGCCCGTTCGGCGCCTCCTTCGTCCACATAGAGCGTGGCGTACGGACCGGAGGCGCCCAAGCGGACGCCGGGGAACAGATCCATATCGAGCACATCAGCTTTGCTGGCCGTTTGGTCCATCATCCCGTGATCCGAAACCAATACGACAAAAACTTGATTGCCGTGGGGCAGGGTCTCGATCCCATCGAGCAAGCGACCCAGTTCAGCATCCAGGCTGGCGACCGCCGTTCCGACGCCGGCGCTGCCTGGGCCTGAATTGTGACCGGCGTTGTCGACTGCCTCGAAGTACATGGTGATCATGTGCGGCCGATTCTCGAGCGGCATCGCGAGCCACTCTAGCGCTCCATCCACACGGGCGCCATTGGGGATCGAGGCATCGAATCGATGCCAGTACGTAGGCTGCACACCCCCGACCGCCGCTTCCGAACCCACGAAGAAGAACGAGGCGGAAATCATGCCCTGCCGCTCGGCCGTCACCCAAATCGGTTCCCCTCGATAGAAGCCGGCGTCTTCGACGGCCGCTCGATTCCCGATCGTGTACCACGCGTCCTTGTCCGGCGCCCAGAACGTATTGCCGACCAAGCCGTGGTTCTCTGCGTACATCCCCGTCGCGATGGTATAGTGGGACGGGAAGGTTTTCGTCGGAAAAACCGGCGTGAGGCGCTCGGCGCGAACCCCGGCAGCCGCGACGCGATCGAAGTTCGGTGTCTCGTACACGTCCTGGTAGTCCCATCGGAACGCGTCGAACGAGACGAGTACGACGTACGGCGCTGCGTTGTGCGTTTCCGCGTTCTTCGCCGTGGTGTCGGAGTCGACGGGGGGATCCGTCGTGGTGGACGTGCCACCGCCACACCCGGCGGCGGAAAGCGCGAAGATCGAGGTCGCGAGGAGTGTGAGGGGTCGGCGGTAGTGCAAGGTGGTCGCTATGGAGGTCGTGGTCGGGTCGCGTAGAATAGCGAAGCACCGGCCGGTCGCCCAATTGAATCAGCGAGGGCTCCCTCGTCGTAGGGCTGCTGGAGTGACAGGGCACCCTCCAGCCGAGCCTGAAACCCGAATCAGCATACATCCGTAAGCGACCTTTTCGAGGCGGGTGATTTGAGTCGTCGCCCCCTCGTCGTCCATCCAACGCACGAAGATCTGTGAACCTTCCGGCTCCCCGTCGGCCGTGAACGCGATCCTCGTGCCATCGGGCGACCACGTCGGGCCGGAACCGTCCACCAAAAAGTGATTTCTGGTGCCGTCCGCATTCATGATCCAGATGGACGACGCGCGGCGGTCGTTCATCTTGTCGATCCATCCGCGCGTGTAGACGATGCGCTGGCCGTCGGGCGCAATGCGTGGGTTCGAGACGGTCTCCTGATCGAGGTACATCTCCAGGGCGACCTTCTTGATGCTGCTGTCGTTCGACTGGGACAACGCCAGTGTCGGGGCGGCCAGGGCGACTGTCACCAGGCACCAGGCGGCCCGACGGAGTAGTGTGCGCTCGAACATCTGAAGACCTCGTGCTGCAAGGGATACATCCCACTGAAAACGGACGGGAAAACTACGGTGTCATCCGCTTGGACCGCGAGCCCCGCTCGGCGTACCGGCCAAAAGGACCATTGGGCCGCTCGATTGTCCATTCATCGATCCGTGACCACCGCTCACCGGCTGTTTGGCGTGGTTCGAGTGTGCTCACCGAGACCGGCGAGGGGCGTAGACTGATGTTGTTTGAGGGCTGAATACGAGATCGGAATCCGAATAGGAAGGAATGATGATGACAAGAAAAGCTGTGTGGAGTGTGGTGGCGCTGGCGGTGATGCTCACCTTGCCAACGGCGACGTCGGCGCAGGTGCAGTCGATGCAGGACATGCAGGTAGCCGACATCGAAACCATGAAGGACAAGTGGACCGGCCTGGCGGGCGCGTTCGCCGAGTCGGACTACGACTGGCGGCCCATGGAGGGCGTGCGATCGGTGCGTGAGGTGCTCGGCCTCGCGATCGCCGAGGCCAACCTCTTCCCGGGTCTATGGGGTGCGGGGCCGGGCCCAGGAGCGGCGGCAGGATTCGGGCCCGAGCTGGCGCGAGCCGCGGCGCTTTCCCAGGCCGACATGATCGCCGGACTCGAGGCCTCCTTCGACTACCTGGCCGGCGTGGTCCGAGACATGGACGACGCGACGCGCATGTCCGACTCGAGCTACTTCGGCACGGCGATGGTAACGAGCGCCAACATCGCGCTCGCGATGGCCGACATGCACGAGCACCTCGGTCAGCTCATCGCTTATGCGCGCACGAATGAGGTGGTCCCGCCGTGGAGTGCCAGCAACTGACCTGAGCGGGACAGTTCGTACTGGACTGCAAGAGGCCCCGACCGGATCACCGGTCGGGGCCTCTTCTTGTCCGTGACTCCTGGCGCCTCCCCTGAGACGCACGGCCACCGCCCTTCTATAACAGGATCGCCGTCGGTTCCTCGAGCATGCCTTGCAGCGTCTGAAGGAAGCGCGCGCCCTGTGCTCCGTCGATCACGCGGTGATCGCAGCTCATCGTGATCCGCATGCGCGGCCGCACCGTTACCTGACCGTCGACCACGACGGGCGTCTCCACGATGCCGCCGACCGCCAGGATACCGGCCTCGGGCGGGTTGATGATCGCCGTGAATTCACGGATGCCCAGCATGCCGAGATTCGAGACGGTGAACGTCGAGCCCGTGTACTCGTCGGGCAGGAGCTTCTTGTCTCGAGCCCGGCCCGCGAGTTCACGAACCTCCGCGCTGATCTGCGCGATGCCTTTGGCGTGGGCGTTCTTGACGACGGGCGTGATGAGACCGTCCTCGATCGCGACCGCGACGCCCAGGTGCACCGAACTGAACCGGCGAACGAAGCCATCATGCCACTGCGCGTTGCAGTTCGGATGCTGACGCAGCGCGGCGGCGATCGCCTTCAGCAGGATGTCGTTGATCGAGATTCTCATGCCGTCCTTCTCGAGCATCGTGTTGATGCTCTTCCTGGCCTCCATCACGCGGCCCATGTCCACGTCGACGGTGAGGTAGAAGGTGGGCACCGGCCCGATCGAGGTGACGAGCCGTTTCGCGATCGCCTTTCGCATCTGCGAGGTGGGGACGTCTTCGTACTCGGCGCCGTCCGAAGCCCACGTGGCCGGAGCGGCCACCGGAGCCGCGACGCCGGCTGCCTTCCCGGTTTCGATGTCGCGCTTGACCACTCGGCCGCCCGGGCCCGAGCCGGAGACGCGCGTGATGTCCACCCCCATCTCCTCGGCGAGGCGACGAGCCAGTGGAGACGCTTTGATTCGGCCACCAGGTGCCGGGGAAGCCGCAGGGACGACGGCGGGGGCCGAAGTCTCAGGGGGCGGCACGGCCGGAGGCGCGGAAACCGCTTGCGGGGCGGGCTCCGGCGCGGTGGGCGCGGAGGCCTCGTCAGCCGGCGCGGCTGCGGCAGCACCACCGGTCACACCCTCTATCCCCGAGATGTCCTCGTCCGCCGCCGCGATGACAGCGATGACCGAGCCGACCTCCGCGATACCACCCGCGTCGAGGAATATCTTGCGAAGCAGGCCCTCGCCCCGCGCGACCAACTCCATCGTGGCCTTGTCCGTCTCGATCTCGGCGAGCAGATCACCGTTCGCGATGGCGTCGCCCTCACCCTTGAGCCACTGCACGAGCTGTCCTTCCTCCATCGTCGGAGAAAGCGCCTCCATGTGGACCTTGGTCGCCATATCTAGAGTCGTCCTCGGCCACTCGGGCCGTGTCCGGAGGCGATCATCGGTAGAGCACCTTGTTGCATGCCTCGATGACCCGGTCCGCGGAGGGCTTAGCCAGGATCTCGAGGTTCTTGGCGTACGGCATCGGGATGTCGGCCTGCGTCACACGCAGGATCGGCGCGTCCAGGTGGTCGAAGGCCTCTTCCTGGATCATCGAGACAATCTGCGCCCCGGTTCCAGCGTACGGCCAACCTTCCTCGAGGTAAACGACGCGGTTCGTCTTCTTCACGGTCTTCAGAATCGCGTCCATGTCGAGTGGGCGGATGGTGCGCAGATCCAGCACGTCCGCGCCGATATTGTCCTTGTCGAGCTTGGCGGCGGCCTGGAGCGCCACGTGCACCATCTTGCCGTGCGTGATGATCGAGACGTCCGAGCCCTCGTTCTTCAGATCGGCCACGCCCAGCGGGATGACGTAGTCGTCGTCCTCGGGGACCTCACCCATGAAGTTGTAGAGCGTCTCGCCTTCCATGAAGGCTACCGGGTCATTGTCGCGGATCGAGGCCTTCAGCAACCCTTTTGCGTCCGCGGGCGTGGCCGGCGTAACGACCTTGCACCCCGGAGCGTGCGAGTAATACGTCTCGCACGCCTGCGAGTGCTGCGCGGACAACTGCAGCGCCGCGCCCGTCGGTCCCCGGAAGACGATCGGCATCGGAAACTGCCCGTCCGACATGTAGTACATCTTCGTCGCGTTGTTGATGACCTGATCGATCGCGAGGAACGCGAAGTTGAAGGTCATGAACTCTACGACGGGCCGCAGTCCTGCCATCGAAGCGCCCACACAGAGTCCGGTGAAGCCCAACTCGCTGATGGGGGAGTCGACAACGCGCTTGTCTCCGAACTCCTCGAGCAGGCCTTTCGAAATCTTGTACGCGCCGTCGTACTCAGCAACCTCCTCGCCCATGAGGAAGACGTCCGGATCGCGTTCCATCTCTTCGCGTAGCGCCTCGTTGAGCGCCTCACGGTAGGTGATGACAGCCATTATGGGCGTTGCCTTCCGTCGAAGAAGAGGCGTCCGTGCTCGTTGATCTCCGCCCAAACATTGTCGTACAGCGTCGAGGGCTCGGGGAAAGGAGAAGCGTCCGCGAAGTCGACAGCGTCTTGCGCGATCTGGCGGGCCTCTTTGTCCATCTCCTCGAGGCCGTCCTGATCGAGGTGTCCGCCAGCGATCAGCCGATCTCGCAAGATCGAAATGGGGTCTTCTTCCGCTGTGTTGCGCTCGACCTCCTCGGTCGGGCGATAGGTGCCGGAAACGGGATCGGACATCGAGTGGCCGCGGAACCGGTATGTCTGCAGATCCACGAAACGCGGACCACCGCCACCGCGAACCTCGGCGATCAGCTCACGGAAATGCGCGTAGGTGGCGAGCACGTCTTGACCGTTCACATGGCTCGCCGGCACCCCATGCGGGACCGGCTTCGCGGACATGTCGGTCTTCGACACTCGGCTAAACGCGGTGCCCATTCCGTACCCGTTGTTCTCGACCACGTAAATGGCCGGCAGCTCCCACACGGCAGCCATGTTCAGGGCCTCGTGGAACCCGCCCTGGTTCACGGCCGCGTCGCCCATGTAGACGATGACGACCGTGTCTTCCTCGTTGTACTTGATCTTCCAGGCGATGCCGGTCGCGAGCGGGACCTGGCCGCCGACGATGCCGTGACCGCTCGACCGGGGCGGCCGGTCCTTGTCGTAGACGTGCATGGATCCGCCCCTGCCGCCGGACGCACCGTCGACGCGACCGAATAGCTCGGCCATCACTGCGTTGGGGTGCACCCCCTTCGCGATCGCCTGCGTATGCTCGCGGTACGCGCTGATGATGTAGTCGTCTTCGCGCAACGGCTTGATGCTGCCCGCGGCCGCGCCTTCCTGTCCGATGTGCACGTGGCAGAAGCCGCCGATCTTCCCAATCGCATAAGCCTCTTCGGCTTTTTCCTCGAAGCGCCGATAGAGCAGCATGTCCCCCATCATATCGATCGCCAACTCAGGGCTCACACCGTGCAACGACATCTTTTTGGTCTTCGTCTCGACCATCTCAGGCTCCCGTGACCGCTCGACCGGGGCGGCCGAGCTCGAGTTGTACGAGGTTCAGCCGAACCTCTGCCGGCGCGGGAATGTCGGCTTCCAGAACCGCCTGGATCTTCCCCGGTCCCCCTGCCACCACCTCACGAGCTTGCTCCTTGGCGTGATAACTGGAGCGCACGAGCGGTCCGGACTCGACATGCTTGAACCCGAAGTCGTCTTCGCCAATACGCTTGTACTCTGCAAACTCTTCCGGAGTGACCCAACTCGCCACCGGGATGTGCATCACCGAGGGGCGCAGGTACTGCCCGAGCGTGAGCACATCGACAGCGGCCTCCCTCAGATCGGACATCGCCTGCCTGACCTCGTCGTGCTCTTCGCCCATGCCCAGGATGATGCCCGTCTTGGTGATCATCCCGGGATCGAGCCGCTTCACAGCGCCCAGGTAGGAGATCGAGCGCCAGTATCGGCCCCCGGGCCGCACGTCGGGGTGCAGGCGTTCAACGGTTTCGAGGTTGTGACCCAGGATGGCCGGCTGCGCATCGACGACGGTTTGCAATGCGGCCTCGTCGCCCTTGAAATCCGGGATGAGCACTTCGACCGAGCAGCCGGGAACAGCCCTTTTGATGGCGGTGATCGTTTCCGCGTAGATACCGGCGCCGCCGTCGGGCAGTTCGTCCCGATTGACGCTCGTGATCACCACGTGCTCCAGCGCCATGTTCGCGACCGTCGAGGCCACGCGCCGCGGTTCGTCAGTATCGAGCACCGTCGGAAGACCGTGGGCGACACCGCAGTACTTGCACGCCCGCGTACAGACGTCGCCGAGGATCATGAAGGTGGCGGTACCGGCCTCCCAGCACTCGCCGATGTTCGGACAGCTGGCCTCTTCGCAGACGGTATGAAGCCCCTCCGAGCGCATCATCTTCTGCAGCCGCAGGTAGTTGGCGCCTCCGGGCGAGCGGACCTTCAACCACGAGGGCTTCCGCGACCGAATATCGATCGTCTCCAGTCCCTCGTGGGCCCGGATCTTCGAGGTACCCTTCGGCTTCACGACCCCGGTGTCTTTCCCGGTGGGCGCGTAGCCGTACGGCTTCTCCGTCGCGGTCTTGCTCACTCGATCCTCCGGCCCGCGTTGTCTGTGTGTGGCCGACCACATCCGCCGCGACACAGCATCCCTACACGAAAATGCCCCCGTCGAGTCCGGTAGTTCCACCTCTCTCTCGGTGGCGCGACGTCGGCAGGGAGCCAAAAAAGGTAGCTTCGGGCGGGGTTTCCGTACAATGGTCGGAGGCTGACGTACGTCTTTCAGCGAGCAGCTACAGACCCACACCCAGCCCCTGCACCAGATACGCGACTCCGAAGCCGAGGTACGTACCCACCGCGTATCCCATCAGCCCGACAATCACCCCCGGCAGGATGAATCCCGGCCATTCGCGCGAGACCGCGACGGCCAGCGCGCTCGACGGACCGCCAATCGCGGCCTGGGATGCCACCGACAGCGTTCCTGCATCGATCTTGGCGAGTCGGCCGACCCCGAATACGAAGAGGCCGTGCACGCCGACCACGACGGCCGTGTAAAGGAAGACCTCTACGCCCACGGCTACGATGTCCGCCACGCGCGACCAGATCCCAATGACCACGAAGAAGAAGTGCAGCGCCAGCGTGCCGAGCTGGAAGGACCCCACGGGCCGGCTGAATCGCTTGCTGTGTCCCACGATGAGAGCATACGTGGTGAGCCAGAGGATCACCGGAATCTCTCCGATCCAGCGCGGAACCCTGCCGCCCTCCGCCAGCCAGGAGAGCCCATGCGCGGTCGCCTCGGCCGAGGCCAGCAGGATAACCGCGAGCGCCACCAGCTTGGCCAAGTCGAGCGCCGAGACCGACGCCTTCATGAAGAACGGGTGGGTCTCGTCGCGACCCGTCGCTCCGTCGGGGGCCAGCGCTGCACTGGCGGTCGCGGAGTCGGGCACGGGTGGATAGAAGCGTCCGATCCAAAGGGGAAGCATGATCGTGGCGGCCAGCCACACACCGGTCATGAGCGCGTCGGCCGCGGTCGCCCCGGCGAAGAGCGCGGACGGCAATTCCAGGCCACGTCCGACCGCCACGAAGTTCAGCGAGCCACCCGAGTAGGTTCCCGTCAGCGTCCCGGCGAGTTTCCACGTGTCTGCGCCGAGCGCGCCCGCGAACAAGTAAGCACCCACGAACGCACCAATCGCCGTTCCGGTCACTGCAATCGCGAAGGCTCCGACCATCTTGGGTCCGGCCAGCTTCAGGTCCCCAACGTTCACTGCCAGCAGCAGCCATACGATGGCGAGCATCGTGACAGGGCCGGCGATGGTGTCGTAAACCGGTGACGTGGCGGGCACGAGGCCGACGTTCGACAGGAGCGCCCCCAAGACGAGCGCGATCAGAGAGGCGCCGACCTTGGAGAGCGAGGGGACCTTCCAGTCGAGCCAGAACGCGAAGACCGTCGCGCTGGCGATCAGCGCCGTGAGGGGGAGCGCTCCGGAAATCATTCGGGTCTGGCGGGGTCGCTGGACCTGACGCCCTCCCGCATCTCCTTACTGCGCTCGTAGCGCTGCACGATGTGGTCTCGCGCCTCCTCGGGGCTGTCTGTCACGAACATGAGATCCAGGTCCTTCTGTGAGACCTTGCCTTCGACCGCCATCGTGCCCCGCAGCCAATCCACCAGCCCACCCCAATACTCGGAACCGAAGAGCACGACGGGAAAGTTGCGCACCTTGTGGGTCTGAATCAGACATAGGGACTCGAAGAGCTCGTCCATCGTGCCGAAGAAGAGGGCGGGAGTCGGTCCTGCGCTTCGTCGTCGCTCATCGAGTGCTCCCGAGTTCAGAGGTTGTCCCCGGCCCACCGTGCCGCTCGTTCCAGCGCGTCTCGATGCTCGTGGGCGGGTTCCCACCCTAGCTCCTGACGGACGCGCTCGGAAGCGTAGGGGTTGTCACCGAGGGCCAGGCGCACGACTCGAGAGATGGGAAGATGTTTCGCGCCCGGCGTCGACATACCCAGACGATCCATGAGCCGGGCGGCGCCAGTCACCAGACCCGCCGGGATCGCAGCGAAGCGTACCCGCGTACCGAGTCCCCTCGCCAAGCCCTCGAGTAGGTCGCGCTGCCTAAGCGGGTGGTCGTTACCGAGGTCATAGGTGGTGCCGCCGCGGGCAGCCTTCAAGACGAGTCTCATCGCGCCGGCCAAGTTGCCGGCGTAGACCGCCGGCACCGTGTTGCTTCCAGGCCCGATGAGCGGAACGACCGGCATCCGCAGAATCTTCAGCAAGCCCGGGACCATGAGCCGATCTCGCTCACCGTAGACCGCGCAGGGGCGGACGATCGAAACGGGCAGGCCCTGAAGACGCTCGATACCGCGTGCCACCTCCTCGGCTTCTCGCTTGGAACGAGCGTACAGGTCAGCCGCGGGAATGATCGAATCGATGGATGTGTGTTCTGTCACCGGCCCATCGACGGGACCGTAGACCGCTACCGAAGAGACGTGCAAGGCATGTCCAACCCCGACCTGCACAGCCGCCGTCAAAACGTTCCGTGTGCCATTGACGTTCACCGCCCGCACTTCGGGCCACTCGCCGCTGGTATAAACGAGCGCGGCGCCATGTACGACATGCGTGCAGCCAGTCATGCCGCTCGCGAGTCCCTCGGCGGTGTCGCGAACGTCGCCCTCGACCAACTCGCACTCGAGCTCCTCGAGAAGCCGAGTGTTCGCGCCACGGCGGTGTAGGGCGACGACCTCGTGCCCCACGTCCCTCAGCTCCTGAGCGACGTGGGACCCCAGGAGGCCCGTACCGCCGGTCAGATAGACGCGCATGGCGATTCAGGCGGCCGGGGCCGGCATCACCCACCGGCCAGGAATGCCTCGGCGACGTTGCGCAGGTTGTTCGTGATGGGACCGTGGTCGAGGTACTCGACGAGCTGAGTCGCCATCTGTGCGTCGTACACATCGACGATGTGCTGGTAGTGGGCCGCGGCCTCCTCAGTACGTCCGAGTTCGGCAGCGGCCTCCGCAGCAGCGCTGAGCCCCAGCAGGTGGTCGGGGTTGGCGTCGAGGATCTGCAGCGCGGTGGCGAGCGACTCCTCGAGACGGGTGGCCGTACTCTGCAACTGCGAGAGATGGAAGAGGCCGTCCGCATCCAACGGTCGCGCTCGCTCGTATGCGGCGAGCCCCATGGGCATGAACTGTCGGACGCCCACGGAGTCCCCCCCCGATTCGGCCCTCATGATGCGGTCGAACAGCTGGTTGGCCGCCTCGATCGGGGTCATTTGGCTGATGTCGGGCGGCGCGCCCGTGCCGAGACGGCCGGCGGGCTGCACCGGAGCCGGCTCCGACGGCCCGCCTGAGCTCATCATCTGGGTCCCCACCACCACGATCAGGCCGAACATCGCGACGCCCGCGATCCACCAGGGCAGATTCTGTCCGCCTACCGCGGCGGCCGCGGCGGCGCGATGAGCATCCCCGTCGGCGGCACCGCCCGCTGCCCCCTCGCCGCACTGGTTACAGAATTTTGCTTTGGGCGCGATCTCGGTGCCGCACTGGTTGCAGAACCGCCCGCCCAGATTGGCGCCGCAGTGTTCGCAGAAGTTGCCCGTCGCCGCCTTGCCGCACTCCGGGCAGGAAGGCTTACCACTCCCTCGTTTGCTCATTTGCGAATCGCGTTGAACAGAAGCGGCCAGGTCGCGACCGTCTGCGCGCGATAGTTCGGCTGGAACCCGAAGAGCACGACCGAGCCTTCGCCGATGTCGGCCTCGAGGATCGCCGGCTTGCCCGCGATGCGCTCACCCCCGAGCACCCACCCTGACAAAAGGGGATCACCCGATCCGTAGCGGGCCGCCACGCGGATCCGGGGATCATTCACTTCATACGCCATGCTGCTCCGCCAATACCACGAAGACATCTCATTGCTCATGCCCTCGTTAATTTCGGAAGAGGCGTCGAGCTCCAAGCGGAGAATCGAACCCGGGATATAGAAGTCGGAATTCGGGAGGCCGCGGGTCGCGTTGGAGACGTCGAGGTCGAAAAGATCGACCACGAAGTCGGTCGCGGCCTCGATCGCGATGACACGTCCGCCGTTCTGAACGAACGCCTCCACCGCGGCCACACCCACGTCACCGAGCCCACCGGTGTACTGCAGTGGAAGTTGGCCCTCCCGAAACCCGGATCGGATCGAACCCGCGTCCTGGGCTTGAAAGATGAGCACGTCGTAGTCGCTCAGCCCCCCACCCCGGATGTCCGCGTCGTGCAGCGTGTCGTACGGCATCTGGTATTCGTCGAAGACCCAGCGTTGCCACCCGGCCGGCATCGGCTCCTGCCACGACTTGTACATCGCGATCCGCGGAACGTCGGACCCGCTGAGGTGGTCGGGCAATACGAAGTCGAAGTCGGGTGCGTCGATCGCCTCGGAGAGGGTGACGCCCANTTCATCGGGATCACGTAGCTGCCCGCGGGGAACTGCATTCCCTGGATCGCGAAGCTCGTCTCGGCCCGGTGCACCTCCACGTCCGCCATCACGAGCGAGCGCAGCGCGTACTTCACGCCCGTTTGGTTGTCCTGCTCGGCGGGAATGATCCAAGCGTCCGGCCACTGGCCCCATTTGTCCACAGCCCGCTTGTTCACGCCATAGAAGTTCTCCAGCCAGTATCGGCGGTTCTTGGCCGCATTGGTCAGCAGCGCGAGCGCGCCCGACGTCTGATAGTCGACGATGTCCGGCAAGCCCCAGGCGCCGCCTTCCCATGGGTTGGGGAAGTTCCACGAACGCTTGCTGGCGTCGAAGTTGCGGCCCGGCCCGAGACGATCGGGGGAGACGGTGGTCGGGGACGCGAGACGCGCCGACGCCGTTTCGGAGAGGATTCGGGCGCCGCCGTGATAGTGCATGTAGGCACGTGCGGGGGTGAAGGCATCGTACTGCGCATTGACCACGACGCCCTTCTTGCCCTGGGAGGTGAGCTCAGCCGCCATGTACGTGCCCAGCTGGCTCACCGCGGCGGTGAGCGCCGGGTCGATGTTCGGCTCCCACGGCTCGATATACGGGGGAAAGAAGATTCGCGCCCCGTTGGCACCCATCTGATGGATGTCATGCACGATCTGCGGATGCCAGTCGTTCTGGGCCGCGACCGTGTGTATGGTCTCATTCTGTGTGAAGGCATACCAGTCGCGATTGTTGTCGTGACCGGTGTAGAACTGGTAGAGCCATGGAAGCGGCGCGGCCTCGAACTCGGTGCCCACATGCTCGTTGTACCAGTTTGCGACCCACTGCAAGCCATCGGGGTTCAGGGACGGGATCTGCAGAAAAATCACGTTGTCCAGGATCTCGAGAATCTTCTCGTCGTTCGAGGACGCCATGATGTGCGCGAGTCGGGCTGCCGACTGACTGCCGCCGACCTCGGTTGCGTGGATGCCGTGGGTGATCATCACGACGGTCTTGCCCATGTCGAAGAGCCGGTCGAGCTCGTCCTCGCCGGAAACCGTGCGTGGATCCGACAGTTTCATCTGGATCTCGTGCAGTTCCTCGAGCCGCTCGTGATTCTCAGGGCTCGTGATGGTCAACATCACGAACGGCTGGCCAATCTCTGTGGGCCCGAGTGACTCCATGGAGATACGCGGACTGCCGCTCGCCAGGATCTCGTAGTAGGCGGTAAGTTGATCCCAGTTCGCCAGCTTCCGGTCCTCACCGATGTCGAACCCGAAGTACTCTCTCGGAGTAGGAACGCTCTGTGCAGAGAGCGGAGAAACCACGATTGACAGGGCCACGAGGGCCAAACTGAGCAAGCGAATCATCGATACTCCCGTTGTTCGACACGATTCGAGGATCGCGTCGCGCGCAGCACTACGTGCAGTCTCGGAATACGGTACCTCAGGTCCCCAGAAGCGGCAACGGACCATAGGACGACGGGTTGCAAGCGGACTCCTGTTCCTGTCGATCAGCGCCTCCGCCGCTGTTTTCAGCAGACCGCTCGAGGCTCAGGACGACCGCGGGCTGGACGCCTACAAAGACCCCTCCGTGGAGGCACTGTTGTCGCGGGCGCGCGCCGCTCGGCTCCTCACCGTCGCGGGCATCGACAGCTACGAGGGCAAACTCCGCCAGCGCATCTACATCGGTCTCACCGCGTTCCGTTTTCGCCGTGAGCGGGGCCTCTTCGAGCACGAGCGAATCGCCAACATTCGCTGGACCTCCGATGGCACGCGCGTGATCCAGTGGACGGGGATGCGGACCGCGATTCCCATCGCCGGACTCGACACCGGTCGTCCGGAGGGACCGGAGCCCATGTTGACCCTCGGGGACACCTCTTTCGTAGGCGTGCGGGCCAACCAGGAGTTGGAGCGGGACATGGCCGACGACCTGCTCGATGAAACCGACATGCCCGGCTTCGATTTCGACCCCGGTGGTGACCGCCTGCGCTTCGGAGATGACAACTGGGCGCTGGACCCGCTCGCGGATACAGCGCTGTCGCACTACCGCTTCTCCTCCGGGGACACGCTGCGCATAGACCTCCCGTCCGACCAAGCCGACCTGGTGCTGTATGAGGTGCTGGTCGAGCCTCGGCGCGCCGATTTCAATCTCGTCGCGGGCTCTCTCTGGTTCGAGGCTGAATCCGCGTCGCTGGTGCGCGCGACCTACAAGCCGGGGCGGCCGTACAACCTGGCGATCGATGAACCGGGAGAATCCGACGATGTGCCTGGCTTCCTCAAGCCGATCGAGGCGGAGATCGACTACATCACCGTCGAGTACAGCCTTCAGGAGCAGCGCTACTGGCTGCCGAGGCGATTCGCCTTCCAGGGCGAGGCCCGACTGGGTGCGTTCCTCCGCATTCCGATCACAGTCGAGTGGAGCGTCGGCAGTTACATCGTAAACGAGGCGCAGACGGATCTGCTCGTCGAGGGAGACCTGCCGGACGGATGGAGGCGACAGCTGAACATCGACATGGACCAGGACGGAAACCAGAACCCGTCCATCGTCATCGTTCCCTCTCAGAGACGTTCGGCGAACGATCTCCGCTGACCTTCAGCACGGGCGAGATCGAGCGGCTGAAAGAGGAACTCGCGGGACTGTTGCCGACCTACCAACGCTTCCGACCCCGGCTCGCGTGGGGCCTCGAACGCGGGATGCTTCGCTACAACCGCGTTGAAGGACTCAGCATGGGCACCGCGGTTACTGTTCCGCTCACGCCCAAGTTCGACTTCGATGGCAGCGTCCGTCTCGGGAGCGGGGACCGAGAGCTCAACGTGGCCGCCGGATTGCTGTGGGGTCCGGAGTCGAGCCGCTGGACTGCCGAAGCCTACCACCGCCTGCAATCCATGTCGGACTACGGACATCCGTTCGATCTGGCCAG
>LWDU01034907.1_pt1 | contig 15628 bp, 9 predicted proteins | sample 727161 | NCBI WGS metagenome assembly LWDU01 (sample SAMN04566230, study PRJNA314399) | hydrothermal vent metagenome | isolation source: deep sea hydrothermal plume seawater | place: Mexico: Gulf of California, Guaymas Basin | collected 2004-07-11 | reverse complement strand
CCCTATCAGCGTAACTAACATCTTGAGCAGTTAAATCATTTGATCTTAAATCTACTTCTGAAATATTATCGGATATCCAATTAATAGAATTCCTATATCCAATCAAAGTTCCACCATTAGATATAAAAGATTCAATTTTACCTTTGAATGTTTTTAAATCATCTCCGGTATAATCAGGCATAATAAAATGAGTATAACTAGACAGATCTATAGATCTTAAGTCTTTTATGTCAATTTTAGTAAGAGGGATTTTAAATCTAGTATCTAATAAATGCCATATTTCTCCTGCATCATAACTTCTTACACCTTCTCCAACTAACATACCTATTTTTGGTGTTTCTATTTTCTTGAAATAATCAGAACCTAGATCAATACCTAAAGTAATTCCAGTTGAGGGAGCCTTAATATCTATATACGTTTGTTTAGAAACTTTTTTTAGTAGATTATACAAGTCTTCTGAATTCAAAACTTGATTTTGGACCGGCACTAAATATGTTCCATAGTCATAATTGTTACCATCAACTGAAAATTTTCTAGTTGCAACTCTAACTCTAATATCTCTCTTTAATAATTCGTAAACAGCAGATGGTGCATAGTATTCATGAGCTTCAAATACATATGCATAGTCAGATTTATTTTCTACAGAACCAGGTTTGTTTGATAAATCAGTCACTTCATCACCTAGTAACTTTGTAGAGTTTGTTTTAGAATAATTAACATTAAATGCCAGAGGAAAAGTCCAAGCTGAAACATCATAAAATAGACTATCAGTAAATTTTGTTTGTCTATTAAACATTGCTTTTATTAGAGTTCTTTTATTTTGATTTAAAGGAACTACATAACTATTGTCTTTATTAAAATTTATTTTATTAATTGTTATGTCGTCTTTTAGTTTATTAAATTTTATTTTATGACTTTTAAGAATCTTAGCAAGATGAAATACCGTAGACTCATCCTTATTTTTTCCAAATACAATATAACTGTTGTCTTTTGATGATTTTGAAAATTCATTATCATAAAAATCTTTCATATAAGTTAATAACTCTACTCTCATTTGATTTGCAGCCTTAAGAGTGGAAAATGCTGCAGTTAATTGGTTTTTAATAGTAAAAGGAAAAGTCAATAAACCATTATCGGTATTTTGTACATGTCCTCTAGAACTTGCCTGTTCAAATAATATACCTATACTTCCGTTAACATCTGGATATGTAGATGCTTTACCAAAAAAGAAGTCATCATAATCTTCTTCAGAATAATAAAGTGATCCAATATTATTTAAAGCATCTTCATGGAATGTTCCAATTTTCTTAGTTAATTTTTGATTTGTATCTGATATAAGTGGGTTTTTTCTTTCAGGAACACCAGGTTGGAAAAAGAAAGTAGAATTAGTTCCCATTTCATGGTGGTCAGTTAGAATATTTGGAAGCCACTCTGTAAAAGTTTTAACTTTTGCATTTGTCTCGGGTAATTGATTTGGGAGCCAATCTCTATTTAAATCAAACCAATAATGATTAGTTCTTCCTCTAGGAAATATTTGATTGTATTCTCTATCATTTGAATCTGGGTTAAGATTCATACTTCTATTACTGTTAGCCCATTGAGAAAATCTTTGCAAACCATCAGGATTAAAACTTGGATCGATTAATATTATAGTATTTTGAAGAATTTCTTTTGTTCTTGAATCATTACTAGCTGCTAAATGATACATTAATAGTAAACTTGCATTAGCACCACTTGGTTCATCACCATGGACAGAAAACCCCTGGTATACTACAATAGGCATTTCACTAAAATCAATCTTTGTTCCGGGGGAATTAGATAATTCCATATGCTTGCCTTGAATTTCATCTAACCTAGAATGGTTTTCTTCACTTGTATATATTAAAAGCCAAGAAGGTCTGCCTTCATATGTTTTGCCTCTATTAATTAGTTTTATCCTAGAAGACACTTCAGATAACTTTACAACATATTGGCTAAGCTTATCATGACTTACATGCCATTCTCCAACTTCATGACCAATAATACTTTTCGGTGTCGGTATATTATCATTATAATCTATAATATCATTAAGATAATAGTCTAATGAGACTTGTGCATTTATATAAGAAGAAGAAAGTAAGCAAAGGATTAATAGATATCTCATAGGATTTTTTTATTCTGTATCATCGTTTTCAAAATCAACATCAGCAAAATCTTTTGAAGTATCTACATCATCAGGTTTTTTTGCATCTTTATCTTTAGTATCCTCAGCATCCTCAGCATCCTTATCTTTAGTATCTTCTTTAGAAGTTTCATCTTTCTTTTTAGATTCAAAATCTTTATCATGCCTATCGCTAATAACTTCTTTACCCTTTTTCTCAATTATGAAGTCAAAAGTCTCATTTAACGATGAGTTAAAATCATCAAAGTCTTCTTTATATAGGTATATTTTATGTTTTTTATAGTAGAATGTACCGTCTTCGTTAGTGAACTTCTTGCTTTCAGTTATTGTAAGGTAGTAATCACCCGCTTTAGTTTCTCTTACATCAAAAAAATAAGTTCTTCTTCCAGCCCTTAAAACTTTAGAAAATATTTCTTCAACATTATATTCGTTTTTATTTTCCATTTTTTTATTCAAATATAATCAAATATCCATACTATTTTTCTTTCATCTGTTTATAATATAAATCTTTATAATATCCTTCTAAATCAATTAATTTTGAATGATTTCCTTCTTGAATAATTTTACCATCTTCTAACACAATTATTCTATCCGAATATTTAAGGCAAGACAACCTATGGCTAACAATAACTATTGTTTTATCTTTAAAAGTAGAATTCAAGTTTGATATTAATCTTTCCTCCGTATCTGAATCAAGAGATGAAAAACAGTCATCAAATAAATATATTGATGCATTTTTTAGAAAAGATCTTGAAATTGAAACTCTTTGAACCTGACCACCTGATAGATTTACACCTCTTTCCCCAAGAATTGTGTTGTAGCCATTTTTGAATTTCTCTATTTCATTATTTATTTCAGCTCTTATTGCAGCTTCTTTGATTTTATTAAGACCAGCACTTATATTTCCAAATCCTATATTTTTTTCTATTGATTCAGAGAATAAAAAATTATTTTGAGGAACATAACTTATTCTACTTCTAATGTCTTCAGTTTTGTAATTTTTAATATCATAATTATCGAAAGTTATCTGTCCTGCATCTGGATCATAAATCCTCGATATTAAGTCTAAAAGAGTTGTTTTCCCAGATCCAACGTTACCTAAAATACCAAGTTTTTCACCTTTTTTTATTTTTAGATTAAATGATTCAAAAACTTTAATTCCTGTTTTTTTATATCTGAAATTTAAGTCTTTAAATTTGACGTCAAATGTCTTGTTAAGGTTCAGTCTTTTGGAACCATCTTTAACTTTAGTCTCTTCATTTAAAAACTCATTAATTCTTTTTTGTGAAGCTTCGGCTTGTTTAACAGTTGCTGTTACCCATCCAACCAAAGTTACTGGCCATGTTAACATATTAACATATATTATGAATTCAGCAACTACCCCAATTTCAATATTCCCATTTATATACTGATTTCCCCCTACATATATCACTATCAAGTTGCTTAATCCAATAAGAAAAATTATTAATGGAAAAAACCAGGCCTGAATCTTTGCTAAACTCAGATTGTTTTTAAAACTTATATATGATAATTTATCAAATTGATTATACACAAGTTTTTGGATATTAAATGATTTTAAAATTGAAATACCGCTAAAACTTTCTTGAGAATGAGATGATAAATCGGAAAGACTTTCCTGAACTTTAGTACTCTGGATATTAATAATGTTACTTATTTTATATATAATAATTGATAAAACAGGAAGTGGTATAAGTGTGTAAATTGTTAATTTTGGTTCTATACTAAACATATAGGAGATAATAACTATAAATAGAACTATTGCATTTGTTCCGTACATTAATACAGGTCCAAAATACATCCTAGCTCTACTGACATCTTCACTTATTCGATTCATTAAGTCACCAGTCCTATTCCTTTTATAAAAATTTTGATCTAACGTTTGATAATGAGAGAAAATTTCATTTTTAATATCAAATTCAATATATCTAGAAACATTTATAATTGTTTGCCTCATTAAAAAAGTAAAAAAACCTGAAATAATTGATGCTCCAACTATAATAATAATATTTATTAATAACATCTCTTTTAAGTTGCTTGATAATATAGAATTATCTGAAATATAGTTTTCAATTAATGTAAGCGAATCTCCTACAAGTCTAGGTGTAACTAGTGAAAAAATTCTTGAAACTATTGTGATTAATAATCCAGCTAGAAGTTTAAATCTATACTTATAAAGATATTTGTCTAATTTTCTTAGTTCTTTCATTAGAATCTTACAAATATAACTTTATTAAAACTTTATGATTTGATAGTAATCAGAATAGAAAAAATCCTTTATTTTGCCTAATGTTCTTTAAAATTATTAATCGTAGATATATTCGAACCAGAGTTGTTCAATTTGTTTATTCAAATTTAATTCTAGCAGATGATTCAGATAAAAATATGCTAGAATTTAGGAATAGTATTTCTAACTCCTTGGATTTGCTTTATTGTTCGATTGATCTTATTAAAGAAATCAGAAATCACTTCATTTCAATTCAAACAAAAAATAAGTCTTTTGAAATTATTGTAGAGAACTCTTATTTTATTTTTTACTCTAATTTAAAAATCCCAAAAGGGAAAAGAGAGTTAACTATTAATTGGGAGCTAAACTATAATTATATTGATGATATTAAAAAAAGGTTTTTTGAAAGTGAGATTTTTTTAAAAAACATTTCTAATGAAAAGGAATCAGATAAAGATGATCTAAATTTCTTCATTTCTTTCTTTTCTGAAATAGTTTGCAATTCAGAAATCCTATATGAATTTATCCAGGATCAAAATATAACTTGGACTGACGATATTCCAACAATAAACTCTTATATAATCGCTATATCAAATGATATTGACACAAAGATTAAAAGCTCATTCAAAATACCTGATATAAATGACTATAAAGATGAAATTATTTTTGGAGAAAAATTAATTTCACAAGTTTTTAAGAATAAGAATAAATTAAAATCTTTTTTAGATGGAAGGATTCCTAATTGGGATACGAAAAGGATTGCGCAAATAGATTTAGCTATTATAATTTCTGCCATAGCAGAGCTTATTTATTTTCCTTTAATACCTGTTAAAGTTAGTATTAATGAATATATAGAAATATCTAAAGAGTATTCTTCTCCAAAAAGCAGTGTATTTATAAATGGAGTTCTAGATAAAATAATAAAAGATCTTACTGAAGATGGAACAATTTTAAAATCTGGGAGGGGACTTATTACTTAAATTTTATTAATTTTGGAAAATATGAAAAAACTTATTTTACTAACAATCTTGTTTTCTTTTTTAGCTTGTAATGAATCGGCTTCTAAAAAAATAAATACAGATATAGCTCAGAACCAAATATCAAAAGATCGTAAATATGCTGAAATTACTTTTGATAGGATTTTTCATGATTTTGGAAATGTTAATGAGGGGGAGATGGCTAAAACAGTTTTCACTTTTACCAATACAAGTGAAAATGATTTATATATTGTAGATGCTAGAGGAAGTTGTGGGTGTACTGTTCCAAAGTATCCAAAGAATGTAGCAATCAAACCTGGAGAAACTGGAGAGATTGAAGTGAATTTCGATACAACAGGGAGACCTAATTTACAGCAGAAGATGGTTAAAGTTTCTGCAAATACATCAACTGGTGGAGAGATGTTGAGGATTCAAGCATTTGTCAATCCTATAAATAAATAAAATAATGGATAATACAATATTCTTACTTTTAATTGCAGTTGTTTTTCTATTTTTTATAGTAATTCCTCAAATCAGAAGAAGTAAAAAGGAGAAAAACTTTTTAAATAATTTAAAAAGAGGTGATAGAATTATCACTAAAAGTGGTATTCATGCTAGAGTTATTGAGTTTGATAATAAAAACAATACTTGTGTAGTTGAAACAATGGCAGGAAAACTAAAAATTGAAAAGGCTGCAATATCTCTTGAAATGTCGGGTAAGTTAAATGTATAAATTAGTAAGGAGTTTTTTATTTTTATTTGATTCTGAAGTAATCCACAAAATATCTACTAAATTAATAAAGCTTTTAAATCTTCTTCCATTTACCTCATCATTATTAAGAAAGCGCTATTACATTTCAGATAAATCTCTAGAAAAGGAACTTTTCGGAATTAAATTTCCTAATCCTATAGGGCTTGCTGCAGGATTTGATAAAAATGCTAGTTTCTACAATGAATTTAGAAATTTTGGTTTTGGATTTATTGAAATAGGAACTGTTACTCCATTACCTCAGAAAGGTAATCCAAAAAAAAGAATGTTTAGATTAGTTGAGGATAAAGGGTTAATTAATCGTTTAGGTTTCAATAATAAAGGATTAGAGAGTGTAAAACAAAATTTAAACAAGAAAAGGAAAGTAATAATAGGAGCAAACATTGGTAAAAATAGTTCCACCAAAAATGAAGAGGCTTATCTTGATTATTTAAAATGTTATGAGGAGCTTTATCCATATGTTGATTACTTTGCTATAAACATAAGTTCCCCTAATACAAAAGGCTTAAGAGATTTACATAACAAAAATCTTCTTGAACCTTTAATTCAAAAAATTACGTCATTAAATTTTAAAAGATCTAATCCCAAACCAATTTTACTAAAAATATCTCCTGATCTATCATTTAGTCAATTGGATGAAATTATTGGAATAATATTAGAATATAAAATTGATGGAATAATTGCAACAAATACTTCTGTCTCCAGAGAAAACTTAAAATCAAAAAAGAGTTATGAGATAGGAGGGTTAAGCGGTTTACCTATAAATAAAAAAAGTAATGAAATTATTAGTTATATAGCTAAAAAATCTAACAAAGCTTTTCCTATTATTGGAGTAGGGGGAATTATGTCACCCGAAGATGCTCTTGAAAAAATCAAATCAGGTGCTGATCTTATCCAATTATATACAGGATTTATTTATAATGGACCAGCTTTAATAAAACAAATAAATAAACTACTTTTAAAATAATATTTAATGTAATCAATATGAATAGGCTAATTGTTTTCTCCTTACTTACAATTATTTTATCCTGTCAAAACACTAATAATCTGAAATATCCTACTACGGAAAAGAGGGTTGTGATTGACTCATATTTTGGAACTGATATCCAAGATCCTTATAGATGGCTTGAAGATGATTTGTCTGAAGAAACAATGGACTGGGTAAACAATCAAAATAAAACAACTTTTAATTACCTTAATTCTATACCCTACAAAAGAAATATCAAGAAAAGATTAGAGCAAATTTGGAATTATGAAAAAAGAACTAGCCCTTTTAATGAAGGAGATTATACTTATTATTATAAAAATAATGGACTGCAAAATCAATATGTAGTTTATAGAAAGAAAGATAGCGAAGATGAAGAAGTGTTTTTAGATCCAAACTCTTTTTCAGAAGATGGAACAATATCTTTAACTGGTTTAGATTTCTCTAAAAACGGAAACCTTGTATCATACTCAATCTCTGAAGGTGGAAGTGATTGGAGAAAAGTTGTAGTTATGGATACTGAAACAAAAGAAATAATTAGTGATACATTAACTAACATTAAGTTTAGTGGAATATCGTGGAAAAACAATGATGGCTTCTTTTACTCGTCATATGATAAACCTGAAGGAAGTGAATTAAGTGAGATGACAGATAATCATAAACTGTATTATCATAAATTGAATACTGATCAAAACCAAGATAAATTAATTTTTGGAGGAAAATCAACTGATAAATATAGATATGTATCTAGTAGTGTTTCTGAAGATAACAAATATCTTTTTATTACTGCTTCTAATCTAACTGATGGAAATAAGCTATTTGTAATGAATCTGACAAAAGACTCAAATAAGATAGAAGTAGTTAGTGATGATGAAACAACAGATGATTATGTTATTGAAACAGATGGGAATACATTTTATATTTTAACAAATTCAAATGCGCCAAATAAAAAATTAGTTAGAACTAAGTATAATAGATTAAATCAAAAATATTGGATTGATGTTATTCCTGAAACTGAAAATGTTTTAAATATAAGTGTTGGAGGGGGGTATTTTTTTGCTGAATATTATCTTGATGCTATTTCAGATGTTAGTCAATATGATTACAACGGTAAATTAATTAGAAAATTAGATCTTCCTGGACTAGGTAGCTTTAGTGGGCTATGGGGTAAAAAAGAACAAAAAGAACTTTACTTTTCATTCTCTAATTATTATATCCCAACAAGTATTTATTCATATAATCCAGAAAAAGGTGATAGTAGTTTATTTTGGAAATCAGATATTAGATTTAATTCTTCAGAATATATTTCAAAACAAATTTTTTATGAATCTAAGGATGGAACAAAAGTCCCTATGATAATTACCCATAAAAAAAATATAAAACTAAACGGTAAAAACCCTACAATTCTCTATGGATATGGTGGTTTTAATATTAGTAGAACACCAGGATTTAGTGTTACTAATGCAATATGGATGGATCTTGGTGGAGTTTATGCTGTACCTAATATAAGAGGTGGAGGTGAATATGGAAAAGAATGGCATAATGCAGGAACAAAATTAAATAAACAGAATGTGTTTGATGATTTTATAGCAGCTGCAGAATACCTCATTTCTTCAAATTATACTTCCTCTGATCACCTTGCCATAAGAGGAGGATCAAATGGAGGACTTCTTGTAGGAGCAGTTATGACTCAAAGACCAGATTTAATGAAAGTAGCTCTTCCTGCAGTAGGAGTATTAGATATGCTAAGATATCATAAATTTACTGCTGGAGCTGGTTGGGCATTTGATTATGGGATATCAGAAGAATCAGAAGAAATGTTTGAATATCTGTTAGGATATTCTCCTATTCACAATGTGGAAGAAAATGTTGAATACCCAGCTACACTTGTTACAACTGGTGACCATGATGATAGAGTGGTTCCTGCCCACTCATTTAAATTTGCTGCTCATCTTCAAGATAAGCAAATTGGAAAAAACCCCGTTCTAATTAGGATTGAAAAAGATGCAGGCCATGGTGGTGGAACTCCATTATCTAAAACTATAGATCAATATTCTGATATATTTAGTTTTACTCTATTTAATATGGGATATAAAAAACTTTCAGACTTTAATTAAAATAACTAAAGTTTTCATTTTCTTTTATTTGCTTAAGTGTTTCAAAAATAAGTTTTATTACATTCTCAACATCTTCTTTTTGAACCATTTCTACTGTAGTATGCATGTATCTTAATGGTAATGAAATCAAAGCTGAAGGAACGCCCCCATTGCTATATGCAAATGCATCTGTGTCAGTTCCAGTATACCTTGATGATGCTAGTCTTTGGAAAGGAATTTTATTTGAACTAGCAGTTTTTATAATTTTTTCTCTAAGATTATTATGAACTGCAGGAGCATAAGAGATTACAGGTCCTTTTCCAATTTTTATATCACCTTCTTTCTTATTTTCAATCATTGGAGTTGATGTGTCATGACATACATCAGTAACTATTGCAACATTTGGTTTTATTGTATTTGTAATCATTTCAGCACCTCTAAGACCAATCTCTTCTTGAACTGAGTTTGTTATATATAATCCAAATGGTAAGTCAACCTTTTTTTCTTTTAGAAGTCTTGCAACTTCAGCAATCATAAATCCACCAGCCCTATTATCTATAGCTCTGCAAACAAATTTATTTTTATTAATTATCTGAAATGAGTCAGGATATGTTATAACGCATCCTACATGAACTCCCATTTTCTCAACCTCTTTTTTGTCTTTTGCCCCTATATCAATAAAGATATTGTCAATTTTAGGCGGAGGTTCTTTAGTATAATCTCTTACATGAATTGCTGGCCAACCAAAAACACCTTTTATAATTCCTTTTTTAGTATGAATATTAACCCATTTTGAAGGGGCTATTTGATGATCACTTCCTCCGTTTCTTATAACATAAATTAGACCCTTATCTGTAATATAATTGACATACCATGAAATTTCATCAGAATGTCCTTCAATTACAACTTTAAATTTTTTATCGGGATTAATTATTCCCACTGCTGTCCCATAGTCATCTGTTAGGAAATCATCTACATAGGGTTTTAAATATTTCATCCAAATCTTTTGTCCGGTTGATTCGTATCCAGTTGGAGAAGCATTATTAAGATATTCCTCCAAGAATTTTAGCGATTTATCATTAAGTACTTTCATAATTTTTCTAAAAGAGTCAAAAATAACAATAAATAATAAACATCTTATTAAATTTGTATAATGAAATATCTTTTTTCATTTATTGCTTTTCTGTTTATTACAAACTTATCATCTCAAGAAATTGATGAAGACCTTAGTTTCTTGTTTCCTGGAGACTCAATTCCAGCAAATACATTTATGCTTGATGAAGTTCAGGTATTTCAACCTCTAAGATTTAAAAATGATGATGAAATTAAAAGATATGTAATCTTAAGGTACAGGGTCAAAAAAGTTTACCCTTATGCTAAACTATCTGCTGAAAGAATGAATATAATTGATTCTAGATTAGTTGAAATAGAATCTAGAAGGAAAAGAAGAAGGTATCTTAAGAATTTAGAAAAGTTCACATATAATGAGTTTTCAAAGGAGTTAAAAAAACTTTCTAAATCCCAAGGAAGAATTCTGGTCAGATTATTAAATAGACAGACAGGTTTAACTGCACATACTATAGTCTCTGAATATAGAAATAGTATTAGAGCATTCATTTATCAAACTGCAGCATCATTATTTAAGATTTCTTTAAAAGATAAGTATAGTCCATTTGATAATTATGAAGACTATTTAATTGAAGACATACTTCAAAGGTCTTTTTCAGAAGGATCTCTTGAAAAGCAGGATTATGCTCTTGATTTTAATGTTGATTCATTATATAACCATTGGCAAGAAAAAAAGTAGTTAAAAAACTTGTTAATAACTAACCTAAATTACTATAAATAAGTAGTTTAAATTTTTATAATTTTAAGTCCATAAAAAAATCAAATTATTGTTGTTATTAACAATAAAAAGGTGCTATATTTGCAGCCGCAAAAAGATTTTTTTGCAAGTTCATTGAAAATATTGAAATGACAGCGCGTATCAAATTTAGATACGAACTAAGTAAACCATTCTGAAACAAAGTCAATTTAAGAGTCGTAAAGTTATTTATAAAACTACAACGAAGAGTTTGATCCTGGCTCAGGATGAACGCTAGCGGCAAGCTTCATACATGCAAGTCGAGGGGCAGCATAGATTGCTTGCAATCTGATGGCGACCGGCGAACGGGTGCGTAACGCGTATGCAACTTACCTTTTACTAGGAGATAGCCAAGAGAAATTTTGATTAATATCCTATACAATTATTTTATCACATGATAAAATAATAAAAGCTCAGGCGGTAAAAGATAGGCATGCGTCCTATTAGCAAGTAGGTGAGGTAACGGCTCACCTATGCTACGATAGGTAGGGGTCCTGAGAGGGAGATCCCCCACACTGGTACTGAGACACGGACCAGACTTCTACGGAAGGCAGCAGTAAGGAATATTGGACAATGGAGGCAACTCTGATCCAGCTATGCCGCGTGCAGGAAGACGGCCCTATGGGTTGTAAACTGCTTTTATACAGGAAGAAACCTTAAGAATAAGGATCGGCTAACTCCGTGCCAGCAGCCGCGGTAATACGGAGGATCCAAGCGTTATCCGGAATTATTGGGTTTAAAGGGTCCGCAGGCTGTTTGTTAAGTCAGAGGTGAAATCCTACCGCTCAACGGTAGAACTGCCTTAGATACTGACAAACTTGAGTTATTGTGAAGTAATTAGAATGTGTAGTGTAGCGGTGAAATGCATAGATATTACACAGAATACCGATTGCGAAAGCAGATTACTAACAATATACTGACGCTGAGGGACGAAAGCGTAGGTAGCGAACAGGATTAGATACCCTGGTAGTCTACGCCGTAAACGATGGTCACTAGCTGTTCGACATACATTGGTATGTTGAGTGGCTAAGCGAAAGTGATAAGTGACCCACCTGGGGAGTACGCTCGCAAGAGTGAAACTCAAAGGAATTGACGGGGGCCCGCACAAGCGGTGGAGCATGTGGTTTAATTCGATGATACGCGAGGAACCTTACCAGGACTTAAATGTAAGTTGCATGATTACAAGGTGCTGCATGGTTGTCGTCAGCTCGTGCCGTGAGGTGTCAGGTTAAGTCCTATAACGAGCGCAACCCCTATCGTTAGTTGCCAGCAAGTAAAGTTGGGAACTCTAGCGAAACTGCCGGTGCAAACCGAGAGGAAGGTGGGGATGACGTCAAATCATCACGGCCCTTACGTCCTGGGCCACACACGTGCTACAATGGCCGGTACAGAAAGCAGCCACTTTGCGAAAAGGAGCTAATCTTCAAAGCCGGTCTCAGTTCGGATCGCAGTCTGCAACTCGACTGCGTGAAGCTGGACTGGAATCGCTAGTAATCGGATATCAGCCATGATCCGGTGAATACGTTCCCGGGCCTTGTACACACCGCCCGTCAAGCCATGGAAGCTGGGGGTACCTAAAGTCGGTGACCGAAAGGAGCTGCCTAGGGTAAAACTAGTAACTAGGGCTAAGTCGTAACAAGGTAGCCGTACCGGAAGGTGCGGCTGGAATACCTCCTTTCTAGAGAAAGACGACTTTTTGACATAAGTTTCCAATGTGTTTACTTATGCTGTCATTTTTTTTTATAGTACCCTAATGTTAGAGTCTCGTAGCTCAGCTGGTTAGAGCGCTACACTGATAATGTAGAGGTCGGCAGTTCGAGTCTGCCCGAGACTACTAGAGACACTGTTTTGTGTTAAATTGGGGGGATTAGCTCAGCTGGCTAGAGCGCCTGCCTTGCACGCAGGAGGTCATCGGTTCGACTCCGATATTCTCCACTATAATCTCTTAATTTTTTATTAAGAGAGAGTTCATTGACATATTGAAAATATCATGTATAATTCAAATTTTATTTGTTATCCAATTATAATAAAATTTGATTATACGAGTTAACGTAAAGAAGTAATCAATATTGTTATTATTGATTACTAAATAATTTTACAATTTAAGAAAGAGTTAAGAGTTACATGTAACTTTTAAATAAGTTACAATAGGCTAATTAAGAGCGTAAGGGGAATACCTTGGCTCTCAGAGGCGATGAAGGACGTGATAAGCTGCGATAAGTTGCGAGGAATGGCACAAACATTTTGATCCGCAAATTTCCGAATGGGGCAACCCGGCATATTGAAGATATGTCACACTGTAAAGTGAGCAAACCTGGTGAACTGAAACATCTAAGTAACCAGAGGAATAGAAAACAAAAGTGATTCCGCTAGTAGTGGCGAGCGAACGTGGAATAGCCCAAACCTAAATTGTTACGGCAATTTAGGGGTTGTAGGACCTCAACATTTAATGCTAATAGAACTAGAATTTACTGGAAAGTAAAACCAAAGAAGGTGATAGTCCTGTATAGGTAATTGATGTTATTAATAGAGGTATCCTGAGTAGTACGGAGCACGTGAAACTTTGTATGAATTTGCCAGGACCATCTGGTAAGGCTAAATACTCCTGAGAGACCGATAGTGAACTAGTACCGTGAGGGAAAGGTTAAAAGTACCCTGAATAAGGGAGTGAAATAGATCTTGAAACCTTACGCTTACAAGCGGTCGGAGCCCATTTATGGGTGACGGCGTGCCTTTTGCATAATGAGCCTACGAGTTACCTTTGCTAGCATGGCTAATCCGTTAAGCGGAGCAACCGAAGCGAAAGCGAGTCTGAATAGGGCGTTTAGTTAGCAGTGGTAGACGCGAAACCTAGTGATCTATCCATGGGCAGGTTGAAGCTGTAGTAACATACAGTGGAGGACCGAACCCGTAGACGTTGAAAAGTCTTGGGATGACCTGTGGATAGGGGTGAAAGGCCAATCAAACTAGGAAATAGCTCGTACTCCCCGAAATGCATTTAGGTGCAGCGTTACATTAAGTTACATAGAGGTAGAGCTACTGATTGGATGCGGGGGTGTCACAACCTACCAATTCCTGACAAACTCCGAATGCTATGTAATGTTTTGTGGCAGTGAGGGCATGGGTGCTAAGGTCCATGTCCGAGAGGGAAACAACCCAGACCATCAGCTAAGGTCCCAAAATATATACTAAGTTGAATTAAACGAAGTTTGACTACCTAGACAGCTAGGATGTTGGCTTGGAAGCAGCCATTCATTTAAAGAGTGCGTAACAGCTCACTAGTCGAGTGGTCGAGCATGGATAATAATCGGGCATAAGTATATTACCGAAGCTATGGCATTATTTATAATGGGTAGGGGAGCATTCTATTGACGTTGAAGGTGAACTGTGAGGTTTGCTGGAGTTTATAGAAACGAAAATGTAGGCATAAGTAACGATTAGGGGTGCGAGAAACACCCCCTCCGAAAAACTCAGGTTTCCTCAGCTATGCTAATCAGCTGAGGGTTAGTCAGGACCTAACACGAACCCAAATGGGGTAGTGGATGGACAACCAGTTAATATTCTGGTACCTGCTTAACAATAAAAGCGACGGAAAAGAAATGTTATTGCGTACTGACGGAATAGTACGTTGAAATTACTTTTAAGGTAATGATAGTACATCAAATCTACGGATGAGGTGATAATATAGCGGATCTTTTTCCAAGAAAAACAAGTTAAGCAGCCTGTACCTTAAACCGACACAGGTAGTTGGGATGAGGATTCTAAGGAGCTCGAGAGATTCATGGCTAAGGAACTAGGCAAATTTGACCCGTAACTTCGGGATAAGGGTCGCCTACTTTTAGTAGGCCGCAGTGAAAAGGTCCAAGCGACTGTTTATCAAAAACACAGGACTCTGCTAAGTCGAAAGACGATGTATAGGGTCTGACACCTGCCCGGTGCCGGAAGGTTAAGTGGAAATGTTAGCCCCGGTAAACGGCGGCCGTAACTATAACGGTCCTAAGGTAGCGAAATTCCTTGTCGGGTAAGTTCCGACCTGCACGAATGGTGTAACGATTTGGACACTGTCTCAGCCATGAGCTCGGTGAAATTGTAGTAGCGGTGAAGATGCCGCTTACCCGCCACGGGACGAAAAGACCCCGTGCACCTTTACTATAGCTTCGTATTGATATTGGATAAGTAATGTGTAGGATAGGTGGGAGACTTTGATTAGGCGTCGCCAGGCGTTTATGAGTCGTTGTTGAAATACCACCCTTTACTTCTCTGATATCTAATCCCTTTGGGGAGACAGTGCGTGGTGGGTAGTTTGACTGGGGTGGTCGCCTCCAAAAGAGTAACGGAGGCTTCTAAAGGTACCCTCAACACGGTTGGTAATCGTGTGTAGAGTGCAATGGCATAAGGGTGCTTGACTGAGAGACTGACAAGTCGATCAGGTTGGAAACAAGAGCATAGTGATCCGGTGGTTCCGCATGGAAGGGCCATCGCTCAAAGGATAAAAGGTACGCCGGGGATAACAGGCTGATCTCCCCCAAGA